>Ga0247727_10018942_pt1 | contig 10736 bp, 7 predicted proteins | sample WisWelCaveWW1625_FD_202498 | JGI IMG/M metagenome (GOLD analysis project Ga0247727, IMG submission 202498) | Biofilm microbial communities from Wishing Well Cave, Virginia, United States - WW16-25 | ecosystem: Environmental > Aquatic > Deep subsurface > Groundwater > Cave microbial mat | place...
GCCTGCCTGGCCGGTAGGCTGGCTTCGTCATTCCTTACACTTCCTCCCCAATTCCTTACAATGACGTACCAGGTTATTTTCTTGTATACCATCAGTTACTTGATACGTAATTCATTCTGTTTCAAACGTCAATTTTCCCGAAGGATTGTCTCTCATTAAACGCAAGGTCTTTACCTTTTCGCGCACGGTGACATGCACCAGATTGGACTGATCATCATACACCTCAGTAATGACATTGTTGAATACTTCAATCGTTTCAAACTTTTTAACACCACTTACCTGGATGAAACAAAGAATAGCTTCGCCCTCTATTTCGTGCCCCAGGTATTTAATTTTTTGTGGTTTGCCGTTGAGGGTAATTTTAAATCGTTGCTGCAAATATTCCCACACCAGTTGATCGGTTGTGACGGTATTCGGTTCCAATAAATTCAACTCAGGCTGTTTCTTCACGTCCCTGATTGATTTTTCCAGGTCATCCCAAAAAATACGTGATATGATTTCGAGTTCCTTTTCCTTTTCGTCCAACGTAATTTCCGTTACTGATACATGGACGGGGTGAAGCGATGCTCCACAAAGCATTGTCATGAACAGAACGAACGTAAAGGCAATTTTCCTCATAACTAAAGTTTCAATATTACTACAAATAGAATTGCAATTTTACCGACCAACCTCTTCTCGCTCAAACTTTTAGAATATTCCTGTATACTGCAGGCTCTAACGCATTGAACATCAATTCATGAGTGAATTTGAACTGTATTTTGGCCTGGGTAAAGATCACATCCTGGATTATAAAAACGGATACGATCACATTTTATTTGTGGTGGCCCTGTGTGCGCTTTACCTGATACGTGACTGGAAAAAGTTACTCATCCTCATTACTGCCTTCACGATTGGTCACTCAATTACATTAGCATTGGCCACCTTGCGGGTTATTACCATTCATCAAGATTGGATAGAATTTCTTATCCCTGTTACCATTTTCATAACAGCAGTTTCGAATATTTTCAGAAAAACAGAAATCTCTGACCGTACTACGTATATCAACTATGGTTACGCATTGTTCTTTGGATTGATTCACGGGCTGGGTTTTTCAAATTACCTGAGGAGCATTTTGGGGAAAGACCGCAGTATCATAACTCAACTTTTTGCCTTTAATATCGGTTTAGAAGCAGGCCAAATAATTATTGTAGGAATATTCCTGTTCCTGGGCCTAATTTTGGTTGATTTATTTACGGTAAACCGCAGGGACTGGAAGCTGGTAATATCATCTGTGATTGCGGGAATGGCGTTACTGTTACTAAAAGATAAAATATATTGGTAAAATTCTCACCCATGCTGCCTGATTGTAGAGTCTGGGATTAATTTATAAATACAAGCAAAATAAAATAGCTATGAAACTTTCTTTTCTAATGGCAGCCATGCTGCTAACACTCAGTTCGTACGCTCAACAGGCAACCTGGCAGGGCAAGTTTGAGCAACTGGATCAGACATTACCAACCCCCAATGAATACCGAAGTGGTTCTGGTGCACCGGGCCCCAAGTACTGGCAGCAAAAAGCTGATTATATAATTTCAGTTGAGTTAAATGATGTAAACCAAACTATTGCCGGAAGTGAGAAAATCACGTATCATAACAATTCGCCCGATGTACTAACGTATTTATGGTTGCAACTCGATCAAAACATTTTTGATCGGGAAAGCAACACTGCGAAAACTACCGGCATTGCCCTTCGCGATTCGCTGTCAGCTAAACAAGCAGCGGGTCAGTTAAACCTGTATGATTTCGATGGTGGTTATAAAATAAAATCTGTAAAAGATGCAGGCGGGAAAGCGTTGGCCTACACCATCAACAAAACCATGATGCGTATAGATTTACCGCAACCGCTAAAAAACGGTGGCGAATATTCTTTCTCTATTGAATGGTCGTACCAAGTTAACGACCGCAGCACACTGGGCGGCCGGAGCGGCTATGAGTTTTTTCCTGAAGATGGAAACTATGTATATACGATAGCTCAATTCTTTCCACGCATGTGTGTGTACGATGATGTTGTAGGCTGGCAGAACAAACAGTTTTTAGGGCAGGGTGAGTTTGCCTTGACCTTTGGCGATTACAATGTAAGCATCACCGCCCCGGCCGATCATATTATTGCGGCCACCGGAATGATTAAAAACCCTGCCCAGGTATTAACAAAAACCGAATTAGAACGCTTTGAAAAAGCAAAAAACACATTTGATAGACCGGTAATCATTGTCACGCAAGAAGAGGCTTTTAAAAAAGAAAAAACAAAATCAACTGAAAAAAGAACATGGCAGTTTGCGGCCGACAATGTGCGCGATTTTGCTTTCGCCTCTTCACGCAAATTTATCTGGGATGCCATGGCGGTAAAAATCAACAGCAACACACCGCTTGCCATGTCATACTATTCGAAAGAGGGAAATCCACTTTGGGAAAAGGAATCTACGCTGGCAGTAAAAAATACACTGGAAGTTTACTCGAAATATACTATTGATTATCCTTACCCGCAGGCAACTTCTGTACATGGAGCTTCTATTGGAATGGAGTACCCGATGATCTGCTTTAATTTCGGCCGCCCCGCGAAAGACGGAACCGTTACCCCTCAAATTCGCCAGGGTATGATTGGAGTAGTGGTACATGAAGTAGGCCATAATTTTTTTCCGATGATTATTAACAGCGATGAAAGACAAACTCCCTGGATGGATGAAGGTATCAATAGTTTTGTTCAACTCGTAACTGAACTTGAACGATATCCGGATATTAAATGGACGAGGGGCGTACCCGCTGAACTTATACCGTACATGAAGGGCGACAAAACCGTGCAACGCCCGCTCATGACTAATTCTGAACAGATCATTAAATTAGGTAACGAACAATATGCAAAAGCAGCCTCTGCCTTATTTATGCTTCGCGAAACCATCATGGGCCGTGAACTTTTTGATAAGGCATTCAAAGAATATGCGCAGCGCTGGGCATTTAAACACCCCAAGCCTGCCGATTTTTTCCGCACGATGGAAGATGCTTCGGCCGTTGATCTGGATTGGTTTTGGAGAGGCTGGTTTTATTCAACTGACAATGTTGATCAATCCATCGATTATGTGAAGTGGTATCGCATGCGCACCGATGAAAAAAATGTAGAGAGCAAAAATATAACCGCTAAAAAAGGAGATTTGAACACTGGCACTTCTGCTAAGAGTAATTTCAGCGATTTCAGCGCTGGCCCTCAGCCGTTTAGTGTAATCCCAACCGATGACCGTTTATATGGAGAGTTTAGAAGCCGGATTGACGATGACGCTGTGGTTAAGAAATTACAGAATAAGAATATCTATGAAGTGAAGCTATCGAATAAAGGGGGCTTGGTGATGCCCGTTATTATTGAGTGGACCTACAAAGACGGCAGCAAGGAAATTGAAAGAATACCTGCTGAGATCTGGCGCATAAATGAAACAACCGTTACGAAAGTGTTCGTGAAAGAAAAAGAGGTGACAACCATTGTTCTTGATCCGCTAAAAGAAATTACAGATGTCAGCGCGGAGGATAATGAGTTTCCAAGAACAAACGAGCCTTCAAAGTTTGATAAGTTTAAGAAGGAAAATTAAAAATTATCTGGACTAAGATTTAAGGATTGCCAAGATTAATCCTGATCATCCTTAAATCTTGTAAATCTTAGTTAAGACGATTATTTAGATGTAAATAGTTCCCCCACCTTTTCTAAATCCACATTCCCTCCTGAAAGGACAATCCCAACTTTTTTCCCTTTAAAATTTTCTTTCTCCTTTAACAGCCCTGCAAGCGGTACAGCACAAGAGGGCTCTACAATAATTTTCATCCTCTCCCAGATCAATCGCATAGCAGCAATAATTTCTTCCTCGGTAACGGTGATTATCCTTTCTACATGATCGCGGATTATGGGGAAGGTTTTATCGCCCAATGAAGTGAGTAAGCCATCCGCAATGGTGTTGGATTGAGACGGTTCAATTTTCCCGCTTTGCAACGATCGGTATGCGTCATCAGCCCCGGATGGTTCTCCGGCAATTACTTTTGTGTTGGGTGAGAAATATTTTGCTGACAATAATGTTCCGCTCAACAAACCTCCTCCGCCTACAGGTGCTAGAATAAAATCAAGTTGAGATGTATCTTCAATTAATTCTTTTGCCGCGGTTGCTTGGCCGGCAATAACCTGGTAATTATTAAACGGGTGAATTTCGGTTGCCCCTGTTTTGGCAATCACTTCCGCTAATGTTATTTCACGAGATGTCAGGTTATTTTCGCATTCAAAAATTTGTCCGCCATAACCGCGTACGCCCTTCTTTTTTATTTCGGGAGCACTATGGGGCATTACAATGTAGGATGGTATTCCAAGAATTTTAGCAGCGCGTGCAATTGCCTGAGCATGGTTGCCCGAAGAGTGAGTAGCGATTCCCTTCGCTCGCTGTTCAGGCGATAATTGCAGCGCTGCATTCGTAGCTCCGCGAGCCTTAAAAGCACCAACCTTTTGAAAGTTCTCGCATTTGAAAAAAATGTTGCAGCCAGCTATTTCATTAATCGCCTCACTTGTCATAACCGGTGTACGGTGCACATAAGGCTTAATGCGTTCGTGAGCTTCTGCTATTGTTTGCTTCGTAATTATCATTTGAAGTATATTCTCTTTAACCAAAGTTCAAAAACCGGATCAATAAATTCGGGGTATGGTCCTAAAAAATCCAATACTTCCTTTTGTTCGAGGGCTGATTTAATTTTCAAAACATTTGCTGAAGTACCCAAGGTATAATTCTTAATTGTTTCTGCTGAACTAAGTTGTTCAACGCGATTACAAATCGTTTTCAAAAAATTAACCTGTGTGTTGCTCAAATTCTCAACCTCGCGCAGGTAGAGAATAGAATTTTCATGCACTAATTCATCCAATGCTGCCTCTACAGTTTCGATTGTTGCTGTTGTATTTGTCATAACCCAGGTTTTCTGAGCAAGTTGTTGAACAAAATACGGATGATTTTGAACGGCCTTTGCAATGACTTCTGCTCCTTCTGCTTTGATTGTTTTACCGGTACTCTTAAAAGATGAAGTGATGTACTCTACCCAGTGTGATGTGGCTATCCGATCAAGAAACATCAGGTCACCGAATTTATAGAAAGGCATCGATTTGTTTTCAAACAAATCCGTAATCATGTGTCGTTTGCTGCCAAAAAGACAATAGCAAACATTTTTATGTGTTTGCCAGCTGGCCCTTAATTGTTTCTGAAATTCCAGCGGGTTTTCATAAAATGAAAGATTTTGAAACTCATCAATGCACACGATCACTTTTATTTTTTTCGCTTGAGCAATTTTTTCAGGCAGCATTAAAATATCCTCCACTGTTTTTTGCGTTGGCTGCAGATCGAATGAAACACTAAAATCGTGAAAAGGGTCAGTTCCTACACTAAAACGTGGAACCATATTCTTGAGGAAGTTTTTGCCGTTAAGAATCCACTCTTCCCATTTGCCTGATGTGCTTCGCAATACTTCTCTTACAAAACTTTCATAGAATTCCTTTTCGGTACGAATGTTGAAAAGGGCCAACTGGCAGATTTTTGTTTTCTTATCGGTTTTCAATAATTCAGTGACCGCTTTCGAAACAAGGGATGACTTTCCCCAGCGCCTGGGCGAGATGATGATGGTATTGAGGCCTGAACGCAGGTTAGTAACGAGTCGTTCTCCCTCTCTTTCGCGATTAACAAAGGTTGCCCCGGAAACAATTCTTCCAAAAACAAAAGGAATTAAGCGCTTTTTACTCATAACTAACCTAAAGGTAAGTTACTTATTGGTAACTTACAAGATGGTAAACCTAATGCGCTTCCAGCCAATTCGCGCCAACACCCACTTCCACCTCCATCGGTACTTCGAGGTGCACTGCGTATTGCATCAACTTGCTTACATTTTCCTTCACCACACTTTGCTCTTCTTCGTGCAGGTCAAACACAAGTTCATCGTGCACCTGCATGATCATTTTGGTTCGAAGTTTTTCTTTCACGAGCCAGCGATGAATATTCACCATCGCGATTTTTATAATATCGGCAGCACTGCCCTGGATGGGGGCGTTAATGGCATTTCGTTCTGCAAAACCACGTGTGGTGATGTTCCTGGAATTGATGTCGCGCAAATATCTTCTTCTCCCTAAAATGGTTTCAACGTACTCTGTTTCTCTCGCCTGTAAAATAGAGTTATCCATGTAGCGTTTGATGGCCGGAAATTCTTTGAAGTACGATTCAATGATTGCAGCTGCCTCTGTTCGGGAAATGTTCAGGTTTTGAGATAATCCGAAAGCCGTGCTGCCGTATAAAATTCCAAAGTTTACTTCTTTGGCTTTGCGTCTCATGTCAGGTGTAACTTTTTCAATGGGTAGCTTGAAAACTTTTGCCGCGGTTGTCGTGTGAATGTCTCGTTTGTTTTTAAACGCTTCTATCATTGTTTCATCTTTCGCAAAGGAAGCTGCAATGCGCAATTCGATTTGCGAATAATCGGCCGACATAAAAAGATAATCTTTATCTCTTGGCACAAATGCTTTCCGGATTTGTCTTCCTTTCTCGGTACGAATCGGAATATTTTGAAGGTTCGGATTGTTCGAGCTCAATCTTCCTGTTGCGGCCACTGCCTGACGGTAGTCGGTGTGAATTCTTCCATCGCGCTTGCTCACCATCTTGGGTAATGCATCCACATACGTAGAGCGAAGTTTTTCATATTCACGGTAGTCCAAAATCTTTTTTACGATTTCGTGCTCACCCGCCAATTTCACCAACACCTCTTCACCGGTGGCATACTGCCCGGTTTTTGTTTTTTTGGTTTTACCTGCCTGTCCGGTAGGCAGATCGGCAAGTTTAAGTCGATCAAATAATAGTTCCCCCAGTTGCTTCGGTGAACCGATGTTAAACTCGACTCCCGCTATCTTGTAAATTTCTGCTTGTACCTGATCACTTTCCTTCCGCAACTCTTCCGACATCTTTGAAAGTGCTTTCTCATCGATATTCACACCTTCATATTCCATAGCCGCCAGCACTTTCATCAACGGCATCTCTACATCTTGCATCAGTTTACTGTGCCTGCGGTTCTCCAGTTCTTTCGAAAGTTTTTGCTTGAGCTGAAATGCCAGATCAGCACGCTCACAGGAGTGTTGCAATTGACTTTGTTCTTCCTCTGTTAGCAATTGATATTTAACATACTGAGCACACAAAATACCCAGATCGTGTGAGCCTTCGGGTTCAATTAGGTAATGAGCAACCATGGTATCGAACAACGTACCGTTAATCTCCACTTTAAAATCTTTGAGCGCAAGTAAGGTTGCCTTCAGGTTATGACCGACTTTACCAATTTTATCATTTGTAAAAACTGCTATGAACTCCGGTAAAATTTTTTCTGCTTCTTTTTTATCCATCGGAACAAACACCGTTTCTCCGGAAGCAACTGAAAAAGCAAACCCCACTAGCAGTGAATGATCAAAAACAGTTTCAATTGAAAATTCCTTCTGCAGTTTTAGCTTCTCAATAAGTTCGCTTCTCAATTCGCGAGTATCAATAAGTTTATAAGAGGCATTGGATGAAGAGAATTTTTTTAGGTCACTTGTGGTTTCCTCAGGTTGTTTATCACTTTCCTTCTCCGAAACGGACTGCCTTCCTCCAAACATGGAAAGTTGTGATGCTTTTGGTGCAACCGATGCTGTGGTTGAGACAGTGGTACTATTGCTGAATATCCGCGGCATCATCGTTTTGAATTCAAGGTCTGCTATAATCGGTTTGAGTTTCCCCGAATCAGGTCCGGTATACTTCAACGCCTCCTCATCAAATCTAATGGGTACATCAAGCTTAATGGTGGCCAGTGTTTTTGATAAAATCGCCTGCTCTCCAAATTGTTCTACGCGCTCCTTGAGTTTTCCTTTTAATGCACTGGCGTTTGCAATCACATTTTCAACGGTTCCATACTGCTTCAACAGTTCGGCCGCTGTCTTTGGCCCCACTCCGGGAATACCGGGAATATTATCAGAACTATCACCCTGAAGCCCCAGTATGTCAATAACCTGCAACACATTTTGAATATCCCATTTTGCACACACTTCCTTCGGCCCCATAATATCAACCGCGTTGCCCATGTAGGCTGGTTTGTACAAATGAATGCGCTCTGTTACCAGTTGCCCAAAATCTTTGTCGGGTGTCATCATGAATACTTCGAAGTCTTGTTTCTCTGCTTGCTTGGCCAGTGTACCGATGATGTCATCAGCCTCATAACCATCCATCTCCAGAATCGGAATATTAAACCCATTTAAAATCTCCTTCACTTTCGGAACGCCATACCGAATATCTTCCGGCATTGCCTGTCGGGTAGCCTTATATTCTGAAAAAATTTCATCCCGAAAAGTTGAGGCGGCAGTATCGAACGCTACGCCAATGTATGTGGGTTTTTGCTTTTGCAATACTTCCAGGAGGGTATTCGTAAATCCAAACGGAACAGAGGTGTTAATACCTTTTGAGTTGATGCGTGGGGTCTTACTGAATGCAAAATGTGCGCGATAAATCAGTGCGTAGGCATCAAGAAGAAAAAGCTTTTTAGTGATTTCAGACATGCAGCGAAGGTAGAAAAAGATGGTGACCAAGGTAACGGTATCCTGCAGTTTTATCCCTTTTCTTTTTCATCATTTCTCATTAAATCGGGGTAACAAACCCTAACCCTATGCCTGCCAGTAATCTTGTAGCGATGTTCCTGAAGTGGGAACGTGAAACTCCCAATACTATTTTTTTCCGTCAACCGGTAGCTGGTGATTGGAAGACATGGACGTATCAACAGGCGGGAGAAGATATCCGGAAAATTGCTTCCGGATTACAAGCACTGAATTTACCCGCACGAAGTAAAATTGCTATTGTCTCAAAAAACTGTGCGCATTGGATTATGGCCGATCTTGCCATTTTCATGTCAGGCCACGTCTCCGTTCCATTGTACTCCAACAGCTCGGCCGCTTCCATAAAGCAAATTCTGGAGCACAGCGAATCGAAAGCGATTTTTGTTGGTAAACTGGATGATTATGAAAATCAAAAAAAAGGTATTCCCGACAATGTTCAAAAAATAAGCGCATCGTTTTATGGAATTAACGATGGTTTATTGTGGGAGGATATTCTTGAGAATCAAAAACCTTTAACCAATATTGTTGATCGGGGAGATGAAGAATTGCTCACCATCATGTATACATCCGGAACAACCGGTGTTCCAAAAGGAGTGATGTTCAACTCGAAAGCGTTTGACCACACTACAAAGATTCTCATTAAATATTTACATGCATGGGAAACACTTCCTGAGCATCCGCGGCTCTTTTCATACCTCCCGTTGTGTCACATTGCCGAGCGAAACCTGACTGAAATGTTAGGATGTTATTCTGGTGCTACTATTTCTTTTGTGGAGTCGCTGGAAACTTTTGGCCACGACTTAGCTGCTGTACAGCCGGATTTATTTTTTGGTGTGCCACGGATATGGGCCAAGTTCCAAGAAAAAATTCTGGAAAAGATGCCACAACAAAAACTGGATAAGCTTTTAAAAATTCCAATTCTCAACGGCATTGTGAAGAAAAGCATAAAGAAAAAACTTGGTTTATCGAAAGCAGGATTGAAAGGAACGGGTGCAGCACCTATACCGGTTTCGTTGTTAGAGTGGTTTGACAAATTGGATATTCGATTACGGGAAATCTATGGTATGACGGAAAACTGTGCCCTTTCACACTCAAATCAGAAAGAAATCCGGTTTGGTACTGTGGGAACTGCTATGGAAACGGTCGAAGTTAAACTCTCAGACGAGCAGGAAATTTTAACGCGCCACGTTGCACTGATGATGGGTTATTATAAAGAGCCTGAGATGACAGCCCAAGTAATGACTTCTGATGGCTATTTAAGAACCGGTGACCAGGGCCGTGTGGATGCCGAAGGTTTTCTTACCATCACCGGACGTGTGAAAGATCTTTTCAAAACAGACAAAGGAAAATACATTTCACCTGCCCCTATTGAAATGAAGCTGTTGAAGAACAGCGACATCGAACAGGTGTGCGTAGTGGGTATGAGCATCCCTCAACCTATTGCTTTAGTGCTTTTATCGGCTAAGGGAAAAGCGAAGACTAAAGAAGAAATTATTTCAAGTCTCAAGACTTCAGTAGAAGAAGTGAACCCAACCGTAGAGCACTACGAGCAATTGAAGAAAGTCGTGATTATGCAAGAGGAATGGACCATCAACAATGGATCAATGACTCCTACCATGAAAGTAAAACGCAACGAGGTTGAAAAAATCAAGATGCCACATTACCCGAAGTGGTATGCGATGGAGGGAATGGTGGTGTGGGAGTAAATTCGTTATTCGTTATTCGTTATCAGTTAATCGCAAATTCAGTAAGGAGATTCTATTCACAATTAACGATTAACTGATAACGGATAACTACTTCAGTCTTCCCTTAAAAAACTCCAACGTATTCTTATAAGCATCATCAGCAAGTTCTTTGCTGTGCTTTGGATTGCTGGGATTCGCAAAAGCATGATCGGCATCGTAGGCTTTAATGGTTAATTTCTTTCCGGCAGCGGTCATGTTGCTTTGAAATTTATCCATCATCTCCTTTGTAATCCACTTGTCTTGCATGGGCCAAATATTCAGCACATCGCAGTTCAATGTTTTTAGTTTATCCACATTATCTTCCGGCTGTCCGTAGTATATCACACACGCTGCTG
>Ga0247727_10018943_pt1 | contig 10736 bp, 8 predicted proteins | sample WisWelCaveWW1625_FD_202498 | JGI IMG/M metagenome (GOLD analysis project Ga0247727, IMG submission 202498) | Biofilm microbial communities from Wishing Well Cave, Virginia, United States - WW16-25 | ecosystem: Environmental > Aquatic > Deep subsurface > Groundwater > Cave microbial mat | place...
CCACTTCGCTCCGCGGGGTGCCCCGCCCTTTGCGGGGCGAAGGACGGTCTGATCTTTGCCGTCCCCAGGCTCGATCGAAAATGATCCACCGCTACGTCACGCACAACGGTCGCCTCCTTCCCATTGAGCAGGTACGCCTCTCCCCCGGCCAGGCCGGCCTCCTCTCCGGCTGGGGTCTCTTCACCACGCTGCGGATTTTCGAGGGCGTGCCCTTTGCCTTCGAGCGCCACTGGCGTCGCCTCCAGAAAGACGCCGCGCGCACGCATGTCCCCTTCCCTTTCGATCCGGAAACCGTGCACGCCCAGCTCGCAGAGTTGTTGCGCGCCAACCGCGTCCGCGAAGGCACCGCTCGGATCTACGTCATCTACAACAAGGTGGGCTTCTGGCAGAGTGACGAGCCTTTCCCCGAAGCTGATCTGGTTCTCTACACCGCCGGCCTGCCCGCCTACCGCGAGCCGGCGCGGCTCGGCCTGCGCGCCGCAGGCCGCCATGCCGCCTCGCCTCTTGCCGGTGTCAAAGTCACCTCCTGGCTGAACAATGTGTGGAACCTGGCCGAAGCGCAGCAGCGCGGCTTCGACGAAGTGGTCCTGCTCAACGAGCGCGGCGAAGTCTCCGAGTGCACCGCCGCAAACCTCTTCTGCGTGCGCGGCGGCCGCGTGGAGACCCCGCCACTTTCGTCTGGCTGCCTCGAGGGCGTTACGCGCGCTGTCCTGCTCGAAATCAGTCCAAAAGCTGGCGTGCCCTGCATCGAAAAAACCCTTCGCCCGGAAGATTTGCGCACGGCGGACGAAGTCTTCATCTCCTCAACCAACCGCAGCCTGCTCGGCGTGGGCGAGATTGAAGGCCACAAGTTCCCGGGCTCGCCCGGTCCGATAACTCAGAAGCTCGAGAAGGTCTTTGCTGACTTCGTTGCCAGCTATGTCGCGCAGCACGCCCCCAGCGCTCCCTCGCGCGACTGAGTTGGCGGCCTGAAACCCCGCGCGGCAGCCGCGACTGGACAACCAAGCGCGAGAAACTCAGAGAGGAAAAGGCAAGCCGAGGCGAAGGGGTCGGTAGCTAGGCAGCAGGACGGCTGCGGGCCAGGGTGATCTTCAGCAACGGCGGCGTCAAAAGCGTGGTAACCATCACCATGATGACGACGGCCGAGAAGACGGCGTCGCTGACGACACCCAGGCCCTTGCCGATCCCCGCGAAGATCAGTCCCACTTCGCCGCGGGGCATCATCCCTATCCCCACCGAGAGCCGGTCGAGCTTCGGGCTGCAGCCCAGGCCCGCGACCAGCTTGCCGGCAATCGCGGCCAGAGTGAGAACAACTGCAATCAGCGTTATTTTCAAATCGGCAAACGTTTCCAGCTTCACCTGCGTCCCCATCAGCACGAAAAAGACCGGCACGATCAGCGACTCGATGGGCGAGAGCAGGTCGCGCAGTGAGTGGCCTTCCAGTTCCTTATCGAAGAAGCTTTCCAGAATCAGCCCCGCGGCGAATGCGCCAATGATGGTGGCCAGCCCTGAGAGGTTGGCCAGCCACGCCAGTACGAAGGCAAAGCCGAGACCGAAGAGCAGTTTCAGGTTCTCGATCTTCAGCCGCGCGATGCGCCGAACCAGCCGTGGCGCAAGCCATAGCCCAACGGAGATGGAGCCGACCAGGAACAGGACGGCCTTTAGCGTGATCCAGGAAATGCTGACCAGACTGATTGTGCCCGTCACCACCAGCGCACTGACCACGGCCAGGATGAGCAGGCCAAGCACATCGTCAATGACTGCCGCGCCCAGAATAATCCGCGCCTCGGTGCGATGCGCTTGCCGGAGGTCACGAAAGACTCGCGCGGTAATGCCCACGCTGGTCGCCGTCAGGATGGCGCCGATGAAGATGTCCTTCTGCAGTGGAGCTTCCGGCATCAGCAGAGCCATCGCTCCGAGTCCAAGCAGGAACGGCGCTACCACACCCACCACGGCAACCAGAAACGACGGCCAGCCCACTTTCTTCATCTCTCCAATATCGGTCTCCAGACCGACCAGAAACAGCAGCACGATCACTGCGATGCGGGAGAGCAGGTCCACGAAGCTGTACATCGAGATTGCCACCGGTCCCATCGGGCCTGCCAGCGCTGCTGCCAGCCGCTCGGCATCGTCGCCCGGTGGCAGGATCCGGTGTACCGCTTCCGGCAGCGTCAGCGCATTCTGCAGTGCGAGGGTGACAATTTGCGAGATCGTTTCGCCCTCGCGAAGAACGGTGAGTATGGGCTCGTGGAGAGCATAGCCGATGTTTGCGATGAGCATCCCCACCAGCAACTCACCCAGCACGGCCGGCTGGCCGACCCAGCGCATGGCCTTTCCGCCGAGGGCCGCCCCGATGGCAATCAGGACCAGAACGAGCAGAATCGGCGCCACCGGGTCAGCATGACCCGGCAAGCCCGCGGTGGGTGCGGAGATAGACAACAGAATCGTGCCGGCTCCAGACGCGAGACTCGTCCCCGGCGGAATCAGAAGCGAAATCGGATTGAGGAACATGACCTGCGACACCAGCGCGAATTTCTTTCGGGCATCTCTTAACCTGAACGGTGCCTGCGGGCAAGCGAAATCGGCAGAGGTAAGCCCCGGTTGATGTAGGGACGAATGGCGCGAAGGGATCGCGGTCGGTCGTCAGCACGTACACCTACTCAATCGGACAGGACGAAAGGGTGGGTTGTGGGTCAGTTTGGCCTCAGGTTCCGAGAAGTCGACTTCACGGCCAAGTTGAGGCGTTTAGCGGGCGTCTGCCCACCCCGGTCGGGCCGGGGAGCCCGCTACCGAAATTGAGGCGATTGTGCGGCGTCTGAGCCGCACGCCGAAATGCTGAGCTTGTCGAAGCATCCCGCTTTTGCCGAAGCCCGTCCTGCCGAAGCCCTGAGCGAAGTCGAAGGGGAAGCCGAGGGGGAAGTCGAGGGGGAAGCCGAGGGATCAACGCAGTACCGGGCTGATAGACCAACACTGCGCTACCAGCACTCCAGCGCGTCGGTGTGGGACACGCTACGCCTAACGTCTACGCATCAGCCGCGGCGCGAAGGGCCGTCAGCTGCATGCCGTTGTTAGCCGGCTCTTCCGCTCTTGCGTCACTCATACGGTCCCAGAAACCGCTCGCCGTTGAAATGGATGATGTGGGAGGGCGCCTCAGCGATCCACACCTCCGTCTCCCATGCGATGTCCGCAAGGTACTTCGTCATGGCCCGACGGGTAAGGAATGCGGTCACGAAGACCAGTCCAGCCCGAGCCGTCTTGAAAAGGTCCTTCAGCTCATTGTGCCTCTTCAGACCGATGGGACCGTGGCTGGTGACGGCCTCGATCAGCACAAGCCAGTTCTTTCCGGGGAGGTGGACAACGACATCGGGGATCTTGCCGTGCTCGTCCATCTGCACTCCGAGTTGCCTGAGGTAGTCGGCCTCGACGTGACGCTGCTTGGCGCCCGTATCGCCCACGTAGACCACCACGCCGCCCGGTGTAAAACGTGGGCAGAACTCCTCGACGATCTTCTTGACAAGTTCGTTCTGACCGCCCGCCGTGATCTTCAGCTCCGTGCCGTTGGGGAGCTTGACGGGTATCAACACCATGTCGCGCTCCCGAGGCCGAAGTCGGCCGAGCCCCTCCGCAGTTCTGAGGAAGCCTGTCAGGTTGTCCGTCCACGCCGGCGAACCGTAGGTGCAAGCGAGCTTCAGCAGCGTCGGGGCGATCTGGTAGCGGTTGTCGGGGCTGTTCACGGGCCGGCGGGGGTCGTCAGGGTTCGCCACGACCAGCCCCATCTGGACGAGCTGGTGTACGGTGAACCGCCGGACAGTCTCCCGAGTATTCGGGGCGTACCTCTTGCCAAAGCGTTCACTGAAAACATTCATCATCTCGGTAATGCCGAGCATAGGGGCCTCGGCTTCGCTCCACTGTTTGCGCGGCGTCAATCCGAGCAGCGCCAGGAGAGTGAGGGCGGAGCGCTCGTTTTGCTGCTCTCGTGGCACATTCAATGCCTTCAGGATAGCGAGCGCTCCGGCCACGCGTTTTGTGGCCGCCGTTTGTCTTCTGGGGGCGCGCTCAGCCACGGAACACGACCTCCTCAACGAGACGATTCAACTCTTCTTGGTCGGGGAAGCTCTTCCCGATCCGTCGGCCAAGTGCGAGGAGGCTGTCCCACCCCGGATAGCGCAGGGAGCGGAGGTCGGTGGCGTTCACTTGAGTGTGTCCGCTGAACTGGCGGAAGTAGACGTCCACGAGCGTCGAGTTAAGGAAGGCGGCCAGCCCCTTCGCTACGGTCACTGGCAAGCCGGTTCCTCGATTGTGGTAATAGTTCAGATGGTTCTCGAACGCGACTCGCTCGGCTGGGACGCGGGTAGGGTCGTATACCGCCGCCACCACCCGACGCCGCTCCTCCTTGGCTGTGAATCTCTTGACGAGGATGTAGTAGCCCGCCGGGACGAGGAGGTCGTCCGCGCGGGGGCCGAGCGCGAGCGCGTTCGGCTTGCGTGTGCTGCCATTCGGCCATTCCACAAACCCGTCCCGGAGGTGGCACGGATAAATGAGGGGGACCGTGTTCCGTCCGGGGTGAGCACGCAGGAGATCCTTCGCCCGGAAGTCCACGACCCGTCCGGTTGAGACGGTTAGGCCGAGATCCGCCAAGCTCGCATCCAGGCTCCCTATCTGCTGACGGATCGGATCTCCATCCTTGTCTGGGACGATGTGAATGAAGGCATGGGGATCGCCGAGTCGAACAAGGTCGTCGTGGTTCACCGTTCGGATGCGCAGGTTCGACTCGCTGGGATCGAGGCTCGACGAGACAACGACGTCGCCAGGCGGGGCTTTCGTTCTTACTGCACGGAACACGATGTTCTCCTGTAGAACCTCGTCGGCGGCGAAGGCGCGGTCTCGCGTGTCGAAAACATGGACTTGGCGAAAGCGCATCTGGCGCAGGAAGAAGCGGCGGAAAGGCTCGAAATAGGGGCCGTTGCAGAAGCTCCTTGGGGTGATGGCGACCATTTCACCACTTGGAGCGAGGAGCCTTGCCGTCACCGCTAGGAAGCCGGTGTACAGGTTGGTTGTCTCAAGTCCGATGGCGCGGAGCAGCTTCCGCTCGCGGGATTCCGTCCGGATTTTCCTGTATGGCGGGTTGAGGACGGCGCAGTCGAATCGTTCGTGCTCGCCCACGGCGAAGAGATCACCGGCCAGCGTACTTGCGCCGGCTTCTAAGAAGTCGTCGCCCACAATACGTCCCTCAAATTGAATGCCCGCGTCTTCGCACACCCTCCGGCAGTGATCGAGTGTCACCTGGAGATAGCCGATGAGCATGGGATCAATCTCGTAAGCGGTCAGGGCGATCACGTCAGGACGCAGCGGCCTGCGGCACATCTCGGCCACGAAAGCCGCAGAGAGCGATCCCACGCCTGCGCCGGGATCGAGAAAGCGCACGATGGGTTTCTGGCACTCGATCATCCGGGCCATGAATGTTGCCACAGAGGCAGACGTCAGGAACTGACCCATGAGGACGCGGCGCCGAGGGTCCAATCGGAGCGACGCATCTGCGCGCGCAGCCTCGACGGACGACAGTAGCGAATCCGGGCCGCTGTTCGTGATCTCCTCGAGAACTTTCATATGGACAACCATGATTTTATTCGCTCGGTTATCATACCTGTCCGCCTAACTCTTGTTTAGGCCGACCGGCCTAAACCGCCATCGAGGGCGGCCCAAGACCAAGCACCCCCACGATTGCGGTATGGATAAGTTCTCAGTATAAGGCCACTGATCATCTATCAGGCAAGTTGCCTCCATCTTCGGTAGTGGGTCAGTTTGAATTCTCCATGCCTTGACCCCTCCGCTCCATCTGGCATCATAGTGTTATGCCAAGACGCGCAGGCAAGGAAAGGGATTTCACGGTAACGGCCCGTAGGGTTGTGGAGCAGGCTATTGGGGAGCACTTGGATGGAACGCCGCTGGAGACTGCTAAGCAGGAGAGCACCAAAGCCACTGCTGGCAGGATAGGTGGTCTCAAGGGCGGGCCTGCTAGAGCAAAGAAATTGACAAGGAAACAGCGTCGAGAAATTGGCAAGAAGGCCGCCCAAGCTAGATGGACTAAACGGAAGAAAAGTTAAGCACTTAGGCGTATTTGCTTATTTGCAAGAACACTGAATGAAGTTGTTGCGCACTCGCTGTCAAGGAGCGTAGTCTAATTATCTATGGCGAAGAAAAAAACCAAGCTAGATACTGCTGCCGAGCGGGCGGCTGAGATAATTCAGGCCCATCTGGATACTTTGCCCCCCGCCGAAGCTAGGGCTATGCGTCAAGAAATTCATACTCTAGCTGTTAGGTCTTCCCGCTCCGCAAGTCTCGGAAAAACTTCACGATCTCGGCAAAGCGCGGGTCTTCGTCCTTTATCCCGTGATTGCGCAAGACCCGCATAAACTCTCGTTCATCCCCGTATTTGAGAATCCGTCGGAGGTCACGCAATAAGGCATTTCTCTCCGCCCAAGTGTGTTTGTACTTATCCGGCATAGTCTAATTTTCACTTTCTGTTTTTTGCTCTTGGGTAGCCTTCCTCGCACCAGGATACCATTCAGATAGGCCCCACTCCCCCTTTACCCTTACCACGTCGCCAGCCTTTTCCATGCGAAGAAGGGTAGGATATACCGTCCCGTAGAGATTCTTCGCTTTCGTGGTTAGCCCGCCGTTCCTCAAAGCCTCAGTAATATCCTTCGCGCCTTTTGTACGCTTAGCGATGTTCAAGAATGCCTTGATAGCCTGGGGAATACTCATGCGAAAGAATGAATCCTGCGCAAGGCGAGGGAACCGCATAGGGGCACTGACCGCAGGCTGTGAATTCGGCGCAATGGCGCTTGCTGAATCTCCTTGCTGCGCCAACTTGCCCTTCACCCAAATGATCAGGCGCTCGACGTTTTCACGCTCTTCCTCTAGGTGGGCCAGTAGCTGCCCATAATCAGTATCTGCAAGCATGTCTTGTCTCCTTTCTCCAAGTGTGGTATAAATGCAAAAGAGAATAGCTTTGGGGACGGCTTTCACCGTCCCCCGCCCTTTCGAGGGGCGCTGGCTCATCTCATAAACATCACCTCGATTCCGGGGCTTCGGGTTAGGCCGACAAAGCACTTTCCCGAGGCCCCTATCACTTTCCCAACAGCATAGGGCTTCTTGCTCCTCGTGTCAATAGCCTGCCTATGCCCAAGTGGCACGAGGAGTGCAGAATCACTTTTCCCTTGACAAGCTCAATTATGCTCAATTATAATGGTCATTATGAATATCCTAGACAAAGAGCGCCAAACGCAGGTTGTCCGATGCTTGGTGGAAGGAAACAGCATCCGTTCCACCATCCGCATGACGGGTGTTGCCAAGAACACCGTGGTCAAACTTCTGGCAGCAGTCGGCGCTATCTGCGCTGAGTATCAGGACGCCGCTCTTCGCAATCTTCCTTGCAAGCGCATCCAATGCGACGAAATCTGGTCTTTTTGCTACGCGAAGGCTAGGAACGTTCCCGCCGACAAACAAGGGCAGTTCGGCTATGGGGACGTGTGGACGTGGACGGCTCTGTGCGCCGATACCAAACTAGTACCCTCTTGGATCATAGGCGGTCGGGATAGTGGAACCGCACACGCCTTCATTGAAGACTTGGCAGGGCGGCTGGCGAATCGCATCCAGTTAACCACAGACGGCCATCGTATGTACCTTGAGGCGGTTGAGGCTGCCTTTGGCTCTGAGATTGATTACGCGATGCTAGTCAAGATGTACGGCGAAGACCCAAAGGCCGACACGAAGTACAGCCCCTCTGAGTGTATTGGGTGCCGCACCGTGGCGATCTCCGGCAACCCGAAGCCCAAGTTTATTTCTACCAGCTTTGTAGAGCGTCAGAATCTAACTATGCGTATGTCCATGCGCCGATTCACGCGACTGACGAACGCCTTCTCAAAGAAGCTGGGGAACCACGCAGCGGCTCTCGCGCTATACTTCATGTTCTACAACTTCTGCCGGATTCACCAAACCCTGCGTGTTACCCCTGCGATGGAAGCGGGAGTATCAGATCATGTGTGGAGCGTTGAGGAAGTAGTCGCGCTCTTGCCAACACTTATGCCGGGGAAGCGTGGCCCGTATAAGAAACGAAATTCAAACTGACCCACTACCCCATCTTCTTAGGCCGGGCTTCTTAGGCCGAGCGGGGGCCTCGCCGAATCCTCCGTGTCTCGCCGGATACGGGCCCCGATCTGCCCGCCCCGGTCGGGCCGGGGATCGGGGCGGGCATCCGCCGCCGGTCGAGCGGGCAGTGCACGCCTCGCCCATCCCGCCTGCCCCCAGCCCCGACTAAGTCGGGGCCAGCGGCGCGACGATCTCGTCGGGCTCGAGGCGAGGGCCAGAGGTGGAGTGCCATGCGGGGCTGGATCATAACGCTAGAAACTGAAACGCCCCGGCTATTTCAGTTCGACCGCGCCTGAAAAACGCCCTTTTCGGAAAGTGACAGCGGCACTGAAATCGGCCCTTGCTCCCGGCTGAAATTGACCCACTACCAAAGGGTGGGCTGACTCCTGGTCCCTAGCACGCCAGGAGGCCAAGACGCCCAACGTGCGGTCGCTCCACAAGCTGCGGGCCGTGCTAAGATTCCCCCGCTTCTCCTGACCTATGACGGATACTCAGTCCATTCCCGAGGTCGTGCTTGAGGTGATTGCTCCGGACGGCAGCCGGCGGATGGTGCGCGTAACCCATTCGCCGTTCCTGATCGGACGAGGGGCGGAGACCGGAAACGACTTGCAGCTCTCCGACCGGCGCATCTCGCGGCAGTGCGCTGCTGTGGTGTACACCGCGGGCGAGTTCCAGATCGAGGACCGCGGGCAGCGCCGGGGACTCTTTGTGAACGGAACGAAAGCGGACGCGCAGGCGCTGCGCGAAGGCGACGTCGTCAACTTCGGCCTGGCCGATTCCTACGAATTGATCTTCCACGGCAGCACCGGCGTGGAGGCATTGCCAGAGCTGCTCTCCCGGATGGATCACGTCACAACGTTTGAGTCCGGCGCCGGCGGGCTGCGCAAATTGAGCCTCCTGCTGCAGGCCACGGCGTTGCTCCATTCTCACCTGCCGCTCGATGCGGTGCTGGGCAGCATGGTGGACCACGCCATCGCGCTGACCGATGCCGACCGTGGTTTGTTGCTGGACCCGGGCCCGCAGGGCACCCTGCGCGTGCGACTGGCGCGTCAACGTGGCGGGCGCAGTCTCCCAACCGAAGGCCTGGAGCCAAGCCAGACGGCCATCCGGATGGCCACCGAACAGAAACGCAGCGTGGTAACCGAGGACGTCGCGCAAGCAAACTTCGACATGCAAGCCGCGCAAAGCGTCATCGCGCAAAGACTGCGGTCGGTGGTGGTTATTCCTCTCTATGCGCGAGCCGATGTGGGCCGGAGCAGCGGGGGTCTTTCAGGCAACCATACGCTGGCCGGGGAACAACCCGTGCGGGGACAGTTCCTGGGAGTGCTCTACCTGGACAGCCGCCGGCCGGCCGCCTTCTCCACGCTCGAACGGCAGATCCTGGATGCGCTGGGCGTGGAGGCCGCCAGCGTGCTGGACAACGCGCGGCTGGTGGAGCGCGAGCGCGAGCGACAACGTCTGGAGCAGGAAATCAGTATTGCGCGCACGATCCAGCAGGCCTTGCTGCCGCGCGAATTCCAAAGCTGCCCGTACCTCCAGGTCAGCGGCATCAACTACTCCTGCCAGGAGGTGGGCGGCGATTATTATGACGTCCTCGAGCTGGCCCCGGAACGTCATGCCATTCTGATCGCCGACGTCTCCGGGAAGGGTCTTGGGGCTGCTTTGCTCACCACGATGCTGCAGGGCGCCGTGTCCGGGATGACGCTGGGGCATGAGCCTGCCGGAGTGTTCACACACGTCAATCGCTTCCTCTGCTCACATTCCGAGCTGGAGCGCTATGCCACGATCTTTTTCGGAACGCTGGATCCCTCCGGGCAGATGGAGTTCATCAACGCCGGCCATCCGTCGCCGGTGCTGCTGCGGGAAGGTTTTGTGGAGGTGCCCTTTCCGGCTGATTGCTTCCCGGTTGGCTTGCTTCCCGACGCCGAGTTCAAGAGTTGCGCGTATGCGCTGCGCCCCGGCGATACGCTGGTGCTGTTCAGCGACGGTGTGACCGAAGCGATGGATCCCGAAAACAAGGAGTTTGGAATCACCCGGTTGAAGGAAGTCCTCGGCCGGCACACCGGTTCAACGGTTGAGGAAATTCAGGCGGGAATCCTCAATGCCGTCCAGGAGTTCACGCGGGGTGCCGGCCAGGCGGACGACCTGACGCTGCTGGTAGTCCGTTACGTCGGGCCCTCGTCAGCAGTGCCGGACGATTCTAAGAGCAGTTCGACAGGGTAAAGCAAGACTCGATCTGGAGAGAAAGAGAACGGCCAGCGGGAGTGATTCCCGCCGGCCGTTTCGTTTGTCCAGCTTTCCTCAGCGGACGACCAGGGTGACCCGGGTGGAACGAGTGATGTTGCGCTGTTGTGCGGTGAACGTGATGGTGTAGGTCCCCGTGGGTGTGCCTGTGCTGCTGCTAACGCAGCCCTAGGCCAGCGTACTCCACACCACCAGTGCTGCCAGCCGCACCGGCGCCCGTTGCCAGATCCGCCGCCGCGCCGCCAACTCAGCGTTCGATAATCACCTCGGGATCGAGCGTCCCCCCGTTTACGCTGACGGAATACTTGTAGGGAGTGTCCACTGCGCAGCCGTCGCGGGGC
>Ga0247727_10018944_pt1 | contig 10736 bp, 6 predicted proteins | sample WisWelCaveWW1625_FD_202498 | JGI IMG/M metagenome (GOLD analysis project Ga0247727, IMG submission 202498) | Biofilm microbial communities from Wishing Well Cave, Virginia, United States - WW16-25 | ecosystem: Environmental > Aquatic > Deep subsurface > Groundwater > Cave microbial mat | place...
AAGTGTTTGGCCTCGGCCCGCTTGAAACCATCCTCGAAGACCCGCTGGTGACGGAAGTGATGATTAACGGCTACCAGAACATCTTTATCGAGCGCGATGGCCAGTTGGAGGAAGTGCCCTCGACCTTTCGCGACGATGACCACCTCATGGACATCATCCTCCGCATCGCCAAGCCGCTGGGCCGTCTGCCGAATGAGAGTCATCCCATCGTGGATATGCGCCTGTCCGACGGTTCGCGCGTCAACGTCGTCGTCCCGCCCATCTCGCTCGTCGGCCCGTGTCTCACCATCCGCAAATTTTTCCGCGCGCCGCTCACTGCCGAGCAGTTGTTGGGCGTTGGCGCGTGGGATGAAAAACTCATATCGTTTCTGCGGGCGTGTGTGCAAGGCCGCTTGAACATCCTCGTCAGCGGCGGCGCGGGCGCGGGCAAGACCACGCTGTTGAATCTGTTGTGCGGCCTGATTCCCAATGGCGAGCGCCTGATCGTCATCGAAGACGCCAACGAACTGCGCCTGACCCAGCGCAACGTCGTTTTGCTGGAAAGCCGCCCGCCCAACCTGGAAGGCCGGGGCGAAGTGTCGCTCCGCGATTTGGTCATCAACGCTTTGCGGATGCGGCCCGAACGCCTAATTGTGGGCGAACTGCGTGGCCCGGAGGCCTTGGACTTTTTGCAAACCATCAACACCGGCCATGATGGTTCGATGAGTTCTATGCACGCCAACAACCCGCGCGACGCGCTGGCCCGGCTGGAGACGCTGGCCAGCGCCGGTAACGCCTCCATCCCTCTGCTTACCCTGCGGGAGCAAATGGCTTCCGGCCTCAACCTCATCGTCCACGTTGAGCGGCTGATGGATGGTTCGCGCAAAGTGATACGGGTAACCGAGGTGCAGGGCCTGCTCGGCGACTCGGTGCAACTCACCGACCTATTCACTTTTCAACAGACCGGCACCGAAGCGCGGCAAATCGTAGGCCAGCACATCGCCACCGGAAAGATTCCCAGCTTCCTGCACCAACTGCGCGAGGCGGGGATTGTATTGCCGATGGAGATGTTTGCGCCCGCGTAAACCTCACCCCCTGACCCCCTCTCCTGATGCTTCACTGCGTTTCGCATCAGGAGAGGGGGAGAAACGGATGCGCTATAATGCGGACAGTCAAGTTTGAGTGAAAGGCCCGCCATGAAATTCACGATTGACTGCGAACAAGAAGAAGATGGCCGTTGGATAGCCGAGGCGCTGGAAATGCCAGGCGTGTTGGCCTATGGGCATTCCTTGCAAGAGGCGATTGCCAAAGTTCAAGCGTTGGGTTTGCGCGTGATCGCGGATCGTCTTGAACACGATGAAGGCCTCGCCATTCCGCTAACCTTTAGCCACAATCTGGGCCGTCTCTAACAATCCGCTCATCCCGCCAATCCGTTTTTCAATGATGATCCACCCTCTCCCGAATCGGGATTGTCCGAAACTCCCGCGTCAGCTCCACAAATCGCTCCACCGTCGTCTCAAACATCAACCTGCCAAACTCGGGCGTGGCCGCCGCCGCGTCACCGCAGATACCCTCCGCTGAGAAGCGGCTCCACCAATCCTGCCAACTGTAGGCGCTGGGCTCCGGGTAATCCCAATTAAAGTATTTCAACTTAAGTTGGCCGATGTCACGTTTGGCCTTCTCCATCTGAACCGTTTCAGGGAAGGCGTGCAACATCATCGCCGTCTCATATTCGCAGGCATGGCCCACACTGCCCCAGCCACCTTTGCGATTCGCATCCAACACATCCGCCACCAGCGCCGGGTTCACGGCGGCGTTGATGGTGGTGCTGGCGCAAATCACCCCGGTGGCCAACACACACTTGCGCGCCGCCAAATCGCAAATCGAATGATTCGAGCCATGCCCGTTAACAATCAAGATATGGGTGAAGCCATGCCGCGCCACCGAAATCGCCACTTGCGAAACGTAGGCCAGACAGGTCTCGATGTCCACCGCGATGGTGCCTGGAAAATCTATATGATGCTCGTCGAGGCCAAACGGGATGGTGGGCAGAATCAGCAAATCGCCTGCGGCCCGTCGGCCACATTCAGATAGCACTGACTCCAAAATATCGTTGTCGGTGGAGATGGGCAGATGCGGGCCGTGGTCTTCAACCGCGCCAAAGGGGATGGCGACGACGGGTTGGGGCGTGCGGGCAATCGCGGCCTTCATTTGCGGCCATGCGAGCCGGTCATAACGCCAGTGATTATCGGGTATCATGGGGGCCTCCGGGGGTTGAGTAAACAAGGTAGACAGGTAGACAAGTATACAAGGATAGAAGTCGGATGGCGCAACTTAAGCGTGGTCAAGTTTGGCTGTGGGTGATGGGCGCTCTGCTGGTGAGCCTGAGATTAAATGCGCCGCCTGCCCCAACCCAGGCCGCTGGTAGCAACACCATTTTTCTGCCCCTCATCCGGCAGAGTGGTATTCCGCCTGTCAACGTCACCGCCCTGTTGGGCGAGGTCGTCACCACCACGGTCACGCTCGAAAACAACTCCGATACTGATCTCATTGTTTATCTCTCTGAAGGTTGGGAACCCGCGTTGGGGCTAGCGCGACCACAGGCAAGCCAACCTATGCGTGTGCCACTGCCCGACCTGCCCGGCCCCCTCACCGTTGAATTGCAACAGCAACTCGCCGCCGAGGGCCAGGCCGACATGCTGATTTATCTGAATGAGCAAGCTGACTTAAGCGCCGCCGCTTCCATCAGCGATTGGAACGCGCGTGGCGCGGCCGTAGTTAATTTATTGAAGACGCAGGCCGAACTGACCCAGACCCCGTTGCTCGAAGCCTTGCGCGCCCGCGGCCTGGCCCCACGCTCGTTCTGGATCGTCAACGCCCTCTCTGTGCGCGGGGATTTGGCCCTGGCGCAATGGCTCACGCAACAACCCGAAGTCGGGCTGGTGGCCGCCAATACCCAACATGCCATCGAGTCGCTTTCAGTTACATCAACCGCGTTAGATGAAACCGCCTGGGGCGTAACGCACATTGGCGCAGAGAGTGTGTGGGCCGATTGGGGCGTGCGGGGTGAAAGCCTCGTCATCGCCAACATTGACACCGGTGTGATGTTTTCGCACACGGCTTTGCTGGAGCCGTATCGAGGCTGGTCACCCATCGGACTCGTCCACCATTACAACTGGTTTGACCCCGGCGAGGAACCGACCACCGAGCCGACCGATGATGCTGGACATGGCACGCACACCATGGGCATCATGGTCGGGCAAGCCACGACCACCACCGCCGCCATCGGCGTCGCACCGGGCGCGCGCTGGATTGCGGCGCGCGGATGCGCCAGCGTCTTCTGCTCCGACTATGATTTGATGGCCAGCGCCCAATGGATGCTGGCCCCCACCGATTTGCAAAACCAAAACCCACGCCCCGATTTGCGCCCGCACCTCATCAACAACTCCTGGGCCAAAATTGGGGATGACCCCTGGTACACCGGCTATGTTGAAGCCTGGAACGCCGCCGGAATTTTTTCGGTCTTTGCCAATGGCAACGCCGGGCTGGCATTTGGATGCTCATCCAGCGGCGCGCCCGCTAACTACGCCAACGCGGTGGGCGTGGGGGCCACTGACACTAATGACGTCATCGCCGATTTCTCCTCACGCGGGCCAACACTCGATGGTCGCATCAAACCGGACTTAAGCGCGCCGGGCGTTAATGTTCCCTCGGCCTGGTCGGATGGTTCGATTGTATTGGCCAGCGGCACCTCCATGGCCGCGCCGCATGTTGCGGGCGCGGTGGCGTTGCTGTGGTCGGCCAACCCCACCCTCATGGGCGACTTGCCTGCCACGCAAAATCTCATCACCGCCACCGCCGCCGCCCTTGCCTCCAGCGAATGCGGCGATGCGCCGGGCGCGATTCCCAACAACGTCTACGGTTGGGGCCGCTTGGATGTGCGCGCCGCGGTCGAGGCCGCGCGGGTGGATGTGCCCTGGGTCAGCGGGCCGCCCACCGTCACCCTGCCCGCCTACGGCCAGGCCCTGGTGACGTTGACCTTTGATGCGCGGCAAGTGACGGGGCCGGGCGATTTTTCCGCGCGCCTGCTGGTCAATCAAAACAACACCTTGCAAAGCGCCAGCCTTAACTTCACCGTCCTGCCGACGGCCAATATCGCGGTGTTGTCCGGCCAACTACTGGATCGCTGGAATAGCGCCAATGTGTATGGCCGTGTGAGCATTGGCAATGGCCCGGCGGCCTACACCGACCTGGCGGGCGCTTACACCCTCACGTTGCCCTATGGCACCTACACCCTCACCGCCACTGCCACCGGCTATCTGTCGGAAAGTGTGGCCCTGTCGCTCACCGCCGATTTGACCTGGCCCCTCACCCTGACTCTGGATGCCCCGCACTTGCTCGTCAGCGCCCCACCCCTCAGCGCCACCCTGCCCTTTGGCGCACAACAGTTAACGGCCATCACCGTCACCAACGCCGGCCCACAACCGCTTGATGTGACTCTCAGCGTGCCGCCGCTTGAATGGAGTTTTGCGGAGGACTTGCCCGCCGCCGCGCTGTATGATGTCAGCGCTTTCCCGGCTCTGCCATTAGCCGACGACATGATTTACAGCGACACATTGAACATCGGCTTCACCATTCCCATCTACGGCGTTATAACCGATCATGTTTATCTGAGTTCCAATGGTTGGGTCAGCGCCTACCCGCCCCTTTCCGCCGCGTCGTGGGCCTTGTGCTTGCCCACCTATAGTTTGCCACAAGGGTCACTCGCGCCTTTCTGGGCTGACCTGGACCCCTCGCAAGGCGGCGCGGTGCGCGCGGGACGAGTGACCAGCGATACGTTTGTCGTTAGCTTTGAAAATGTGCCGCCCTGGCGGCCAACGCCTGACCCGCTTGGTCCGACTTTCGCTTTTCAATTGGCGCTTCATTCGGATGGGCGAGCGCAATTTATCTACGGCGATGTAAGCGCCACGCCCGGCAAATGGAGCGCGGGCCTGGCGTGGGATATTAACCGCGCGCAGGGCCTGGCCTGCAACCTGGCCCCGCTGGCCCTCACCGGGCGCAGTTGGTCATTTCGCAATCAACCCTTGCCCAGCCTGTGGTTAAGCGCCGCCCCTCTGAACCTGACTCTGTCCGCAAATACGAGTCAAATTATTACGGCCACGCTCAACGGCTTCGGCTATGTCCCGTGGCGCGCGCTCCCGTTTGAAGGTGTGATTCGGCTCAACACCAATGACCCACGCCAACTCGTCGCCGACATTCCGGCGACGGCCCTGGTCGGGTCGCCGCCGTATACGATGTGGTTGCCGGTAACGCGGCGATGATAAAACGCGATAAGCGTGTGAGGCGGCTGGCGCACGGTGTCATCCTCATCCATCTATTGGTGACGGCTTGTCGCGGTGCGCCTACGCCGCTCAACACCCCCGCCCCACACCCAACCACCCCTCCGGCACCCACGGCCTCCCTCGCCTTCATGTTCTCTGGCGATGCGACGGAACTGGCCGCCTATCAACAACTGGTCACTGCCTTTACTCAGGCCCATCCAGAGATTCAGATTGAACTCCTTCACGTCCCAGGCGAGGCGGATTATCAGCGGCGGTTGGCGGCCGATTTTGCGGCGGGGACTCCGGCGGATGTGTTGCTGTTGGATTATCGGCGGTATGTGGGGTATGCCGCCACCGGCAATCTGGAAGTGCTAGAGCCTTATCTCGCACCGAGTCCCATCATTCAGGCCGAAGATTTTTATGCGGAAGCCCTCGCCCCGTTCTACTGGAAGAATAAGTTGACGTGCCTGCCGCGCGAGGCGTCCAGCCTGGTGGTGTATTACAACATTGATTTGTTCGCCGCGGCTCATCAACCCGAACCAGCGGCCAACTGGACGCGGGATGAGTTTTTGCGGACCGCCCTGGCCCTCACCCGTGACATGGATGGCGATGGCAACATTGACCAATACGGCTTAGGGCTGGAGCCAACCCTGATTAACGCCGCGCCCTTTATCTGGCAAGAAAAAGGCGAAGTGGTGGATAACGTCTTTCGCCCACTGGCCCTGGGGCTTGAGTCGCCGGAAGCCACCCGCGCCCTACACTGGTTCATCAATTTGCAATTGGAACATCATGTCGCCCCGGATGCCGCCGCCGAAACAGCGGAGTCGAGCCTGAGCCGCTTTACGAGTGGTCGCACCGCGATGCTGTTGGAAACACGCCGCATCGTGTCAACGTTTCGCGCCAGCGCCAACTTTAGATGGGAGGTAGCGCCCTTGCCCAAATTCAAAGGCCGCCGCGCCAACGTCTTGCTGGCCGAGGGCTACTGCCTGGCCGCGGCTTCCAAACAAAAAGCAGCGGCGTGGGCCTTCATTGAGTTTGCCAGTTCGCCCACCGGCCAGACCCTCCGGGCTTTCACCGGGCGCGATGTGCCATCGCTTAAAGCCGTGGCGGAGTCACCGGCCTTCCTCGACTCCACCACTCTCCCTACGCACGATCACGTTTGGCTCGATGCCATCCCGTCGGCGCGCCCGGTGCCGGTCTTAAAGTATTGGGATGACATCGAGCGGCTGACCGGCGAAGAACTTCGCCGCGCATTTTACGGGCAAGCGCCGTTGACCGACGCCATTCAAACCGCCATTTTGCGAACAGAGGATTACTTCAAACTAAAGTAGCGGGCTGGCGCTCTGGTCATTGCACACAAATTACGCTCGCGGCGGATTTGCAATCCGCCGCCGGATTACAAATCCGGCGGGAGCAGGAGATGTGAATAATCACCAGAGGCGCTCTCTTTCATTTTCCTTTTCGGGCAGGTACAATGCCCGCCGCTATGCGCCGACTTGTCAATCTCATCATCGTTTTCGTGCTCCTGCTCGCGCCCGTCCCGGCGCCCGCCACAGCGCAAACCGACCCCGTGGCCGCCCTCCTCAACGCCATGACGCCGGCCGAGAAGGTGGGCCAATTATTTCTTGTCACCTTTTACGGCCCGGCGACGGATGAGGCGAGTGACATCGCGCGCCTCATCACGGACTATCATGTGGGGGGCGTGGTCTTGCTCACCGCCAACAACAACCTGACGAACACCGAGAACACCCCTCAGCAGATTCTAAACCTGACCCATCACTTGCAGGCCGCCGCCCTCACTGCCTCGCAGACGCCGCGCGAGACGGCCGAAGGGCAAGCGGTCAATCCCAATCTGCCGCCGTATATTCCGCTGTTCATTGGTATGGCCCAGGATGAGTTCAGCCAGATTGTGCCTGGTCTGACTGAACTGCCCGATGCGATGGCGATTGGCGCAACCTGGAGTCCGGTGCAGGCCGAAGCCCTCGGCACCTTAGCCGGGCAGGAGCTGGCCGCATTGGGGATCAATCTATATTTTGGGCCAGCCCTGGATGTGCTGGATACGCCCCGCCCACAGGGGCCGGGCGATCTCAGCACGCGTGTGTTGGGCGGCGATCCGTTCTGGGTGGGCGTGATAGGGCAAGCCCTCATTCGCGGCTTGCATGGTGGCTCTGCCAATCGCCTGGCGGTCGTCGCCAAACATTTCCCCGGCTATGGCAGCGCCGACCGCGACCCGGACGAAGAGGTCCCGACGGTCAGCAAATCGCTCGAGCAACTTGAGCAAATTGAACTGGCGCCGTTCTTTAGCGTCACCGGCCTCGCGCCGGATAGCGCCAGCGCCACCGATGCCCTGCTGACCGCGCATATCCGTTTTCGCGGTTTTCAAGGCGACCTGCGCGACTCCACCAACCCGGTCAGTTTTGACCCGCAAGCCCTGGGCCAACTGCTCGGCCTCGAGCCGCTGAAGACCTGGCGCGACACGGGCGGCCTGACCATCAGCGATTCGTTGGGCGTGCCTGCCCTCAAACGCTTCCCGGCCTATCTGCCCTTCAACAATCGCCGGATTGCCCGCGACGCTTTCAATGCCGGGAATGATATCTTGTTCCTCTCTGAGTTTGATGACGACAACCCCCGCCTGGAACAGACCGAGACCATCATTGACACCCTGGCGCACTTTACCCAGCAATATGAGACTCAACCCGATTTTGCGGCCAAAGTGGATGCGGCGGTGACGCGCAGCCTCACCCTTAAACTAAAACTCTACGACGGTCAATTTACCGCCGAGGGCGCGCAAGTGGCTGACGCCGGACTCGCGACATTGGGGCAAGGCGCGGAAACGGTGGCGACGCTGGCCCAATCGGCGGCCACGCTCATTTTTCCCTCGTTGGGTGAACTTAACACCCGCCAACCTCAGCCCCCACTCCAGGATGATCGAGTCGTGGTTTTTACCGATGTGCGCGCGGGTGAACGGCTGTGCAGTGAGTGCCCGGCTAGTCCCCGCGTTGAGAAGCGCGAACTGGAGCGCGCGATTGTGGAGCGCTATGGCCCAAACGGCAGTGGTGAGATTCGGCCCACAAATTTACAGAGCTTTTCGCTCGACGATTTGGCGGTTTATCTCGACTCGCCCACGACACCGCCCGGTGAGGGCACGCCCACGCCCGAACCATCGCCGGTGGAGGCCGCTCTCAATCAGGCCGATTGGTTGGTCTTCAATTTGCTTAATCCAACACCCAATGTCCCCAACGCCAACCGCCTGACTCAGTTTTTAGCGCGCCGCCCCGATTTGGTAAGCAACGCCAAAATCATCGTCTTCTCCTACAGCGCGCCGTATTATCTGGACGCCACCGATTTGAGCAAACTGACGGCGTTTTATACGCTGTATAGCGACTCGCCCGTTTTTGTGGATGTGGCCGCCCAATTACTGTTCCGGGAATTGACGCCGCTGGGCGATGCGCCGGTGTCGGTGCAAAGCATCAATTACAACCTCATCGAAATCACCGCCCCCGACCCCAATCAAAGCATTCTATTGGTCGCCGACCAGGCCCAGGCCCAAAAAGGCGACACCCTGCAACTGACGGCCGGCCCACTGCGCGACCACAACGGTCATATCGTGCCCGACCAGACGCCGGTGCGGTTTCTGGCGAAGTTTGGGGAAGACTTGCCGGTATTGATTGGGGAAGCGTCAACCGTGAACGGCATCGCCACGACGACCTTCACCCTCAGCCAAATTGGCCCGGTTGAAATCAGCGCCGATAGCGAACCGGCCTTTCAATCGGTCAAGCTCCAGTTGGATGTGCAGGAAAATACGGCCAGCATCATCACCGAGATTGTGCCGCCGACCAGCACCGCCTCCGTAACGCCCGCCCCGACGAACACGCCCAGCCCCACGCCCTCGCCCACCATTACGCCTACGCCGACCATTGCTCCAACCCCGACCCCCGAGCCGCCGAACCGGGTGCAAGATCGGGATTTCTTTATGATGTGTTTGGGGTTGATTGCGGCGGTGGCGGTGGGTTATCAGTTGGCGACATTGGGCGCGAGCAACGGCGAGACGCCGCCGACCCGCCGGGTGCGGGTGGCCCTCTTTGGGGCCATTGGAGTCTTATTGGGGTACAACTACTTTGCGTTGGGCCTGCCCGGCGCGGATTGGGCCGCGCCCTTCGGTTTGCTCGCGCCCACCATTTGGGTATTGATTGGCGCAGGGATGGGGCTGGGCCTTGGGTGGTACTGGTTTGTGCGGCGACACCCAACCTAACTCGCCTCACCGAAACATCGTCAATACTCCGGCCAGAATAAACAAGCCAAACGTTGTCAGCAACAGATAGCGGTCGAACGCGGTGGCAAAGGTGGGCAGGCGCAGGGTGGGTTGCACCACAATCATATCCCCCTCATCGCGCAGACGGACGCCGCCGCCGCCGTGCAGGGCTTCCAAAAATGTGGGCACATCCGGCGGGCGATCATCAGGGTGCAGGGCCATGGCCCACAACACCGCTTGTTCCACATTCACCGAGATGGCGGGGTTGAGGACGCGCATCGGTTTGAGCGCATCCGGGCGCAGAAAGCGTTGTTTGGCCTCCACCGGCGGCTCATGGGTGAGCAAATGATACAACGCCGCGCCGAGGGCATAGATGTCGGTGCGGGCATCGGTGTGGCCCGAGTCGCCGCCATATTGTTCCAGCGGGGTGTAGTACACGCTCCCCAAACCTTGCACGATGGTCACCGTGCGCTCCTCATCTGGCGCCAGCAGTTTCACGAGTCCAAAATCCACCAACTTAAGGCGGCCGGTCGGGGTGAGTTTGATGTTGGACGGTTTAATATCGCGGTGGACGACGGGCGGTGCCTGGCTATGCAAGTAACTAAGCGCATCGCCCAATTGGGCCGCCCAATCCAATACTTCTTTTTCGGCCAGGAAGCGGCCAGTCTGCCGGGCCTCATCCATGATGGCTTTTAGATCACGCCCCGGCACAAAATCCATCACCAGATAATCGCGGCCCTCATCCGAAAAATAATCGGAGACTTTGGGCAGGCTGGGATGATCCAGCCGCGCCAGCACCGAGGCCTCGCGGTAAAATTGGTCGCGGGCCTGCTGTTGCACGGTGGGGGAGGCAGTGGGGTCGCCCTGCACTTCTTTAATGGCGCACTGGCGGCCTTCCAGCCGCAGGTCTTCGGCCTGATAGACCGTGCCCATCCCTCCCTGCCCGATGGGCGCGAGGATTTTATAGCGTTGGCGCAGAACCTCCCCCGCGGGGAGTGGCGGAAACATCACGACTGAAAAGTAAACAGTAACGAGTAAAACGTGGCGCGCACCTTTTACCGGTCACCGTTACGCCTCGATTCAATTTAGACCGTGGAGTTGGAGAGCCGCTCCCGGCCCAGCGCGCTGAGGTGTTCTGCTCCGGCGTGGGGTCAGGCTCTCCGCTGACCCGCAAGCAAAACGCG
>Ga0247727_10018945_pt1 | contig 10735 bp, 6 predicted proteins | sample WisWelCaveWW1625_FD_202498 | JGI IMG/M metagenome (GOLD analysis project Ga0247727, IMG submission 202498) | Biofilm microbial communities from Wishing Well Cave, Virginia, United States - WW16-25 | ecosystem: Environmental > Aquatic > Deep subsurface > Groundwater > Cave microbial mat | place...
CACGGCCTTGACCTGCGCGTCGCTGAGCGGGGTGCCGCCGCGCGGCGCCATTACCCCACCCGACTTGGACTTCTCGCTCGGCACGCCGTTGGTCACCTGCCGCACGACGTCGTCGTAGGTCCCCGTGCTGTGAAGCCACAGGGTGTCGGTCAGGTTTGGTGCCTTGATCGCCTCGATCCCCTTGCCGTCCGGTCCGTGGCACGCGTGGCACAGGCCGGCGCCCTTGAAGATCTTCTCGCCATCGGCGATGAGCGCCGGCGTGACGCCGGGGGGCAGGGAATCGGGACCTCGCTGCGCCACGGCCGGGGAAAGCGCGGCGGCCAGGAGCGCGGTGGTGAGCAGCAGCGGTTGCTGATCCATCGTGGGTGTCCTCCGGGGAATACGATCCAGATGCCGGGCGTACGCTGACGAAAACGTGGAGCGAGCACCAGGGGCAACGCCGCGACGGTGCGGTGAACGCTCCGGGCTTGTGAAACATTTCACACGCGTTTCACCTGCCGCTCACGGCCGCGGCGCTAGGTTGCGGGCGCACCGTGAGAGGAGGTGAGGACATGTTCGGCATCACCCGCAGGACCCAGGACCCGATGCTCGACCTGCTGTACAACCTCGAGCGCCGCATGGGGAGGACCTTCACCGAGCCGTTCGCGGCGTTCGAGTGGCCGCTCCCCACGCTGACGACCGCCGCGTGGACTCCCGTGGTCGACATCATCGAGGAGGCCGATGCGATTCGCATCGTGGCCGAGCTGCCGGGCGTTAAGCCGGAGGACGTGAAGATCTCCCTCGAGGGCAATCTGCTCACGATCGCTGGGAAGAAGGAGCAGGTCGCCGAGGAGAAAGCCGAGAAGGTCCACCGCTATGAGCGGACCTACGGCGCCTTCGAGCGGAGCTTCACGATTCCCGCGAGCGTCGACGTCGAGCGGATCAAGGCGCAGTACGACGTCGGCGTCCTGACGCTCACGCTGCCCAAGGTCGAGAAGGCCAAGGCCCGCCAGGTGGAGATCGAGGTGGGCAAAGGCGCCAAGGCGCTCAAGGCCTGAACGACGGATCGGCACGGGAGCTGAGGGAGCCGGGGCCCGAGGCCAGGGCCCCGGTGTCGCTTCGCGGGCGCCTCGTGTATCCTAGCAGCGGACGGAGAAGGACACTCTGGCACTGGAGACGATGCTCATGACGACGACTTCGGCCGTGGGAACGCTGCTGCTCCTGGCGGCGCCGCTGACGGCCCAGCAGCCGGCGCGGCCCGACACGGCGCGCGGCATGATGGGGCCCATGCACGTGATGTCTCCCATGATGGGACATATGGGGCAGATGCACGAGATGATGCAGCCGATGATGCGGGGCATGGCGTTCGCGCCGGATCATCTGCTGCAGCGCAAGGACGCCCTGGGGCTGACACCCCAGCAGGTCACGCGCCTGACGGCGCTGCGGGACGCGGCCAAAACTGCACACGACGCCGCGGCCGCAGAGGCCCGAAATCACATGGAAGCCCTCAAGCAGACGCTCGCCGCGAACGCCCCCGACACGGCGGCCGCCCGGAGGCACTTCCAGGGGGCGCACGACGCCATGGGGCGCGCGCATTGGACGATGCTGGCGGCCGCCGCCCAGGCCAAGGCCGCGCTCACGGACGCGCAGCGCGGGCGGGTCGAGGGGTGGGTAGACGCAATGGAGATGCACGAGCGGATGCAAATGGGGCCGCGGCCGATGCAGCCGGGGCAGGGACCGCCGCAGCGGTAGGCCCCCATCGTAAGGGCTTCACAGCAGCGGGCGATACCTTAGCTTCCATGCACGTGTGCTGAACACTCTGCCCGGAGAGCCGAGTAATGAGGGGTCGCAGGGGATCCATGACCGAACGCGCGCTTGCGGGGCTGGTCCTCGCGGGCGTCTCGGTATCCCTGCTCGCCCTCCCGTGGGCCGCGGTCCAGGGCCACGCCGGTGAACACTGCCCCCCGTCAGCCGACGCGGCCCCATCCACAGCGCTGGTCGCCGGCACGCCGCCTGGCTGCCACGACGCCGGGCTCGGGGCCTGTGCGGCCGCGCCGGGATGCGCCGGCGTAACCCCGGCGCTGAGACCGCCGGCTCCTGTGCCAGCCCTCACGGCCGGCTCCACGCAGTCCGCTGGACCTTCTGTGTCACACCTCGCCGACCTCTACCGGGTCGGCCCTCCGACACCACCCCCCAACAGCTGACCCTCCTCGCCGCACGGCGAGTCGTGTAGGTCCCGGAACGCTCCGGGACCGGATCTAAACACGCATCCCGGCTCCATGGCCGGGAACAGGAGGATCAGATGAAGACGCACCTCGACACCAGAGCGCTCACGCTGGCCAGCGCCGCCGTCTTTGCGCTCGTAGTGACGGACGATCCATGAGGCAACCGACGGTTCACCTATTCGCGGCCATGCTGCTCGCGGCGAGCCTAGCGGGCGATATGGCCGCGCAGGCCGCGCCCGCTGACACGCTAACCGTGGCCCATGCGGTTCAGATCGCACTCGAGGCGAATCCGATGCTCGGGGCCGCCCGCTCCGCCGCGCTAGCGGCTGCGGAGGGGGTCGGGCCTGCGGGGGCGCTGCCCGACCCGCAGCTCCAGCTCGCCCTGATGAACCGCATGGCCTCTGAGTTTGGGTCTACCATGGACCCGATGACCATGAACCAGGTCCAGCTGATGCAGATGCTGCCCTGGCCGGGCAAGCTGGGCGGCGCGCGGCGCGCTGCCCAGCACGGCGCCGCCGCGGCGTCCGCCGACGCGGACGAGCAGGCGCGGATGCTCGCGGCGCAGGTCCGCATGGCCTACTTCGAGGCCGCCTTCGCGGATCGGGCGCTGGAGGTGATGCGGCGCACCCAAGGCTTGCTGCGGCAGTTCCTCGAGGTGAGCACCGCCATGTACGCCGTGGGCACGGGGATCCAGCAGGACGTGCTCCGGGCCCAGGTCGAGGTCGCCCGGATGGGGGAGGAGATCACCCGCATGGGGCAGGAGCGGTTCGCGGCTGCGGCGCGACTCAATGCGCTCCTGGGTCGCGAGGCGACGAGCCCCGTCGGTGCGCTCGAGCTCTCTGAGCCGGCGGGCGACCTGCCCCCGGTGGACTCGCTCGTGGCGCTGGCGCTTCAGGCCCGGCCGGCGCTCGTGGCCGGCGCCGAGCGGGTGGCCGCCGCGGAGGCGTCGCTGGCCGCCGCCCGTCGCGAGCTCTATCCCGACTTCCAGGTCGGTTTCGCCTATCAACGGCGGCCGGCCTATCCCGACATGGTGAGCCTGATGCTCGGGGTGAACCTCCCGATCTTCGCGGGCTCCAAGCAGCTCCCCATGCGCCGCCAGATGGCCGCGATGCGGGACATGTCGGAGGCCGAGCTCCGGAACCTCCGGAACGAGACGGTGGCGCGGGTCGTCGAGCTCCGGGCTCGGGCCGTGCAGGACCGCAACCTGGGGCGTTTGTACCGCTCGAGCATCCTGCCCCAGGCCCGCGGCGCGGTCCAGGCCGCGCTCGCGACCTATCGCGTGGGGCGCGTGACCTTCATGCAGCTCGTGGACAATCAAATGACCGTGAACCGCTACGAGATCGAGACCTACCGCCTGAGCGCCGATTTCCACCAGACCGTGGGCGAGTTGGAAGCCCTGCTCGGGCGTCCGCTGACGCTGAGCCCGGGCGCGCCCGGGGGAGGGGCGCCATGAAACGCGTCGTGGTCGCATTCGTCGCAGTCGCCGTGCTGCTGCTCGGCGCCTGCCGCAAGGACTCCGAGCCCCGCGAGATAGCCGGGATGACGCCGGAAGAGCACGCCGCCATGACCGCGGCGACCGGGGCGGGCATTGATACGGGTGCCGGCCTCGGCCGCGAGCCGGTGCACCTGACGGTCGAACAGGCGCGCGCCATGGGCGTCACCTACACCGTCGTGCAACGGGGCTTGCTGGCGCGCAGGGTCCGGACGGTCGGCCAGGTCGTGCCGGCCGAGCCGGGGCTGGCCGACATCACGCCGAAGGTCGACGGCTATGTCGAGGAGCTGCTCGTCAATGCGACCGGGGTTCCCGTGCGGCGGGGCGAGCCGCTGCTCACCCTATACAGCCCGATGCTGGTCGCGGCGCAGCAGGAGCTGCTCACCGCCCGGCGGCTCGCCGGGTCCGTCGATTCTACGGAGGCCGAAGCCTGGCGCAACGCGCAGGAGCTCGTGGCGGCGTCGCGCCGCCGGCTGGCCTACTGGGACATCTCGGCCGAGCAGATCGCCCGCCTCGAGGAGACCGGCGAGGTCACCAAGACCCTGACGCTGCGGGCGCCGTTCGACGGCGTGGTGCTCGAGAAGATGGTCGTCGCCGGCCAGGCAGTGATGCCGGGGATGAAGCTGTATCGGCTCGCCGACCTCTCGACCGTGTGGATCGAAGGCGAAGTGTTCGAGCAGGATCTTGCACTGATCCGGCGCGGCGCCCCCGGCCATGCCGAGTTCGCCGCCTACCCCGGCCGCTCGTTCCCGGGTCGCGTGAGCTTCGTCTGGCCGGTCGTGACCGCGGAGAGCCGCACGGCGCGGGTGCGGGTGGCGCTGCCGAATCCCAGCGGGCTGCTCAAGCCGGGGATGTATGCGACGCTGCTGTTCGAGGTGCTGCTCGGCCGTGATGTACTGAGCGTTCCGGCGGAGGCGGTCGTCATGACCGGAGAACGCAATCTCGTCTTCGTGGTGCGCCAGGACGGTGCCCTCGAGCCGCGCGAGGTGACGCTCGGGCCGCGCGCCGAGGACCGCATGCAGGTCCTGCGCGGCGTGGCCGAGGGGGAGCGCGTCGTGGCGTCGGCGAATTTCCTGGTGGACGCCGAGTCGCGCCTGGCCAAAGGAGCCGGCATGGCCGGGATGCCGGGGATGCCCGACCTGCCGGGGATGACCGGGGAAACGGAGAAGAAGCGGCCATGATCGCCAACGTCATCGCCTGGTCGCTCCGGAACCGTTTCCTGGTGCTGCTCGCGACCGCCGCGATCATTGGAGCGGGCGTCTGGGCGATCGGCACGACCCCCGTTGATGCGCTGCCGGATCTTTCGGACGTGCAGGTGGTCATCCAGACCGAGTTCAGCGAGCAGGCGCCGCAGATCGTCGAAGACCAGGTCACCTACCCCGTCGCCTCCGAGATGCTCAAGGTGCCGGGTGCGCGAGTGGTGCGGGGGTTCTCGTTCTTCGGTCTGTCGCTGGTGTACGTCCTGTTCGAGGACGGCACCGATCTCTACTGGGCACGCTCCCGGGTGCTCGAGTACATGAACGGGCTGCGCCAGCGCCTGCCGCAGGGCGTGGAGCCCACGCTGGGCCCGGACGCCACGGGCGTCGGGTGGGTGTTCGAGTACGTCCTGGAGAGCGACTCCCTAAACCTGGCCCAGCTCCGCACCCTGCAGGACTGGTACCTCCGCTACCAGCTCACGGCGATCCCCGGCGTCTCCGAGGTGGCGAGCCTCGGCGGTTACGTCAAGCAGTACCAGGTGGAGCTCGATCCCGAGCGGCTGCGCGCCTTCGGCATTCCAGTGATGCGGGTGGTCGAGGCGATCGGCGCCCACAACGCGGACGTCGGTGCGCGCGTCATCGAGATGGGGGGGCGGGAGTACATGATCCGGGGACTCGGCTATCTCCGCGGCATCGAGGACATCGGCAGCGTTGCGGTGGGCGCCACGATGACCGGGACGCCGATCCGCGTGTCCGATGTGGCCACGGTGGAGGTGGGCCCGGCCCCGCGGCGAGGCGCGGCCGACCTGAACGGGCGGGGAGAGGTCGTGGCCGGCATCGTGATCATGCGCTTCGGGAGCGATGCCCTCAAGACCATCGAGGCCATCAAGGCGCGGATCGTCGAGATCCAGCGCAGCCTGCCGGCCGGCGTTCGGTTGCGACCCGTCTACGACCGCTCGGACCTCATCCACCGCGCGATCAACAACCTCAACCGGACGCTGGTCGAGGAATCGCTGATCGTCGCGGCCATCTCCATCCTGTTTCTCCTGCACGTGCGCTCGGCGCTCGTGGCGATCGTCACCCTGCCGCTGGGCATTCTGATGTCGTTCATCGTGATGCGCTGGCTCGGGGTGACTGCCAACATCATGAGCCTGGGCGGGATCGCGATCGCGATCGGCGCCATGGTCGACGCGGCGATCGTGATGATCGAGAACATGCACGCGCACCTCGAGCGGGACGCGCACGCGTCCACGGGCCGCTCGCGCTGGGAAGTCGTGCGCGAGAGCGCGGTGCAGGTGGGGCCGCCGCTGTTCTTCTCGCTGCTGATCATCACCGTCTCGTTCGTGCCGGTGTTCTCGCTCGAGCAGCAGGAGGGGCGGCTGTTCAAGCCGCTCGCCTTCACCAAGACCTTCGCGATGGCCGGCGCGGCACTCTTGTCCATCACGCTCGTGCCGGTGCTCATGGGGTATCTGATCCGCGGGCGGATCCGCCCGCAGGAGGCGAACCCCGTGAACCGCTGGCTGATGCGGGCCTACCGGCCGGTCATCGCCTGGGTGCTGGGAAACCCGCGGCGGGTGGTCCTCGCCGGGGCGGTGGTGCTCGCCGCCACCCTGTTCCCCTGGAGCCGGCTGGGGAGCGAGTTCATGCCGCCGCTCGACGAGGGGTCGCTCCTCTTCATGCCGACGACCGTCCCGGGCGTCTCGATCGCGCAGGCCCGCGAGATCATGCGCTACCAGGACAGTGTGCTCGCGTCCTTCCCGGAGGTCGCCTCCGTGTTCGGCAAGGTGGGCCGCGCCAACACCGCCACCGACCCGGCGCCGCTCGATATGTACGAGACGACCGTCGTACTCAAGCCACACGACCAGTGGCGCCCCGGGATGACCACCGAGCGCCTGGTGAGCGAGATGGACCGGGCGGTGCGCCTCCCGGGCGTCACGAATGCCTGGACGATGCCAATCAAGAACCGCATCGACATGCTGGCGACCGGCGTGCGCACGCCCGTCGGGGTCAAGATCTACGGGCCCAACCTCGACACGTTGCAGCGGCTGGGGGAGCAGGTGGAGAGGATCCTCCAGGACGTCCCGGGGACGCGGAACGTGTTCGCCGAGCGCAACGTGTCCGGCTACTACGTGGACGTGCGCATCGACCGGGCGCAGGCAGCGCGCTTCGGGTTGAACGCGGGCGACCTGCACGACGTGATCATGGCGACGGTTGGGGGAATGACCGCGGCCATCACAGTCGAAGGCCGCGAGCGTTACGAGGTGAACGTCCGCTATCCGCGGGAGCTGCGGGACGATCTGGACAAGCTGCGCCGGGTCGTCGTGCCGACGATGGCCGGCCCGCAGATCCCGCTCGGCCAGATTGCCGCGGTGAACGTGGTGCAAGGACCCATGGCCGTGAAGACGGACGACGCGTTTCCCGTGACGACCGTCTACGTGGACATCGAGGGCCGGGATCTCGGCGGCTACGTCCGCGACGCCCAGCGGGTTGTGGCGGCCGAGCTGACCCTCCCCATCGGCTACAGCCTGACCTGGAGCGGGCAGTTCGAGTTCATGGAGCGGGTGCGTCAGAAGCTCAAGCTGGTCGTCCCGGTCACGCTCGGGATCATCTTCGTGCTGCTGTACCTCAATTTCCGGAACGTCCCCGAGACGTTGATCGTCATGCTGGCGCTGCCGTTCGCCCTGGTCGGCGGTGTGTGGTCCATCTGGGCGTTGGGCTACAACACGAGCGTCGCGGTGTGGGTCGGGTTCATCGCGCTGGCCGGCGTGGCCGCCGAAACCGGCGTCGTCATGCTCATCTACCTGGACGAATCCCACCACCGCCGCCGCGAGGCCGGCGCCTTGCGGAGCGTGCGCGACGTCGCGGAGGCCGTGCAGGAAGGCGCCGTCCAACGGCTCCGGCCCGTGATGATGACCGTCACGGCGATCATCGCCGGCCTCGCGCCGATCCTGTGGAGCGCGGGCACCGGGGCTGACGTGATGAAGCGCATCGCCGCCCCGATGGTGGGCGGGATGGTGACGGCGACCGGGCTGACGCTCGTAGTGATCCCGGCGATCTACTTCCTGTGGCGGAGCTGGCAGTTGGGGCGGGCGCCCGGCCGGGGCCGCCCTGCCCTCGACACGTGACCCAGACTCTTGCACTTTGCCAGAGCACCACCGATACTAGGCGGCCGAACGCCTGGCAGCTATGCGACACTCAGCTGTCAGTCGTCAGCTGCCAGCGTTCAACCAGATCATATAAGCTATTGTGATATATTGGCTTACATAGCAATGCCCGCAGCGACACCAACGAACCTCGGGACTGAGAGCTGACAGCTGATCGCTGACAGCTATTCACCATGCGCTGGTTGAGCTCCGGCCCTGGGGCCACGGGCCTTCCCAGTCCGCGCACCCTGCTGCGCGCGGTCTACGTCGGCCGGTTGTGCGTCGCCGTCGCGATCTACTTGACCGCGGCGCTCAAGGTCGGGGTCGCCGCCCCGCTCGATGTCCTCGTCGCCTCGATGCTGCTCGTGGCTTCGCTGGTGGCGACGGCGCCCGCCTTCTGGCAGACGCACGTACGCGGCGTGGGGCCCAGCCGGACCTTCCTCTACCTCCAGGCACTGTTCGACATCGCCCTGATCACGGCCGTGGTGCACATCACCGGCGGGCCGCAGAGCGACTTCGCCGGCCTCTACGTGCTGGTGATCGCCATCTACGCGCTGTTGTTGCCGAAGCTCAGCGCGGCGCTGGTCACGGTGCTCGCCGGGCTGGTGTACTTCGCCGATGTCCTCTTCGCCCACGGTCCGACGTTGGCGTCCGGGGTCTGGACGCAGCTCGGCATATTCGTCGCCGTCGCCACGGTCACGGTCTACATCGCCAGCCGGGTCTCGGTCATGGGGGCCGAGCGTAAGGCCCTCGCGGCGGAGATGCAGCAGGTCAAGCTCGAGGCCGACGAGGTGCTGCGCAACATCCGCACGGGCGTGCTCACGGTGGATGGGGCCGGCCGGCTGCTGTACTGCAACCCGGCGGCGCAGGAGCTCCTCGGGCTCTCGCCGCTCGAATGGCTGGGCCGGTCGGTGATGGCGCAGCTGGCCCGCATCTCACCGGAGCTGTGGGCGGCGGTGGCGGCGACGGCCCGGCAGGGCGTCCGGCTCATGCGGGTGGAAGCCCAGGTCCGGCGCCCCGACCGGAGCTTCGCGATCGGCGTGAGCACGACGACGCACGAGACCAGCCCGGAGGCGGAGGGACCCCCGCGGGTGACGGCCATCTTCACCGACATCTCCGATTCCAAGCGGTTCGAAGCGCTCCATTTGCGCGCCGAGCGTCTCGAGGCGGTGGCTGAGCTGTCGTCCAGCCTGGCGCACGAGATCCGCAACCCGCTGGCGTCGATTCGTTCGTCGGTAGAGCAGCTGTCGCGCTCGGCGCGCAGCCACCCTGACGAGCAGTTCCTGGCCGGCCTGATCGTGCGGGAGGCCGACCGGCTGTCACGTTTGCTCTCCGAGTTCCTGGACTTCGCGCGAGTTCGAGTGACCCAGAGCCGGCCCCTGGACCTGCGGGAAGTGGCGCGGGCGGCGCTGCGCCTCGTGCGCGAGCACCCCGATTGCCCCGACACGGCGCGGATCGAGCTGGCGGGTGAGCCGGCCCCCATGGAGGGAGACGAGGACCTGCTGCATCGGGTCGTCTCGAACCTGGTGCTGAACGCCATCCAGGCCGCGGGCCCCGGCGCGGAAGTCACGGTGCGCACCGGCCGCCCGCCTGCCGACCGCCTGCCGGGGGGCGCCGGCATCGACTATCCGGTGGCCCTCGAAGTCAGCGACAACGGCCCTGGCATCCCGGACGCGATCCGGGACCGGCTGTTCGAGCCGTTCGTGAGCGGCCGCACCGGTGGGACCGGCCTGGGTCTCGCCATCGTACAACGCGCCGTCGAGGCCCACCGCGGCGTGGTCCTGGTGGAGACGGCGGAGGGCCGGGGCACGACGTTCACGGTCTGCTTCCCGGCCGCCCGTCGCAAGGAGGAAGCGGCATGACGCAGCCATCCATCTTGGTCGTCGACGACGAGCAGGGCATTCTCGAGACGCTGCGGATCCTGCTCAAGAACGAGGGCTTCGACGTGGTAGCCGCGCAGGGCGGACGGGCGGGCCTCGAGCAGCTGCGCGCGGCGGCACCCGACATCGTGCTCACCGACGTCCGCATGCCGGGCGTGACCGGCCTCCAGATCCTCTCGGCCGCTCGGGAGCAGGACCCCGCGACGCCGGTCATCCTGATGACGGCGCACACCGAGCTGCAGACCGCGATCCAGGCGGTCAACCAGGGCGCGTTCTACTATATCACCAAACCCTTCTCCAACGACGACATGGTGGCGATCTGCCGCCGCGCGGCGGAGCAGCGCCGGCTGCGCGCGGAGAACAAGCAGCTCAAACAGGAGATGCGCCGCCGCGATCGGTCCAGCCAGGTGAAGCCCCTGGGCAAGTCCCGGCTGTTCCTCGATGTGCTGCGGCTCGCGGAGCAGGTGGCGCCGACCGAAAGCACCGTCCTGATCCAGGGCGAGTCGGGCACCGGGAAAGAGGTCATCGCCCGCTACCTCCACGAGCTGTCGGCCCGCACCGAGGGGCCGTTCCTGTCCATCAACTGCGGCGCGCTGCCCGAGAGCCTGCTCGAGTCGGAGCTGTTCGGCCACGTCAAGGGATCGTTCACGGGGGCGGTACGGGACAAACAGGGCCTGGTCGCGGCGGCTCGAGGCGGCACCTTCTTCCTCGACGAGATCGGGGAGATGTCGGCCGCCACCCAGGTGAAGCTCCTGCGGGTGCTGCAGGAGCGCGAGGCGATCCCGGTCGGTGGCACGGAGGCGATCCCCGTCGACGTGCG
>Ga0247727_10018946_pt1 | contig 10735 bp, 12 predicted proteins | sample WisWelCaveWW1625_FD_202498 | JGI IMG/M metagenome (GOLD analysis project Ga0247727, IMG submission 202498) | Biofilm microbial communities from Wishing Well Cave, Virginia, United States - WW16-25 | ecosystem: Environmental > Aquatic > Deep subsurface > Groundwater > Cave microbial mat | place...
CCACGTGCACGCGCTCAGGGTTCCAATCAGAGCCGAGCACCATTTCGGCTTTTTGCAACTCAGACCAGCAGGTCGCCCACTGCACGTCTGCGCCTGAGACGTTGTACGACGATGAATTGTCCCAGCCCACGATGACGGTCATGTTCGGGATTCCGCGTCGGGCAGATTCGCGCAGGAGGTAACGGTCCATGCGCCAGCCGGGAGTCGAAGCGATGACCATGTCGGGGTGGTATTTGTCGAAGAGGTCAGTATACAGCCCAGGATCAGGCGTGAAGCGGTTCTGCATCCGAATCAAAAATTTGCGGGCGAAAGAAAAATTCCGCAGGAGAAGAATCGTCAGCGCGGACGGAATCCAAATCCCCAAACGGAACTTCCACGAGTTCTCCGCCCAGACTTCCCAGATGTGGCTGTCCATGGCTTCGGTGTTGATGCGGCGCGAGCCGCCGACGCGGCGCAGGTAGGCGAGCAGCCACTGGAGGCGTGGGCGGATGGTGTTGGCATATTGATTGGCTTCTTTGATTCGTAGGCTTTCAAACGTGAGACCGTGTTGCGTGTTGCGTGTTGCAAGTTTTGTTTTGATTGCCTCATCAGTGAGAACAATGACTTCGACGCCCGCAGCGAGCAGAGTCGGGACAACGTCGCTTTGCAGGAAGTAGATGATTGCCATGCCGTGGTCAGCGGAGATGAAGATTTTTTTAGTCATTTAGTTTGATAGTTGCGTAGTCGGGTAGTTGAGGGGGCTGCCTGATTCGTTTCGACAAGCTCAACGCGTCGCTTTCTTTACTTTGATTCTGTTTCAGGAGATTTTATCTCACCTTCAACCCCGCCCGACGATGAACCGTCGGGCTAATCATACAAAGGACGCTGGAAGCGTCCTAGCCGACTTTCAGTCGGCTTCGTATGTGTAGCATGGACGTTCACGTCCGTGCGATGATTGCCATGCCGTGGTCGGCGGAGATGAAGATGCGTTTGGACACTGAATTGATTTCGCTTTTTTCCTAACTGGAGTTGATTTTGTTTCGAGGAGCAGGATTCTACCTTTTATCCCCTTATATGCAATTGTCACTGTTCAAGAAATTTTATGAGACGTTGCTCTAATAATTCTGGTTTTTAGTCTCACGTTTCCAGTTCTTATCCGAAAGGCGATAGTCTTTCTCACGGGTCAAACAACTTCCAACCAATAGCAGATTCTTTCTCAACTTTTTCTACAAATTCTTTTATTGTCCGTTGAGAAGAATCCGATTCGTCTTCTTTAGATAATTCAACACCACTATATTCGTGAAAAGAGACATCATCGGTTGTAGGATAATCATCATGGAAAAGTTCGGGTAACTCAACTTGTTCGGCAATAAAATGGAGTCTATTCAAAAAAGCGATTTCTAATCTTCGTTCGATTTCATCAACGGATAGATTATCAGGGTTCTTGAAAACACAAGACCCATAATTTTTATAATTGCCACCATCTCTGTAGAGATACTCAAACTTTACATTGCTCATTGCCAACTCCTTTATGGAATAAAAATATTCTTGTTATGATAGTCCAAAAAATCAACGTTAGGAGCAAACTTATCAGGCAAGGTTATTTTTAAACCATCAAAATCCAACAGAAACGTTTTCAAAGAATCAGTAGATGAAACTGATTTTATTTTAGACGATATTTTAACCTGGTATTTGGTAGTAATAGTCAACAAACCTCTATCGAAGGCTCGGTCATGGATTGCAGTCAGACATAAGCCATTTCGGGGATTTACTCGATTGACTTTATCAACTGACCAAGGAATGATATGGCTTGCATTTAGCAATTCAGGAATTGCAAGTCCTGTGATGCAACATTTGTTGTCATAAGCGGCAAGAATAGTTGCCCGAAAGAAACTCTGATTAACGCGAACTCGCACTAAAGCGTCCCGTTCCTTACCCTCTTTCGTCGGCTCAATCTCATCAAGGCTTATTATTTGTTCTATATTTTCACCCTTGAGTTTTGCAACCAGTTTTTCGCTCTCAAAACTTAATTTCTCCCAATTGTTGCTGAATTCATTCCAAATTTCTACTTCTTCCTTACTTCCATGAGAAGCACCCTTAATATTTCGTGCGCGAAGAGTCGGGTCAAGGCGGGCAAAGTTTGCTAACTTCCATGAGACAGATGCGGGAGTTCGTCCAAGCAACTTGGCAAGAGCAATAATATCTGGATTACGACCATGAATCTTGCCAAATGGCGTTTTGCAATACAGGTTAAACGCAATTATCAATTCTTCTCTTGTCCAATTTTGTCTCGCCATTTTGACTCCTTATGCATATAGAGTACAAACGAACAATGCTATGAATAATACCAATTAAAAATCTTGTTATACATCGCCAACAGCTTCTTCTTGCCAGCCTGCTTCAACTCACCGCGCAGATTCTACTCTGATAATGCACGCCAAGTGGTGACAATTCTATTTTGAAGAATATTTCTTCCCACAGCATCTGTCTCATCCACCCATTCCTGTGCAGACACGTTGTTACTTTCGGGGAAGTGGTTCAACGAAACCATTCCCAACCCTTGACTAAAATCGTATACGATATTACAATTTTCACATAATCGTATACGATTAGATTTATGGCTTCTCTCACCCCCTCTCCAAACCCTACTCTTGTTATTGCAAAAGAATCAATTGCGGACTCTCTGCGCGCGGATATCTTGCGCGGCAAATTAAAAAGCGGGCAGGCTCTTAAACAGGATGAAATCGCCGCTCAATTTGGGGTCAGCAAAATTCCCGTCAGAGAGGCGTTGGTCCAATTAAAAGCGGAGGGGCTTGTCAACTTTTACCCCAATCGCGGGGCGTTCGTCTCGGAATTATCGGCTGCTGAGGCGGATGAAATCTATGTCATGAGAATTGCGCTGGAAACGGCTGTCCTGGCGCGAGCGATTCCCCATCTGACTGTCGCTCACCTGAAACATGCCAAAGAAATTCTTGACGAAATCGATCAGGAGGAAAATATTGCAAAGTGGGGTGAACTGAATTGGGAGTTTCATGCAACCTTGTATTCCCCTGCTGCGTTGCCGCGCGTCATGGAAACGATCCGAACATTGCATTCGAATATCGCCCGTTATCTGGTTCTGTATCTGGCAGGGATGGCTTATCAAAAAAAATCCCAAAAGGAACATCGGGCGATTCTCGAGGCGTGTCGTCATGGAGATACAGAGAAAGCCGTTGCCTATCTTGTAGATCATCTTCGAGGTGCATCCAGTCATTTGGTTGCATTCCTCAATAAACAGGAAACTTTATAAATAAAGATTCTCTAAAGTACATTTAAAAATCGGGACGCAGATGAACGCAGAAAACGCAGATTTTCTTCTTTTTTTATCAGCGAATTCAGCGTTTTTCAGCGTCCAAAAAGGTTTTGTACGGTAGAGAAAATAAAGAAAGGAAACAAAATCATGAATAAAACCGAGACCACCCAATTTGAAGTCCATGATCGGGAAGTGTTGGCAAAAGCCAGGTCCATCATGAGCGCGACAGAATCCCCCAGGATGTGGGCGCAGGCTGTCATCGACGCGGTCAAGCGCAATGAAGAATGGCGCGGCGAGCGTTGTCTCAATTTACTGGCTCCCGAGGCGCCGACCAGCCCAATGGTACGCGCCCTGCTTTCCTCCGAAATTGGGACGCGCGCGGCGGAGGGGCATATTGGCAGAGTCAATCGCTGGTTTGCTGGAACTCAATACATTGATGAAGTTGAATCGCTGTGCGTCGAATTATTGAAGACTGCCTTCCGCTGTAATTATGCCGATCATCGTCTGATGGGCAGTATGCTCGGAAACATGACGGTCTATCATGCGTTCTCCCAGCCAGGCGATGTGATTATGTCTGCGCCTCAGCCTTTTGGCGGACACTCCAGTAATCGTTATGATGGACCAGCGGGAACGCGCGGCGTAAAGATTTTCGATGTCCCCTTCAACATGGATGAACTTGAAGTAGACCTCGACGCGTTCGCAAAACTTGCCCGCCAGCACAAGCCAAAACTTGTGGTCATGGGCATGTCCATGACCTTGTTCCCGTTGCCCGTACGCGAGATGAGTCAAATTATTTCAGAATGGGACGGGAAATTTATTTTTGATGGCGCGCATCAGGCGGGCTTGATCGCAGGCGGACAATTCCAGGATCCGTTGAATGAGGGAGCCGTTATTTTGACTGGGTCAGCTGGCAAAACTTTTAGCGGACCGCAAAGCGGCATGATCCTGTGGAACGACTCGCAACTTACCAAGCCGATCACTGATACTATTTTCCCCGTATTAGCCGCCACCCATCAAGTTAATCGCGTCGCGGCGCTCGCGGTTGCCGCGGCGGAGATGATCGAGTTCGGCACATTCTACATGGCACAAATCGTAAAAAATTCAAAGGCGCTTGGCAAGGCGCTCGACGAACGCGGAATTCCCGTCCTTTGCGCGCACAAGGGCTACAGTCAGAGTCATCAAGTGATTGCCCGCGTTAAACAATTCGGTGGTGGACTCGAAGTCGCGCATCGTCTCGCGCAGGCGAACATCATCACAAACAAAAATCTTGTCCCCGAAGACAAACCTGAAGATTGGGATCACCCAAGCGGTCTCCGCATCGGCACCATCGAAGCTACTCGCCTGGGAATGAATGAAAAAGACATGGAAACCATCGCAGACTTTATCGCACGTGTCCTTGTAGAAAAGGAAGACCCGGAGGAAGTTGGCAAAGATGTTGTAGATTTCCGTCTACCTAAACAAACCCTATATTACAATTTCGATCACGAATATCCCGCTTGGGCACAGGTATAAACGGACAAAAAGCCGGATGCAGTTGCACCCGGCTTTTTATATAGTGTCGCATCAGATAGCTTCTACGAATAATACCAAGTGAAAATCTTGTTATAGATCGCCAGCAAAATCTTTTTGACGAGTCCCACCTCCAAGATTCGCTTACCGACGGACACCCGCTTCTTTCTACCCGCAGCCTGCTTCAGCTCCCCACGCAAATACCCCAGCGTATTGGACATGTTCATCGCCAGCGGGTCGGAGACCATCAAGCGCAACAAGCCTGCGTCATTCATGCGCTTATCCAACTGGCGGACTTGTCCCATGGGTTTGTCCATGTCAAGGGGCAAGAATTGTTGAAGCGTGGATTTGTACGCCGTGAACTGCCAGTGTGAGGCGCCTGCAAAGGCAACAATCTCATCAGATGTCACTGCAAGCGCACTTTGCGAAGCAGTCTCCTCGTTAAGTGGGAGATTGCTTCGTCGGGAAGAACGCCCTCCTCGCAACGACATGGTTATTCTCCAGTCTCTACTCTCTGCATACACTTTTTTATTTTCTTCTTCTGTTTGACCAAGCGAGAGATTGAATTCAAGGAAAGTTTCCCACGGAATGAATTGACCTTCTTCGAGTTTAGCATTTTCCTTTGCCCACTTGAGAGTCGATTCGTAAAACTCAGGCGGTGTGCGGAAGGGACGCGCTGTCACCATGCCAACATTCGGGAAAGTTTCCAGAATTTCAACAGAATGAGAAAGCCAGTTCGGGGAAAATAAAACGTCCGCATCGGTGTAGGCGATGATCTCACCCGGCGCGCCCGCCAGCATCACATTCCATGCGCCGCCCTTGCCCATGTTCTTCTCGGCGAGGATCAAATATTGGATTCGTCCCTCTTCTTTTTCTTTCACGAGGAAGTTACGCGCTTCGGCGCACGAACCATTGTCAAAGACCATCAGGTCAAAGGGTAATCCCGCATCCTTGCGCATGGATTCAAGCGAGACTTTCAGCACATCGAGGGTCTCGGCGTAGAATCCGCTCAGGAAGGGGATGTAATTGAGCAACGCAACCGTGATCCGCTCGGGGCGGGCAACGTCTTTGACGAACTTGGCAGGGTTTTGACCTTTTCTCATTATCGTTTCCAGGTTTGAACGTTGAAAGGTTTGAAGGTTTTCAACTTTCCAACATTCAAACTTTTCAACCTTTCAACTCATTTGAATAATTTCTTAAATCGTTTCTTCCATCTCTTCGGTCTTGCAATATTTTCGATCATATTTTCCGGCAAGAAGAAAAAGACAGCTCGCAAGAATAATTCCAATTTACGCATAAAGCGTAATGATGTCATCTTCGGGCGGGTAAGTTTACCATCCATGAGTTGATGTGTTGAATCCAAAATTGTGTAACGGATATTGGCCTGTCCACCTGCCAAGCGGATATTTTCATTTGAGTCTGGGTGATCATAATGTGGCTTTGAATCTGGTAGATGGCTGTAGTCATGATTCTGATGCACGATCATGATGGATGGCGTACAATCAATGACAGCCCAGCCTTCCTTGCGGGCTTTGTAGATCATCCAGTTGTCCCAGCCGGCGCGACCGATGGTAAAGTTTGGAATATCTTGATAACAGTATCTTGGGAAGAGAAAAAAATCACTTCCAGAGGGACGATGGAGAGTGCCTGTTGTATAAACCGTATTACGTAAAGTGTCTTGCCAACCCTCAGTAAATTCGATGGGTTGAGTTACATCCAAATCCCAGCGTTGGCTGAGGAGAACGAACTCGTCACGCTGTGGTCTCGATACGGTGCGGGAAGACCCCGCCCCTACTCGACCACCATAAAGGACTGTCCGTGCAGCTTCGACAAAATCGGGCGTGAGGATCATGTCCGCGTTGATGATGCAGAGCAGGTCACTGTGACTATTCTCACGTGCCAGTTGAAACATAGACGAGATCAGCGGTGTGCCGGATTCGTTGCGCCCCACGTTAGGGATGTGCTTCACATCCAGTTCACGCGCGGATTCGGCGAGACCGGTCTCTTCGCCGAGCAAGATGACTTCGACATCGGGGAGGAGAGTCCATGATTTGATCGCATTGCGTTGGATCATCGCGATGTGAGGGTCGGTGAAGGGTTTGGGGGCGGAGAATAAAGTGATTAGTGACATGAGTAAAAAGTGAACAGTAACCAGTGGTCAGTTGCCAGTGGCTCTCTTATCAACATCTTTCAGAGTTTTATGTTTTACGCCAGAGTTTATCTTCATTAGATCAGGTTCGTCATGGACTAAATCCAAAACTTCTTTCCAAGTGAAGTCATCACGCCCATCGAAGCGGCTGTAGATTTGGCGCATGAATTCGAGGTCTTCGGGGGTGTCCACTGTCCAGCGGTAATCGCCGAAGTCGGTGGTATGGTGCAATAACGCGACCTTGAATCCGCGTAGGGAAATTCCAGTTTGCAGTTGATGGTTGACGGTTGTCAGTTCGACACCTTCATAAAAATAAGGCATGGCGTGTTCGCGGTGTTGGGGTTCTTTAGCTTCTTTCCATGCTTTGGCAAGGACTTTGAACGTGCAGGCTTCGACATCCAAGCCAATGGGATAGGTTCGATGCCAGGGAGGCGGCAGGCGGTTGCAGGCAAAGTCGTATTCGCCTTCGAGCAGAGTGTTGACGACATCATCGATCAACGAGGGATCTATGACGGGGCAATCTGCGGTGATGCGGACAACGACATCTGCTTTGGCTTGAGATGCTGCTTGATAGTAACGGTCAAGCACGTCGAACTGACTGCCGCGCGTGAAGGGGATTCCGCTGAAGTCACAGTATTCGGCGACGGGGTCGTCGGAGGGATTGGTTGTCGTGGCGAATAAGGTTTGAGAAACAGAAACAGCCCGCGAGGTCCGCATGAAGACGCGTTGCAACATGGGTTGACCCGCAATGTCTGCGAGGATCTTGCCAGGCAAACGCGATGAGGACATGCGTCCCTGAATGATGGCAACGACGCGAGGAGACATTAGTGTTCAGAATCCTTATTAGAAGGAGGATCGTATATTGATATGATGTGCTCAGCTTTGGCGATTTTGTCCTTCTGCTCCTCAAGCGTTTTTTCCAGCCCGCCAAGCTTCTTGCGATGGCTCCTGAGTTCTAGTCTGCGTTTGACCGCACCGGGGGTCATTACCAACGCGCCAATGATGATTCCGATGATAACGGCAACCAGAATGATCAATGCAAATGAGCCATCCACACTGTAACCGTAGAACGAGACTGTTACGATCATCGGATTCTGTTGAGCAAAGATGATCGCCAGGATGGCAAATACCAACGCTAAAATCAATATGAGAATCGTCATGAAAATCTCCTATATCAAGGTTTGCTTGTAAGCATCAAGCAGTTTGCGCCTCGGAGGGGATCGGCAAGGGAGTTACTAATCCCTTCGCGCGGAATTTTTCAACGTAATCACGCACCACTTCATAATCGAGACCAACTTGCTCGGCGATGTCGAAGATGCTGTGCTCGCCTTCGAAGCGCATCATGATCTTTTCGATGGCGCGGTTGAGCGCCCAGTTCTCGCGCCAATCGACCCATAACCCGTGACCACTGAGAAACACCGGACCGCGGAAGGTTCGCTTCGGTATGTAGTTGCTGGCATAGATGAGGATAATCCTCCCGGCAACATCCACTGCGCCGGTGAGCATATCTTCGTGAATGATGTCGAGATTGTCGTCTGTGGTGTGATATTCATCGTAGCGGAAACGGTTGAGCGAGATACACGGCACGTTGACACCAGGTCCGTTGATGACGCGTTCATCGTTGGCGGGGGCGGCGGCGAAGTCACGTTCGTCGTGAGGCGTATCGCGCAAAACGTAATTGGTGATGCGGTCAAGCAGATGATTGTGTTGTCTCGTATGATGCCACGCAATTTGATTTTGATTGCCCGTCATCTCCATGAAGATGCCGCCGCGCAGATGCGGGATGAGCGACTCGTTGTGCGCGAGCCAGGCGATCGTGCCGATGGTCTCGGGTCCAAACCAAAAGCGGACGCTCATCGAGCCAGCGGGAAGTGGATTCTCCGCGAGACGCCGCGCCAACTCGATGGTGCTGACCACACCCGCGCCATCGTCGTTGGCTTGCATTGGGTGACAGGTATGTGCCTGCACAAGGAACTCACCCGCGTCGGGATTCGGTCCGCCTTCAGGGTGGACAACCGCCGTGGCAACTTTGAATCCCTGTTTGGGATCGGTGATGAATTCGGATTGGATGACCGCGTGATATTTCTTGTCGCGTGGAAGTTTATCGAACGTATTCTTCGGTAAACAGAATCCCCAGTCGCGTTCGTAATATTTGAAAACCCACGGAACCGTATGCGGACGCTTCTCATTGAAATACAAATGCGGTTGGAGTTCTTCGAAGGAAAGGACCTTATCAACGGGCAGGGAATACGAAACAATATGAAGCGGATTGTCCTTGAAGTCCACGATCCGTTCGCCAGATTCGGTTTCAAGATACGCCTCATGGACAACATATCGCTCAGGCACTTTCCACGTCCAAACGGGAGTCAGAGGCGCGTAGGTCTCGATGGTGTAGTTCGACGATTCAGGCATGTACGAGCCGACGATCTCTAACGTTTTGTCGTGATCATCGGAGGCGAGGGTGCGGTGCAGAGGGAAAAATTCCGCGAGGATGGATTTGAGGGAGGAGTAGGGTTTCATAAAATTGCTTCTAGACTTGAGTTTAGCCTCCACCACCACCTGGAGGGTCACAGCTATCAACACAGCCTGGATCATCATTGTCCTTTAGCTTTTTCGTCGGCGGTGGAGGAACGGGTGTGTTCGTCGCGGTGGGAGTATAAGTTGGTGTTTGCGTAGCAGTTGGAGTGAGAGTGGCGGTTGATGTAGCGGTCATAGTTGGTGTGAAAGTTGGTGTTGATGTATTTGTCGCGGTTGGCATATTTGTAAATGTCGGTGTCGCGGTGCGGAAGAATCCGCCCGCGTTGGAGTCAATAGCGAGGTAGGCAAGAAGTGCAAGCATGAGGAGGACAAGAAGAATAATAAAAATAGTTTTTGTGTTCATGGATAATCTCCGTTTGCGTTCCGTGCCTGCCCGACGGTGAACCGTCGGGCTAAACATACGAAGGACGGTTAACCGTCCTTGCTTCCTAGATAATTTTATCTTGACAATTCACTCTTTTCATTGTACAGTATTCCTGTACAGATTGGAGTATCCCTTATGACCATCGAATTTACCTATACCAACGCACGCGAGCAACTCGCCAGCCTGCTAGACCGTGTGACTAAAGACCGCGAGGTTGTCATCATTCAACGGCGCGGTTCCGAAGATGTTGCCATGATTTCTGCGGATGAACTTGCCAGCCTGACCGAAACCGCTTACCTGATGCGTTCATCGCAAAACGCCGCGCGGATCTTATCCGCTTTGGCACGGGCATTGAAGAATGAAGGTCAAGCCATGAGCATGGACGACTTGCGCCACGAGGTGGGGCTTGAAACCGAAAAAGCGTGAGGCAGTCTTTCAATCTGAATTCATCGAAGACCTGCGTTACTGGGTTGAATCGGATCGAAAACTGGCTTTACGCGCTTTCGAATTGATCGACTCCATCTTGCGCGATCCGTTTGAAGGCATTGGCAAGCCCGAACCGCTCAAGTACCCTGGGGCTGGCTGTTGGTCGCGAAGATTGACGCAGGAACACCGCATTGTTTATCTCGTGCGCGATAACCGAATTGACTTCCTGCAAGCGAGATACCATTACAGCAAATAGGTTACACCATCACCTGAACTAAGCTCTAATTCTCTACTCTCTATTCATCTTTCTTTATGTAATACAACAAAAACGGATCGCGCTTCATCTCGCGTGCCGTGAACTCATACACTTCATTTGCCTTCATCAACTTCACATCCGCTTCGCCGATCTTCGCAGACTTGATCACGTCAGCCTGTTCCATCAACTCGCCCATCGGGTCCACTTCGGTGATGACGCCTT
>Ga0247727_10018947_pt1 | contig 10734 bp, 8 predicted proteins | sample WisWelCaveWW1625_FD_202498 | JGI IMG/M metagenome (GOLD analysis project Ga0247727, IMG submission 202498) | Biofilm microbial communities from Wishing Well Cave, Virginia, United States - WW16-25 | ecosystem: Environmental > Aquatic > Deep subsurface > Groundwater > Cave microbial mat | place...
GTCGCGCTTTACCGTTCCGAAGGATACCCTTTTGCAGCCGTGACCTATACGGCGCAGCATATTCGTTCCGAGCATCGGAGTGAGGTGCGTTTTATCATTGAGACCGGACCCAGGACAAAAATTCGTGCGGTATTTTTTTTAGGACATCCCACGGTCAGCAAGGCACAGTTGCAACGGAAGGTGCAACTGACACCGAGACGATCGAAGGTCGCACCATGGTTTGGGAAAACGACAGTCTATACCGAAGCGCAACGCCTTGCAGACACGCAGGCCCTTTTAAATTTCTATCGGGAGATGGGCTATAGGCGCGCGCGTGTGAGGAGCCGCGCACAGTTTAATGATTCGAAGACAGAAGTGAGCCTTTATTTCCATATTCGCGAGGGTGTACAGACGCACATCACAAAGTTGCGTGTTACAGGAGATGAGGCCCTCTCTGAAATAGAGCTTCTGCCCACGTTTTTAATGCGCCTGCCCTATCATGAAGCGCGTCTTCAGGAGGGGCTTCGGCATATTCAAAGCCTCTATGCAGACCACGGCTATATCTACGCCACGGTTTTTGCAGAACCCCATTTTTCAGAAGATCAGGCCGAGATCGTTTATACAGTCCATGAGGGGCATCAGGCACGCCTGGGACAATTCACCTTGATCGGCAACAAACACACGCGCGCATCTGTCCTGCTGCGCGAACTACAGCTTCGATCTGGAGATCTGTATCGCCCCGCTCTGATCCTCGAGAGCCAACGCCGTCTCTATCGAACGGGTTATTTTTCGTCGGTCCGATTTGTTCCACAAGAAATAGACACTCAGCCTCACGTAATTGATCTTCATCTTTCTGTTGTAGAACGACCTTATCTTCCTGTTGATTTCGGTATGGGTTACGGGGAGCATGAGCGCCTGCGCGGCTTTTTTGAAATCGCCCACCTCAATCTCTTGGGCTATGGACCTGAGGTCCGCCTGCGCGCTTCGGCCAGCAGTCTTGAAGAAGAATATCTTTTATCGTTTCGGGAACCGTGGCTATTTTCTAAAAATCTCAATTTTCGTGCGTCGCTTTCGCAGAGCAAACAAAAAAAGTCTGCTTACGATTTGGCCTCGATAGGGGCGACGGCCGGCGTGGAATATCATTTCTCTGATATTCTGACCGGCCTGTTGCAATATCAATTTGAACGTCATCACATTGAGGCAGAGGATCCGAAGATTGCTTTGTCTCCCGCGGATGCAGGAAAGCTGAACATTGCGACGATCAATGCCTCGCTGGTGCTTGATACGCGCGATGATTTATTTAATCCGACACAGGGCACCTTAAGCGGAGTCACACTTCGCAATGGCGCAAAACTCATAGGTTCGGAAGTGCAGATGGTCAAACTCACACTGCAACATAGTGTCTATCGCGCCTTCGGACGCCTTGGGGATCGTCCCCTGGTGTGGGCGTTCGGCGGAAAGATGGGTATCGCTGAACGTTTTGGAAAAACCGGACTCATCCCCCCCCCCGAGCGTTTTCTGCTCGGAGGCCGCAATACGGTGCGCGGTTACAAAAGCAATACGCTGGGTATACCGAAGCAAACCCTGACATTGGATAACACCCCGCTTGGCGGCAACGCCTTTGTGGCGTTGAATGAAGAGTTGCGCATCTCTTTTTCATCGACGTTCGGTGGCGTGGTCTTTCTGGATCATGGCAATGTTTGGGCAGAGACTTCATCCATACAATTGTCGGAGATCCAGTCCACAACGGGCATCGGGCTACGCTATCATACCCCGATTGGGCCGATTCGGCTCGATTGGGGCTATAAACTCGATCGCCCTGATCATACGGCACGTTCTGAACTACATTTTGCGATCGGCCATATGTTTTAGGGCTTAGGGTCATCTGCCCATCGGGATGCCTTTGTTGTAAGCCCATAACGCTTCTCGAATGGCCTGTTTCAGGGTTTCATCAGGGAGCGCTTGCAATAGAGCCTCTATAGGGCTGCTTTCTTGTGGAGCGGTGCTTGCAAAAGTTGGGGGGATTGGGGAGGGTAGCGGCGATTGCCGTGGAGACGTATCCAAATAAAAACGCAGGCCGGTCACGGATAGGGTAGGATACGCCTCATTTACTTTCTTGAGAATCTCCGGTGTAAAATAAGACAGCTGATGTTTCCAAATCGGATGATTCACCGTTAACTTGAGCAGACCCCGTTGGAGTGTCTGCGGGGAGCTGTGCATGGCAATTTGGGGGCCGACGACTTCTGACCATTCGCGTTGCAGCTTGCGCAGTTGCAAGCCTGAGCTCAGCCCCATACGATCAACCAGTGGACGCATGATGTCGAAGACAGAGGTGAGCATATCCAGACTCTATCACCGGTTTTTTGAGTCGTCAAACGCATACCATGGGCACGATTCTTAATAAAAAGGCCCGCCACAACTATAATATCGAAGAGACCTATGAAGCCGGGCTGGTGCTGTTGGGTTCGGAGGTCAAATCGATACGCGAAGGCAAAGTGCATTTGGAGGAGAGCTTTGCGCGCGCGCGTGGAGCTTCGCTCTTTTTGTATGGCTGTTCGATCAGCCCCTATCCGCATAGTGTTGACCTCGATCCGATACGCGTCAGGAAATTACTGCTGCATACCCGGGAAATTTTAAAACTCTCCGGCAAGGTCAAGCGCAGTGGGTTTGCCCTCATTCCTCTTAAAATCTATTTTAAGGGAGGATGGGCCAAGGTGGAGCTGGCCCTTGCGCGTGGGAAGAAACTGTATGATAAGCGACAGGCTGAAGCCAAAAAATCTGCAAAAAGGGAAATCGATCGGGCACGCAAAGCCAGGCGATAATGCGTTATTGATTGTCTTTGCAAAGGCCCCAGAACTGGGCCGCGTCAAGACGCGTCTGCAGCCGAGGCTCTCCGCAACAGAGGCCACACGCCTTCAAAAGGCCATGATCCGCGACATTCTGGGGGAGACCGCTTCGCTGTCTGTCTCTCGCATCCTTGCCTGCACACCCACCCCAACGCATCCGTTCTTCCAACAATGCGCACGCCGCTTCAAGATACACACCCTAAAACAGCAGGGGCATACGCTTGGCAATCGCCTCCAGGATGCCTTCACTACGGGTTTCTCCAATGGGTTTGATCCGATTGTCATCATCGGCAGCGATAGCCCAACGCTTCCAGTGGATTTTATCTATGAGGCATTTAGACACCTTCACACCGTTGCCTGCGTCGTGGGCCCGGCATTGGATGGGGGATATTATCTCGTAGGGGCCCGGGGCAAACCTCCACCGATTTTTAATGACATCGACTGGGGCACCGATCAGGTGCTCACTCAGACGCTGCGCCATATTTGTATGTCCGGAATTTCTTGTCATCTCCTGCCGTTTTGGTATGATGTGGATCGGCCCGCAGATATGGATTGGCTGATCACGCATCTCTCGTTTCTCAAACAGCAGGGGCAAAAGGTGCCCACAGCAACGATGCAGGTGATGGATGCAATGGATCAACTTACGGGTTTGCGATGAACGTATCTGAGGGGACAAAGCCCTTGGGGATTTATATCAGCATTCCGTTTTGCGTGGCCCGCTGTTCGTTTTGCAATTTTAATACGCAAGGATATCGCCTGAGATGGACAGAACCGTATCTCCATGCCCTGCACAAAGAGATTGATCTGGCGTGGCTCCATCATGACGAATATCAGACGACCAGTGTCTACTTTGGGGGCGGCACGGCCAGCCTGTATGCCGCAGATGCTCTTGCCAATCTGATCGCGCATTGCTTCGAGAAATGGCCACAAGACACAGCGAATGGCGTTGAAGTCACGATGGAGATCCATCCGGCCACGGTGGAGCTCTCATCGCTCGTTGCCTATCGCAGTGCAGGGGTGACGCGTCTTTCTATGGGGGTACAATCCTTCTCGGATGCGCGGCTGCATCAACTCGGACGGCATCATACGGCAGCACAAACCCTCTCTGCCTACCAAGATGCGCGCATTGCAGGGTTTGATAACGTATCCTTCGATTTGATGTATGCGCTACCTGAGCAGACCGCTGCAGAATGGGAAGACACACTGACGCGGGCAATCGATCTCGCACCGGAACATATCTCGATCTACGCCCTTTCGATCGAGCGTCAGACGCTTTTTGATCGTCGTCAGGTGACCCCGCTCGATGAAGAGGCAACGGTCAAACAATATCAATATGCACAAGGGCGTCTGACGGAGGCAGGGTTTCTGCAGTATGAGATCTCAAATTTTGCGAGGCCCGGTCTCGCCTGTCGGCATAACAACCTCTATTGGGATCGTCGAGACACGCTGGGGCTCGGACTTTCGGCCTGTTCTTATGTGGATGAAACGCACTGGAGCAATGTTGAGGATTTGCCGGGCTATTTAGAAAAACTCTCGGCTGGAGAGTCCCCCCGTCTTGATATGCGCAAAATCGGTCCGGATGAGGTTGAGAAAGACCGCCTCATTTTCGGCCTTAGAAAATCGTCGGGTTTGCCCATCGCCTCACTCAACATCGAAGACAGGACGACAGCAACCCGGCTCATGGAGGGAGGATTACTCACTCTCGACCAGGGACGTATCAAGCTCACCGCGCAAGGTATGTTGCTTGCCGATGAAGTGGCGCTTGCGTTCCTTTGACGGTGTGATACAGGGTGTGAGTCGTGACGCGCACGGGCAAGGCAGAGGCGTGCAACACCTGCATGTGTTGATCTTTTCCAACCGATCAGGCTAGGATGGCCCAGTTTCGCGCCATGGGGGAAAGCGTATGAAAACACATCGGATCAGTCGAGGAGTCTTTTTTGCGGTTGTGGGAACGATGATTGCCATTGCACCCGCAGAAGCCGGGCCATTTTCTCAAATCATGAGTGCCCCGGATGAAAAACATCAACCTGTGATCACCGCCCCGGATGTCGTGGTGAGCGGCGAGCCTTTCTCGGTCACAATCGCAGTGGGTAAAAAGGCACACCCTTCCGAAGACAAACACCATGTCCAGTGGATTGCCCTGTTGGCCGGAGGCATTGAACTCGCCAGAGTCACCCTCACCCCAACGCTTACACAACCTACGGTGACGTTTACAATTATGCTGGAAGAATCCACGACACTTGTGGCCATGGCCATGCCGAATCATTCCGCCGCTTGGCAGGCCACCCGCCCGATCACCGTCAAACCCAAAGAGGTGCCCCTGCCTGAGAAGCCGTAATTCAAATCTTCATTCAGGTGGGCACCGATTCGTCATCGGACGATTGCGATCTCGGGATGGGCTGGGGGCAGACCGTTTCACTTGCGGCCTCCTGGTCTCTATCATGCGAAAAGGAAAGTAAAAAGCAGGGGCAGGCCATTGACCTCGTCAGACATTCGAACATTATTTTTGCGCACCTTTAAGGGGTGGGGACATACGATCGTTCCGAGCAGTGGACTCGTGCCCGCCCAGGACCCCTCCCTGCTGTTTACAAACGCGGGTATGGTGCAATTTAAGTCGGTGTTTCTCGGAGAGGAAACACGGCCTTACCGTCGCGCCGCTTCCGCACAAAAATGCCTGCGCGCCGGAGGAAAGCATAACGATCTGGACCAGGTCGGCCGCACCGCACGACATCATACCTTCTTCGAGATGCTTGGAAATTTTTCGTTTGGAGATTACTTTAAGGCCGAGGCGATTGAAATGGCCTGGCAGCTTCTCACACGCGATTTCGCGCTTCCCAAAGATCGCCTCTGGGCAACCGTCTATCAGAACGACGACGAAGCCGAAACCCTCTGGCGAAACTACCTACCCAGTGATCGTGTTCTGAGGCTCGGAGATTCAGACAACTTCTGGCAAATGGGAGAAACCGGCCCCTGCGGTCCCTGTTCGGAACTCTTGATAGATCAGGGGGACACTGTCCATCCGAACTGCCCAGGCATCGGTCAATGTGCCTGTGACCGCTATCTTGAAATTTGGAATTTGGTCTTTATGCAATATCATCGCTCAGAGGGCCGCCTCTTTCCGCTTCCCTTACCCAGCATCGATACAGGCATGGGCCTCGAACGCCTCACGGCGGTCTGTCAGGGGGTTTCCAATAATTATGAGACGGATGTGTTTGTCTCGCTGTTTTCTGCCCTTGCGAAAAGCGCCTGTTTGCCAAAAGAGGAAGTACAAGCCTCCATCGCTGGCCGCGTGATTTGCGATCATCTGCGTGCCATCACCTTTCTTGTGGCGGAGGGGGTTGCTCCCTCCAACGAAGGTCGCGGCTATGTGCTGCGGCGCATCCTGCGACGCGCGGCGCGATTTGGAAAGAAACTCGGCTTGACCGATCCCTTTTTGCATACATTGACCGATGCCGTGGTCTCAGAGATGCAATCGGCCTATCCTGAGCTTTTGGCGCAACGACAACAGATTGCGCGTACGATCCTTCGTGAGGAAACCCGGTTTAGCCAGACACTCGCCTACGGTATCGCCGCCATGGAAGAAATTATCAAAATAGGAAAACATGCCGGGACTTCAACGTTATCGGGAGAAGCCATTTTTAAATTGTATGACACCTATGGCTTCCCTGTTGACCTTTCAGAAGAAATGGCAGCGGAAGCGGGCCTGTCGATCCACATGCCCGCATTCCATGCGGCGATGGAGACGCAAAAACAACGCGCGCGTCAGGCATGGGAAAGAGGCGCAGATCTCCTGGCGCTGCAAGATCATACGGCACTGAGGCGTCTGCGTCTGGACTCTGGCCCTACGCACTTTACCGGATACGTCTCGCTTGACGAAGCGGTGACCCTTTTGGCGCTCTATCAACAGGATGGTACGCCGATGGCGTCGGCCGAAGTGGATCAGGAGGTCGAATTGGTTTTCGATCGCACCCCATGCTATGGGGAGGGGGGTGGGCAAGTCGGAGACAGCGGCACACTGATCGGAGAGGGCGGCTGCGCCATGATTTCAAATACGACAAAACCCTTGCCCGACCTCTATGTGCACCATGCCAAAGTCACACAAGGCGTGTTGAAAGTAGGAGCGCGCTATCGCGTCGGAGTGGATCCAGCAGCACGGCGCAATACGGCCCGCAATCATACTGCAACCCACCTCTTACATGCGGTACTGCGGGATGTGTTCGGAGACCATGTACGGCAAACGGGTTCTCTCGTGGCAAAAGACCGATTGCGATTTGATTTTTCCCATTTTGCACCCCTTTCAGAGCATCAAATTCAACACATTGAAACCCAAGTCAATACCTGTATTTATCAAGGCAATGTTGTGACGACCTCCATCATGGAAACCGAGGTGGCCCTAGCCTCGGGTGCGATGGCCCTATTCGGCGAAAAATATGACTCACAGGTGCGGGTGGTCGAGGTTGCCGATGTGAGTCGAGAACTTTGCGGCGGCACGCATTGTCGCGACGTCGCAGAAATCGGTCTGTTCAAAATCGTTCGAGAAGGCAGTGTGGCCTCGGGTATGCGGCGCATTGAGGCCCTGACCGGTCCTGCGGCCTATGCCTGGTTGCAAGAGCAGCAGATGCAGCTTGGCGAGGTCGCGCGGCGCGTCAAGGGCACGCCCGCAGACCTATTGCGCAAAATTGACCGCCTGATGGCCCAACTCGAAACTCAGAAAGCACAGATCGATTGCCTGCGTATGGCCTCATCTCCCGCTGTCTTAAACGTTCAGCAGATGGGCGGGATTGGGGTGATCATTGAGCAAACCCCACCCATGGCAATTCCTGAATTACGGGCCTATGCCGATCGCCTCTCTGAGAGGCTTTCTTCGGGCATTGTGGTGGTGGGCGCAATCTCCGAAAAAGAAGAAATGGCCCGGCTCGTTGTGAAGGTAACGTCAAACTACACCCAGATCATCTCTGCGAGTGAAATTGCCAAGGAGGGCGCAAAGTACATGCAAGGCGCAGGCGGCGGATCGCCCTCGATGGCACAGGCCGGTGGGACAGCCTCGCGGCTTGCCACCGCAATGCAACAGATCAGTTTTTGGCTGCACAAAAAGCTAGAAGAAGTCACCTCACCTTATGCTCAGAAAGGAGCGTCCCATGCCCACAACCTATGACTTGGGTGCAAAGAACCCAGCGCCCAAAACAATCATCAGTGTCGCTGCACTTGTGCTGCTGCTCGGTTTTGCCCTCTCTTCATTTGAAGTGGTGGGCGCCGGAGAGCGCGGCGTGATCTTCAGCCAGATCAGCGGCATTAAGGATGTCCAACTCGGGGAAGGTCTGCACTTTAAAATCCCGTTTGTCGAAGACATCATCTCGATCGACGTGAAAGTACAAAAATCACAGACCGAGGCGACCGCATCGTCAAGAGACCTCCAATCCATTTCTTCAACGATCGCACTCAATTTTCACATCGATCCCGACAAGGCCCATAAGGTCTATCAGGGAATCGGCACCAGCTACAAAGAACGGATTATTGATCCGGCGGTGCAAGAGGCGGTCAAGGCCGTGGCTGCGCATTATACCGCCGAGGAATTGATCGCCAAGCGTGCCGAGGTCAAAGATAGAATCACCATGGGTCTCACACAACGATTGGGCAAATTTAATATCCTCGTTGATGAGTTTTCGATCGTTAATTTCGCGTTCTCCGAGCAATTTAACATCGCGATTGAGGCCAAACAAGGTGCGGAACAGGCGGCGCTTAAAGCCACGCGCGATCTTGAACGCATCAAGGTCGAGGCGGAGCAGCAGATCGTCCAGGCCAAGGCGGAAAGTGAGGCCATGCGTCTGCGTCAGGTTAGCCTCACTCCGATGCTGCTGCAACTGCGCGCACTGGAGAAATGGGACGGCAAATTGCCCACGGTTTCAAGCGGCGCCGTCCCTTTCATTAACCTGGATAATTTCTCTAAATAAAAAGCCACAAGGATCATTTTTCGCGGGGATGATGGAGCCTGTCACACTTACACACAGCGAAGCGATCCTCAAACTGCTCTCTGAAATAGCCCTGCGGGGTCAGGGATTTACAACAGAGTGCCTGCTGTTCGAGGCGCTGGATGCCGGTTTATCGGAGCCGGACTATTTCAACGCAACCGGTGTGGATGCAGAGGCCTATTATCAGGATCAGCCCCATGCCTGGGCCACGTATCATATTCGTCAGAGCAAAAAAGTAGTGATGGTCTATGGCGGGACCGTTCGACGTCTCCATATTGCCGATACCCCGTAACATCAGGATTGCATCCTCATGAGCGATAAAAACCTGCAAAAGTGCAGCATCCGTAAGGACATGCAAAGGTGATGGCAACATTGGAGTCCAGCCCGTCCCACCCCGAGCGTATCCGCTATAGAACAGATCACTGTGGCACGCTTTCGGAGCAGGCTGTGGGGCGAGAAGTCATCCTATCGGGGTGGGTACACCGAAGACGGGATCACGGCACGCTCATTTTTATTGACTTGCGTGATCGCGAGGGCCTCGTGCAGGTGGTCTTCAGCCCTGAAGATGCTCAGGTGGCCCATCAGGCCGCCCATGATTTGCGTCTTGAATATGTGATTCGCATTACGGGCAAGGTGGCCCTGCGCCCCGAAGGCACTGAGAATCCGCAAATGGCCACGGGTCGCATTGAGATTCATGCGATCAGTTTGACTATCCTCAATACCGCCCTGACCCCTCCCTTTCCGATCAATGAGGATGCGGAGTCCTCCGAAACGCTTCGCCTACAATACCGCTATCTTGATCTGCGTCGCCCAGAGATGCAGCAGAAATTCCTTCTCAAACACAGATTATTGATGGCCGTACGCGCATTTTTGGATCAACATCATTTCTGGGAGATCGAAACCCCTTATCTCACCAAAAGCACGCCAGAAGGCGCCCGTGACTTTCTTGTGCCCAGCCGGATGAATTCTGGCGCGTTCTATGCATTGCCGCAGTCCCCACAGCTTTTTAAGCAATTGCTGATGGTTTCTGGATTTGATCGCTACTACCAGATCGTGCGATGTTTTCGCGATGAAGACCTCCGCGCCGATCGACAGCCCGAATTCACACAAATCGATCTCGAAATGTCGTTTGTCGATGCCGAAGATATCCTCACCCTGATGGAAGAGATGCTCGTTTTTTCGATCGCAAGCCCGATTCCCTCACCCTGGCCTCGCATGACCTATCCGGAGGCCATGCGGCGGTTTGGAACCGATAAGCCTGATTTGCGTTGCCCGATCGAGCTTGTGGATTTTTCTGATTTTGCGGGCCGTTCGACGTTTACGGTCTTTCGTAACGTCCTTGATGCGGGCGGATGTGTGATGGGGATCAAGGCCCCAGGCCTTGCAGCCTGTTCTCGAAAGGAGATAGACGGATTCATTGCGGACGCCATTGCCCTAGGTGCCCAAGGGTTGGCCTGGATGAAGGTTGCTTCTCTACAGGGACAACCGGTGCTCGAATCTCCAATCGCAAAATTTTTTGATGCGCCGCTTCAGAAAGAAATCATTGCCAGATTCAACGCTGTGCCCGGCGACTTGTTGCTCTGCATCGCCGATCAAATGCCCGTCGCCCATAGCGTGCTCGGCCAGATGCGTAGGGGGATTGGAAAGCGTACGAACCTGTGGGATACCTCTCTGTTTGCGCCTTTGTGGGTCACAGATTTTCCGTTACTCGAATATGATGCGGCAGAAAAACGGTATGTGGCCATGCATCATCCGTTCACCGCACCGGTCGATGAAGATCTGCCGCTTTTGAAAATCGATCCGTTGCGTGTACGTGCGAAGGCATATGATTGCGTGCTTAACGGCACGGAAATCGGTGGCGGCAGCATTCGTATTCATCAGAAATCCGTTCAGTCGGCCCTGTTTGACCTGCTCGGCATCTCGCCATCTGATTCAGCGGC
>Ga0247727_10018948_pt1 | contig 10734 bp, 10 predicted proteins | sample WisWelCaveWW1625_FD_202498 | JGI IMG/M metagenome (GOLD analysis project Ga0247727, IMG submission 202498) | Biofilm microbial communities from Wishing Well Cave, Virginia, United States - WW16-25 | ecosystem: Environmental > Aquatic > Deep subsurface > Groundwater > Cave microbial mat | place...
ACGCAGTCGGTGTCGGCAGGCTTCACCGACTCGCATTTCTTCCGCGAGAAGGGAATTGTCAGCTACGGCTTTGGCGCGTTTGCCACGGGCGACCGCGAAACCGACCGCGCGCACGGGAACGATGAGCGCATTGCGGTCGCCGCGTTCACCGACGGCGTGCGGCTAATGTACGAAGTGGTCTCGAACTTTGCCGCCGCGAAGTAAGGTAGCGCCGGCTTCCAGCCGGCCTTGTTCCGGATCGTCCAAACGATGCATGAAGGCAGAGAATTTCACGGTAATTTGGCACCGGCGGATGCAAGGATTCGCTCTCGGAAACGCCTGCCGCATTGGGAAGCTCCGAAGGCGATCTACTTCGTCACCTTCCGGCTCTACGATTCTCTTCCACGCGGAACGGCACAGGCCGTCGTGACCGAGAGAAACGATATCTTTGGGACGGCCAAACAGCAGGGACGCGCGCACTCAGCCAGCGAACGAGAACGCTTGAGCCGCCTCTTTTCGGTCAGGATCGAGCAGTATCTGGATCGGGGTGTGGGTGCCTGTTATCTGGCAAAGCCCACAATTGCTCGCGGAGTTGCGGACGCACTGAAACATTTTGACGGAACCCGGTACCATCTCCACGCATGGTGTGTAATGCCCAATCACGTTCATGTCGTCCTCGAACCACGGGGCAACTACTCTTTGGCGGGAATTTTGCACTCTTGGAAGTCCTACACGGCTCAACTTGCCAACCGGATTTTGGGGCGCACAGGCCCGTTCTGGCAGCGGGAGTACTACGACCATCTGATCCGCGACGGCAAGCAATACAGCAGAAGCATCCGCTATGTCGCGGAGAATCCAACGAGGGCTGGCTTGCAAGAATGGCCATGGGTTGAGGTGCGCTCGCGGGGTGGAATATAAACTGATAGGTGCGCCGTAAGACAAGGCCGGCTGGAAGCCGGCGCTACCAGGGAAGGAAAAGCTGGAGACGGGATCCGAGTGATGGCAGAGGTCGCGGTCGCCCATGGGGGTAGGACAAGGCCGGCTGGAAGCCGGCGCTACCGAGGCTGATAAGACTATGTTGGACACGGAAATACGAGTGACGGCGGAGGTGGCGGCGGAGCACGGACTGACGGGGGAGGAGTACGCCCGGATCCAGAGAATTCTGGGGCGCGAGCCGAACCTCACTGAGCTGGGGATTTTCAGCGTGATGTGGAGCGAGCACTGCTCGTACAAGTCGAGCAAAGTGCACCTGAAGCGGCTGCCGACGCGCGGGCCACAGGTGGTGCAGGGTCCGGGAGAAAACGCGGGCGTGGTGGAGATCGGCGAGGGGCTGTGCGCCGCGTTCAAGATTGAGTCGCACAACCATCCGAGCTTTGTCGAGCCGTTTCAGGGCGCGGCAACGGGCGTGGGCGGGATTTTGCGCGATATTTTTACAATGGGGGCGCGGCCAATTGCGGTACTGGACGCGCTGCGGTTTGGGCCGATTGAAGAAAGTGGCGAGTTGCGAGTGACGAGTGACGAAACGAAGAAGAACCGGCGAATCCTAGATGGAGTGGTGCGGGGGATTGCGCATTACGGCAACTGCTTTGGCGTGCCGACGGTGGGAGGCGAGGTGCAGTTTGAGCCCTGTTACGCGGCCAATCCGTTGGTGAACGTGCTGGCGCTGGGAATTGCGAGGAAGGATCAACTGTTCTTGGCGCGGGCGCGCGGCGTGGGCAACCCGGTGATTTACGTCGGGGCAAAGACGGGGCGCGACGGAATTCACGGGGCGTCGCTGCTCGCGTCGGCGGAGTTTACGGAGGAGTCGAAGCAGAAGCGGCCCAACGTGCAGGTGGGCGATCCGTTTATGGAAAAGCTGCTTCTGGAGGCGTGCCTGGAGGCAATGAAGACGGGCGCGGTGGTCGCGATCCAAGACATGGGCGCGGCGGGATTGACCTGCTCGACGAGCGAGATGGCGTCGCGCGGCGGGCTGGGGATTGAAATCGAGCTGGACTGCGTGCCGCAACGCGAGTCGGGGATGACTGCCTACGAAATCATGCTCAGCGAATCGCAAGAGCGGATGCTGCTGGTCGGAGAGAAAGGTCGCGAGGGCGCGCTGCTGGGCGTGTTTGCGAAGTGGGGCCTCGACGCGGTGGTGATCGGCGAGGTGACTGGCGACGGGATGCTGCGCGTGCGGCATGGAGGGTCAGTGGTGGCGGAGATTCCTGCGCATCCGCTGGCAGAAGAAGGGCCAGTGTATGAGCGGCCGATGGCGGAGCCAGCCCCACGCGAAGACGAGTGCCTGTTCCAATTTGGTCAGGATGTAGGGGCACGCCATGGCGTGCCCCTACAGGAATCACGCCTCCATCTTACAGAAAATCTGCTGAGGGTGCTGGCGAGTCCGGCGGTGGCGTCGAAGCGATGGATTTTCGAGCAGTACGACTATTCGGTCCGGACGAACACCTTCATTGGGCCGGGGGCGGGCGACGCAGCGGTGGTGCGCGTGAAAGGGACGCGGCGGGCGCTGGCGCTTTCGACGGATGGGAATGGACGGTGGTGTTACCTTTCGCCGCGCGTGGGAGCAATGCATGCGGTGGCGGAAGCAGCGCGGAATGTGGCCTGCACGGGCGCGCGCCCGTGGGCGGTGACGAATTGCCTGAACTTCGGCAACTCGGAAAAGGCAGAGGTGATGTGGCAGTTTTCAGAATGCGTGGACGGAATCGCCGCGGCGTGTACAGCGCTGGGGCTGCCAGTGACGGGCGGGAATGTGAGTTTTTATAACGAGACGCTGGGGAGGTCCATTTATCCCACGCCGGTGATTGGAGTGCTGGGCGTGTTAGACGATGCCGAACGGGCGATGGGGATGGGGTTTCGAAATGAAGGCGATGTGATTGTAGTGCTGGACGGCAGCGGAGAGATCCTTCGGCCCGGCAAGGCCGTGCCTCAGGATGACGCTGCGCGTCAGTTTTCGTCGAGTGAGTATGCGAAGGTGGTGCAGGGAGTGGTGGCAGGGGGGCCGCCGGCAATTGCTTTGGAGGCGGAGAAGCGTCTGATCGAGTGTTTGGTGGCGCTGGCGGCGGAGGGAGTGGTGCAGTCGGCGCACGACGTGAGCGATGGCGGGCTGGCGGTGGCGATTGCGGAGTGTTGTTTTGCAAGTGTAGGGGCACGATATATCGTGCCCCTACGGGCGATGTACGGAGCGGAGGTGGCATTGCAGGGAACGGAGCCGGTAGAGATGGCGCTGTTTGGCGAGTGTGGGGCGCGCGCGGTGGTGAGCGTACGGCCAGGAAAACTTGCCCGGCTCAAGGAGCTTGCGGCACAATACAAGGTTGCAGCAGAGACGATTGGGCGCGTGGGCAGGCAGGAGTTCCGCATCCAGTACAATGGGAAGATCGTGGTGAGCGCAGCGGTGGAGTCTCTGCATGACACATGGGCCTGTGCACTGGAAAGAGTGTTGCTAGGACAATGATTCAAGGGCTGATTCTTTATCGTTTGTGGATCCTGCTCCATTTTGTTTTCTTGGGACTTGGCTTGGTGCTGGTCGGTGTGCTCTTTGTGGCGCAGGGTTTTGAATACATCCAGGGTGTCGTGGGGTTCCCAACGCCCAGTGTATTCTGGAGCGTTGTCAGCGGGATGCTTTGTGTGGGCCTGATTTTTGTTCTAACGGGGTATGCGGTATGGAGGGCGCGATCTTGGGGTCGGTGGATGGCGATCGTGCTTTGCTTTCTTTACTTCTTCGCGATGGTTCTCGGGGGCTTTTTTAGCATTCGTCCGATCTTGGGCAGCGTCATCGTATTGTCCGCGATCTTTTTTGCGGACCTAGTATGGTCTTTTCTGCCGGGCGTGCGCGCACAATTCGCGAAGAGGGACAGGATCGCGTGAATCCAAGAGGGAATATAGCGGACGACCGGTTTCATGACGAGTGCGGAGTGGTGGGGGTGTATGGGGCCGCGGAGGAGCCGGGGCGCGTGCGGAGAGCGAGCGATGCGGCGGGCACGCGTGCGGCACGGCTGGCGTACCTCGGGTTGTACGCGTTGCAGCACCGCGGGCAGGAGTCGGCGGGTATTGTCAGCACGGACGGACTGGAGCTGTACGCGGGGAAGGGCATGGGGCTGGTCGAGGATGTGTTCCGCGGGGAGGTGCTGGCGCGCCTCTCGGGCGAAGCGGCCATCGGGCACACGCGGTATTCGACGGCGGGCGACACATCGCTGAACAATGCGCAGCCCATCGTGATTGACTGCAACAAGGGAAAACTGGCGCTGGCGCACAACGGCAACCTGACCAACGCGACCGAATGGCGGCGGAAGCTCGAACACCGCGGGAGCATTTTTCAAACGACCAGCGACACCGAGGTAATCGTTCACCTGATCGCCCGCAGCGCGGCGAGAAATTTGAGTGGCGCGCTGGGCGACGCGCTGAACCAGCTCGAAGGCGCGTATTCGCTGGTGCTGCTGACACGGGACGAGCTGTATGCCATCCGCGACCCGCGCGGGTTCCGTCCACTGGCGCTGGGGAGGCTGGGCGCGGCGTGGATTGCGGCGTCGGAGACGTGCGCAATGGATTTGCTGGGGGCGGAGTACGTGCGCGAGGTCGAGCCGGGGGAGATGGTGCGGATTTCGCGAGCGGGCGCGGAGTCCATCCGCTATGCGCCAGCGAAGCCGCATCAATACTGCATTTTTGAGCATGTCTATTTTGCGAGGCCGGACAGCCTGGTATTCGGCCGGCCGGTGAATCAAAGCCGGGAGATGCTGGGGCGGCTGCTGGCGCAGGAACATCCGGCGAGGGCCGACGTGGTGGTGCCGGTGCCGGATTCGGGCGTGCCGGCGGCGATTGGGTACGCCCATGAGTCGAAGATACCGTTCTGCATGGGGCTGATCCGAAACCACTACATTGGGCGAACGTTTATCGAGCCGGTGCAAGACATCCGCGACTTCACGGTGAAGCTGAAGCTGAACCCGGTGCGCGGGCTGCTGGAGGGGAAGCGCGTAGTGCTGGTGGACGACTCGATTGTGCGCGGAACGACCAGCCGAAAGATCGTGCGCATGGTACGCGAGGCCGGGGCGCGCGAGGTGCACATGAGGATTTCATGCCCGCCGACGATTTCGCCGTGTTATTACGGCGTGGATACGCCGACGCGAGAAGAGCTGATCGCGGCGGTCAGGTCGCAGGAAGAAATTCGCGAGTTTTTGGGAGCAGATTCGCTGGGGTACCTGTCGCTAGTGAGTCTGCGGCGGGCGGTGGAAGACACAAGTGGAAAGTTTTGCACGTCGTGCTATACAGGCGCGTACCCGACGGAGCTGGTGCAGCTGGAAGTGGCGCAGCAGCCGGCGGAGGCACGGGCAGCAGTCGTAGGTGGTGACGCGTGAAGGTGGAGAGAACCGTGAAGATGGTCAAGGCCCCGCTTGGGCACCGGATCAAGCGCGAGGTAATCGCGTGGGCCTGGCTGCTGCTGATTTTCCTTTTTATCCAGGGGACGCTGGTGCAGGCGCGGGTGATTCCGTCGGGGTCCATGGAAGAGACGCTGCTGGTGGGCGACCACCTGATTATGACGCGGTTTGGCTACGACGCCGGCATCCCCGGGCTGGATTGGCACGTGCCGCTGTGGCGCAAGCCGGGGCGGCAGCAGTTGATTATTTTCCGGTCGGTGGTGGAGCCGGGCACAGACCTGGTGAAGCGCGTGATCGGCCTGCCCGGAGAAAGCGTCGAGGTACGCCAAGGAATGGTGTTCGTCAACGGAACGCCGCTGGCTGAGCCGTACCTGGCAGCACCGATGGGCGCGAACGAGAAGTTTGGGCCGGTGCAGGTGCCGCCGGAGAGCTACTTTGTAATGGGCGATAACCGGGCGAATTCCTTCGACAGCCGGTTCTGGGGCACGGTGCCGCGGCGAAACATCGTGGGAACACCGGTGATCATCTACCTCTCGATCGATGCGCCGGAATCGGCCTGGCAGCCCGGGCAAATCCGCGCGCGCGTGCTGGCGTACCTGAGCGCGGTGACGCAGCCGCGGCTGGTGCGGTGGAGACGCATCTTGACGACGTTTTAGTTGTAGGGCGTATGGCCATACGCCCCTACAATTCCCCCTTACATGAAATACGCGGACGCAGGAGTGGACATCGCCGCCGCGGATGCGGTCAAGCAGCGCATCGCGGGGCTTGCGCGGGGGACGTTTACGCGCGGGGTGCTGAGCGAGATTGGGAGCTTCGGGGCGCTGTTCCAGCTTGAGAAAAAGCGGTGGCGCGAGCCGGTGCTGGTATCGAGCGCGGACGGCGTCGGCACGAAATTGAAAATTGCGCAGGCGATGGGAGTGCACTCAACGGTGGGCGCGGACCTGGTGAACCATTGCGTGAATGACATTCTGTGCCAGGGCGCGGAGCCTCTGTTTTTTCTGGATTACTTGGCGATGGGGCAGATGGACGCGGCCGTCGTGGAGCAGTTGGTGGACGGGATGAGCCGGGCGTCCCGCGCCGCGGGCTGTGCGCTGATCGGCGGCGAGACGGCGGAGATGCCCGGGTTTTATGCGCCGGGCGAGTACGACCTGGCGGGGTTTATTGTCGGCGTGGTGGAGAAGAAAAAGATCCTCACCGGCCGCGCAGTGCGTGCGGGGGACGTGCTGCTGGCGTTGCCGTCGGCAGGGCTGCATACGAACGGATACTCGCTGGCGCGGAAGCTGGTATTCGAAGTGGCCGGATTGACACCGGAAACGTATGTCGCCGAAGTCGGGAACAAAATCGGCGCGGAGCTGCTGGCGCCGCATCGCTGCTATTTGCGGGCGCTGAAAAACATCGTAGCGCGCGGGTGGGTGTCTGCGCTGGCGCACATAACCGGTGGCGGCATCCCGGGCAACCTGCCGCGGGTGCTGCCGCGAGGGACGCGGGCAGTGGTCGAGCTGGGGTCGTGGCCGGTGCTGCCGATTTTTCGTTACCTCGCCGCGCTGGGAAAGCTCGAACGGGATGAGCTGCTGCGAACGTTTAACCTCGGCGTGGGCATGATCCTGGTTGTGCCGCCGAAGTGCCTTGCCAAAGTGGAGAGTGAGCTGAAGAGGCGTCGCGAGAAATTCTACCGAATTGGGCGAGTCGAGCGGGGTCAAACGGGAGTGGGTTTCACAGGCAGCCTGATTCTCTAAACGAACCAACCAATATGTCGTTGAATCGAAGGCACGGTGCCCCAAGAGCGCGCTGAGGTGGGCCCATCTGCCGAAAGCGAACAACCTCAGACTGACGTTTTGGCAGCAGCGGCAACAGCAAGGATGTTCCCGGCGCGAGATTCGAAACGCAGGCGCCGGGGCGTATTGCCATACGCCCCTACACGCGGCGGGATTTGCGGAGGCGGGACCAGTACCACCAGTTGCGCTGGGCGGCGGGGAGACGCGGGTTTCGCGCCTGGGCGACGGCGCAGCGGAAGACATCGAGCACACAGATGTCCTGCGAGCCGCGTCGGGCGACGAGCCGCTCGTACAACGATTCGGGGCGGCGCCGGGCAAGATCCTTGACGGTGCGAATACCCAGCAACTCGAAGTCGCGGAGTATGGCCGGGCCGATTCCGGCAAGGTCTTGAAGCTGTCGGGAAGAGGACATGGGAACTCCTTGGATATTCGCTTTCCTTTCGCCTAATCTCATTCTACAATTGCACTGGCGATAAGACAAGAGCAGCCACAGAGGACACAAAGATGCAGATGAAGAAGCTGACGCCCGTGCTGTTTGTGGAGGCGATTGAGCCGTGCCTGCCGTTCTGGACGGAGCGGCTGGGGTTCGCGAAAACGGTTGAGGTGCCCGAGGGAGGCAAGCTGGGGTTCGTGATCCTGGTGAAAGACGGCGTCGAGTTGATGTACCAGACCTACGCCAGCGCGGAAAAGGACATTCCCGGGTTGGTGCGGAAGCCAAATTTGCCGGGGACGTTTCTCTACGTCGAGGTGGCAGGGCTGGACGAGATCAAGAAGCGCCTCGCGGGTGTGAAGCTTGAAGTGCCGCAGCGGACGACGTTTTACGGCGCGCGGGAAATCGGCATGCGCGAGCCGGGAGGCAACCTGATCCTGTTCGCCGAAATGGCCGCTGCGCCAGAGAAAGAGCGAGAAGCCCAGTAGCATTCCATAAATTCCTGTGTTGGCACGACGCTGGAAACGCGGGAACGGCGGACGTATCATCGTGCGCGTGGCGAGTGCCCAGCAAACGCACTCGAGTTCCTCAGGACACCGGAGGCTCCTATGTTCTCCCGCATTGGTATCTTGCTGATCGTCGTTTGCATCGCCGCCAGTCTTCTGCCGACACAAGCCCAGCAAATCTCCGAAGCTGGCCAGCAGTGTATCGCCTGCCATCAGACGTCCACGCCGGGCGTGGTCGAGCAGTGGCGCTCGAGCGCGCATGCCAAGAGCAGCGTGGACTGCTACTCGTGTCACCAGGCGAACGCGAAGGATCCGGCCACGTTTGACCACTATGGCCAGCAGATCGCGGTGATTGTCACGCCCAACTACTGCGCACGCTGCCACGCGCAGGAGGCCCGGGAGTTCGAGAAGAGTCATCATTCCCGGGCGGCCCAGTTTATCGGCTCGCTGGACAACATGCTGGGTGAGATTGTCGAAGGGGGGCCGGCAGCGGTGAACGGCTGCCGGCAGTGCCACGGCAGCGAGGTGAAATATGTCGGGGGAGGAAAATTTGACTCCGATACTTGGCCCAACAGCGGGATTGGGCGAGTCAACCCCGACGGCAGCCGAGGTACCTGCGCGGCGTGTCACGGGCGGCATGCCTTCAGCTCGGCGCAGGCGCGGCAGCCGGAGAACTGCGGGAAGTGCCACATGGGCCCCGACCACCCGCAAATCGAGATTTACACGGAGTCGAAGCATGGCATCCAGTTCCGCGCCAACATCGACAAGATGAACCTGGATTCCAAAACGTGGGTGGTGGGGAAAGACTACTGGTCGGCACCGACCTGCGCGACGTGTCACATGAGCGCGACGCCGAATCAGCGGGTCACGCACGACGTCAGCGACCGCATCAGCTTCACGCTGCGGCCAGTGATCAGCTTCAAGCTGGAGAACTGGGAAAAGCGGCGGGCGGCGATGCAGGACGTCTGCTCCGCCTGCCACGCCAGCGGCTGGGTGGAGAACTTCTACAAGCAACACGAGGGCACGGTCGAGCTCTACAACGAGAAGTTTGCGCGACCGGCCAAAGCCGTCATGGACAGACTCTACGCGGCCAACAAACTGACCAAGACCCCGTTCGACGAGAAGCTCGAGTGGACCTACTACGAGCTGTGGCACCACCAAGGGCGCCGGGCGCGCATGGGTACGGCGATGATGGGGCCGGACTACACGCAGCGGCACGGCTTCTACGAGGTGGCCAAGAATTTCTACAATGAATTTTTGCCAGAAGCCGAGCATGTCATGCCCGGCGTCACCGCCGAAGTGCTGAAGAGCGACTTCCATAAGTGGAAAGCCGGCCTGACACCGGAACAGATCCAACAACAGATCGAGTTCTACAAGAAGCGGTACAAGCAGTAGCAGGCACTTTCGCGTTTTTGGACGGACGGGCAGGAAGGAATGCCTGTCTCACCACGCCGATCTCTTCAAGGGGATTGACGAGGGGGGTTGGTCTGGCGTATTCGGCGCGGGAAATCGGCGTGCGCGAGCCGGGAGGGAATTTGATTTTGTTTGCAGAGATGAGTGCAGCGCCGCAGAAGAATTAGCCACCCCACCTGCACCAGAACAGACGCTATCACGGCAGATGCAGAGCGATCCTTCGCTTCGCTCAGGATGACAGCGCCTCCGTGTAGAGCGAACAGGCATTTATGCTTGTCCGACCAGCAACGCTACAAAAAGCACGCAAGTGTGCTAACTTTCTGCGCCTATGGCGAAGCGCATCGGTGTACTGCTGAGCGGGCGCGGGTCGAATTTTGAGGCGCTGGCCGACAGCGTGGCGGCGGGGCGAATCCCGCAGGCGGAGATCGCCGTCGTGGTGAGCAACCACGAGGGGGCGCCGGGAATCGAGAGAGCGCGGGGGCGAGGGATTCGGACGCGGGTGATCCCGTCGATGGGCTTGCAGCGCGAAGAGCACGACCGGCTGGTGGTGGCGGCGCTCGAAGAGCACGGCGTCGAGCTGGTTTGTCTCGCCGGATACATGCGGCTGCTCTCGCCGTACTTCATCCAGAAATTTCCGCAACGCATTTTGAACATCCACCCATCGCTGCTGCCGGCATTTCCGGGGCTGGAGGCACAGAGGCAGGCGTTGGAGTACGGGGTGAAGGTGACCGGCTGCACGGTGCACTTGGTTGACGAAAACCTGGACGCAGGACCGATTGTGGCGCAGGCAGTGGTGCCGGTGCTTGATGGCGACACCGTCGAGACCCTTTCCGAACGGATTCTGGCGGAAGAGCACCGGATTTATGCCCAGGCGGTTCGGCTGGTGCTGAGCGGGAATTTTCGGATTGAAGGAAGGCGGGTGGTGCTGACAGACGTCTCTCGTGCAATTGCAAGTTAGACGCTAGCCCAGGAAAAAGATTTCAACGCTGAGGACGCAGAGAAGGAAAAGAGAGCGGAGAGAAGAAGAGGCTGGAGAGGCGAATGCAACTGCTGGAAGAGTTTCGCTGGCGGGGGGTTTTGACAAACGCGAGCGAAGGGATCGAAGAGATCTTCGCGGGTCCGGGCGCGACCGGCTACATCGGGTTTGACCCGTCAGCGGCGAGTCTGCACGTGGGGTCGCTGCTGCCGGTGATGGCGCTGGCGCGGTTCCAGCGGCACGGGCATCGTCCGATCGCGGTGGTGGGAGGCGGGACAGGACTTATCGG
>Ga0247727_10018949_pt1 | contig 10734 bp, 8 predicted proteins | sample WisWelCaveWW1625_FD_202498 | JGI IMG/M metagenome (GOLD analysis project Ga0247727, IMG submission 202498) | Biofilm microbial communities from Wishing Well Cave, Virginia, United States - WW16-25 | ecosystem: Environmental > Aquatic > Deep subsurface > Groundwater > Cave microbial mat | place...
TGGGCCGTTTGTTTTGCGATCGTCGCCACCGAAACCAGCACCCTCACCTTCATCAGCATCCCCGGCCTCGCGTACGCCACAAACCTGAACTTCCTTCAACTCACGTTCGGCTACCTGATCGGACGTGTGGCAATCAGTGTCGTGCTGCTCCCCGAATACGCGAAGGGCGATCTCGTTACCGCCTACCAGCTTCTCGGACAGCGCTTCGGGCCAAAGATGCGCAACACCGCCTCCCTCACGTTCATGGGCACGCGCCTCCTTGCCGACGGAGTTCGCCTGTATGCCACAGCGATCCCCCTTACCCTGCTGCTGAGAGGATGGAAACAGTTTGCAGACGTCCCCAGCGAACAGGTCTATATCGTCTCGATCATTCTGCTCGCAGGAATGACGCTAGTGTATACATCCATTGGCGGCGTGCGCGCTGTGATCTGGACGGATGTGCTCCAGATGTTTATCTATCTCGGAGGCGCGATCGGAGCCGCCCTCGTCATTCTGAACTCGACCGGGTTCCCCTCCCTGCCGGGCGAAAAATTCTCGATTATCAGGACCGGGCTTGATCTCTCATGGAAGGACTTTGTTGGGACTCCTTATACACTCCCCGCTTCGCTCCTGGGCGGAGCGTTCCTTTCCATGGCCTCTCACGGCACCGATCAGATCATTGTCCAGCGCCTGCTGACCGTTGGCACGCTCAGTGGAAGCCGGAAAGCACTGATTGGAAGCGGGATCATCGTTATTTTCCAATTTGCTCTTTTTCTTATGATCGGCGCCTTACTCTACGGCTACTACGGAGGCTCTTCATTGCAGGAGCTCGGCCTTCACAAGGGTGACGAAATTTTCCCCAAATTCATCATCGAACAGATCCCCACCGGACTTTCGGGACTTATCATCGCCGGACTCCTTGCTGCAGCGATGTCCACCCTCTCAGGATCGATCAACTCGTTGGCGTCCGCGACAATGACGGATATCTATCAGCCCTATTTTGCAAAACCGACGAGTGTTGGAAATGAACTACGTCTCTCGCGCATGGCGTCTTTTTTCTGGTGTGTGCTGCTCGTCGGCGTTGCGATCTTTTTCATTACAAACACATCGACATTCCTGGTTGAGCTTGCCCTCAGCATCGCATCGGTGACCTATGGCGGCATGCTCGGTGCGTTCCTGCTGGCGATCCTCTTCAAACAAACCGCAGAGAAGGACGCCATTGTCGGTTTCATCGCTGGGATCATTGTCATGACATATCTCTTTGCGGCCACAACCGTAGCCTGGACATGGTTCACTTTTATCGGGACAAGCACGACCATGCTCGTCGGAGTAACCAGTTCGTTGCTTTTTCGGGCTCGTCGATCCGACGCTTCGCAACCCGCCTGAGTACTCGTCAACCCTGGAGGACCGGCAAACATGCATCTTCAACTCATCGACTGGCTGCTCGTGGTTGGTTATTTCATCACAAGCATTCTCATTGGCATCCACTACTCACGTCGTGCCGGAAAAAGCACGAGTGAATTCTTCCTGTCGGGACGCAATCTCCCCTGGTGGCTGGCTGGCACATCGATGGTTGCCACGACATTCGCGGCGGACACCCCTCTTGCCGTCACCGAGTTGGTTGCGACAAACGGCATTGCCGGCAATTGGCTCTGGTGGAACATGGCTTTCGGCGGGATGCTTACCGTTTTCTTCTTTGCACGCTTATGGCGACGCGCAGGCATCATGACTGATGTGGAACTTGCGGAACTTCGATACTCCGGCCGACCAGCTGCGTTCCTTCGTGGCTTCCGGGCCCTTTATGTCGGCGTCTTTCTGAACTGCATCATCCTCGGCTGGGTCAACCTCGCCATGGCGAGCATTTTCCAGGGACTCTTCGGCATTCCCGCCGACATCGTGCTCTGGTATGTTGTGGGTGCAATGATTCTTACCGCCCTTTATTCTGCAGCGTCAGGACTTTGGGGGGTCGCGGTGACAGACGCTTTTCAGTTCGTCATCGCCATGTGCGGAACTATTGTCCTCGCCTGTGTCATCCTCGCACTCCCTGAAGTTGGGGGAATCGAAGGCCTCAGGGCGAAACTCCCTTCGTCTTCATTCGATTTCCTCCCCGTTATCGGGTCGGATGCAGAAGTCGGCGCCTCCCTCGCACTCACCATCACGGCCTTCCTCGCCTACATTGCAATTCAGTGGTGGGCGTCGTGGTATCCGGGCGCTGAACCGGGTGGCGGAGGATATGTTGCACAGCGCATGATGTCCGCGAAAGACGAAAAGCATTCGCTTCTCGCTACCCTCTGGTTTACCCTTGCACACTATTGCCTGCGGCCCTGGCCGTGGATTTTGACCGGACTGGCAACGCTGGTGTTGTATCCCGACCTCGGTCCGTCGGAAAAAAAACTTGGGTACGTGTATGCGATGCGCGATTACCTTCCCCCCGGGTTGCTCGGACTTCTTGTCGCAGCGTTTCTCGCCGCATATATGTCGACAATCTCCACGCACCTGAATTGGGGAACCTCTTATGTCATCAACGACTTCTACAGAAGGTTCGTCCGGGGAGCCGCAGACGAACGGCACTACGTGCTTGTGTCCCGACTCGTCACTGCCGTTCTTATGGGTGTGTCGCTCATCGTCACATCCAACATGGAGACAGTATCGGGGGCCTGGACATTTATCATCGAAGCTGGGGCTGGGCTTGGTTTAGTGCTGATTCTCCGCTGGTACTGGTGGCGCGTGAATGCATGGTCTGAGATTACTGCGATGATCGCGCCTGTTGTCACCTATGGATTCATCCGCTCCATGACCGACATTCAGTTCCCGGAATCGCTGTTCCTGATCGTTGGAGTAACAACGGTATGCTGGCTGGCCGTAACGTTCCTTACAAAGCCCGTCGACGAACCAGTCCTCCAGGCGTTCTACCGACGCGTGCATCCCGGGGGACGACTCTGGAAACGGATCTCGGATCAACTACCGGACGTAGAGGGAGACAAACGCCATGCTTTCCTGCTGCTGGATTGGCTTTCGGGGGTGGTGCTAGTCTACATGACGCTGTTTGGAACGGGGAAAATTCTGCTGGGGGAGACCACGACCGGATTGCTGTTTTACACGGTCGCTCTCGGTGCCGGATGGATCATCTACAACGACCTCTCAAAGAGCGGCTGGGAAAAGGTAAGCAAATAAGTGAGGGAGACGGGAGGAGGAAACAGGACAAGGGAGAAGGGAAAAAGTCCGAAGGACTCCCTTGGAGGAGAATGGAAAGATGGTTGAATGTCATGCGATTCATTCCTCCTTTGACCCACCCGCCGACATACTGTCTCTTTTTGCAGAGCGCAGGCGGATCATTCGACTCTCTCCACTTTGATGAAATTCGTCGATCCGCGGGCGAAGAAGGGTTGGCCCGCAAGCATGACAAAATAATCACCGCGCGTCAGCGCGCCCGAGTTGACCAGCTTCTCCTGAATTGCCTGCAACGCCTTATCGGAATCCTGATCGAGATCGTCTACAACCATGCAGTGGATGCCCCAGAGGAGGTTCAGCCTTCGCTGAATCTTTGCCCGGTCGGTGATCGCAATGATCTTTGGTCCGGGCCTGTAGTGTGAGAGAACCTTTGCTGTATTTCCCGTGTGTGTCACCGCCACGATTGCGGCAGCGTTCATCTGTTCCGCAAGAATGCACGCCGACCGTCCAAGAGCGTCGAGCCGGCTTTCAATATTTGTTTGGGGACGGTCGAGCACTCTGACCGCTCGACTGCTGTCGGACTCAACCCTGGAAATAATGCGATCCATGATCCGGACGGCCTCCAGGGGATACTTCCCCACCGATGTTTCTCCGCTTAACATGACGGCATCCGCGCCGTCGAGCACGGCATTGGCAACATCGCTCGCCTCGGCGCGCGTCGGAGTTGGACTGTTGATCATCGATTCCAGCATCTGGGTGGCAATCACGACCGGCTTCCCTGCCTCATTGCATTTCTTGATGATCATTTTCTGAAGTAACGGAACATCCTCTGGCGGAAGCTCCACCCCGAGGTCTCCTCGCGCGATCATGATGCCATCGGCTTCCGCGACGATCTCATCGATATTGGCAATTGCCTGCGGCTTTTCGATCTTGGCAATCACGGGCAGAAACCGGTTCCTCTCAATTCGATCCACGATTGCTTTGCGAAGCTCCCGGATATCCTGGGCAGTACGGACAAACGAAAGAGCGATGTAGTCGACGTCATGCCTGATGCCGAACTCGAGGTCATGCAGGTCCTTCGGCGTGACCGAGGGGGCGCTTATGTGGACGCCGGGAAGATTCAATCCCTTATGAGCAGAGAGGGTCCCACCCACAAGAACTTCACAATAGACATTGCTCTTTCTTGACTCCAGCACTCGCAGCCTGATCTTGCCGTCGTCCAGCAAAACCAGCTCACCCGGCCGGGCATCCTTTCCAAGATTCGCGTACGTCGTTGAGAGTCTGTTCTGGTCGCCGATAACGGGGTCTGTTGTTATAACGATTCCGTCACCCATTTTGAGCTCGATAAAGGGTGTACTCAGTTCGCCTATGCGGATCTTCGGTCCCTGCAGGTCCTGCAAGACCGTGACCGCCTTTCCTGTTTGCTGTGCAGCCGCACGAATGTTGTTCAGAACCTGTAAGTGATCTTCCTCCGATCCGTGGGAAAAATTCAGTCTGGCGACATCCATCCCACTCTGAATCATCTGAATGATCATTTCCGATGAGCCGGATGAAGGGCCAAGCGTACAGACGATCTTGGTTTTCGAATGAATGGAGTTGAGCATGAGGCCTTCGTCAATGTGAATGCGTCGATAAGAAAGGGAAAATGAGAATGAAAAAAAAGGGTGACTGGTTTTCAGATGAGGTATCCGTCAATGTTGCATTGAATGTCCTGCCTGGCTATATTTGAGCAGAAGAGATTGGAGGAACATGGAAGCGTTCAGCCGCAAGGCCTATACATACGCAGATTACGAGAAACTGCCCGAAGGTCCCGCCTATCAGCTGATAGACGGAGACCTCATCATGACTCCATCACCGACGCCATTTCATCAGATCATTCTTGGAAGAATGTATTCGTCTCTCGCAGGGTTCGTTCATTCGAGGAAGTTGGGGATGGTCTTCCTTTCCCCCATCGATGTGTATTTTTCAGAGACGGAGACCTACCAGCCCGATATCATCTTCGTTTCACATCAACGGCGTCTCCTCATCGGGGAGAAAAAGATCGAAGGCGCGCCGGACCTCGTCGTAGAAATCCTCTCACCCGGCACAGGATACTACGACCTGACGCACAAGCGGAGCGTGTACCAAGCTTCAGGCGTGAAGGAGTATTGGATCATTGATCCACAGGAGAGAAGCATCGAGGTGCTTGAAAATGCGGGGAATGAGTTTTCAGGTCTTGGGCAAGGTGACAGGGAAGGGCGAAGCCGTTTCTAGACTTCTTGATGGGCTCTGCGTGAACGCCGAAATACTGTTTCGACCGATCGGGGAGTAGAAGGGACATGCGGTTTCAGAATCGAGAGTTGAGATCGTCCTGATTCAGGACATGAGAAAAGAGGCCCACCGCCGCGGAAAAGGCAGAGGGCTTCTTGGAATCCTCGCAGATCTCACTTTGCCAGCAGCATTTTCCTCGCGGCGGTGAAACCGTCCGCTTCCAGTCGGTAGAAATACCTTCCGCTTGCAAGCTCTCTGGTGTCAAACCACGCTGAATACGTCTCGGCATCCTGAACGCCGTCGACAAGAACAGCCACCTGTCTCCCGAGATATCACTCACCTCACAACCGGATACACGCTCAACGTTCCGGTTCCGCCCTGACCGTCATTGCAAATGATCAGAGACAAATCCGGCGCAAATGCGATTCCCTCTGGCTGACTGTTTGTTCTCTTCGGGAGTTTTTCCTGACCAAGCACTCGGCCTGCACGGTCGATTTCGATGATCGACTCACCGTCGGCCGTAACAATGAAAATTGTTCCCGACACAGGATGACGCGCAATACCAGAGGGATTGAAATCCCCTCGAGCGGATTCCTTCTTTACTTCCTTCAGCGGTATCAAAAAGCGCGGCTTTTCGAGCAGTGTTTTCGTCTTGAGTGAGAAAGCATATATAGCTTTGTAACCGCGAAAGTGCTCGCCCGCATCGGCCTTGCATGCCACCAAGAGGCAGTCGGTTTCCGGATCATATTCCAGACCCTCAACATCATTCTTCTGCGATAGGGCGGTCTTAAACAACCGAAATGAAGATCGTCCTTTATCGGCAACTTCAGGAAACTCGAAGATATCACCACCGCTGCTGGCCACATACATTGTGTCTCCCTTGAGTGCAATCCCTTCAAAATCTTCCTCCAGGAAACCGCTTCCAAATACGAACTGCTTCACAATGCTTCCCGTTGCGTAATCAAGTTGGTACACCATGGCCGATTCGTCGTCATGGCAGATCAACCGACCATCATCGGTCATTGCAAGGCCCGAGATTTCACTTAGCTTTTTTGCGAGCCGAAACTGCTTCGGGGGCTTTGCAGAGAGATCGTAACGGGAAAGCCATGAGATCTGCTCCCGTGATTCTTGCAATACAACCGGCTCAGCGGTCTGAGCTTCAGCGGGCCTTTCCTCCTTTGTTGAACAAGCGAGAAGGCAGCAGGTAAGAACCAGATGGAGTGGGCGAAGCATGCGTCATCTCATTCGGGTCATGAGTCTTGGTGTCAGGAGCCACTCGAGCGTCGCACACCGTCCGTAGTGGAGTGCATCAACCGCAAGCTTGCAGAGTCCCCCCTTTTTCATGGTGATGGAGAGCGTCGAGTCGCCGGAAAGGAGTACCGCTATGAGCTCGCTGAGGTACGGCTCATGCCCCACGAGCATGACACGTTCGAAGGAATCATAATTCTGCGTAACCTCAGCGACCAGCGCCCGGGGGTCACCGCCCACAGCAAGATGACCGCTGAATTTGAGCTTCGACTTTGCGTCAAATACCCCGGCTACGATCTCAGCCGTTTGCCTTGCGCGCGTTAAGGGACTGGAAAGGATAAGATCGAAGGAGAGGTCCAGGGCCCGAAGCGCTTCTGCGATCTGCTTCATTTTTCTTTCACCTTCCGGCGTCAATGGGCGTTCACCGTCGTGCTCATATCCCTTTGTTCCATGCGGGACAGCGATGGCGTGTCGAAGGATAAAAAGCTCCATGGAGATTCAGTGAAAGACGATGTGTCTTGTTTGAAAAATAATCAGACAGCCGGGACGGACAAGGGTCGTTGTGGAGAATCTTCCCAAAATGTAGATAACTCATTTGACGAGCGAAGGAACGTCTCCGTCAACTGTTTGCGCTCGAGCAAGAGCCCTTTTCTCACCCGGGAAAGTTCAGTCTTCGCTGTCTTGCCGCGTTTTCGGGCATACTGAAGCAACGCGGTTTCCAGAACAACATTGTCCTGAATATGTCCCATCCGGTGCTGGTACTCGTTCATGTCCTTGAGGAGTTTGCCGGTTACGAAGGGAAACACTGGTTGGAGTGCTTCGATCGTGTATCTGAATTTCTTGAACGCAACGCGAAGGCGATGAATACTCTCGATAACATCTGTGTCAATGGCTTGGAGACGGCTCACCGCCCTGCAGAAACCGCCGGCGGCGGCCCCGGTAAGGGCCGACAGCGCAACTGTTTGCATCGACAAATTGTCGGACATGGGCAACAGTTCCTTCCGGCATGCCGCAATTTTCTGCCCCATCTCCCTCGTCCGCACCCTCAGGAGCATCCGGTGTATGGCCGCCAGAGCATGCTGTTCGCGCAGCATGAGAAGAGTCCAAAACAAATTCAGCTCCGGGTAAACGTCCCGCATCCCGTTCACTTTGAGCAATTGAACCTGAACATCCCGCAGTGGACCGCAAGCGTTGAGCCTTTGCTTCAGATCCCGAGTAACGCCTGTAATGGCCTCACTGGGCATCACTGTCATGATCAAATCAAGTGTGGCGAGAAGACGTCGCGAAGCCACACGCAGATCGTGGACCGATTTCTCGGAGCATTTCCTCTTGCAGCGTCTTAGCACTGTCAGATATTTTTGCCATCGTTGCTGCAGCGAGCTGCCAAGAAGATTCGGAACACTCCCATTTGTCTGGCCTGTTAACGTCATGCTTGACACTGCCAACCGAGTTTGTTTGCTACTCCTCCACCACCACTTTCGCGCTGAAGATCTCTTCAAAGAGGTCTGCTTTCCGTGCAAGAGACCATTTCTCGAGGAGAAGGTCTCCCTCCCCCTTCAACCTGATAATAAATTTCGGTTTCTTGTATTCAACCTCGAAGTCCGTTACCCTTACCGCGTGCTCATTGTCCATGGCATCGGCAAGCCGAAGGATTGCCGCCAGCTTTGCGACGATCACCCGATCTTTCGAGGAGAGAACCCTGTATTCATCGTGTTGCGGTTTCGGAAACGATTTCCTGTGATAACGGGCAACGTTTGCCACGACGGCCATTTGTCCGGGGTTGAGGCCGATGATCGGCGTGGCCAGAAGGAGATACATCGTGTGTTTGTGGTGTCCCGTCATGTTGACGAAATGTCCGATGTCGTGCAGCAGCGCCGCCACTTCAAGAAGGAGTTTCGTGTCGGGATTCAGGTTGTGGATATTCCTCGTCTCGTCGAACAACTTCGCTGCATAGCGCACGGTTGCAAGACCATGTTGTTCATCGAACATGTACTTTCGGCCGAGTTGAAGGGCCGATGAGACGATCTGATCACGGAATTGGGATTTTTTTTCGCCGTAGATCTCCTGAATGGTGTCGATCAGTAGTCCGTCTTTGAGCCCCACCGAGGGAATAATCAGCTCATCGACATCAGCTTGTCGCAGGATTTTCTGGACGACGATTGCGGCGGGGACAATGACGTCGGCTCTGTCTGGGCGAAGATGGAGTTGTTGGATCCTTTCCTCATACGTAAGGCTTTGCAGCTTCTTCACAATCCCGTCAAGCTCGTCGGCGTTGATGACGGAATCCTCCTCCTTCTGAAACAGCTCCTGGCGAAGGCTGCCGAGCGTTTCGATGTTTCCTCCGGTGCCGACACAGATTTCAATCTTCTTGTTTCCGATCTCTTTCCTGATCCGTTTCTGCGCGGCGTCCACATACTCCCGGAGCAACTGGTTGAACTTCCTCTCGCCGTGCCGCTTTTCCTCGAGGACCTGGAGAAGCCGGACGGCGCCCATGCGGAAGCTTTCGGTGGAAAGGATGGTGTCATCCGCAGCGATGGTGATTTCAGCGCTCCCACCACCAATATCAACCAGGAGGGCAACCTTGTTTTTAAGATTGATCTTTGCGGAGACAGCAAGATGGATGAGTCGGGCTTCCTCTTCCGGCCCGATCACGGCGATCTCGATTCCGGAATGCTGCTGCACACGATCGATGAACAGATCCCTGTTTTGCGCCTCGCGGGTGGCGCTTGTGGCAACTGCCTTCGTCCACTTCACGCCATGCTGATCGATCAGGGCCTTGAACCTCCCGAAGGCTTCCAGTGCACGATCGATCGTCTCCTCCGCAATTGTTCCGCTCTTGAAGACATCCTGCCCCAACCGAACCGGCTCCCGGATGCTTTCTAAAATTGTCATCTTGCGTTCGCCTTCAACGCTCTCAACGTTTGCGATCAGAAGGCGGATCGCGTTGGAACCGACATCAATGGCCGCTAAGGATGGCATACTCCGGTTTTGGCCTCCATCGGATAGATGTTCAGGAGTCAACACATCGGGAGAAGCAGGGAAGACATGAACAAATTATGTGCGCAATATAGAAAGAATGAAGGAGGATTTCAAAAGCGGGATAATGCTTCCCCACGCCCTCCAGGATCAACTCTCAAGCCTTTGGTTGGCCCCAATGTTCCGGTAATGCCTCATTTTGAAATCGTGCGAGATTCGGTTACCGTATGCCTCGGTTGACGCAAAGAAAGGGGGACAAAATTACGCACCCTAATCTTCCCCTCCTTGTCGAGGAGGGGAGACAGGGGTGGTGGCAACGGTTGAGTGCGGAGCACCCCTCGCTCCTCAACTCGTTCATCCTTCCCCCATCGCTATCCAAGAGGGACTCTTTCGGAACGCTCAGGAACTTCGTTTAAACCAGACTGATACAGCACCAACATTCCCCGTAATTAGGAATTGACCCAGTGTTTGTGCATCTTGGTATGGTCAAATAACAGTACACCGCTTGTGCAGTCCTGCTGATGAACCGTACGCTCCTTCCAAGGTCGCAACGCCATCATACAGATAAGCTCGCTGGCGTACACCTTGCCCGGCGGTTGAGCCGGGTCGTTACAATACACGAAAGGACGAGTTCCATGGAAAAAGGAACAGTCAAATGGTTCAATGCAGCAAAAGGTTTTGGTTTCATTTCGCGCGCAGGGGGCGAAGATGTTTTCGTCCACTTCAATGCGATCTCGGCAAGCGGGTACAAGAGCTTGAACGAGGGTGACCAGGTGGAGTTCGAGATCGAGAAGGGTCCCAAGGGCCTCGCGGCAGCGAACGTCACCGTCGTCCAGTAAAAACAGAACCATCCTGTAACAACAAACCCTGCTCACGAGGCAGGGTTTTGTGTTTTTGAGAGGGCTTTGAAACGATCCATCGGACCCACACATTTGCATTCATCATTGAATGTTCATTGTTGGATGTTCACAGAGGAATAATGAATATCGAACAAGCCAGCCCGACTGCGGTCTGGCGGGCCTGCCCGTCCTTGTGAGATACAACTTTGGCAGGCGGGGAATGTCCGTCCCGTCTTTGCGCGATGAGACCTCGTCCCAGTTTTCCGGGACG
>Ga0247727_10018950_pt1 | contig 10734 bp, 12 predicted proteins | sample WisWelCaveWW1625_FD_202498 | JGI IMG/M metagenome (GOLD analysis project Ga0247727, IMG submission 202498) | Biofilm microbial communities from Wishing Well Cave, Virginia, United States - WW16-25 | ecosystem: Environmental > Aquatic > Deep subsurface > Groundwater > Cave microbial mat | place...
CCATTCCACTCAAACCATATGGCCGGATCAAAAACCGCTGTATAATGAGCACTGTTCAGGTAGGTCGTTCCATACAAGGAATCCGAAGGCTGAGTGTAGGCCTGCCAACCGCCCTGAAAAGTAACGGCAGCATCTAAATTATCCAGAATCACAGAGTCCCCGCTTGTGGTCACGGTGTCCTGCACCGTGATGTAATTAGGTTTTGTTTTGGTGGAATTTCCATCCGGACCGTTTACTGTAAGACTGACTGAAAATATCCCCACTTGTACATAAACATGATTGGGATTTTGTACCGAAGACGTCCCCCCATCCCCGAAATTCCAAGCATAACTGCTGATCGTGCCAAGAGAAGCATCGGTAAACTGGACGGTAAAGGGAATTTTGCCCAGCGTTGGGGTGGCGCTAAAATCCGCCCGGATAGTGCTCACCGTTCCACCATATTCATACGCCCCAATATCCCAAGCGTTACCAGCCGGACGGCTATTGCCGTCAAAGTCCGTATTAAAATCGGTAATGGCAACTCCCGCATCAATGGCCGGCGAACCGGATTGCAAATGAAAATCGCCTACACTGGCATCCACAAACTGGGGATCTACACCGATAAGATTATGATCCTGAATCGTCCCCGTACCATTATCCGCTACCGGGGTGCCGCATTGATAGATAATATTGTTTTTGATTACGCAGTCCGCCTGATAAATACCAATGCCAACGCTATTGTTATATAATGTGTTATTATAAATCTTTGCCCGGTCCGCCCCATTATACTGCACCCGGATGGCCCCAGATCCGGTTGTTCCCCAAATCACATTATTATACGCGAGGTTGTCTGTACCGGTGAAAATCCCGATTCCTTCAGACGGGATAAGATTACCCGAACTGTGAAGATAATCCCGTATATCAAATATTTTACAATTTCTGAAAATATTGTTATTACAGGCTGGGTAGTCATAACCGCTGTATAAGTGAATGCCCAGCCCCCCGCACCGGTAAATCCGGCAATTGTCTATTAAGTTATTATTAGTGCTGATATAAAATCCATAGGAAGCGATATCATGAATATCCAGATTAATAAATTCTAGATAATCCGCTTGAAATACCGTATAAATGGCAGAGGTGTTTTGAAGATGCAAGTTGTTTCTGATCTCACAGTTAATGATTCTGATATGATGAATAGGACTTGAATATCCCTCAAATTTTATTATCCCGCAGCGGTTGCAGGTAAGATTAGAACCATCAATTATGAAACCATCAATAATAAAATACTGCCCGGATGAAACATAGATGACCCTGTCGCCGGAACTGGGTTTGATTGTCACCGTATGTCCGGGATAAGCCTTAACCGTAACCGCTTGTTCCCAGGATACACCACTAGGAATAGAATTGTAAAATGACTCATCATACTCTCCCTCTTTTACATAGAGGACATCACCCGGTGTCAGCAGGCTGACGCCCTTACCAATGGTCAGAAAGGGGCTAATCTCTGACCCGGTGTTTGAATCATTTCCGATCTTGTCTACATAATAAGTCGTGGCCCATCCTGGAAAAGTAACGATCAACAAAAGCAGCCCTATGTTCGCATCCATGGAAAACCCCTTATTAAATCTATAATATTTTTGATCAAAAGACAATTAACCGTTTAATCAAGACTATATCATATATAATATTCTAATCGAAATGAAAAGTCTATGAAATATCTGGGGTTTTTGAGGAAATTTTTGGGTTTAATGAGGATTTTTTTGGATAATGATAAGGTGAGCCTGCTTGTATTCCTTGGGGGACATTCTTTCCAGCTTACGGAAGACTTTAAAAAAGTTACTTAAGTCGTTAAATCCTATTCTGGCAGCCACTTCGGTGATACTCAGGCCGGAATTTTTTAATAGATTTTTAGCTTCAAGAATCCTTACTTCGTTCAGATATTGAGTGACTGTCTTCCCTGTTCCGCGGTGAAAGAATTTACTGAGCCAGTTGGGTGAAATATGAATGGCTTCCGCCACATCGCGTGCGGTAATCGGATGCTGATAGTTCAGCAAAATATAATCTCTGGCCTTTCTGATCTGGTCTTCAGATGCAGACTGGATGGTCAAATGAACCTCGGTCGGCAATATCTGAGAATGTACCTCCATGAATTTCATTTTCCGCTGTTTTCTGGAATACCCCGCATAAAAAAGGCCGGCCATGGCCAATAGTAACGAAGATAATATAATTCCGGTCCGCCATGAAAACTTTTCACCGGCCTCTCGCGGAGGAACAACGTAAAAAAGGCTGACACAGAGCGGAGAATACTGATTTTTTGTATCGCAGACAAATCCTTTCAGAATCCATGGCCCGATTTCCGCTTCTGCGAGGATCTGCACGCGCGCCCTGACCCAGCCCTGTTCTTCATTTTTCTGATATTCCCTTTGATCGTCATCGATAAACCGGCCGAGCTGTCCATTGATCTTGTTGCCCTCATGACTGCCTTCCTTTTGCCTGACCCAAACCGTGTTGGAAGCGAGCGAAAATCCAATCGAATAACTGCGCGCCGGATCAAAGACTCCTCCCAATTGCTGAATATTTCCAGTGCTGTTTTCCGGATCGGCCTGCCACCAGAAATGAGCAAATTGCAGGTCTGACCATTTGGAATAACCGGAAAGAAACACAGATAGATCATACCATGCTCCCTTCTCAAGGGTAGCAAGGGGAGACATTTTTCCGATTTCTGAAAAGAATGCTTTATTAACTTTTAAGGAAGAATCTGTTTTTCCCGTTACCCTATTGAGACGATCCGGCCCCGGCCAAGCCAACAGGGCACTCCATTCACTCCAACTTCCGGACATATTCTTTCGCCGTGCTCTCAAATACCATGGCGATTCCTTCCCCGAATTCATCGCCGCCGGGGTTATTGCGGATAAGGGAAGAGAATCAATATGATCGATATCTTCACCTGAATTATAGAACGGCAGAAGCCAGTTGTTCTGATCATTTATCTGCCAATGACTGGCCGTAAAGGACTGCCGGGGTAGAAAATCATCGTCAGGAGCAAATAAAACCTGATCGGTTGAAATCCGTAACTGCGGTTTTTCCGGCAGCGGGCCGATCACCGAATCGGCCAGGACGAATTCATCGATAAAAAAAATTCCCGGCAACGGCGGGGTGGCATGTTTCCCCAGCCACAGGTTATGCGCGGGATCAGCGCCATGATCAATCAATTCGGCATCGAGGGATATCTGCTCCTGGCCGTTCACTTTTAAAGTGTTCTCTCCCCGCTTTGTTCCCGTCCATTGAAAAAAATATTCCATGCAATAGGAACGATCTGCGGCGAGATAGACCCTGTTGGACAGTGCTTCTTTTTGCTTTCGGATGTTGACCAGATCCTTTCTCCGGTAATAGGGTTTGAGCGTAACAGAGGCTCCTCCCTCTTCCTTGTTCAGATGAAGATAGGGCAGCAAGTATTTTCCATAAACGATATGCAAAAAAGGAAAGTCGAAATTTTTATTCGCCAGCAGTCCGGAAGATAATCGGAGATAGAATCGAAGGTAGAGAAAGGTAAGATCGGCTGGAATCTCCCGGGTCAGATATCCCCGCTCTTCTTCCGTATTGGTGAGAATGCCGGCCGAATAATTCCCGAATATAGGTTTAGCCTTTTCCAGTAAAATATTTTGTTTTACCCGGTATCTTTCTTCTTCGCGATGGGCAAACCATTCAAGCAGATTCCCCGTCCGTATTTCCACACCGGAGGGATGAAATCTTTGAATCCCCTTAACGCCTTTCAGGACACTCGCATTACGTTTTTCGTAGGTAAAAGTATCCGCAGCAGCGGGAAGGTTTCCTTCTAAAATCCCTTCCCCGCCTTCGCGCGGCCATTCTTCCAACCGAATATTTTGTATTAAACGGATGGTCTTTTGTCCGGAGTTGACGGCGGTTTCAGTATAGGTTTCTCCGCGTTCAAAGTCCGAATGAAAAAACAGTCGCGCTGCCGATACGGAAACATAGAATCAGGGCGAATTCAAAAAAAATAAGATTCCTTCGCTGCATGGGTTTGAAATTATATTGAAACCTGAAGAAGCGCAAATTAAAAACCAATCAAAAAAGAAGGCGCTGATTTTGACAACCAAGCCGGGGATTTAAGGGAAAACAGAGGGGAAATCTTCTTGGGGGTCTAGTGAACCGCGGATTTTTCCTTGGCTTTAACCTCGCTTACAAAATCCTCATCCGATATATAAAAAGTGCCAATCGCTTGAAGTCCGATCAATTTCATTGATTCGGTAAGATGATAATTAAAGCCAATAAAACCGATCTTCCCATTGAATGGAACGATCTGCTTATGGCAGAAGTGAAAAAGATTGACGGCGCCGCTGTCAAAATAAGAAACCTGAGACAGGTTAAAACCAAAAAAAATTATTTTTTCATCCAAACATTGCCGGATGACATTCTTCAGAATCTGAGTATCCTCGCGGCGATCAATATCCCCTTGCAAATAAAAAAGCGCTAAATTTTTATTTTTTTCAACTCTCCATTCCATGTTTCGACTCCTCGTATTTAAAAATAATAGGAGTTGGACAACTTACCTAATTTTTCATGTTATTGTAGAAGAGGCAAGGGCGGGGTCCGGCGAAAGGCAACAACCCTTCTATCTGACCAACAGAAGTTTCTTGGTTCCGGTCAAATACTGCCCCGAACCTGTCAATGGATCGGCGGCCTGCAAACGATAGAAATACACACCGCTCGGCAAACCCGGAGCGTCCCATGCCTTTGCGTACGTTCCTGCGGACAATTCTTCGGAAACGAGAGCCGACACCTCTCTTCCCGAAACATCCAATACTTTCAGTGATACAAATGATTTTGTCGGGAGAGTAAAGGAAATACTCGTCGTTGGATTAAACGGATTCGGAGAGTTCTGGTCAAGACTGAAATGCCCCGGTAAACCCGCCGAAACTTTTTCCACTGAAGTGATCATCTCCGACAAGGGCCGTCTCCACACACCGCCGCCATAAGTCCCGGCAAAAAGGTTAGTCCCGGAAACGGCAAGAGTCAAAACGTCGCTGTTCGTCAGCCCATTATTGACGGCTATCCAACTGCTACCACTATCGGCGGACAGAAAGACTCCGCCGCCGTATCTCCCGGCAAAAAAATTCGGGCCAGAGACAGCAAAGGAATAAATGGAGCTGGTGTAGATTCCAGCGGTTTGAATCCATTGGGCAAGCAATGGATTCGTACCGGTGAATATTGAAAACACCACAAAGAAAAATTGAAGAATATTTTTCATGTGTTTATCCTCTTAAGATTCCGGTTGTAGATAATAAACCCAAATCTATTTTTCGGCGGCTTCAATTAATATTTGGATGCCAGCTGCTCATATCTTTATGCAGGTTAAAGCCGATAAAATGTTGAAGTTATAATCGCATAATCCTATTTTTTGATCATGACGGTAACCGAACAGATCCGTTTAGAACGTTTCAGAAAAATGTCGTTTGCAGAAAAATGGGAACAAGTGCTGGCGCTGCGGCAACTGGCCTGGGCCATTAAAACCGCAGCCATTAAAGAAGCGCACCCTCAATGGCCTGACCGGCAGGTTGAGGAAGAAGTTAAAAAAATATTTTTGTATGCTTCAAGCTGAATTAATCACTGTTTTTATTGATCCGCTTAACCGTGTTGCCCTTCCGTATATGATTACCGGAGCCGTTGCTGCCATCTATTACGGAGAGCCGAGACTGACTCATGATATTGATATTGTTGTTCAGATTACCGCCTCCGACGTTGAACTTTTTTGCACTTGTTTTTCTGTTGACGGGTATTATTGTCCTCCTCCCGATATTATTCAAATAGAAATCAAACGAAAATCCTTTGCTCATTTTAATCTGATTCATCACGATTCCGGTTTAAAGGCCGATTGCTATCCCGCTGGTCATGATGAACTCCATCGGTGGGGACTGGAACACCGGAAAAAAGTAGTCATCGATACGAAGCGTACGTTTTGGCTGGCACCGGCGGAATATGTCATTATCAGAAAGTTGCAGTATTTTAGAGAGGGGGGTTCGGAAAAACATATCGAAGATATTGCCCATATGCTTAGGGTGAGCAGCAAACAGGTTGATTTCACATTTTTAGAAAAATACATAACACTCTATCGTTTGGACGAAGAGTGGAAAAAAATAAAGCGGGGATAGTTTAGGTTTTTTCTAACGTTAACCGCAAGCGGACTTTAACAAAAATCAAAAGTTGGGGATTATGATTACAGTGATCGTTCCAATCCTGCTGGTTTGTGCTTTGCAATCTCTTGCTCGGGAATCCGAAGTCAATGATCTGAAATCCAATGTCGTCACCAAGAGCCTCGTTCTGCGCGAAGCCGAAGAATCGATACCTGTTAAATAAGCAGCTTCTTCATCTGCCGCTTCATTATTTCACAAGAATGACCTTCTCTTGATCGATCCTGCCACGGGATTCAAGCTTCAGAAAATATATTCCTGATCTCGCTGAGAGTCCTTCATGGTTTTTCCCGTCCCAACCAATGCTGTACTGGCCTGCGGATTGTGCCTCATTCACCAACATCCGGATCCGTTTACCCTGCAAATCGGTGATGGTGATTTTAACCTGCGCCGGAGAATCTAAACCGGGCAACAAATACCGGATCCGAGCAAGGGAGTTGATGGGATTGGGAGAGACTCTCAAAAAAAATTTTCTGATTTTTGGAAGCTCTTCGTATCCACCGTTCCCGTTCCCACAACTTCAATCGCAGAAATAATGGGGTATTCCGCAACGTTGAAAAAAACGATATTAATCTGCCCGTCATTCACCTGAAGTCCAAAGGTTTTGACCACCGCTGCAAATTTTCCTGCAGCACTCACGATATCAAAATTCGATATTAAGGTTTGACCTTCTATGCGGATGTCAAAAACCCGCTCCCCCAGATTATCCTTAAACACTTCGGCAAAGTGCAGACTGACCTGATAGAGCCCGTTATTGACATCAAACTGATAGGCGTCAAAGCCGTAACGGCCGTCGTGGTATAGAGGGTCGTCGTTTGTCCCGCTGATAGCCGAGGTGTTGTTATAGGTTCCCCCGCCCACATATCCATAATTGCCGACGCTATACGCCTGATCTGCGTTCCAGAGTTTAGCGTTGCCATCCATGTACTGGCCTCCCCCGCAATTGATCCGCCATTCCCCGCTGCCCGGAATCCCTTCCGAATAGGTAAATGACTTCTACGTATTCGCCGCAATGGTGTTGCCGCTCAGGTCTTTAATATTATTGACCGTTAACGTATAGGCCTGACCGCTGATCAATGTGCCGGTGGTCAGAGTTACTTTGTTGCCGGCTAAACTGGCCGAGGAAGGCAGGCCGATATTATTATCAATCGAATAATGATTAACATCCTGTGCCGTCCCCTAATCCAGAACTTCATTAAAGCTTATAATCACGGTATTGGCCGAAGTCGCCGACACACTGGAAATCTGCGGCGGGGTACTATCGATCACCACCACATAAGTAAAAGTTTTATTTTCAATCCCCATCGTATTCTCGTTATTATCACTCACGCTGCTCACCGTCAGCGTATACTGCAGATTGGGCGTCAAATTACTGACCGTTAAAATCACCCGGTTGCTGCTGGTCAAGATTGAACTTTGCGGCCTACCGATTCCTCCATCGATCGAATAATGATTCACATCCTCTGCGCTGGTTTTCTCGACAGGCTCGCTGAAAACGACTTCGATCTGTGTAGCAGAAAGAGGGTTTATTTTATCTACAGAGGGAGACGTTTGATCTGTTCCATACCCTTCCACATTATTATAAACGTTAAAACCGCTCAAATCTCCGTCCCCGCCAAAAAAGAGGACTCCGCTGGCATTGATATAATTATTATCATGAATTGTTCCTGTCGGCCGGTTCGGTCGTTCGTCCACAATCTGAATCTGGGAAGGGATCGGTTTTTTATACGCCCAGTTATTGTTTCTGAAAAAGCTGTTATAAACCTCCACATTACGCGAAAAAGCGCTATCAAAGGCCACCGACCGGTTGGCCAGAAATTCGAGAGCCGCTCCGGCGTTATTTTCAAAGGTACAGTATTTAATAATACAGCCGTCCACATCGGTTTCAAAATCAATCGCGCACTCGTCATGTTTCCCGGTTTCCGGGGTATTATTAATGGTAACATGGTCAAACGTCACTTGCCGGGCCAGTTGCAGATGCACAGAGGCCGTCCCATAAGGTGCCGCTGCACAGCCTCTGTCGATCACCGAGTAAGAGAAAACACAATTCGTGACACTCTGGATAAAAATACTGGTGAGCGAGACATCCGGAACCATATTATCATGCAGATACAGATTATCAAAGAGAACATTCCCGAATTTGTTGGGTCCGGCCATGGTTCCGTCTACACACTGATGGTCGCGCCAGTCCAGTCCCACGCCGGCACCGGTATTGTAAACTTCGCTATTGGTAATACGGAAGTCTGTCAGAATATGGGTTTGATTATTTGGAGAGTCCTCAACTCTTGTAACGCATATTCCAAAGGAAAACCCGACCCGGTCCGGGGATCGGTAGCTTTACCAGGACGGATCGCAACCATATTCACCGCTGGCCCGGTAAATCCCGAAGAAATCATGAGCCACAATATTGTCAAAGTAAACAGCCGTATTGTTATAATCATGATCATAATAGACCACAATGCCCGCGCCTCCGTTGCTGACCGCCAAACTGCTGACTTTAACATAAGATGAATTATTCAGCCGCATACAGCGGTCGGCAATATCCCCGTTCCGCCGGATATGGGGACGTGAGCCGGTCCCGTATGCAGAGACCTCTATAAAATTTCCGGGATCCCCGGAACCGTTAATGATCAATTGCTGGTTCCAGACCCCTCCCCGGATAAGAAAAATTTTATCACCGCCGCTGAACGTCCGCGAATTGACCGGCGAAAAATCTTTCCATGCAGAAGTTTCGGATTCTCCCGTATTGGAATTGTTACCGCCCAGGATATCAATATAATACTGTCCTGCAAAATCAAAATTTGAAAAAATAACTAACAAATAGAGTAAGATAAATCCTTTCAGCACAGGAACTCCTTTTTTAAAAGTACGCTGCGTCTAATTTAAGAAAATGAAGAAAGGGTTAATCGTTTAATATTCTATATAAAAATTTAAACTATGCCTTTTATCAACATATAACAATTAATTGAAAAAGACATGATTTTTTGTCGGAAGAAACGGACTATTAATACGATTTTTCTGATTTATTGTACTATGCGGGGTGGAGTAGGAAGCAAGAGGTTGCTAACGTCTTGATTCTTATTAATTAATTAAATTTCACCTGGACGGCTTTAGAGTCCTTAATATTAAGGTTTTTAAACAGTTCATAAAGGTAAATGCGAACTGGACAGGATAAACTGGCTGGGTTGATTCAGCTCATCCGACCGAGTTTGAGTAAGAGAAAAAAGCGGAGGGATGCGCTGGGCTTAGTAAATAATTACCGGCGTTCCGGTAAAATTCAAGAATCCGCGACAATCTTTTTCGGACAAGAAGCGGTGGTCCGGATTTTCAAGGAGAACATACTTGAGTTGTGGAAATAAATTTTTTATAGGGTGGCCTTACCCGCCTGGCTCCGATTGGGGAGGGTCAAGATAGGAACTTCTTGAGTAAGTCCTTTATTTTTTTGATCCCTCAATAAGTCCCCGGGGACGATCTCATATCATTCTGAATCCGTACTGGAAAAATTAATTTGACTCTTCTGTTCCAACAGAATATTTTGAAACATTACTGTCCAAGAACAATAGAAACAACAAATCTCTTTCCGCTTCTGAACCCCATGCTTGAGATACTATCCCAATTTATTGAAATCATCCTTCATCTTGACAAGTATTTACAAGCGATTGTCAATGAATATTCCACAATAACTTATATCTTATTGTTTTTAATTATCTTCCTTGAGACGGGGATTGTAGTGACTCCCTTTCTTCCGGGAGACAGCCTCTTATTTGCGGCCGGAGCGCTGGCTGCGACAGGTTCGTTTAGAATAGACGTTCTGCTCCTGGTTATTTTTATAGCCGCCGTTTCAGGAGACGCCTTAAACTATCATATCGGAAAATTTGTGGGGCCGAAGGTTTTCTACAAGGAATCCTCCTTCTTATTTAATAAAGAATACTTAATCCGCGCACAAAGATTCTATGAAAAATACGGTAAAAAAACAATCATTCTCGCACGCTTTGTTCCGATCATCAGAACTTTCGCACCATTCTTGGCCGGCATAGGGATCATGTCCTATGCAACCTTTCTAATCTATAATGTGCTCGGAGCTGTGCTCTGGTGCAGTTTATTTGTTTGGGGAGGTTTTTTATTTGGAAATATCCTCTGGGTCAAAGAGCATTTTGGGCTGCTGATTCTGGTCATCATTTTTGTTTCATTATTACCATTAGTCAAAGAACTGCTTGTTCATTTTTTCAGAAAAAAAAAAACTGCGCCATGATTCAGCGCTCTGGGTCGCCGGCGGGGTTTGTCCCATTCCGTTCAGCGGATGAACTTATTTTTCTCTGAGCGTAGAGAGCGACTGGCTGTATTCCTTCGGAGATAACTTCTTGATTTTTCTGAAAGTCCGGTCAAAGTGCTCTAAGCTTCCAAAACCGACCGCAAAGGCAATCTGGGAGATGTTCTCCTGCGTATTGATTAACAACTCTACAGCCTTTCCGATTCGAAATTGATTTAAATATTGATTAAACTTAAGGCCCGTTTCTTTTTTAAACAGGTAACTGAAGTGTGAGGG
>Ga0247727_10018951_pt1 | contig 10734 bp, 12 predicted proteins | sample WisWelCaveWW1625_FD_202498 | JGI IMG/M metagenome (GOLD analysis project Ga0247727, IMG submission 202498) | Biofilm microbial communities from Wishing Well Cave, Virginia, United States - WW16-25 | ecosystem: Environmental > Aquatic > Deep subsurface > Groundwater > Cave microbial mat | place...
GTCTGTCCCGCCCCGATCTGGACCGAGACGGGGAGAGGCGGAGAGAAGCCATACACACTCCGGAAGGAGACGACGTACGTCCCCGGGGCCAACTTGAGCCAGCTGAGGGCCCACTCGTCCCGCGGCGCGTCGTCGATGAGGATCGTTGCAGGGACCGCGGGGTCTGTGGTCACGCGGAGGAGGCCGAACGTCGTCGGGTCGGGGCCCGGCTCGCCCCGGCGCGGTGAGAATCGACCCGCGACGTGCGAGAGTTCACCCGGGCGGACTTCCACGGTCTGCGGATCGGGTTCGCGGTAGCCCGCGACGTCGCCGAACGAGACTGTGTGAACCCCGGGTGGAAGGGCCCTCCAAAGCCCCCAGTCGTTCGAAGGCAAGCCATCCACGTAGATCGTAGACGGAAGGGCGGGCTCCGTCGTCACGCGAAGGCTTCCCCAGGGTTCGTACGCGCCCTCGATCGTCACGGTCTGCCCGGGAGGCATGTCCATCGACACTGGGCCGGGCGTCCCGAATCCGTACACGTCTCCGAACGAGACTCGATGCGGGCCTCCAGGGAGCTTGAGCCACGTGAGGCCCCACTCGTCACGGGGAACTCCGTCGACGAGGATCTTGCCAGGCACGGGAGGATTCGTGGTGACGCGCAGGAGGGTCGGCTCGCTTCCGATGACGGTGTCAGGCAGGACTCCGGGGACGAGAGAGAGCGATTCCGCGCCCTCAGGGGAAGGAGCGAAGGGGTTCACTCCGCTCGAGTTGGCTGAGGCCGCGCCAAAGAGCGAAGTCGCGGCGACGACCGCAAGGGACACGGCGACAAACTCATGGATCCTCCCCCGCCCCATACCCGTCGCAGCGATGGGCTTTGAACGTATATAGCGGTTGGGAAGGGCGCGCGCCTGGGACGGCCCAGCGGCGGGTGAGTCTCAGGCCGGGATGTCGCGCTCGGAATGGGCGATCGTGAGTTCGCGGTTCTCCCACTCCTTGAAGACGTGAGGCGGGTCGAGGGCCTCGGGCGGGTATACACCCGGACCGGGCAGGCCGCGCTCCCCGACCATGACGACGCCGATCGCCGCCGCGACGGCCGTCAGGTAGTACACCGCGGTCGTGCTCCTCCGCCGGTTCGCCTCCGCGTGGGACAGGACGATGTCGCCCCGGAGGACCTTCCGTTCCCCGGCGCGAGTCCCTTCTACTTCCACGGCGAGGCACTTCGTCCCCTCGAGGGGCGTCACGAGGGCGGAGGGTTCGGGAAACGCGGAAACGAGGGCCTTTCGGAACGGGATCTGCACGCCGCCCACCCGGATCATCCGCCGATCGTCCAAGAGGCCGAGCTCATTCAGGCCGACGATCGACCGGACGAGGTTGGGGTTGAGGGCGTACTTGAAGTCCACCCGGCGGACGGGCTTCCCGACGTGCAAGGGCAGGGTCTTGACCTCCTCGTGGGACATGAGGAAGGTCTGCTGGCGGCCGACAGGGGGTGGAAACTCAAACGTCTCCTCCTCACCCATGACGGGTCGTTCCTCGAGCTTCCCGTCGAGCCAGACCGTCGGGATGAGAAGGGCGTCCTCAAGGAACGCCTCGCGCGAATAGAGCGGAAAGGACGTGTAATCGCCGAACTTCGCGAAGCCGCCGGAACGCACTCGAATGGTGTCGATCGTCTCCAGCCGGTCCGCCATCTCCTTCGCGAGGACGTTGGACATCCCGGGATCGAGGCCCATGGACAGGAGGGCTTGCAGGCCCGCAGACCGGAAGGCGTCGTTCAGATCGAGCTGGGCGTAGATCCCCCATCGGCCGCCGGGGGTCAGGGGTCCCGTCGCCGCGACGTCGACGTAGTTCGCTCCCGCGTCCAGCGCCGCCCCCATGATCGTGAAGTTGTATTTCGGCAGGGTCGTGTTCACGACGACCCGGCAGCCCCTCAGAGCCTGGGCCAGCGTGTCGCGCTTATCGACCTCGATCATCTTCGCTTCGATCGGCGTGCGTCCGCGCATCCCGGCAAGGACCCGCGCACGGTCGCCGACCTTGTCCATGAGGAGTAGGGAGCTGACCCGCGGATCCAGGCGGAGCTCCGAGGCAAGGGCCCGGCCGACCCCGCCGATGCCGAGGATGGCTACGCGCATAGGTGCGTCCGAGGGGGCCCCGGGGGGTTTAGTCCTTTCGGGCTGGTTCCGCGGGACGGAGAGAATTTCGCGTCCGGCTACGATCGGACCCGATGAGCCGCGCGGGCCCATTCATTCAACGCGGCCGCGGTGGACTCGGGGGCCTCCCACATCGGCATGTGTCCCACGTCGGGGAGGATCCTCAGCATAACGTGTCGCGAAGGCTTCGAGATCTCCGTGATCGGGATGAGCGCGTCGGCGTCGCCGTGGAGGATGAGGAGCGGGCCCTTGAACGACTCGAGGGCATCCGAACGGTCCGGACGGGAGGCCATGGCTCGAAGTGCGGCGATCACCGCATCGGGTTTCGCTCGCGAGATGACCCCTGCGGCTTCATCCTTCCAGGAGGCCGGGGCCGTAGGGCCAAGCAACCGCTGCGCGAGTCCCGGCAGGAGCGCGGCGGTCCCCTGGGCACGGACCTTCCCGATCGTCTCCTCGCGGCCCTTTCTCGCCGCCTCGGAATCCGCGATTGCCCGGGAGGACACGAGGCCGAGGCCGGAGAGGGGCCGGAGAGTACGTTCGGCCATCGCGAGAGCGACGTATCCTCCGAAGCTGTGTCCTACGAGGGCAGCAGGGCGTGGGACGTGCCGCTTCATGAAGGACGCGATCGCGTCCGCGAATCCTTCCACGGTCGGGTTCTTTGTGTCGAGGGTCTGGCTCTCACCGAAGCCGGGAAGATCCGGCGCGAGGACCCGGAACCCTGCCGACGCGAGGCGAGGCGCGACCTCGGACCAGATTGAACGGTCAAGGGGCCAGCCATGGACCAGGACGACCGCCGGGCGGTCTCTACGCCCGAAATCGTCGAACGCAAGCAACGTGCCCCGATAACGCAATCGCGTCGATAAGGGTTCTCGATCACCGGGTCCGGGGATGGCCAATAGCCAATCGATCAAGTCCTTGGCCGGATGTTACGTAGTCGCTTGTCCGCTATCAGAGGGGGATGGCCCTCACCGGCGTCCCGCCGCGACGACTCGATCATGTAGTTCCGGCGCCGACTGCGGGAACTAAACTCACGTGGGTATGCTCCCAGCGGGGAGCGGACGCGCGCCAAGGGTCGCCTATCAGACGTGGCTACATCGCGAAGGGGAGTGCTCCACGACATCGCGAACATCATGAAGGAGGTCCTCCGCCACCCTTCCGCCCGTCCGATCACGGTCTGCGCCGGGACGAGAGGTGCGCCAATCCTATTCAACGAACTCTCGGAGCCTAATTAGTCTATTCCGCGGTATCCCTGCGAGCGGTGGACGACTTCCGTGACACGGACCTCCTCTGGGAGGACGAAGTAGAGCACACGGTAGTCGCCCACCCGGAGCCGGTACAGCGAGGGATCGTCATGGGCCCACAGAGGGCGGATGTCCGCGCCGGGCCGAGGACGGATCGGATCGTCCTCGAGGACCCTGAGCCGTTCCCTGATTCTGCGGTTGGCATCCCGAGGCAGCCGGTCGAGTTGGCGGCTGGCCGTCTTCGAGAGTAGGACCCTACGCTTCGTCAAGGGGGACGAACTCCTCGGTCTCGAGGATGCGCTTCTCTCGCTCGTACAGGAGCCGGGCCTCCGCGTCCCGGACGAGACGGCGGAGGAGCTCGTCGTACGTCTCTCCCTTCGAGGCGAGGCGCTTGAGCCGGTCTCGGACCTCTGGAGTCACGGGGATTGTCGTGAGTCCCATCGTTATTAATAATGATTCATAACTACATATAGCTGACGCCTGCATCGCTCGAAACCCGTCATCGTTTGTGGGCTCGTGCACGGGCGCCTTTCCTAGGCCGGGTGACGTGGGAGTAAACCCACTTAGGTTTGCTCCCGGCGGGGAGTAGACTCACGTGGGTTCACTCCCGGCGCGGTTTCCGGCCGTGGACCACGCGGTCTAGATCAACGCCGGGTACGGGTTCATCATGGACTATATCGTCGAGAAGCCATGCCGCGACCGGCATGTCACGGAAACCTACGAGGGGACCTCGAAGATCTACCGGATCGTCATCGCGCGTTCGGTTCTTGGGAAGCGAGTCGGACAAAGCCCATGGCCGCTGGTTCCGAGTCTTCGCGGAGCACTACGACACGTTAGCGGCCGCGATCGAGCCTCGGCGGACGCCAAACGCGGCTGCGGCCCTCCATCGGCTGTTCCGTCGGCGTGGGCCGGTCCGGCGGATCCTCGATGTCGCCTGCGGTACCTTCTCGATCGATCTCGGCCTCGTGGCACGAGGGTACTCTGTCGTGGGGCGGGATCTCTCCGCCGAGATGATCCGCGCATCCCGCCGGAACCTCCGCGAAGCGGGCCTCCGGGCGAACGTCGCCGTCGCGGACATGCGAAGCCTCCGGGTGGGAGGAGCCTTCGACGCGCTCCTGTGCCTCGGGACCGCCTTCAACTACCTCGCCTCCCCGACCGACGTGCGGCGTGGTCTCCGGACCTTCCGCCGACACCTCCGACCGGGCGGGCTCCTCGTGCTCGACACGACGAACTTCGACCCGTGGATCAACAATCCGACGAACATCCGGGCGGAGGTTGACCATCGCCTGCCGGACGGAACGCGCCTGGCCATCTTCGAGCTGAACGACCAGGATCGGGCGCGGTCCCTCCATGTCGCAAGGTTCATCACGGCGATGCAGAGAGGTCGGAACATCGCCTTGGCCTTCGACGAAGCCCGGCTCCGGATCTGGACCAAGCAGACCCTCTCCGACGCCCTTCGGCGGGAAGGGTTCCGTCCCATCGAGTGGTGGGGCGGTCTGAAGATCGGAGCGAAGTACGATCGCCGGCGTAGCCCGCGACTGGTCGCGGTGGCGCAACGAACGTAACGCCCTGCGATCCTCCCTCGGCCAGACGGTGAGCGCGACACCCGGTTTCGCACGCGAAGTGGACCCACGTGGGTATGCTCCCGGCGGGGTCCCAATTAACGATAGGTTCTGCCACAGCACGCTCCAGCTGTGAACACCTTCTCGGACGGAGAGCAGAAATCCGCTCGCGCGACAAGTCTTCCGCATCGCTTTGCGCCTTGGTTTACTTGATCATGGTTCGATGGAGTTCGCCGATATTTCCACGTCGGGCGAAGAAGAGCTTTTCGAACTCGATTTTGGAGAGTTCAGCTTGCCGGCTGGCTTTCGCCACTTCAACGTCGCCGTCGGATAGCCACTGAGAATACATGTAGAGACCGCGTCCCCCTCCCAGGTACATCACGCACTTGAACTCGGGTAGGTAGCTTGGTACCTCACCCTTCCTGTTGACTCGCCAAGCGATATGCGCGGCGCCGACGCCTGCTTGTATCAACGCCAGGTGTCCCTGTTTAGGACCGGGTATGGCCGCAGCGTCACCGACGGCGTAGATGTTGTAGTTCTCTGAATGTCGGGCGCGCATCGTGTTTTGTTCAACCGGAATGAAGCCCCGCTCGTCTGTCAGGCCAGAATTGCGTAATGCCTTAACCCCTCGATAGGGTGGGATCACGAGGCAAAGGTCGTAGGGTTTCTTCTTGCCATCTTCGAAGTAGAGCTGGTCATCATCAAGTCTTGTGAGTTTCACCCCCAGAAGAGCATGAAGCCTCCTCCTCTTGAACAGCTTTTCCAAATAGGCCCATGCGGTTGGCCCACCTGGAGGGAGGAGATTATCTTTGTCGGTGAAGAAGCTGAGTTGGGCTCGATCACGACAACCTAGTTTGCGCAACCGGTGGTCCAGACCCATGAGCATTTCCAGAGGAGGACCGTCGCACGGCGTGTAGCCTGCCGCTGCTCCGGTGTAGAACTCGCCACTGCGGAAATCGAGCAGAGCCCTCTTTGTCTCAGCAATTCGAGACGGGTCGCATATGGATTTTGCATATTCGCGGGAGCCCGGAAGAAGCTCATAGGCAGAGCGGGCACCCGTCGCGATGACGAGAAAGTCGAACTTGTACTCGCCTCTGGCGGTAATGACCTGGTTATTGGCTTGATTGACCCGAAGAAGACGATCATGAACAAATTCAATTCCTGTGCCCTTGAAACTCTTGGCCAGGTCAAACGCCAGTTGCTCGGTAGGGATACCCTCGAATACCACCCGGGGGAACGAAGCCCGGATGGTCGTTTTCGGTTTGTCCGAAATCAGGGTTATCCTGTGGTGGCGTGGGATCTTGTTGCGCAAGTCCCATGCCGTCTTGATTCCAGCAAACGAGCCACCCACGATCAGGAGGTCCAGCGCTCGTCTCATGTTGTTCAAGACAGGTCGAACTCACAACACATGATAAGTCTAATTGATACAACAGTCCATGGATTGCCTATCGTCGAATCTCATCAGACTCCTGCGAAGGGGACCGTTCGGCGCTGCACGAGCTTTGGCATTCGAGGAACCAAGGACGTGATATCATGAACAGCGCGGGTTCTGGGCCGAGACTACCCTTACGCTTGTTCGAGTGACTGTATTGTAACCATACCCGAGCTCGCTAAGGACTTCGTTCTCATCGATCGGCGGCTTGTCTTGGCTTCTGCGGATGAGGTCATGATCAATGATTTCGCTCTCATCTTCGTTGCAGGAATCGAAGGGCTTTGTTTCAGACCGGAATAAACGTAGCGGATGACACAGAGTGCTGAGAACAATTCCCGACTCAGGTTCAATCCCGCTAGATCGATTGCGCGCCAACCCGGGGAAATCGGGAAAGTATGCTCCCGGCGGGATTCGAACCCGCGTCTGAGGCTCGAAAGGCCCCGATCCTTGACCGGACTAGACTACGGGAGCGCGGCCCGCCGTTAGTTCCGGGGGCATTAAATCCTTTGTGCGGACCGGTGACGCGGGCGGCGGGAACGCAACATTCTTTGGTCCAGGCGGAATTCGAGAGCTGAGATGCGCCTCAAGATTCGCGTGAACGCGGAGTTCGCCTTCGTGACCTCCGCCCTGCTGGTCCTCCTCATGGGTTGGACCTCGGACTTCTTCACGGCCCTTGCAGCGGGGCACGAGGCAGCCCATGGTGGCGGAAACCTGTTCTTCCGGCTCAACATCACGTTCTTCGGCCTGGGTCTCGCTGCGATCGGAGTGGGATGGCAGCATCTCGATCGATTCCTCCGGGATCCGTCCTGGTCCATCCGGTACGTCGTCGGATATCTGATTCTGGCGGACGGCGTGATCCACGGATTCGCGTTCAACGACCATCTCGCGGAGCCTGCTCAGGCGGCTTTCTTTGCGCTCGTCACGCCGACCCAGGTGGTCGTCGGCCTGGGCCTCCCCTACCTCCGGCAGGGACTTGACCCGGTGTGGCTCGGCCTCACCGCGTTCCTCATCGCCGCATACGTCGCGACACGGACCTTGGTCTTTTGGCCGGTCGGCGTCATCGAGGAGGTCGAGACGCTGGGCATCCTATCCAAGGTCCTCGAGTTCCTCGCGGTCGTCTTGCTCGTCCAGATGATCAGGCGGCAGCGAAGGGCCTCGATCCAGACGGCACACGAGGCACGGCCCGAATCCTCTGCTGCTCCGCCCTGACGGTCCTCAGATCTCCCCTACCATCTCCCGCGCGAGGAGTCGGTACTCCTGTTCCTTCATCGCCGCGGGGTTCGCGGAGATGAGGAGGAACGAGTCGCTGAGCACGATCTTCTCGTTCACCTTCTGGAGGAAGCGTTCGACGGAAGGGAAGCCGTTCTGGGCGATCATGTACTCGATTCCTTCGAGGACCACGGCCGCGCTCCCCCCGTCCGACGCGAACTCGGCGATCGCGGATGCGATGTCCACGAGAGCCGTCGGCTCGACGACGGCGACCCCGCGTTCCTTTCGTCCGGCGGTCTTGGAAAGCCATACGTAGCCTGCGTCGGGAAGGCTGTATCGGACCCGGTAGTCGTCCGGATGCATCCGAGTGATGCAGAGCCCGCGGGAACAGCCGCTCACGAGGGAAACGTACAGCTCGAAGATGCGGTCCGCGCGGGGCTCCCGGACAAGATAGGCCCCTCGGCCGCCGAGCCCGCCCCGGACGGGCGTCCCGTCGAGCGAGCCCCCGCCCTCCATCTCGAGCCTCAAGGCCATCGCCTCGACTTCGCGGTAGAGGACGGCCATCTTCGACTTCGCCATCACGTTGAGCTCCGTGGACGAATACCCGCGGGTCGTGAGGGTCGCAATCTCGCGCCAGGCGGCCTTCAGACCTTCCTCGAACCCCTTGAGAAAGGATTTCTGGGGTCCTTCGTCGCCCATCCCGGGACCCTCATGCGGACTCGAACGATTAGAGGCTTTCGCCTCGAAAGGTCACCCGATGTACCCGAGGTCCTCGCGCTTGTCCGGAGGTTCCGGCGCGGCCTCGATGTCCCGGAGCTTCGACGTGATCTGGTCGATCTGTTTCGCCTTGTTCTCGAGCTCCGCGAACGAAATCTCGACGTCGAGGACCTTGATGAGGACCTCGAGGACGGCCTGCGCGCTCTTCGGATCGACGAAGTAGCCCGAGGTCTCGCCCATGAGGCAGACGGCCTTCATTTCGTGCATCCGGCCGAGGCCGAGGAGGAGCCCGCTCGCCCCGACGATGCCCGCCCCGGGCTCGCCGCGCGAGAACACGACGCCGTGCTTCTCCATCTCCTTGACGAGGGCGACGTCCGTCGCCGCGCCCAGAACGCGGGGCTTCGTGACCATGCGCCCCATTCCGTACCCGCCCAGCGTGTACATCCGCCGCACGCCTAACTTCTTCACCTCGCGGAGGATGAAGTCGCTCAGCTCGTACTGTCCCTCGGGGGTGAGGCCCTGGTAGTCCCCCGTGAGCAGGAGCAGGTCCTTCCCCGGGGAACGCTTCACGTAGTGCATCTCGTTGTTCACGAGCTTGACCTGTCCGTCCTCCTGCACGAGGACCTGGGGTGGGAAGTACTTCGAATAGATCTCTGCGAACTTGACCGCCTTGAGTTCGTCCTTGAGGTGCTCCGCGGCGAGCTTGCCCACGTTCCCGATCCCGGGCAGGCCTTCCACGAAGATGGGATCTTCAAGCTTCGGACGGTCGAGGTACTGGATCACGATGCTTTCCATGGAGGGCCACCTTTCTTGAGCCGACGGCGGTACACACCGTATCGGTCTTCCGGCGAGTATCGCGGAGGAAGCGGACTGACCGCGGGCTCGCCGCACTGAGGGCAGCGCTCTCCGAGGGTGTACCGCCCGCAGGCACGGCACCGCCGGAGCAGGGTCCGCATGTGCCTCAGTCCTTCCGATGGAACTTGCCCGAGCCGCCCTTCGTCTCGAGGGCCTTGAGGACCCGGGTCGCGGCTTTCTGGATCTCCTCTTCCGCCGTCTTGAAGTCCGGCGCACGGACGACGATCCGGTATCGAGGTGCGCCGATGTACTGGACCTTCACGGTCACGACCTCGTCCTCCCGGGCCCCCTTCACGAGGGCGTCGCGGAGATGCACGGCCCCGTCCGGCGCGAAGTCCGTCGCGTCGAGGTATCCGTCGATCGTCACGTAGGGCGGGACGATGTTCTCCCGGGCGACCTCCACGAACGTCGCGACCCAAGGGCCCTTGAAGTCCTCGGCCTCGAGGGCGCCTTCGTCGAGGACGCATTCCTCGAAGGCCCGGTACAGGGTGCCGTACGCATCGAGAAGCTTGTAGCCGAACTCGTCCCAGCACTCGAGGACGGTCTTCCCGATGCGCTGGGCCACGATCCCCAGGAGGTTCTCCGCCTTCTGTTCGTTCTTCCACTCCTGGATCTTCTCCCGTCGCTGGTGCTCGTTCACGGCCTTCAAGGACAGGTCGATCTGGCCCTTCTCCCGGTCCACTCGGAGGACCTTGCAGACGACCTTCTGCCCCTCCCGGATGTAGTCCCGGATGTACTTGATCCAGCCCGAACTCACCTCGGCGATGTGGATGAACCCTTCCTTGCCCTCGTACTCGTCGAGGGTCACGAAGGCGCCGAAGTTCTTGACGTTCTTCACGGAGGTGACGACGAGCTCGCTCTCCTCGGGCCACTCGTACGCGCGGTCCGGCATTACTCGAGGACCCCCAGGATCTCGCCTCGGATCGCGGCCTTCCCGCCCGTCGGCTTCGCGAGGGTCGTCCCGCAGACCTGGCAGAGGACCACGGTCGCTGCCCGGTCGAACACGACCTGCTCGTTGCCGCAATCCTCGCACTTGACCCGGAGGAACTGACTCGTCGGCTTCGGGATCACCGATGCACCTCGACGAGTTCGAACTTCTTCGCTCGAATCCCGACGCGCTGGTGGGCTTTCTTGCACTCCTTGCAGCGAAAGCGGAGATGGACGCGCTTCGTCGGCTTCTCACGCCCCTCGGGCTTCGGGCGGGGGAACCCGCCGTACCCCGCGGTGACGCGCCGGAACCGGCGCTGGCCTCGGCGCAGCTCGGACCGGGGGCGGTTCTTGACCCGCTCCACCTCGAGCTCGACGTGCTTGTTGCAGTGAGGACAGTAACCACGGATGGAGCGGGGCATCTTCATGGAGTGGGCACCGGGCGGCGTTAGAGGGAGGAACTCGTATTAAAGGGTTTGCGGGTTCGCTCTTCGGGCCCGTTTCCGACGCATCCAACGCACGCGATCGCGGCCCGCGACGCAGACCGTTTCACGGGAGGGCGGCGCGACGAATAGAAATATATATTGTGAAATTAATAATTGGTCGGCAGATACAACCCGCGTGCGGGCTTCGGGCCGGGAACGCATGAGCCGCGAGTCAAGACTCAG
>Ga0247727_10018952_pt1 | contig 10732 bp, 11 predicted proteins | sample WisWelCaveWW1625_FD_202498 | JGI IMG/M metagenome (GOLD analysis project Ga0247727, IMG submission 202498) | Biofilm microbial communities from Wishing Well Cave, Virginia, United States - WW16-25 | ecosystem: Environmental > Aquatic > Deep subsurface > Groundwater > Cave microbial mat | place...
CGCGCTTCGTTATGGAGCGTTGCGTTTCCCTTGCTGCAAAAATACGGCTTCTGCGCGATCAGCTTCATCATCCCCGGTTTGATTCCGGAATACGCGACGCTCGCGAAGACATACGAGGATTATATCGCTGGTGAAGCCACCGCAGAAGATTTATTGGCGCGTGAACATAACGCAGAGCCGCTGTGCTCGTGGGAAGAGATCGACGCGATGCACGAAAGCGGCGTGATCGACTTTCAATCGCACACCATGTATCATCATCAAATTTGCGTGTCGCCGCAAGTCGTCGATTTCATGCATCCGAGTTTTTCGAAGTATTTCTTCGGCAATATCAACGTGCCGGTGTATCGCGAAAATGGCGAGTTGAATTACGCGCGCGAATTGCCGCTCGGCGCGCCCATCTATCGCTCCGAGCCGCGTATGGCCGGTCGTCCGGCGTATTGGGACGATGAAAAATTGCGCCAGGCTTGCGCGGATTACGTGCAACAAGAAGGCGCCGAAAGTTTTTTTCAACAAACGGATTGGCGAAAAAAATTAGCCGCTTTCCATCAAGCCGAGAGCAAAAAAACGAAGCATGCGCGTTTGGAAAAAACGCCGGAGCAGCATCGCGCGATTCGAGAAGATTTGGTCGAATCCAAACGCCTCATTGAAGAGATGCTGCCGAACAAAGTGGTCGAACAGTTTTGCTATCCTTGGTTCATGGGCAGCCCACTCGCGGTGCGCCTCTCGAAAGAAGCGGGCTACAAAGTGAATTATTGGGGCATTGTTCCAAGCCGCCCGACGAATCGCAGCCGCCAAAGTTTGTATTACGTTCCGCGCGTCGAAGATTTTTACATCTTCCGTTTGCCCGGCGAAGGCCGTCAACGTTTGCGCGATCTGTTGAAGGCGAAAGTCAAAAACTATCTGCCCGGCTTCGCGGCGCAGTTGGCGGAAAGCAATCAGTCAGCAGTTGTCAGTGATCAGTGATATGCAGCTTCAAGGTTAGTTTGCAGCGCTCCCGTGGAAATGTCATTCTGGAAGAACCTTCCCTCGCGCTTGGCACTCACCTCAAACTCAGGTTGATTCCAGCACTAAGGAAGATTCCTCCAGAATGACAACGTTGAGGCAGTATTGCAAAACGGCCGTTAAGCATCCCAGTAACCAGCAACTAAAAACCAGCAACCAACGACCAACTCATGATATTCGGAATTGTCGGACATACTACTTCGGAACGCGCATTGCCGGAATTGCAATCGCAGAGCGCAGAGAATAAATTCACGGCCAGCGCACTCGCACGGCTCTTCACGGGCAAAGCGCAAAACACGCATTGGTCTGCGCTAGGCGCCGATGCGCTCGTCGCGATGTTGCCAACCGGCGTGCTCACTTTGGATGCAAACCTCTCCGTCTTCAACGATTCCAAATCCGGTAGCTTCGCGCTTGTGCATGGCAACCTCTTCAATCGCGCAGAGCTTGCTGCGCAATATCTCGGCAGCACAAAGATCACGAACAGCGCGGAAGTTGTGCTCAGACTCGTGCAAGAACTGGGCGAAAAGGCGTTCGTGCATTTGAACGGTAATTTCGTGCTCGCGATTTGGGAAGCCTCGGCGCAACGTTTTTATCTTGTGCGCGATCATCTTGGCGTCGAGCCGGTTTATTTTTCGCGCAAGCGCGGCGTGCTGTTTTTCTCCAGTGATTTGCAAAGCTTGACCAACATCCCGAGTGTTGGGCGCAAGTTGAACATGGCCATCTTGCAACGTTATCTGCTCTTCAACTACAACCCCGGCTTCGATACGTTGTTTGAAGACGTGCATGCCTTGCGTCCTGGCTTCTTCATCAAGATTGAGCGCAGCCGCATGAGCATGACGCAATATTGGCGGCCTGCGTTTGCCGAAACTTTCAACAAAGACGCGGCGACGTACAAAGCGGAGTTGCTCGAATTGCTCGGCGATGCCGTGCGCTTGCGTTTGGCTCCCGATCAATTTCGCCCCGGTGCCTTTCTCAGCGGCGGCATGGATTCCAGCTCGGTCGTTCATTTCATGCACGGCCATTTGCAGCGCCCGATTGCCACGTTTTCGTTTCGTTGTCGCGGCAAGAGCTTCGATGAATCGCACTACGCGCGCATCATGTCCGAGCGTTATCAAACGCAGCATCATCAAGTCGAATACACGCCCGAAGACGCGGCCACGCGCATCATCACCGTGGCGCAATCCGCGCAAGAGCCGTTCTCCGATATCGGCATTGAAGTCGCGTCGCTCTTGCTCGGCGCAAACGTAGCCGAGTATGCGGACTACGTATTGACCGGCGACGGCGGCGATGAACTCTTCGGCGGCCATCCGGTTTATCTCGCCGATCGCGCGGCTGACATGTTTGAAAAAATCCCCAGCTTCGTGCGCGCACCGCTCACGAAAACTTTGCAATACTTGCCGGACACGGATGACAAAAAAAGTTTGCAAGTGAAGCTCAAACGCTTCTCGTATAGTGCCGCGTTTCCTTCCGCGCTGCACAGCAATCGCTGGCGCATCTATTACACCGATGATGAGCTGCGCCGCCTGTTTGCGCCAGAAGTGATGGCGAACGTGAACGGTCACAACCCTTATCGTGAGTTGCTGGAAATTTATCAAGAAGCGGATGGCAAAGATTTTCTGAGCCGCACGTTGTATGGCGATTATTATTCCGTAGTGGGATTTTATCTGCGCCGCATGGAATTGATTCGCAACTTCGGCGTGGAAGGCCGCATGCCGCTGCTCGATTATCGTCTCGTGGATTACACCGCGCGCATTCCGAGCGAGTTGAAGCTCGACAAGAAGGGTCAAACGAAAGTCATTCTGCACCAAGTCATGACCGGCGAACTGCCCGATGAAATCGTGTTTCGCAAAGACAAGCTCGGCCACAGCGTGCCCATGAAAAATTGGATGCGCGAATCCGCCACGATTCAAAAGCTCTTGCAGGAATATTTGAATCCGCAGACCGTGCGGCGTCGCGGCTTTTTCAATGCGAATCTCATCGAGCAGATGATGAGCGAGCACCAACGCAAGGCGCACAACCACTCGCATCGTTTGTGGGCGTTGCTCGTGTTCGAGTTGTGGTGCCGCGCCAATCTCGACGGCAAGCCGGAAGCGAGCCTCGCGTGAGGCTGTGGCTGAAAGCGCTGTTCAGTCTCGCCGTGATGGCGTTGCTGCTGTGGCAAATCGAACTCGCGCCGTTGCTCGCGGCGTTCGCGGCCACGAAGCTCGAACTTTCGTTGCTCGCATTCGCGCTGTTCTTGTTTCAGCAAGTGGTGGTTGCCTACGCTTGGCACATTCTCCTCATCGGCCAAAATCGCAATCTGCCGTTTCGCAAAACATTGGAAGTGCACTTCATCGGCAGTTTCTTCGGAACGTTCCTGCCTTCGAGCGTGGGCATGGATGTGATTCGCGCGTATCGTTTGGGACGCTATCTCGAACGCGGTGTGGATTCCGCGAGCGCCATGTTCGTCACGCGCGTTGTCGGCTTTCTCGTGAATTTCCTGCTCGCCTTACTCGTCGCGGTTCCCGTGAGCCGCACGTTGGATAATCCCAGTCTCTTCAGCTTCGTGTTGCTGTTGACCGCGATGTTCATTGCGTGCGTGTGGATTGTATTGAATGAAAAGATGCTCGGTTTGATGAAAGCCGTGCTGGCGCGTTTCAAACTCGCTCGCATTGCGGATAAAATCAACGGCTTTCGCAAGGGCATCATGAGCATGGCCCGCGACCGTCGCGCGATGTTCAATCTCGTCGCGCTATCTTTTTTTTATCAAACTCTCGGCATCGTGATCATTTATGTTTTAGGCCGCGCGCTCGGCATCGAGCTTTCGATCTGGCATTACTTCATCTTCATTCCATTGATCACGACCATCACCGTGTTGCCGATCTCGCTCGCGGGCCTCGGCATTCGCGAAGGCGCATTCGTTTTCTTCTTCGCCCAAGCGGGAGTCGCACAAGCCCAAGCCTTGTCGCTCTCGCTTTTGCTGTTTGCCCAAACCCTCGCGCTCGCGCTGCTCGGAGGGGTTTGGTATTTGTTTGCGAGGGAGCAAGACACAAATGCAATTTCAAACGCAACTCAGCTTGAGCAAATCGAGCAGCGCGCCCAAGAAATTCCCCCCTTGAGGGGGGCCAGGGGGGTGTTGTTGGATTCGAGCGGAGAGCAAAAGACCTGAAGGGAATGTGTTTTTCTGTTAAATGGTTTCAGAGCGAATCGTAATTCTCCATTTTGGATGAGTCCTGCATGAACACCGATTTTGAATCAGTCTTGTTGCAAAACGCGCTAAAGCTAAAGGAGTCAAATAAGCTAGTAATACAGGCAATAGCTGATTGCAACGTTGATCAGTTTGGCAAGCTGCTCGATGATTTCATAAAACTTAAAAAGACAATCAGAGCAGATCTCATTGATCGTGACGTTGTTCGAATTGACGACAAGAAAGCACAAGAAATTCTGCGAAAGATTAGCTGGGGTGAAGATTTTCCCGCGGATCAAATGTTGAAAGCGATAGCAGAAACGACGGGTGAAGAACTTGACCTTAATTTGTTAGAGGACTATGAAATTGAAGAAATGGGTTCGAATTTATTTTATTCATGGTATAGCCATTATGAATACATTAACAACTTGTACAGCATTGGTGTTCTGGTTGTGGGGATTTCAGTTCCAGATACACTAAGGTGTTTTGTTTCTGAAGCACGACGATGCTATGCATTCCAGCAATACAACGCTGTGTATTCTTTGTGTCGGACAATATTGGAGGCAAGCGTTAAAGATGTTTGTTCGCGAAAATTTTTGAATGAAACTAAAACGGATAAAGTGAACCTCGAAACAGATAGCATCAATAGCCTAATAAACAAAGTTGCTGAGGGTGAATTACGAAATGCGATAAAGAGCTTGTATTATGGGAAAACAAGCCCCTTGGTACATGGCAACAAAACGATAAATTCTACAGAGGCCGGTGATGTTTTTAAGGAAACACTGAAGGCAGTCCAAGAACTGTATTCCTCTCACGGCTTTTAATAAAGGCCAAATTTTTTGATAATGAAATCTGTCCTCACTCCAGAAAACTTTTGGTACAATATGAGTACCTGCTTTCTTGACTCTCAAATTCTAATTTAGCTGGCAGAAAAATAGCCAAAAGCTTAACTCAACCTCATGTCCTCTCGCGTCATCACAACCTTGCAGGAGTTTGAAAACCTGCGCCCCATGTGGGAAGAGCTGTATCGCAGCAGCACCAATCACACGCCCTATCAATCGTGGGAATGGAATCTCGTGTGGTGGAAGCACTTCGGCAGCGAAGGCTGCCTTCGCTTGATCATCATCGAAGAGAACGAGCGCATCATCGGCATTGCGCCCTTCACCCTTCGCCCTTCATTCTTCGGCTTGCCGCTCAAACATTACGGCTTCCTTGGCCAGAAGCGCACGGACTATCTCGACTTCATCATTCAAGCAGGAAGCGAGTCTGTTTTCTTTCGTGAGTTGGCAAAGCATTTCAAAGAGCTGCAAGAAGATTGGCAATTCATCGAACTCAAAGACGTGCCCGAGACTTCGCAGAACTTGCCGCACCTCTATCGCGAGTTCGGCTCGGTCTTCCCCAATTTCGGTTTGGATTTGCAGCGCGTGTGCGTTACCGTGCCGCTCACGAATGAGTGGGAAAGCTTTCTGCAAACGCTCGGCAAACGCACGCGCAAAGACGTGGGCTATGATCGCCGTTACCTCGAAAAGAATTTCGCGACCGAGTTTAAAATTCTAACGAACTCCAACGCGGTGTTTGAAGGCTTCCGCGATCTCACGACGATTTACGAAGCGCGTTGGGTGGAAGAAAAAGGCGCGAGCCGTTTGTCCGAAGCCGAGGTCGCAAAGTTTGAACAAGATATTTGCGAACGCTTCTCAAAGAACGGCGATTATCGCCTCTACATGCTCTACGCGAACGGCAAGCCCGTGGCCGGCCTTTCGGGCTATGTGAAGAACGACAAGCTCTACGGCGATATTTACGCGCACACGCCGGAACTGCACAAATACAGCGTCGGCAACGTGCTGCTCGGTTTTGCGATTGAAGATTGCATTAGCCACGGCTGGAAGGAACTCGATCTCTCACGCGGCGAAGAGGCCTACAAGTTTCGCTGGAACGGCCAGCCGAAACGCAACTATCACATCAAAATTTTTCGCAATCGCATGGCAGAAGCCAAAGCCGCGTTTGCAGAAGGCTTGTATGAAAAGGCTGCAGAGAGCAAAACTTTGAATAAGATGTTGGCGAGGTATCGGAAGTGGAAGTTTGGAGAAGGGAACTGAATGCGAACTCGTGTCACTGACGAATTCTGATGCGATGAACTTCTACCAAGAAGAGTTTGCCGTTATAGTGTTCCATGTCAGGATGCGAGGCGAGATACGCTTTCAAATGAGCCATGAGCTCAGGAAGGGCTTCAGGATGATTGTTGAGTTCGAGCGCGATAATGCCTTTGTATTGCGCGGGCGGATAAGTTATAACATTGGCAAAATCGCCGTTCATTGAAACCAAAACGCAATCCAACTCTTGAGCTTTCGCAAGCGCGACGGGATCGAGCGAGCCTTCTGGAATATGATCTTTCAAACGCAAAACTTCACAATTTGCAGCTTGGAGTTCTGCGATGATAAAGTTGGAAAGGCAGTGGTCGCAAAATATTTTGAGCTTCATGCTGCCAGGGTATACTCTGAGAGGTCACGCGCATAATCGAGACACGCGAGAATGTGCTCTTGAGTGAGATCGGGAAATTCTTCGATGATTTCGGCTGCGGTTTTTCCCATAGCCAGGTATCCCAATATCAGGCCGACGGGAATTCTAGTGTCACGAATTCGCGGTTTGCCGCTCAGCACGTTGGGCGTGCTCACGATATGATTTTGCCATTTGACTACCATCTTGGTTCCTCGGTTATTTGTTCATTTTAAGAGAAGTATGGGAGTGCTTTCTTTGCAGAATATAGTTTGGCAAGTTCGAAAAAGCAATGTTGGCGATTGGGCCAAACGAATGAGTTTGAGAAATGCTCGTGACGCGCATAGCCACAAATCCCATTTTCGATGAATTTGATGACTGGACTGGCAAGGCCTTGCGCTTGCGTTGTGCTCATTACTTGATCTAGATCGACATCATGTGCGATGACTTGTTGCCCAAAGACCGCAACCCATTCATCGGGATATTTCTCGGTCAGAGCTTGAATGTTTTGGCGCGCCCAATCGCTGTCTTGCCAATAACGTTGCGGCGGGCGCGGCGGGAGAGAGAGATTTTGTGTTTGCATGTCGGCTCCTAATAAATTTCCTCGCGTCGAAGGCGAGGGTCGCCCGAAAATTTGACGCCTTTGATTATAGGAATATCTAAACTGCCACTTTGTACTCGTGTTTTGCCAAGGTCACGGATTTCGTCTTCGCTCCAAAACTCGACGTCATCATGCGACGGCGCCAGCAGAATGATCTCGACGACAGGACCAAATTCTTTTGGAATGGTGAGAACGATCTTGCCGTCTTTCACGTTCTCGCGAAGTCTCAGTGCTTGCATGTGTGCTTCTCGCTTGTTTAAGTGCGATCTCCGGCTTGTTCATTTGCGCAAAGATACTTTGACCAATCTCGAAAATCAATCTATAAATCCGAAGCAAGGACATTTATGCCTCTCCCTTTCGGCCATTCCCTCATGGGCTACACCATCGCAGAGAGTTCGCGCTTCAAACTCTCGCCCAATGTGTGGATGAACATTTTCATCTTCGCGTTGCTCGCAAATTTGCCCGACATCGATTACTTGCCTGGTTATCTCGAAGGCTTTCCGAATCGTTATCATCATCATGAGATTCACAGCCTCGGGTTTGCGGCTTTGATGGGACTCGTCGGCGGGCTGGTGTACTTACGTATGCGCGGAAAATTCTGGGCCTGTTTTTTGCCGATATTCTTTGCGGTCAGTTCACATTTGCTGCTCGATTTGCTGACCGAAGATTTTTCCGAGCCGCACGGCATGATGCTCTTGTGGCCGCTCAACTCCGAGTTTTATGAGGTGCCATGGAAAATCTTTGCGTCAGTGAACAAATCGAATCACTCGTCGGACTTTTTTATCTCGTTGTTTACGCTACATAACTTGCGCGTGGTATTGATTGAATTGGTCATCATGCTGCCGCTGGCACTGACTTTCACGCAACGCAAGAGAGCAGCCGCGCAACCTCAACCGCAACGCATCGACGTAAAGCAAGCGGAACGTCTCACGGTGCGACAGTCGGTCGAAATGGAACCAGAGCAGGGCACAGAACTCACGGTCGCACAAATCACAGAAATGCCTCAAGTTGATTACCAGCGTCTCGACCTGAATCAGCCGAGTTATCGCAATGGTAAAAAATGACGACAAAATCTTTTGCAGCATCGTCGTGCCGATGATGAACGAAGAAGAGAGCGTGACGCCGATGCACGAAGCCCTCACCAAAGTGATGCGTGCGTGGGGCGAGCGTTACGAGTTGATCATCGTCGACGACGGCAGCACCGATCGCACCTTCGAGATTCTCAGCGCGCTCGCGCAGGATGATCCGTGTTTGCGCGTGGTGAAGTTCCGCCGCAACTTCGGGCAATCCGCTGCAATGGCTGCGGGCTTTGAGCATGCGCGCGGCGAATTTGTCGTAACGCTCGACGGTGATTTGCAAAACGATCCCGAAGACATTCCGCGCGTGGTCGCGAAGCTGCAAGAAGGTTATGACGTGGTGAGCGGCTGGCGCAAGGATCGCAAAGACAAATTTCTTATTCGCAAAGTGCCGAGCAAGATCGCCAATCGTCTCATTCGCAAAACCACGCGCGTGAGTTTGCACGACACCGGTTGCTCGCTCAAGGCTTATCGCGCGGAAGTCGTACACAAGATTCGCCTCTATGGCGAGATGCACCGCTTCATTCCCGGACTCGCGCGCATTGAAGGCGCGCGCATCGGCGAGTTGGTCGTCAAGCATCACGAGCGCAAGTTCGGCAAATCGAAATACAATCTTACGCGCACGTTCCGAGTCATTATGGATCTGATGACGCTGAATCTGCTTTTGAAATATCTCACCAGACCGCTGCATTTCTTCGGCGGCTTGACCGTGCTCTTCAACGCCATGGGCTTCGCGACGTTGGCGGCTCTGTTCTATGGATGGAATCAACAATACCTCGGCGAAGATGAACTAAACGTGTTGGTCGCGCTTGCATTTTTGCTGTTCGCTTCGGGCATCAACTTTTTGTTGTATGGCTTGATCGCAAACAGCGTGGTGAGCACGGGCCAAAAGCGGGATGAACGACTTTATGAATTCAAATCCTATGATCGCAACAGCAACTAGGCCTCGCGCAAAAACGCCAGGCAACAACGATATCTTCAATGCCGCCCAGCACGACACGATGGAGCTTGCCAGCTTACGCATGAGCGCACAAAATAAATCTCGCGAAGAACGCGAAGCCTTCAACTTCACGCGCACAAGCGAAGGCGAGGACGAAAGTAACGGCCACGCCGCGACGCTGCCTCAACTCTCCATAATCGTGCCGGTCTTCAATCTTGCCGAAGAAGCGGCGACGCTTTACCAAGATTTGCGCGCGGGTTTCGAAGCATATGGCCAGAGCTTTGAAGTAATCTTCATCGACGATGCCAGCACGGACTCGACGTGGCTGCACCTCAATAAGATTGCGAAGGAAGATCCGCGCGTGAAGCTGATTCGTATGCGCACTTCCTTCGGCGAAACTTCCGCGCTCGATGCGGGCTTGCGTCACGCGAAAGGCGAACGCATCGCTTACGCCACTGCGCGCGTGCGCGTGAACATGAAGGCCTTGCCGCGTTTGCTGCGCAAAATGGATGAAGGCCACGACCTCGTGGTCGGCTGGCGCACGCCGCGACAAGACTCCGGTTTGAATCGCCTCGTCTCGCACGGCTTCAATTGGCTCGTCGAACGCTTCGGCAAATTGCCCTTGCACGACATCAATTCGAGCGTATTCGTGGCGCAGCGCGAAGTGTTGGAGAACATCATCTTCTACGGCAATCTCAACATCTTCATCCCGATTCTCGCGGCGCGCAAAGGCTATCGCGTCACCGAAGAACAAATCGAGCAGAAAGCGGGAGCGTTTCGCCAATCGAAATACGTGAGCGAATACATTCAACGCTTGCTCGACATCATCACGGTTATCTATCTCACCAAATACTCGAAGAAGCCTTTGCACTTTCTCGGCTTCTTCGGCATGATCTTCACGGTTGCGGGCTTGGCGATGAACGGCTATCTTTTCACGTATCGCATTCTCGGTTACGGCGGCATCGCGGGACGCCCGCTCTTGTTGTTGGGCGCCATGCTGCTCGTCATCGGCTTGCAAATGATCTCCATCGGCCTCATCGGCGAGATGATCATTTACACGCACGCCCGCGAAGTGAAGGAGTATAACATCGCAACGGTGGTCGGCGAGTGAAACTTATCATTCAAATTCCCTGCTTGAACGAAGAGCAGACGCTGCCGCAAACGCTGGCCGATCTGCCGCGTTATCTCGACGGCATTAGCGAGATCGAATATCTCGTGATCGACGACGGCAGCACGGATCGCACGGTCGAAGTCGCGCGAGAGAACGGCGTGCATCACCTCGTGCGCCTCACCAATCGCAAAGGCCTCGCTGAAGCCTTCATGGCCGGTCTCGATACGAGTCTCAAGCTCGGCGCGGATATTATCGTCAATACCGATGGCGACAATCAATATCGCGGATCGGACATTGAAAAGCTTGTGCGGCCCATTCTCGATCACAAAGCCGACATGGTCGT
>Ga0247727_10018953_pt1 | contig 10732 bp, 13 predicted proteins | sample WisWelCaveWW1625_FD_202498 | JGI IMG/M metagenome (GOLD analysis project Ga0247727, IMG submission 202498) | Biofilm microbial communities from Wishing Well Cave, Virginia, United States - WW16-25 | ecosystem: Environmental > Aquatic > Deep subsurface > Groundwater > Cave microbial mat | place...
TCCTCACACCATACCTCCAGTCCGTTGAAGGAAGGGAACTCGTCGCGGAGCTCGATCATCCGTTATGCGAGAAATGGAGAAGAGTGATTGACGAGATTATTCAAGAGGAGTATCGGGAAGAAGAGTGAACGGGTTTCCGCGAAAAACCGCCCGCGCTACACGAGGCAGTCACCAGTCACGATCCTGTATCCACGCAAGAACTCCGGGGCTTGCATACGATCCTTCCCTTCAACCTGAAGCTCCGCCACTGAGATCATTCCATCCCCGGTTGCGACCCGCAGTCTACCGTCCTCGGCCTCAACCTGACCGGGTATTCCCCGACGCTCGTCGTTGATGATTTCCGTTTTGTAGAGCTTGAGCGTTTTTCCATTGTGCGTTGTCGTTGCGGCGGGATATGGCGAAAGTCCTCTCACCCAGTTGTGAATTGTGAGCGAAGTCAGACGCCAATCGATCCTGCAATCTTCGCGAGATATCTTCGGCGCGGGAGTTGCTTTGCTTTCATCCTGGGGCATGGGAACAGCCTCGCGAGATTCCAACAGACGGACGGTCTTGAGCACAGCGCTCGCGCCAAGCAGCGCTAGCTTGTCATGAAGCGTCCCTGCGTTATCCTCATCCTCGATCGGAATGCTCTCCTGAAGCAGAATTCCTCCGGTATCCACTTTCTCTTGTAGCAGGAACGTCGTCACACCTGTCGTTGTCTCCCCATTAATAATCGCCCAGTTGATGGGGGCGGCCCCTCGATACATCGGAAGCAACGAGGCATGAAGATTGAACGAGTCAAGTCGCGGAATCGAGAACACTTCGCGCGGAAGGATCCGAAAGGCAACAACAACGATGATGTCGGGAGCTAAGGCGGTCAATTGCCCGAGGAACGACGACTGCTTGAGCGATTCCGGTTGAAGGATGGGGATTCCTGCAGCGAAAGCGATCTGCTTAATGGGGGTGGGTGATACCTTCCGGCCGCGACCCCTCGGCTTGTCCGGCGCGGTGACAACAGCAACCACGGAACAGCCGTTCGCCAGAAGGGTTTGAAGGCTGGGAACTGCAAATTTTGGAGTCCCCATGAAAACGATCGAGTCGGCGAAGGGTCAGGCCTCCTACTTGTTCTCTTCTATCATGGAAACTCCGTCCACAGTGACAGGGTATCCCACTTCGACTTCCCCCCGCCGTATCTTGTTCAGTCTCCCCTTCAGAAGCTTCTGCTTGACGGCCCCGAGATGGTCGAGGAATAATACGCCGTTGAGGTGATCGATCTCATGAAGCAGCACACGTGCAAGAAGGCCCTTCGCTTTCAGCTTCTGTGTTTTGAAATCCATGTCCCGGTACGTCACGGTAATACTCTCCGCCCTCTCAATGTCGTCACGAACCTCCGGGATGCTCAAGCATCCTTCCTCCATAACCCATGTCCCCTCTTCTTTGAGGACTTCGGGATTGAGAAGGGCCATCGGTGGAACATCCTTCCATTCATCCATGTCGGAAATATCAACAACAACAACTCTTTTGAGAATGCCAACCTGATTCGCAGCAAGTCCGATCCCATGGGCATTCCGCATCGTGTCAAACATATCGCCTACGAGCTTTCTCAGATCGTCATCGATCCCCTGAACAGCCTTCGCTTTTTTCTTCAGAGCCGGGCGGCCGTAGAGGTGAATGGGAAGAATAGTCAAGTGAAAAACTCCTGTTGCCGAATCAAATATACGGTGGGATGAAGTAAAGGTCAACGGGATTTATGAGGGCGAATTGGCAATTGATTTGGCAAGTGAGGCAGAATTGCAATTGGGAAAAACGAAAGCCTACTCGCATCCCAGTCGGGTAGGCTCTAATGTTGTTTGGGCAGTTTGGCGACTGCTCGACGTTGAAAATCCTCTGGTTATCCGATCAGGTTATCGTCCGAGTTGCATTTTCATTTTCTCTTCTCTCTCTTTTCGCCGCGATTCAGTCCCCTTAAGAAAAGCAACTACAATTGAAACCAAGGAACCACCGAAAAGAGAACTCCCAGCCAAATCATGTCCGTTCATAATCAAATAGGTAGATGCTCCGAGAGCAAGAATAGCAACAACGAGTGCGGAGATCAGTCCCGCCCATGCTCGGCGTATGTCTGACTTAACCACTCTCTCTTCAAGCTTATGCCTGTGGAGGGATTGGTTTTCCGCCATCGCGATGATTCGGTCCGCGGCATTGGGTGTTGCCTCGTTGTACCTGACTAATTCTGCGGCTGAAGGAAGTGGACCGAAAGATGCAGTCGTTGTAACTACTTGCTGCTGTTGGCGTCCGCGAGACAAGTGTTTTGATTTTGATATTGAGATATTGCTCGGAAAAGGTCTTTTCCGACCGCAAGCCAATCAAGTCTTGTTGCTATTCGATCAGCCATCGTTGGTACAAGAGATTGATTGTACTCTATGAGGGTCCCAACCGGGTCAACGATACTGGCAAACCCGGCAAGGAATGAGGGTCTCGCAAACAAGAAATCGGAACTGTCGAAGGAAAAGGAGTCCATTGGTTTCCGGGCTGGTCTGTGAATTTGTTGCTAATCTAAACATTCTTCTTGTGTGTATCAAGTTAAGGTACTGTCCTAGTGGGACAGTACCCAAGTTAAGCGGTTCTATCTTTTGCCTGCCGTGACCCAAAGCATGCGTCACTTTTGCTTAAATGGTGGGTCCTTTCACTGGTTTGCAAAGGGATTGTTACCGATTTATTGGTTATCACTCTCGCGGTCGCGGTGTTCACAGATTCCACACACGATCTCGCAAGAGGGGTTGCTCACTATCGAACGATCCGCCGGGCGCCGACAAACCTGTTCCGGTAGTAGGTGCTTTCCAATGAAGAGAATGTTACCCCCGAAGTAACGCTCGCATGGGCGAACAAGTCTGCTTCAATGTAGATGCCCACATGAGACGGCGTTCGACCGGTGGTATTGAAGAACACGAGGTCCCCGAACTGCAGTTGCTGCTTCTCCACAGGAGTTCCAGAATTGAACTGTTCGGTGGTGGATCGGGGGAGCGTGAGGTTCATGGCATTGGCGTAGACCGTCCGGGTGAGGCCTGAGCAGTCCAGGCCGGTCTTTGTCGTTCCTCCGTACCGGTACGGAACCCCCAGGTAGGATACAAGGTCGAGCAGAAAACGATCCCGGTTCATTCCCGGTGGAGCGAGTACCTTATTCGGGATCGAGGAAGAAGAAATGAGTCTGTTCCTCATCTCTTCAGAATCCACTTTTCGATCATCCTCCCGGGTTTCTTCTTCCCGAATTCTTGAGGCGAACCGGAACTCATCCTCATCCTGAACGACGTGGGGGCTTTCACGATCCTGGGATCGGAAGCGCGGGGAGGTGCTGGTGCAACCTCCGACAACAATGAGGAGCGAAACAAGAACTGCCCGGGTTCTTCCCGTGGCTACCGAAGCGAGGCGGGACCTGCAGCCATGCATGGAAAGACAAAGCCTCCGCAGGGGAGGCTTTTCACATGCAGGAAAGGCAGGATCAGCCAAGGTATGCCCGAAGCTGCTTGCTCCGTGATGCATGCCGCAGCCGGCGAATTGCCTTTTCCTTGATTTGGCGGACGCGCTCGCGGGTCAGTTTGAATTTCTCACCGATCTCTTCCAGGGTGAGAGAGTGTTCACGCCCAAGCCCGAAATAGAGTCTGATCACCTCGGCTTCACGGTCGCTGAGGGTTGACAAAGCCCGCTCCACCTCGCGGCTGAGAGACTCCTTCATCAGCTCGTTGTCGGGCGTCGGGGCCCGTTCGTCCTGAATAACGTCGAGGAGCCGGTTGTCCTCACCCTGTGCAAACGGGGCATCCATCGAAAGATGCCGGCCGGAAATCTTGAGCGTGTCGGAGACTTCGTAGAGCGACATATCAAGCTCTTCTGCGAGCTCGCTGGCGCTCGGCTCGCGCTCGAACTCCTGCTCGAGCGTGCTGAACGCCTTGCCGATCTTGTTCAACGCACCGACACGATTGAGTGGAAGGCGGACAATGCGGGATTGTTCCGCCAGGGCCTGGAGGATCGACTGCCGGATCCACCACACCGCATAGGAGATGAACTTGAAGCCGCGCGTTTCATCGAACCGTTTTGCCGCCTTGATCAATCCGAGGTTCCCCTCGTTGATAAGGTCGCCAAGCGAAAGTCCCTGATTCTGGTATTGCTTCGCGACGCTGACAACAAAGCGAAGATTGGCTTTCGTCAGCTTCTCGAGCGCACGCTGGTCCCCCTTCCTGATCCGCCGCGCAAGCTCGATCTCTTCCTCGGGCTTCAAAAGCTCGACCTTCCCGATTTCCTGGAGATACTTGTCGAGCGATTGACTCTCGCGATTTGTATATTGTTTGGTCACTTTGGCCATTTCTCTCCTGTTGGGGTATGAACAACACCCCGGAGCTACTCTTGATTCACCGTATCCAGCACGTCGGCCCCGGTCTCGCATTGTAACACGAGACGGGCCGGAATGACTACCAGTCCGGCAACGTCAACAAAATCTCTGCGTTTTCCGGTGATGATCGGGAGGCGGCTTTCGAGGCAAAGCCCTGCTATCACGAGGTTCCAACGATTCCGGGTGTGAGCTGTTCTGAGAAGCTCTCCATACCGCCGGGCACCCTTCGCATTGAGGCCGAGTACCTTCAACGCGGCCATGGAATCGTTGATCGCTTGTGTATCCTGCTCGTTCCGGCTGAGAGAAAACAGCTCGATTGCCTGAAAAACCGTCGTGTAGCAAAAGAACTTCTGCAGCGCAACTCGAAGCAACGATGGTGTCCGTTTTCCCCATAAATGGTCGATGAAAAGATCGGTATGGATCACTGCCTTGGGAACACTCACCGCGCGGGTTCCTTCCGGCCCCGGCCCTTGCGCGATCGACGGTTGGTCCGCCTCGAAAGAGATCCCTCGGAAAGAAGAAACCTGACGACCTGGTCACGCGACTCCAGCTGAAGTTTTCCAATCGCCTCGATCTCCTCCTCACTCACCTGTCTCTGCTTCAATGCACCATGGAGTCGGTTGGCTGTCAACCTCACGTGGATTTTTGCCAGGGCCGAATCTTGCAGCCGTTCCAGAAACTCGGGCGGCACGGGAATCTTGCCGTCCTCACCAACGCTTCCTTCAAACTGAACACTGAACGTCTTGTTTTCCACGCCGACTATACGGAGAACTTCCGTCGAAAGTTCGGAATCAGTTGTAGATTTCTTTCTCGTTACACTTGCAGAGCTGCACGCGCCGCTCATTAAACTTCCAGCTGCGTGAGGTGTCGGACCGCTCCGAGGTCACCATCAGGATTGGCTGATAAATCGCCCCGCAGACCAAACACTTTGCCCCTTTCATCGCTGCCGCTTTCGTTGCCTTGTCAGCAAACGATTGTTGCTTCGCCATTCTTCATCCTTTCACTAATGCCGTTTCCAATTGAGTGAGTTTGCGATTCATGAAAGCGTTGTCAGTGGAAACGGGGATTAGTGCCCGCCCTCGGCCTTGCAGGCCATCGGGCGAGGCCGGGGCTCGCTTCCAACCGTAGAACCTAAAATTCAAAACAAGACATTCCTGTTTGGAAGCGGCACTAAAAAATTTGAACCAGATTTCCTCCGCCATCAACCGCCCGGTGCAGCACCTGCGCTGTCCCGTCGATCAGGTCATCTTTTGCCATCCCGTCCATCAATCCGCATACTCCCGCGCTGATGGTGACGGAAAAACTCTTTCCAGCAAGGGAAATGATATGGCTCGCGATCTGCTTGCGCACCTTCTCCGCCCAGAGATACGCTTCGCTGGCCGGCATATTGATATGAAGGACTCCGAGCCTGTCCCCGTCGAGGAGACCGACGACGTCGTACGGTCGTACCTGGCTCCGCACCAGCTTTGCAATCTGGTTGAGAACCGCTTCATACCCTTCTCTTCCGTATCGATCGCAAAGATTGTCCTTGTTGTCAATTTCGAGGGAGACAAGAGCCAGGTCATTGCCAAACTCATCGGCACGCTGGACCTCATGCCCGAGCTTGGTGAGAAAGTGCCTCTGCTTGAACGATCCCGTCAGCTGATCGATGATCACATATTCTTTCACGAGATCATTCATATACAATACCTCAAGAGCCGCCGCCGCACTCTCCACAAGACGGTAGACAGTCTCCACTTCGCTGCCCGAGAAGTTCGCCCTTTTCCTGCTCTCAAGAGTAAGCGCGCCGTAGCACCGGTTAAAAGAGCTGATCGGAACACACAGGAAGGAACCTGTGCGCTCGAACGGTTCATCCGGATTGAACCTGACAGCCGCATCTTCGCTCAGATCTTCTATCACTCCCACTTTGTTCGTTCTGATCACCTGACCGATGACGCTCACGGGAAAATCGATGATCTGGTCCGGAGTAACGTAGGGTTGTCCACCCTTATTAATAACCTTTTGGAGAATCCATCCCTGCTTTTCCTCCCCATACATGACGATCGTAAGGAAATCCCAGCTGACCAGGCGGTTGGCTTCCTCAGCCAAAGAGGTCAGGACGGTATACTCGCTGGGGTCTACTTTGATTCTGTCCTGCACGCGTCGAAGCGAGGTCAAGAGCTCTGAATCAAGGAGCAGGTCATGTTTGCCGGTGTAGCTTTTGATCAGGGCGGAAATAAGCTTCGTGAATTTTCCAAGCAACCCGAAAGTCTCCGGACCGAACGCGTCCTCGGCTTTGCTGTCCGCGACAAGCACGCCGACGCCGGTCTGCGTATTGGGAGTATCCGCAAAGAACACCGGAACGGCGACGATAGATTTGATGTACTCCGTCGATTGATAATAGAACACCAACTCCTTTTCGGACACAGGGGTGACTCGCCCGTGAAACCGAGGTTTTCCCTCACGTGCTACCTGACTCACGATATCCGACTCAAGTGGGTAGCGTTTCTCACTTGCGAAGTTCTGGCTGTCGGTCGCCTTCGCTTCCAGCACAAGCTGCCGCTTCTCGTTGTTCGTCCAAAAAAATGCCACGGAATGCGCGAACAATACTTCCCTCAGCGCGGAGAGCGTTTTGCGCAAAAGAAAATTAAACTCCGTACGCGGCTCGAGGTCGGTGAGATAGATGTCCGAATCGAAGTCGAAGAAATCGCCGATCTCGAATGGCTTGATCTTCTCTTCCTTCACCGTGCGGATGACGGGCTGGACCAACTTTGTGGAGGGAACGACGGTCTCTTCGCTTTCGACCACCTCCTTGACATGGTATTTCCCGCCCGATGGACCCTGGTAATCATCGAATAGCAAGGTTTTCATTGGAAGATCCGGGGAATGGTTATACACTCTCTCTTTAGTGTGTTTCCGAACCTGCCCCTTCACGAGCCTTTGCAACTGCGCCCTCGCGCGGAAAAGAAGAAACGCTGCACCAGAGCCGGCAATGACAAAAGAGTTGACTCTCCCCACCGGAGAGTCAAGGAGAATACCAACGACGAGCGCGACAAGCGTAGCGCCAACAACCGAAGCATTGGTTGGTGAAATACGGCCAAAATTCACCAACGCCCTAAAACCGTCTTTGGTCATTCTCTTCGCGACGAGTAAGTCGGAAACAGCTGAATTTATGCAATAAATGCCGGGAAGTCAACAACTTGCCGACTGTTTATTGATACAGTCTGTAGGGTAACGACCGCAAGCGAAACTCCTCCAAGGCACTCCGTGATTGCTCAAGGATGTCGGTGGGAATCACGCCCGAAACCAGGCCTTCGAAAGCAGCGGTTGATCCCAAAAGGCGCAGGAGGGAGTTCCTGTTCAGGCGAATCTGTTCCGGGAACAGTTTGAGGATTGTTTGCAGGACCGTCATTCCCGAACGGACGGCCTGGTATGCATCAGGGTCATCAACCTGTATTCTGGCCCCTCCACACAAGAAACCCTTGTGCTTGGACGCCACGGGGGTAAACATGGCCGGAGAGAAACTTACACCCGGGAGTTCGGCCGATTCTAGGCACTCTACAAGGAACTCCGATCTGACCAACGGAGACCCAAAGATGGCAAATGGTTCGGAAGTACCACGGCCTTCGGAAAACTGTGTGGCTTCGAGATAGCATGTCGCAGGATACACGAGGGTTGTAGCTGGTGTTGGGATGTTTGGAGACGGGGATATCCAGGAAAGGCCGGTATCATCCCAGAGCATGTCCCGCGTCCAGCCCTCCATTGGAACAACTGTTACCTCGGGCCGGAGATCGGTTTTGATCCATCCTTCCCCCACAATCATCAACGCCAGCTCTCCACAGGTGAGTCCATACACAACGGGAATCGGGTACATTCCGACAAAGGAACGCAATGAATCCTCGATGATTGGACCCTCAACGCGATTTCCTCCGAGCGGGTTGGGGCGGTCGAGGATGATCATGGGAATTCCATACAACGCTGCCGCCTCGATCGCAAGCCCCATGGTACTGATGTACGTATAGAACCTTGCTCCAACATCCTGGAGGTCGTAAATGATAAGATCCACCTCGGCCAGCATTGCCGCAGTAGGTTTTCGGGTGGAACCGTAGAGGGAGTAAACGGGAATGCGTGAGCGGACATCGCTTGTTTCCGGAACGGCATCACCCGGCTCTTGAGTCCCAAAAATTCCATGCTCAGGTGCAAAGAGTGCAGATACCTGGATGCCCTCCCGGAGAAGCGCATCAAGCAGAGCTTCGCCGTTGGAGAGCCGGCCCGTCTGATTCGTAATCAGCCCGACTTTCTTTCCTGAAAGTCTTGCCAGCTGGCCTGCGACCAGTCGATCGGCGCCAGTCTTGACGTGGGATCCGGCCGGAGTCTGGCAGAGAATCAGAGGGATGGCGAGAAGGAGCAGACGTTGTTTGATAGCCACACACCTGCGCAAGACAATCAAAGGAGCTTCCTGCTGTTCACGAGGTGCCACGCCGCGATCGTCATCCCATCCCAGATGGTGCCACTGAGTATAAGGTCATCGATTTCTTCCGAGGTGAGGGTTATCCGCTCGAACTCCTCTGTTTCGTCCGGCGCATCTCCAACGTGGCGCAACTCTTCCGCGAGATAAATTCGACACATCTCATCGGTCACCCCATTGTAGGGATTGAACTCTCCTGCAAGCGTAAGTTTCCCGGGGGAATATCCCGTTTCCTCGGCGAGTTCCACACGCGCGGTCTGTTCGTGGTTCGACCCCTTCTTCACGCTTCCACAGGGAAACTCAATGCTTTCCCGTTCTGCAAGATACCGGTATTGTTTCACAGCGAGCAATGTGCGATCCGGCATGATGGGGATGATCATGGAGGATCCCAGGCTGTGGACATAGTGGTATTCACCTAGCTTACCGGAGGGAAGAAGCAACTCATCCCGCTTGTAAGTCCACCATCTGTTTACAAACAGATCAACACCGGAGATTTTCTTCCAGGGGCGGAGAAGCACGGAGTTCGTTCAATTACATGAAGATGAAAAGAAATCGGCGCAGTCGTCCGACGAAGGTCGTCTCACCAGACCAGTTCCAATATCATCTCTGACGGGCTTCGATAGAAACACTCCCACATGACTCATTACCTTCCACCTCAGTGGGCTCAAAAACGGCTAACCCACAAAGTCAGTGACCTTATGCCGTATCCCTCGATTTCCTCGAACCCTCTTGGTTGCGCGCCACACTATCCAGCCGATCATACGCACAGCCAACCAGTAGAGCCATCGCGGGGCGAACTCAGACTCGGCAAGCAGGGAAAGAAAGTACTTGTCGGCATGGCGACGTTTGAGCGGTAACCCATCAGGGAGAAACTGATAGAGGGCGTCATGCACCATGGAAGCATAGTACGTCTTTGGCCGCTCTGTCACAGCGTACACGACTCCCTCGGGTGTGCCGATGAGGAAATCAAAAAAACATATCTTGGGACTGCAACCGTTCCAAGTGTATCCGCTGGTGACGGTGATTCGACCCCCCTTTTCTACAATGAGCCGAACCCGGCGCTTCTTGTCGAAGAACATCAAGTCTTCGTCAACGTCGTGCCCCGAGTCCCACGAAAAGCTTCGCTCCAACCTGTACAGCCAGCGGACACTGTTCTTACACATCATTCTGCCCGGTTGTTGTGCGCTTTCAAGTGCTGCTGGTGGCTACCTCTAGAGAAGGAATCCCTGCACGTTTGAATCTCCCCTGAAGAAGGGAGATCTCCAGGCGATGTTCTTTTCTGACTATCGATTATCCACCAGTTCTTTCTCGGAAAAAAAGAATCCGATCTCGATCCTCCCGTTTTCCATCGAGTCTGATCCGTGCACAATATTCTCACCCTTGCTGGAAGCAAAGTCTTTCCGGATTGTTCCCGGTGCGGCCTCCGCAGGATCCGTCGCGCCGATGAGCTTGCGGAATTCGGCAACGGCATTCTCCCTTTCGAGTGCGAGCGGAACACATGCACCCGAACTCATGAATGCGACGAGCTCATCAAAGAATGGGCGGCCCCGGTGAACGGCATACAAGGCGCTAGCGGAGTTCTTGTCCAGCCTGACCATCCTCATGCCGAGAATCCTGAATCCGGCTTTTTCTATTCTTGAGATCACCTGCCCGCTCAGGTTTCTCCTGACACAGTCGGGCTTGAGAATTGCAAGTGTTCGTTCTGTCATCTGTTTCCCACTGATTTGGTTAGAGACCGCAAGAAATGCCACCAAGACCTGCCCGACTGACGCAATTCACCTGACGGTCAGGCGGGCACCAAGACTCAAAGTCTGCGATTGCTCCCAGAGCACGAAGGGCTGGGACAATCTGCCAACCTATCGTCTCTTCCTACGACCTGCTCGCTTTCTTGCGCCGACTTTTCGGATTGTCGACTTGCGTACGAT
>Ga0247727_10018954_pt1 | contig 10731 bp, 11 predicted proteins | sample WisWelCaveWW1625_FD_202498 | JGI IMG/M metagenome (GOLD analysis project Ga0247727, IMG submission 202498) | Biofilm microbial communities from Wishing Well Cave, Virginia, United States - WW16-25 | ecosystem: Environmental > Aquatic > Deep subsurface > Groundwater > Cave microbial mat | place...
CTATATGCTCCTAGCTTCTAAACAGTCTCCAGTGCAACTGGCCATGCCGCATCCCGTAGATGTCCTGGACCGGCGACCAGGACGACAGGGGAACGGGCGTCACCTCGCGGCTGATCCGATAGATCAGCGGCAGCCAGCCTTCGATAAGGCCCTGTCCCTCGCGCTGTCCGATGGGCAGCAAGCGCATCGCCGCCGACACGAACCCCGCCGCCGTCTGGTACAGGTAGGCCGCGACGACCTCCTCTCCCTTCCAGCCGCAGGCGCCCAGCGTGAGCCCAAGGCAGACAGGCAGATGACCGGGAGCCTTCTCGCGCTCCATCGCGGCAAGATAGTTTTTCAAGATCGCCTCCCCCTTGAGTTGCTCGGCCGCGATCTTCATGATCTGTCGGCCCATCTGACGGCTGGCCAGACGCCCGTCTCGGCCCAGTTTCATACAGTCCAACTCGCGATCCACGGCCACCGCTGCGGACGGATTGCTGGTCGAGCCGGCCCGGCTGGCTACGCAGGCCGCGACCGCCTCGCGTCGGCTCATGCCTCCGCCTAAAAGGTCTTCCACATAGCGGGCAAGCTGGGCTGAATCCTTGACGGCCCCTCCTTGCACCGCCGCCTCCAGCCCCGACGAGTACGCATACCCACCGGACGGGAAAAAGCTATCAACGAATCGGAGGCCACTAAGAAGACTGAGAGTTTCCACGTTGTTCCCGGCCGGTTAAAAGAGAAAGTATCGTTGTGCCATTGGCAGCACCGCTGCCGGCTCGCACTTCAACTGCACGCCATCCGCCGTCACCACATAGGTTTCCGGATCGACCTCGATCTTGGGCAGCGCGTCGTTCAGCTTGAGATCGCGCTTTTTGATCGCACGGCAGTTCTTCACCGCCGCCACACGTTTCTGCAGGCCGAGCTTCTTCGGAATCTCCCGATCCAGCGCCGCCTGCGACACGAAGGTGAGGCTCGTGCTGCCGATCGCCCGCCCGAAGGAACCGAACATTGGCCGGCTGATGATCGGTTCCGGCGTCGGGATCGACGCGTTCGGATCCCCCATTTGGGCCTGGGCGATAAAACCGCTCTTCAGCACCATTTCCGGCTTCACGCCGAAGAACGCCGGCTTCCAGACCACCAGGTCGGCAATCTTTCCGACTTCCACGGAGCCGACCTCGTGTGCAATCCCATGCGTGATGGCAGGGTTGATCGTGTACTTGGCCACGTACCGCCTGGCCCTGAAATTGTCGTGCCGGCTCGAATCCTTCCCGCCCGGCGCCGGCAGGTGCCCGCGCTGCACTTTCATCTTGTGCGCCGTCTGCCAGGTCCTGATAATCACTTCTCCCAGCCGCCCCATCGCCTGCGAGTCGGAGGACATCATGCTGATCGCGCCCAGATCGTGCAGCACGTCTTCCGCCGCGATCGTTTCACGCCGGATGCGCGACTCGGCAAAGGCGACGTCTTCCGGGACCCGTTTATTCAGATGGTGGCACACAATGAGCATGTCCAGATGCTCGTCCATCGTGTTGACCGTGAACGGCATCGTCGGATTGGTCGAGGACGGCAGGACGTTCGGCTGGCCGCAGACCTTGATGATGTCCGGCGCGTGGCCGCCGCCCGCGCCTTCCGTGTGGAAGGAGTGAATCGTCCGTCCCTTGAAGGCCTTGATCGTGTCCTCGACGAATCCGGCTTCGTTCAACGTGTCCGTGTGAATCGCCACCTGCACGTCGTATCGTTCCGCGACGCTCAAGCAGGTGTCGATCGCGGCCGGCGTCGTACCCCAGTCTTCATGCAGCTTCAACCCGATGGCACCCGCCTCGATCTGCTCGTTCAAGCCTTCCGGCAGCGACGAGTTGCCTTTCCCGAGGAAACCAAGATTCATCGGAATCCCGTCCGACGCCTCCAGCATCCGGGCGATGTTCCACGGCCCCGGCGTGCAGGTCGTCGCATTGGTACCCGTGGCAGGGCCGGTCCCGCCACCGATCATCGTGGTGATGCCGGCCGAGAGAGCCTCCCAGTACTGTTGCGGACAGATATAATGGATGTGCGTTTCCACGCCGCCCGCCGTCACGATGCAGCCTTCGGCCGAGATGGCCTCGGTGCCGGCACCGATCTCCATCCCCCGCGTGACGTTCGGCATGAGATCGGGATTGCCCGCCTTGCCAATGCCGACGATGCGCCCGTCCTTGATTCCGATATCCGCCTTGACGACGCCCCAGTAGTCCAGGATCAGCGCGTTCGTGATGACCGTGTCGAGCGCGCCGCTCGCGCTGGTCGCGCGCGGAGACTGACCCATGCCGTCACGGATCACCTTGCCACCGCCGAAGACCGCTTCGTCACCGTACGACGCGAAGTCCTTTTCAACCTCGATGACCAGTTCCGTATCGGCGAGCCGGACACGGTCGCCCACCGTGGGGCCGAAGAGATCCGCATATTGTTTTCTTGGAATCTTCATGAAGTCCTCCGTTAATCGTTATTCGTGAATCGTTAATCGCGTTTAACGGTTAACGGTTAACGATGAATCCCCGTTCAGCCGCACGAGCAAGGGCTTTGGCTTTTACCTGCGCATCGTCCAACGATCCTTCGGTTAGTCCGTTGATTCCGTGAGCGACCCGCTTGCCCGCCAACGCTACCACCGTGACCCGCTTCTCCTCACCCGGCTCGAACCGCACCGCCGTACCGGCAGGAATGCAGAGCCGAAATCCGAACGCCTGCTCGCGATCGAACTTCAGCGCGTGGTTGGCCTCGAAGAAATGACAATGGGAGCCCACCTGGATGGGCCGGTCACCCGTATTGGAAATCGTCAGTTCCTTTGTCGCACGTCCGGTATTCGCTTCGATGTCGCCGGCTCCGAAGAGAATTTCTCCGGGGACGACCGGCTTGGACAGTTCGGCTCTGATCACCGCGGCCAGAGAACCACCCTTTTTCGCTGGAGCTGCCTTCGCTTTCCCTGGTTTCTTTTTCATGATGTCAGTTCTCCATTAGAGACTTAATGATCGATCGCAATTCTAGAAAACAGCATCTTCTATTGAGAAGTTAAATCGACTGTTTACCTGATCGGGTCATGCACGGTCACAAGCTTGGTCCCGTCCGGGAACGTGCCTTCGACCTGGAACTCGTGAATCATCTCCGGCACGCCCGGCATGACGTCTTTGCGCGACAGCAGCGTGGTCCCGTAGGTCATGAGCTGGGCCACCGACTGGCCGTCGCGAATGCCTTCCAGAATGGCGGCCGTCAGGTAGGCGACGGCTTCAGGATGGTTGAGCTTGAGGCCGCGCTTTCTGCGGTCGGCGGCAAGCTGCCCCGCCGTATAGATCAACAGTTTTTCCTGTTCTCTCGGAGTCAAATGCATGGGCCCTCCTCTCCTGGGTCAATCGAATTCCGAGCTTCTTTTAATGGGAAAGCGAAGTGGAGCGGATGTGCTGTTCTTGCGTACCTCCCGAAGAATCCAGTTGCGGGGAGCAGCATCGTAGTCTAAGCTTCCACCTCCGTCAAGCAGCCCCCCACAGGAACAGAAAGGAGCCTCCACCGTGGCTGATGTCGCGCTGAAGGATCGGTTTCGTGACCATCCGACGCTCGGATTCGTTGACTGGGTGCTCCGTGGAATCGGGCAGGTCGTCTTCCAGAACAATCCCATCTCAGGCGCGGTCATCTTGGCCGCAATCTTTTACAACTCCTGGATCTACGGCACAGTCTGCCTGCTCGGTACCATTATTAGCACCCTCACCGCCGTTTTACTTAAGGCGGACAGGGGCATGATCAAGGATGGCCTGTTCGGGTTCAATGGGACGTTGATGGCGATTGCGCTGGTTGCGTATACCAGCCCGAACTTCACCACCGGCAACATTCCAAACGCGCACCTCTGGCTCTACATCGTACTCTGCGCGGTTTTTACGTCAATCCTTGTTCCTGCCTTCGGTGCCATCCTGGGACCTCACAAAGTGCCAGGACTGACCATGCCCTTCGTCCTGGCGACGTGGTTCTTCCTCGGCGCGCTGCTGCAGTTCACCACCATCGACGTCTCGTCCGCCCTCAAGCCGACGTCGCCGTCTGACTTCACCGGCCCGCGTCCGGACTACACGTGGGAAACCTGGTTCTACGGGACCACGAACGGCATCGCAGAGATTTTCTTTCAGGACAACTGGGTGACCGGCGTGATCATCCTGATCGGCATCGCCATCAACACGCGCATCGGCGCAGGCATGGCGCTCATGGGCTCCGCCCTCGCCGTCTACGTCGGCGTCTTCTACGGAGCCCACGACGAAGCGATCCGAGACGGCCTCTTCGGGTACAACGCCGCGCTGACCGCGATGGCCCTCGGCGGCCTCTTCTATGTGCTGAACCTGCCTGGCTTCATCTACACCGTGATCGGCGTGCTGGTGACGGCGCGGGTCTGGGCGTCGCTGGGCATTTTTCTGGAACCGTCAGGAATGCCGGTGCTGACCTCCGCCTTCGTGTTCGTGACCTGGCTGATGCTGCTGGCGAAGACCGGTTTTCCGGCTCTGGTGCCGGTGGCGCCGGCCGACGCGACGACGCCGGAAGACAATCTCAAGCAGTTCGGCCGTCGTCAGAAGCCGTAGATGGCCTCGAAGGAGAGCGTGGGCTGGTAGCTCGTCGTGCGCCCGCCGGCCTGGAACACGTTCTGGTTCGACTTGTCGTACCGGTATTCCAGCCGCGTCGTCAGCGACGGCACCGGCTTGTATTGCAGCGTCCCGGTGAACTCCCAGAGCGTCTGCGCGACCGAGGACGCCGAGGCGACGGACGAGGCGCCAAAACAGACATTGGCGCGAGGCTGATAGGCCGTTGTGCCGCCGCAGGACACGAAGCCGCCGGCGTCTTCGAATACCTCCCCGCGCAGGCGGACGCCCCACTGTTGGTTCACATCGTAAAGCAGGTATCCCGCCACCCCGTCCCATCGCGCATTCTTCGCCTGGCTGACCGTGCTGCTGTTCGGCTGGTTGGCATAGGAGGACTCGATCACCGCCGAGAGCTGGTCGCTCAGATGAAGGCTGGCAAACCCTCCGACCAGCAGAATATTGCCTCCACCTGTGCCCGAGGCGCCCGACCTCGGTCCGGCCAGGCCATAGAGCGTCAGCTTCACCCGGTCCGAAGGAGAGAGCGTGAGCGCCGTCTCCACCAGCGGGTCGTGCGACGTGCTGGCCCGCGAGGAATTGATGTACTCGATCATCCCGACCGAGAGTGACACACGCTTGTCGAACTCATAGGTGGCGCGAGCGCCCCGCGTGGTGAAGGGCTGCCCCAACCCGAACAGCCAGGACCGCGAGTAGTTCGCATTGTGCCGGCTCTCGACGACTTCGTAACCCACGATACTATTGATCTGGCCCAGTTTCAGATCAAGCCCGCTGCCCACCGGCGCGAGATACTGGAGGTAGTATTCCTGAAAGTCGGTCCAGGGGCCGATGTTATTGCCGCCGATGAACGCGGAGTCGCGCCCGGCGTTGAACTTGATCTTGAAGCCCACCCGATCGAGCCAGTCGCCGCTGTTCTGGGCGTCTCGCCTGAGCACGAATTGCGCGAGGTTAAAGCGCGACTGGTTGGAATTCACATCGAAGATGCGGAGCTCGTTTATCCGGTTTGACGGATTGTTGAAGTTCTGCGTGTAGGAGGCGTCAAGGTACCCGTAGAAGTGCAGGCGCAGCGATTCCGACAGCAATCGCTTCTCAACGGCCTTTTCCGCCGCCTTCGCCCGCAGCGCGACATGCTCCAGCTCGCGCAGAATGGAACCGGACTCTTCTGTGGTATCAGCCTGAAGGGGGCAAACGGTTGAGACAGTGATCAGCGCGGCGAGGAGGATCCGACCGGCAAGGCGTGCAGCGGGAAGCAAATCACCGGCCCTCTAAGCCACCGTCGCGTGATAGTTGAATTCCGGTCCCCACGCCCTACGATGCTTAGTCACCTGTGCCGACATGCAGATCAGCCATTTCTCTAATAAAGGGTCGGTGGCGCCGCTGGTGCGCACATCGAGGGAGCACATTCCTATCGTGCGCCCTCAGTGAGCAGCGCGGTGACACCGACCACACCTTATATATCACTCTCTCCCTCATCGGGACGAAGTGATGCATCCTGAACAAGGGGTTGGGTCGTCCTCAAACTGCGCGCGTCGAGCGACCACTTTCCGAAGTGGGGGCTCCGCGAGCAAAGAGGACAATCCAACCCCCACGCCTTATACAACCAAATGCTGCTTCACCTGTTCTTCGCTCAACTCAGACGTGCGCCCCGATGCCACCACCGCTCCTTTTGCCATAATCGCGTAGGTGTCGGCAAGCCGCCTTGCGAACTGAATGCCCTGCTCGACCAGCAGAATCGTGAACCGCCGTTGCGTCTTGAACCCGATGATGACCTCTTCGATCTGTTCGACCACCGACGGCTGGATGCCCTCGGTCGGCTCATCCAGCAACAAGACTTTCGGCTTGAAGAGCAGCGCGCGCCCGATCGCGAGCTGCTGCTGCTCGCCGCCGCTCAGCACGCCGCCGGGACGATCCAGAATCTGCTTCAGTTTCGGAAACAGCGCGAACACTTCCTCGAATGCCGCCTCTTCCGGCTGGTGATTCTCCGACGCCGACCGCGCCCACAATCCCAGCCGCAGATTTTCCCGCACTGTGAGATGCGGCAGAATTTCACGCCCCTGCGGCACGTACGCCAGCCCTCGGCGTACCCGCCGATCCGACGGCTCAGTCGTCATATCGTCGCCGCCGAATTGAATCTGGCCGCTTTTGGCCTTGAGCAGTCCCATGATCGTCTTGAGCGTCGTCGTCTTGCCGACACCGTTGCGGCCCATGAGGCAGAGCACCTGCCCCTGTTCGACCTCGAACGAAACGCTCCGGAGGATGTGGCTCTCGCCGTAGTAGACGTTGACGTTATCGAGCCGCAGCATGTTCCTTCTGACGCCCCAGATAAATTTCCCGCACGCGCGGGTCGGCCTGTACCTTGTCCACGGGCCCTTCGCACAACACCATGCCTTCGTGCAGCACCGTGACGGTGCGGGCGATTTGACGCACGAACTCCATGTCGTGCTCGATCACGATGATCGAGTGGCGTTCCGCCAGCGACTGGAGCAGCATCCCTGTCTGCTCCGTTTCCTTGTCCGTCATGCCGGCCACCGGCTCGTCCACCAGCAGCAATTGGGGATCCTGGAGGATCACCATGCCGATCTCCAGCCACTGCTTCTCCCCGTGCGACAGGGAGCCGGCCCGCACATGCGCCTTCTCCGTGAGCCCGATCGTCTCCAGCGCCTTGCCGATGCGCTCGAACTCCTCCGGCGTGGACCGGCCCAACAGCGTGGCCATGACGCCCTTGCTCTGGCGCTTGAGCGACAGATCGAGGTTCTCCCACACGGTCAGGTTGCCGTAGATGGACGGCGCCTGGAATTTCCGGCCGATGCCGAGCTGCGCGATCTCGTGCTCGCGCAGCGGCAACAGCTCCGTGTCCTTCCCGAAAATCACGCGCCCCTCGACTGGCTTCGTCTTGCCCGAGATCACGTCCAGCAGGGTGGTTTTGCCGGCGCCGTTCGGCCCGATCACAACACGGAGCTCGTTGTAGTTGACGATGAAGTTCAGGCAATTGAGCGCCTTGAACCCGTCATAGTCCACCGTCACGCCTTCGAGATAGATAATGGAGCCACGCTCCGCCACAGGCACCTCGTGATGAGTTACGAGTAATGCGTAATGAGTTTAAACTCGCCCGTTTGATTCGGACGTTGTCGGTGACTTGCGAACCCACAGGCCGCTTGCGACCCATTTTTCCCGTACGCGCGCAAAGAGTCCCACCAGGCCGTCCGGAAACAGCAACACGACGGTGACGAAGAGCCCGCCGAGGAAAAACGGCCACAGTTCAGGAAAATAATTGGTCAGCACGCTCCGCGCCCAGTTGACCCCCACGGCGCCCAAGGCCGCGCCGAGCAGCGTGCCCCGGCCGCCGACCGCCACCCAGATCACCATTTCGAGCGACGGCAGCACGCCGATCTGCGCCGGCGTGATGATGCCGACCTGCGGCACGTAGAGCGCGCCGGCCAGGCCGGCCAGCGCGGCGGAAACGACGAAGACGAAGAGCTTGTAGTTGGCCGGCGAGTACCCGGAGAACAGCACGCGCTGCTCGCTGTCGCGGATGGCGACGAGCACCCGGCCCGTGCGGGAACGGATGATCCAGCGGCACAGCAGGTAGGCGCCGCCGAGGCACAGGACCGTCAGAATATACAGCGCCCGTTGCGTGCCCGGCTCGCTGAGGCGGAATCCCAGCACCTGCTTGAAATCCGTCAGCCCGTTCGTCCCGCCCAGGTTGGTTTCGTTCCGGTTGAAGACGAGCCAGGCGCACAGCGCCAGGGCCTGCGTGATGATTGCGAAATAGACGCCCTTGATGCGGCTGCGGAACGCGAGGAACCCGAAGACGAGCGCGAACAGCGTCGGCACCAGGATCGCCCCGGCCAGCGCGACCCCGAAACTGTAAAACGGTTTCCAGAAGAACGGCAGCTCCTTGACCTGATTCCAGACCATGAAATCCGGCAGGGCGCTGCCGTAGACGCTCTCGGTGCCGATGTTCAGCATCAGGTGCATCCCGATCGCGTACGCGCCCAACCCGAAGAACACCCCGTGCCCGAGGCTCAGGATGCCGGTATAGCCCCAGATCAAATCCAGCCCAAGCGCCAGAATCGCAAAGCAGAGAAATTTTCCGAACCGGTTGAGCGCAAAATCAGAGACGTGCAGCAACGAATCCGGAGTCGGCAGGACATTGAGCAACGGCAGCACCACCAGCAATGTGAACCCGGTGAGCCAGAAGATCAGCCCTTCGCCGTTCCTTATGCGTGGTTCGATTGCGCCGGTATCTGACATGCTTCCTCGCCACTCGCCCTTCGTGACACGTTAACAGAAAGGACTCTTTGATTCACGCGCCACGATTCACGGTTGGCGTTTCACGTGTTCTTACGCGTCCGCCTGCCTGCCCTTCATCATGAACAGCCCGGACGGCCGGCGCTGCAGGAAGAGAATCACTAGGACCAGAATCAGCACCTTGCCGTAGACCGCGCCGAAGCTCGGCTCGAGCAATTTATTCAAGCCCCCGATGCCCAGTGAGGCGACGATGGTGCCCGTCAGCTTGCCGACGCCGCCGGTGACGACCACCATGAAGGAGTCTACGATATAATTCTGCCCCAGCCCCGGCTCGACGTTTCCGATGAGGGTCAACGCGCAGCCGGCTAATCCCGCCAGGCCGGACCCGAACGCGAAGGTGTAGGCATCCACTTTTCTTGTCGGAATGCCGAGGCACGAGCTCATATCCCGGTTTTGCATGACGGCGCGGACCCGCAATCCCACGCCGGTCCGGAACAATAAGAAGTAGATCCCGACCACGCAGAGGATCGAGAGCACGATGATGAAGAGCCGGTTGTACGGCAAATAGACCCCGACCATGACCTGCGCGCCTCCGCTCAACCAGCTTGGCGCCGCCACCGAAGTCAGATCGCCGAAGTACACGCGAGCAGCCTGGATCAGCACCAGGCTCACCCCCCACGTCGCCAGCAGGGTCTCGAGCGGCCGGCCGTACAAAAACCGGATGACGGTCGCCTCCAGAATGAGCCCGCACAGCGCGACGACCAAAAACGAAACCGGCATCGCCGCGAGAAAATAATAGTCGAAGGCGCCGGCAGGAAGATAGGCCTTGAAGCATTCCTGCGTGACGAACGTGGCGTAGGCGCCGATCATCATCAGCTCGCCATGGGCCATGTTAATGACGCCCATGAGGCCGAAGATGATCGCCAGCCCGAGCGACATGATCAGGAGGATCGAACTCAGACTGATGCCGCGAAAGATGGTCTCGAACGCATTGGCCCAGGATGCCCAGACCTCGATCCGTTCGACGGCGGCGCGCGCCGTTTGCGCCACGGCCTTCTGCTGATCGGTCGGTTGGGCTTCCGGCTCCGCCTGCTGGATCAGCTCCTTGAGCGCGGAGACGGCGTTCTGGCTGCGCAGCTCGCCGAGCTTGGCTGCGGCTGAAATTTTCGTTGTCGGATCGTCAGACGCCAGCTTGATGAGGGCAACGGATTCTTCGATCGTGTGCCTCACCCAGCGATTGGATTCCCTGGCCAGGGCTTCTTCGAGCCAGGGAATCGCTATCGGCTTGCCGAATGTTCCCAAATCTGCGGCGGCGGAGCGGCGCGTGTCTGAATCTTTGCTCGCCAAATTCAGGCGATTCTTGAGCAGTTCGATGACCGGCTTCAGAGCCAGTCGAATGGCACGGTCCCCACCGGACCTGACCTCTTCGAGCCCTGCAAGTAGCTGAGCGTCACCCCGCTCAACCAACGTGCGCACTGCTTGTTCTTGTACTGAGGGATCTTCACTGAAGAGATCTGCTGAGAGCCGCCTGATTTCAGACAGAGGAAGTGCCGTGGGCAATCCTGAAAGCGATTGCTCCACCAAAGACAACGGAGGGGCCGCCGTTGTTCCACGTGGCCCCTCCGCGCCGATCGCCTGCTCTCCTCCCCCCAGCAAGACCGCTGCAAGGAGCGCAATACACCGCAGTGCGTTCATTACTTCTTCTGGTAGGTCCCCTGGTGCTTGACCCAATCGCACCCCTTGTCCGGGTTCGTATACTCGCTCCAGGGTTCCGGTTTTACCAGACCTTTCGAACGCGACACGATCTTGAACTGCCCGTCTTTCAGGATTTCGCCGATCAGCACCGGCTTGTTGGTGTGATGATTGGCTTCATCCATCTTGATCTTGCCGCCCGGCGCCAGGAATTCGC
>Ga0247727_10018955_pt1 | contig 10731 bp, 3 predicted proteins | sample WisWelCaveWW1625_FD_202498 | JGI IMG/M metagenome (GOLD analysis project Ga0247727, IMG submission 202498) | Biofilm microbial communities from Wishing Well Cave, Virginia, United States - WW16-25 | ecosystem: Environmental > Aquatic > Deep subsurface > Groundwater > Cave microbial mat | place...
ATCCGAAATCGGCGGCAGCCGTTTGTATAAAACCGGCGATCTCGCGCGCTACTTGTCGAATGGCAGCATTGAATTTCTCGGCCGGCTCGATCATCAAATCAAGTTGCGCGGCTTTCGCATCGAGCTGGCGGAGATCGAAGCAGTGCTGCGCGAACATCCGCAAGTGCGCGCCGGCGCGGTGATCGTGCGCGAAGACGCCCCGGGCGCCAGACGTTTGGCGGCCTATGTCGTTCCGGTTCAAGAATCCCGCACCGGCGAGACTATCGCGGCGTTGCGGCTTCACCTCGCGGCGAAATTGCCGGATTATATGGTGCCGCAGGTTTTCGTATTTCTCGAAACTTTGCCGCTGACGCCGAACGGTAAATTGGATCGTCGCGCGCTGCCGGCGCCAGAAGCAAGCCGCAGTGAGAATAACGGCGCTGATGTCGGCCCGCGAACGCCACTTGAGCAAACGCTCGCAACGATCTGGGCCAACTGCATCGGCGTGGAGAAAATTAGCGTACACGATAATTTCTTTGCCATCGGCGGCGATTCCATTTTGAGCATGAAAATTATCGCCCGGGCCGGCGATGCCGGCCTGCGGCTGACGCCCAAACAAATTTTTAGCCATCAAACCATTGCTGATCTCGCCGCGGCGATTGGCGCAAACGGCGCGACGACGAACGCGCCAAGCTTGAACGCAGAACCGCCGCTGCTCAAATTCAATCAGCAGCAACTCGATCGGCTCATCAAAAAGAAATTAGGCCGGCAGACGGTGTAGAAGGAAGACATTGATTGTTGGATTTTTGGATCAATGGATTATTGGAATGTTGGAACCCAGCACTCCAACAATCCAGAAATCCAACGATCCCGTGATCCATGAAAGCAATTTATGAACATCAACAATATCGAAGACATTTATCCACTGTCGCCGATGCAGCAAGGCATGCTCTTTCATAGCCTGGCGGCGCCCGAATCCGGCGAGTATTTCCAGCAGATGACGTGGACTTTTCATGGCCACCTCGAGATTCCGGCTTTCGAACAGGCCTGGCAACAGATCATCGCCCGTCACGCGGTGCTGCGCACGGATTTTGATTGGGAAGAGTTGGAAGAGCCGGCGCAGGTCGTGTATCGAAATATGGCGCTGGCGATGGAGCGCGAGGATTGGCGCGGCTTATCCGCAAGCCAACAACAAGAGCGCTTTGAAGCATTCCTGTTGGCTGATCGGCAAAGACGCTTCGATCTGGCGACCGCGCCTCTGCTGCGGCTGACGCTCATTCAAATGGCCGAGGAGATTTACCAATTTCTCTGGAGCTATCATCACATTCTGCTGGATGGTTGGTCCATGGGGCTTATTCTCCAAGAGCTCCTGACTTTTTACGAAGCGTTGAGCCACGGCCGAAGCTTGCCCCACGAAGCGCAGACCCCGCGACCGTTCCGGGATTTTATTGCCTGGCTGCAGCGACAGGATTTATCAAAGGCCGAAGCATTTTGGCGGCAAACGCTGAAAGGTTTTGCTGCGCCAACCTCGCTGCCGGTCGATCATTCGCCCGGCACCGCGGGGCTCGACCAAATGGAAACTTACGAGCAGCAGCAAATCGCGCTGACGCGGGAAACGACGCAGGCGCTGCAAACACTGGCGCGGCAGCAGCAAGTGACGTTTAGCACATTGGTGCATGGAATTTGGGGATTGTTGTTGTCCCGCTATTGCGGGGAAGATGATGTGCTCTTTGGCGCGACGGTCTCTGGGCGTCCGGCCGAATTGCCCGGCGTCGAAACCATGGCCGGCATGTTTATCAACACCTTGCCGATGCGCGTGCAAGCGCGGGCGCCGGACACGCTCGGGCCCTGGCTAAAACGACTCCAGGCCCAACAGCTTGAACGCCTGCAGTACGAATATAGCCCGTTGGTCCAAGTGCAACAATGGAGCGAAGCGCCGCGGGGCCAGCCGTTGTTTGAAAGTATTCTGGTCTTTGAAAATTACCCGGTCGATGATTCGTTGTTTCAACGCGTGGGCGAGGTGGAGATTCGTGGCATTCGCTTGCTCGAAAGAACCAATTATCCTCTCACGCTCGAAGCTATTCCCGGGCCGGAGCTGACGCTGCGAATGATTTATAATAACCGGCGTTTTGCGGCGAGCGCGATCGCGCGCCTGCTCGGGCATTTCCAAACGTTGTTGGAGAGCGCGGCCACGCATCCGCAAGGCCAACTGTCCGAGTTAGCCATGTTGACGCCGGAAGAACGCCGGCAAATTCTCGTGACGTGGAATGACACGAAAACAGATTTCCCAAAGGAAACGTGTCTTCATGAGCTGTTTGAAGCGCAAGCCGAGCGCACGCCGGATACCGTCGCCGTCGTGTTTGCCGAGCAACAACTGACCTATCACGAGCTGAACCGGCGCGGGAATCAATTGGCGCATCATCTCAAGGTGCTCGGCGTTGGGCCGGAGGCATTGGTGGGAATTTGTATCGAGCGCTCAGTGGAAATGGTCGTGGGAATTCTCGGTATTCTCAAAGCCGGCGGCGCTTACGTGCCTTTGGATCCGGCTTATCCCCAAGAACGGCTCAACTATATTCTCCAAGATGCGCAGGTGCAGGTGCTGTTGACGAAAAACGCATTGATTGAAAAGTTTCAATTGTCAATTTTCAATTGTCAATTGGTTTGTCTCGACCGCGATTGGGAAACGATTGCGGCGCAAAGCGCCGATCATCTCGAGAACGTGACTGACGCTGAAAATCCGGCCTACGTGATTTATACCTCCGGCTCGACTGGCGCGCCCAAAGGCGTGATGGGTTTGCATCGCAATACCGTCAATCGCCTGGCGTGGATGTGGGAAGCGTTGCCTTTTGCGCCGGACGAAGGGTGTTGCCAAAAAACTTCGTTGAACTTTGTGGATTCGGTTGTGGAAATTTTTGGGGCTTTGCTCAAAGGCATTCCCACGTGCATTATTCCCGAGGACGCCGTCAAAACGCCGCGCCACTTGCTGCAAACATTGGCCGAGGCGCGCGTCACCCGCATTGTTCTTGTGCCCTCACTCTTGCGCGTCATTTTGGATTTGCCGGGCGATCAGCAACATTTGGCTTCGAATCTCAAAATTTGGGTCACGAGCGGCGAAGCGATTCCGAACGAGTTATGCCAGCGTTTTATGGAAGCGCTGCCGCAGCGCGTGCTGCTCAATCTTTACGGCTCCTCGGAAGCGGCGGCGGACGTGACTTGGTACGAGGCCAGCGCGTGGAATCAAAAACTCAATAGCGTTCCGATTGGACGCCCGATTGCCAACACGCAAATTTATTTGCTCGATGCGAATTTGCAGCCCGCGCCGATTGGCGCAACGGGCGAGTTGCTCGTTGGCGGCGACGGACTGGCGCGCGGGTATCTGCACCGCCCGGAATTGACGGCGGAAAAATTCATTCCGAATCCTTTCCTGCAATTGCAGAATGAAGCCTCTGCGCTCTGCGCTCTGCGCTCTGCTCGCCTTTATAAGACCGGCGATCTTGCGCGCTATCTGCCGGATGGCAATATTGAATATCTTGGCCGGCGGGATTATCAAGTGAAAATTCGCGGCTTTCGCATCGAATTGGGAGAAGTTGAAGCCGCGCTGGCAGAACATCCGGCGCTCGCAGAAACCGTCGTGCTCGCGAAAAACGATCAGTCCGGCGAGCTTCGGCTCGTGGCCTATTTCGTTTCGCCACAACCGCCGGCGCCGGCGAGCACGGAACTGCGCCAATTTTTATTGAAGAAAATTCCGGACTACATGGCGCCGGCGGTTTTCGTGAAGCTCGACGCCATGCCGCTGCTGCCCAATGGAAAGATCAACCGTCGCGCGCTTCCCGAACCCGGCCGGGTGCGGCTCGAGCTCGAAAACGATTTTGTCGCGCCGAACACGCCGATTGAAAAAGAGCTGGCGGAAATCTGGAGCGAGGTTCTGCGAATAGAAAAAATCGGCATTGCCAACAACTTCTTTGCCCTCGGCGGCCATTCGCTGATGGCGATGCAACTGCTCGCGCGCTTGCGAACGCGCATGGGCGTCGAGCTGCCGGTGCGGGATTTCTTTGCCGCGCCGACAATCAAAAGCCTCGCCGCGAAAGTTGAAACGACGCTGCTCGCCAAATCCAGCGCGGCCGACCTTGACGGCATGTTGGATTTTCTTGCGGAAATGGACGAAGCGGAAGCGCAGAAACTGTTGAGCCGGCAAGAATAAAACGGAGTGGCAAACTTAAGTTTGCCGCCAAATACAAAATGCAAAAAGAAATAAACACTCCCGCGCTCGCGGAACGGCTGAAAGAGCTCTCGCCCGCAAAGCGCGCTCTTCTCCTAAAAGCTTTGCGCGAAAAGGCCGTGCCCGCGGCAGAGCCGGCGATTGCCCCGCGCGGGGAGCAGCGTTCGTTTCCGCTTTCATTTAATCAGCAGCGGCTGTGGTTTCTCGAGCAATTGGAGCCGGGCCGCGCGGTTTACAATATCCCGCTGGCGATTCGCCTGCAGGGGCAGCTCAAAACTCCGGCGCTCGCGCAAAGCCTCGATGAAATCATGCGGCGCCACGAAGTTTTGCGCACCACGTTCACGGCTTTGGATGGCCAACTGATTCAGGTTATTGCGCCAACGATGGCGCTGCCGCTGCCGGTGGTCGATCTGCGCCATTTGCCCGAGACCGCACGGGAAGCGGCGGTGCAACAACGGGCCGCCGAGGTGAGCCGGGAACCTTTTGATCTGGCGCGCGGACCGCTGTGGCGCGCGACCTTGCTGCAATTGCATGCAACCGAACACCTGTTGCTGCTGGTCATGCACCACATCGTTTCCGACAATTGGTCGATTGGCATTTTCATTCAGGAGATGGCGGCGCTCTACAACGCCTTCTCGCAAAACCAGCCTTCCTTATTGCCGGAGCTGCCCATTCAATATGCCGACTTCGCGCTTTGGCAGCGGCAGAAGTTACAAGGGAAAGAACTGGCCGATCAATTGGCTTATTGGAAGCAGCAACTCGCCGGCGCGCCGCCGCTGTTGGAATTGCCTACGGATCGGCCGCGTCCGGCAACGCAAAGTTTCCGTGGCGCCTCGCAAGCGTTTGCGCTTTCACCGGCCTTCTCAGAAGCGTTGTCCGCATTAAGTCAACGCGAAGGCGTCACGCTTTTTATGACGCTGCTGACGGCTTTCAAGATTTTGCTGTATCGTTACTCGGCGCAGGAAGACATTCTCGTGGGCACGCCCGTGGCCAATCGCCATCGCCCGGAAATTGAAAAACTGCTCGGTTTCTTCGTCAACACCCTCGTGCTCCGGACGCAGGTTGACGGCGAAATGGCTTTTCGCGAGTTGCTCAGCCGCGTCCGCGAGAATTGCCTCGACGCTTTTTCCCATCAGGAAATGCCGTTTGAAAAACTCGTGGAAGAACTGCAACCGGATCGCGACATGAGCCGGAACCCGTTCTTTCAAGTAATGTTTGTTTTGCTGAATGCGCCGCAGGCGTCTCTTGCGCTTTCGGGTTTGCGCTTGACGCCGTTGAGCGTCCACAACGGCACGGCCATGTTTGATTTGACGATGACGCTTTGGGAAGAGGCGAACGGTTTATCCGGAAAATTGGAGTATAACACCGACCTGTTTGAGGCCGCGACGATTCAAAGCCTGTTACAGCATTTTCAGAACCTGTTGGAAGGAATCGTCAGCAAGCCGTCTCAACCAATTTCCGCGCTGGCGCTTTTAACGCCGGTTGGGCGTCGCCAAATGCTCGTCGAGTGGAACGCCACGCAAAGAGAATATCCGCAGGAAAAATGTTTTCATCATTTATTTGAGGAACAGGTCGAACGCACGCCGGAAGCTATTGCTATTACTTTTGAAGAGCAGCAACTGACGTATCGCGAGCTTAACCGGCGCGCGAATCAGTTAGCGCACCATTTGCAAGAACTCGGCGTCGGTCCGGAGGTGATGGTCGGCATTTGCCTCGAGCGCTCCATTGAAATGGTGATCGGTCTGCTCGGCATTCTTAAAGCCGGCGGCGCGTATGTGCCGTTGGATCCGGCGTATCCCGTTGACCGGATTGCTTATGTCTTGGAAGATGCGCAAGTGCCGGTGCTGTTGACGAAGCGTTCGGCTTCGCTCACGCTGGACGCGGTTGAAAATTTAGTAATGCCTCAGTCTCGGATAGAAAGCACACTGACCGGTCGCTCAAAGCGACCGATCAGTCAACCCGTAAGTGAGGCATTGCTAAATTTAAATTTTTCTGCTGGCAATTTTAAAATAGTTTCTTTAGATTATGAATCGGGTTGCGGCGGTGGCGTGAATGATTTAAATCCTTCCTATTATATAGCACCGGAAAATTTAGCGTACACGATTTACACTTCGGGTTCGACCGGCAAGCCGAAGGGCGTGGCCATTTCACATGGCGCGCTGGTGAATTTTTTGTTTTCCATGCAGGAAACACCAGGTTTCACGGCGCAGGACGTCGTGCTTAGTGTTACAACATTGTCATTTGACATTGCCGGTTTGGAAATATATCTTCCTTTACTCGTGGGCGGGCGCATTGTTTTGGCGAGCCGCGAAACCGCGGCGGACGGGAAACTTTTGATCGCGACGCTGACCGATTCCGGCGCGACGGTGATGCAAGCGACGCCGGCCACTTGGCGGATGCTCATTGAAAACGGCTGGCCCGGTTCGCGAAACTTAAAAATTCTCTGCGGCGGCGAGGCGATGCCGCGCGAGCTGGCGAATCAACTGCTGGAGCGCGGCGCCGAATTGTGGAACATGTACGGCCCGACCGAAACGACGATCTGGTCGACGCTGGATAAGATCGAGCCTCGCGACGGGGCGTTGACGATTGGACGTCCCATTGCGAACACGCAAATTTATCTGCTTGATCGGCATTGGCAAGTTGTTCCCCTCGGCGTGCACGGCGCGTTGCACATTGGCGGCGACGGCCTGGCGCGCGGCTATTTCCAACGGCCCGAATTGACCGCGGAAAAATTCATTCCGGATGCGCACGCGCAAAAACCCGGCGCGCGCATTTACCATACAGGTGATTTAGCCCGTTATCTTCCCGACGGCAGAATTGATTGTCTCGGCCGCGCCGATCATCAAGTCAAAATTCGCGGCTTCCGTATCGAACTGGGCGAGATCGAAGCCGTGTGTGCGCAACACCCGCAGATCGAACAAGCCGTGGTCACTTCGACTCCGCTCAGTGCGACTCCGCTCACTTCGACTTCGCTCAGTGCGACGCCTCCGCTCAGTACTGTCACTCCGAGCGGAGTCGAGGAGAGACGTCTGGTGGCTTACGTGGTCTCGCGCGACAAACAGCCTCTGCCGGTCAGTGAACTGCGGCAGTTCCTCATGAAGAAACTGCCGGATTACATGATACCGTCGGCTTTCGTTTTTCTCGACGCGCTGCCGTTGACGCCGAACGGCAAAGTCGATCGGCGTGCGCTGCCGCCGCCGGATTTGACTCGCCGGGAGTTGCCGGATACTTTTGTGGCGCCCGGCTCGCCGGTTGAAAAAATTCTCGCCGGCATCTGGCATCAGGTGCTGGGCGTTGCAAAAATCGGCGTCCACGACAATTTCTTCGAGTTGGGCGGCCATTCGCTGCTGGCGACGCAGGTCAATTCGCGGCTGCGCAAAATTTTCGGCGTCGATTTCCCGCTGCGCGCGTTGTTCGAAGCGCCCACGGTCGCGACTTTCGCGCAGCGGCTGGCCGCGGAATTTGGCAACAACGGCAAGCTGGCAAAGATCGCGCAGATGATGGAAAAGCTCAACACGATGTCCGCCGAGGACAAAAAACGGTTTCTCGAGCAAAAACGCCGGGAAGAACTTCCCGCATAAGCCGGCTGGCTCGAAGCTCTTTTAATAAGGAGGTTAAAAGCGATGTTGAAATATCATCGTCTCTTGGTCGGCATTGGCTGGCTGGGCGTCGTGCCGTCGATTTGCTCCAGCCAGGAGAATGTTTGCAAGACTGCGAACACGCCGCCGTCAACATTGAATTGCGCGTTCGGCGTCAAACCTTTTGCCCTGCAGCCTTTGACCAGCGGCGTTCCCTACGTCGCCGCCACCGAGGGCTCACAAACGCCTCGCCCAACCGGCTTGTATCCGAATGCGTTCAATGTCATGCCGCGCGCGCATCATGCCGGCGGCACGGCCATTGCGGCCGGCCTGCAGCCGTTGGATGCCGGCGGCAAGATTGATTTGGTTAATGGTAAGATCGCGGCGATTGCCGAAGGCATGTCGAATACCGCGTATGAAATGGACGCCTTCATTCAGCAGTTTTTGACGAACAATCCGGCGGTGAATCCGAAATTCAGTTTTAAGAATCTATCCGAACCCAATTGCGATTTGATCTGCTGGGTCGCCAAAGGCGTTGGCGCGATCGATCCGCAGGTGCAAATCGTTTTGATGAAACACAGCAACAATCGCCCGCAGCTTGCCAACGGCGCGCCCCAAACTCCGGCGCCGCCGTTTACAACCGTGGTCAGCAAACGATTTCCCGGCCACGCGCAGGTGACGCAAAGCATGCTGAAAAGCCGCCTCCTTGATTTGAAAAAGAAGTATCCGAATTTAAAATTGTTGTACTTGGCCAGCCGATCCTTTGGTGGCTGGACCTGCACCCCGGCGGGGAATAGCTATCGTGAGCCGGTGGCCTTCGAGGAAGGCTTTTCCGTCAAATGGCTGATTGAGAGCCAGATTCTCGGCGCCGATCCGGATCTCAATTTTTCCGGCGCATCGGCGAAGGCGCCGTGGCTGGCGTGGGGTCCCTATCTTTGGGATTCAAGTTGGCCGCAGGAGTGGTTTCAAAACGACGGCACGCATCCGTGCATGCCGGGCCTCGCCGTTGTGGCGCAAAAGTGGTATAATTTCCTGATGACGGACTCCACGGCGCGGCCATGGTTTCGGGATAATTTGGCGCCGGCGATTCCACCAAGCTTGAGCGCCAAAGTGATCAATTCCAGCCAAATCAATTTGGTTTGGCGCCGGGCCGCCGACAATTCCGGCAGCGTCAAATACAAAATTTATCGCGGCGGCGTTTATTTCGCCGCCACGCTGGACACGATTTATTCAAACGCCGGACTGAATCCGGCCTCGCGCTATTGCTATAATGTGAGCGCGATTGACTCGGCCGGAAATGAATCGGCGTTGAGCCAACAAATCTGCGCCACCACCTTGTCAACCGGAATTGCGGACAATGGCCCGCGGCCGCAAGAATATAAGCTGTTTCAAAATTTTCCCAATCCTTTTCAGATTTCCGCCGCTCATGCGGAAACCGCGATTCGTTTTCAGTTGGCGAATGCCGCCTGGGTGGAGGTCGGCATCTACAATGTTTTTGGCGAGGAAATTCGGACTTTTTCCCGGGCGTTTTACGCGCCGGGCGATCATCGCGTGAGTTGGGATGGAAAAAATCAACAAGGACGCCCGGTGGCAAACGGTTTTTATCTTTACCGTTTTCGCGCCGGCAATTTTTTACAGGTGAAGAGAATGGCGGTGTTGCGTTAACGTTTGTAGTGACGCCTTCAGGCGTTATAACTGCGAGAGTCAAGCGTCGAAGGGCGTCACTATATCTAAAAATCATAGTCGTAGCGCCTTCAGGCGCTACGACTAACTAAACGAGCAGCAGCATTAACTTTAACAGGGAAGGAGAAGTTAACATGCCGAAAACCTCTATTCGCGCCAATGTGTTCGTGATGTTCATCGTGTTGAGCTGGGCCAATTCCGGATTCGGACAGGGATCGCCCAACGTCGTGTTGTTGGGGCAAATGAACAAATATCCGACGATTGGATATAGCGCGCTGTGGGGCTACACCGCGCCGGACGGCCGCGAGTACGCACTCGAGGGCGTGCAGAACGGAACGAGTATCGTCGATATTACCGATCCGAGCAATTTGCGCGAGATCGCATTTATTCCCGGCTCGACTTCGGATTGGCGCGAGATTAAAACCTACCAGCATTATGCCTACGTCGTCAATGAAACCGGCGGCGGCATGCAAATTATCGATTTGTCCAACCTGCCCAACTCCGCCACGCTGGCGGCGACTTACACGGGTTTCGCCACCGCGCACACGCTGTGGGCCGATCAAACCACGGGCATTCTTTATGTCGAAGGCAACAACAGCACAATTCCCGTGCGCGTGCTGAGTCTCGCCAATCCGACCAGTCCGGTGCAAACCGGTTTTTTCGGCGATCATTGCCACGACAACATGGTGCAAGATAACATTGCTTATGTTTCCGAAGGCTCGAACGGCACGTACGGCATTTACGATGTCAGCGTGCCGACCGCCGCGGTTCGAATCGGCGAAGTCGTTGCGCCGGCGCCCGCCGGTTTTGCCCACAACAGTTGGCCCACTGCCGATGGCCGGTATTTGATGACCACCGAAGAGAACACCGGCGAAACCGTCAAGATGTATGACATTTCCAATTTGAGCAGCCCGGTGTTGACCGATGAATATCTCGGGCCCAGCGGTTTGGCGCACAACGTCCACATCCGCGAAAATTTTTGTTACATCGCGCATTACGCCGACGGCCTGCGCATTGTCGATATTTCCAACCCGTTCAATATTTTTGAAGTCGGCTTTTACGACACCAATCCGGCGACCGGCGGTTTTAACGGCCAATGGGAAGTTTATCCGTATTGTCCTTCCGGAAAAGTGATCGCCTCGGATATTCAAAACGGGCTGTGGGTTTTTTTCTTCGATGACGGCAGTCAGAAACCGACGATTACTTCGACGCCGGGAATGGCGGCGGCGGTTGGCCAGCCTTATGCCTACGATGCGAACAACATCGTCAATG
>Ga0247727_10018956_pt1 | contig 10730 bp, 5 predicted proteins | sample WisWelCaveWW1625_FD_202498 | JGI IMG/M metagenome (GOLD analysis project Ga0247727, IMG submission 202498) | Biofilm microbial communities from Wishing Well Cave, Virginia, United States - WW16-25 | ecosystem: Environmental > Aquatic > Deep subsurface > Groundwater > Cave microbial mat | place...
CGTCCGGACCTCAAGGAAGGAACGGATTGAAGTGGCGGAGCGCGCCTATCGGGAGGTCGATATCCGGTTCGTCGGCTATCTCGAGGTCGCCATCCAGCACCCGCGCTTGGACGGGTACAGCCTGCCGCGCCGCTCTCCCGTGGATCCGTCGCTGTCGCCGGAGGAACATGAGCAGCAGAGACTGCTCTATACAGTGCTCACGAACGTGTTCGAGAATGCCCATCGGCTGTACCACGCGGAAAACGCGCCTCCCGAACTGGAGGGATTCCGGGCCCGCCAATGGCCGGGGTGGGAGGAGTACATCCAGAGGTTCCTCAAGCGTTCCGCCTATGCCGCCGTCTGGGAAGAGATTCGGAAGGAGTACGATCAACCCTTTGCGGCCTACATGAACGGGCTCTTGGGAGAGCCTGGGAAGGTGGCTGACCAGAAGGGCTGAGCCTCCTGTGATTCTCGTCCGGGGCCCATCGAGGCACCCATGACGCGATTCTCCGGTGACGGGGTGGCACCTACAGCACCGCCCGGAACAGGTAGCAGAACCTCTGCTTGACCTTCTCGAGGAGGGGGCGGCGGGCCCAGGACGCGGCGTCGAGGGGACGGGAACGGGAGAGGTCCTCCCGCCAGGCGTCCTCCAGCCGCTCCGCGAAGTCCCGGCCGAGGATGTCGATGGAGATCTCGTGGTTGATCCGGAAGGACCGGATGTCCATGTTGGCCGAGCCGAGGATGGACCACTCGCCGTCCACGACGACGGTCTTCTGGTGGAGGCGCTGGGCCTGCAGCTGGTGGATCTCCACCCCTGCGCGGAGGAGCCGCCCGTAGGTGGCCCGCCCCGCGTGGAGGCTCAGCGCGTGGTCGGTCTCCGACGGGACCACGAGCCCCACCCTCACCCCCCGCCGCGCCGCGGCACGGAGGCTCCAGAGCACCCGCGTGTCGGGCATGAAGTAGGCCTGCGTCGCGAGGATGGAGCGCCGCGCCGCCCGCAGGGCCCGCCGCAGCACGATGCGGACGTAGGGGCGCCCGATCACGGGGCTGGTGGGGAGGACCCGCACGGCGTGCTCCCCGGCCTCCGCGAGGTCCGGGAAGTAGTCCGCGGGAGGGACGGCGTCCCCCTCCTTCCTCCACCGGCACCCCATGAAGACCCTCTGGAGGTAGCGGACCGCCGGCCCCTCGATGCGCTCGTGCGTGTCCTTCCACCGCCCCGGCGTGTCCCCGGCGTCGTCGTACTCGTCCCCGATGTTCATCCCGCCGGTGAAGCCCACCCTGCCGTCCACCACGAGGATCTTCCGGTGGTTGCGGCGGTTCAGCACCCAGCGCCCGTGGTGCACCCGCCAGGGCGCCACCGGGTTGTAGACGAGGACCCGCACCCCCCGGGCCTGGAGGTCCTCGAAGAACCCGTCCGGGACGCCCCAGCACCCCGCCGCGTCCACGGTCAGGTTCACCACGAGCCCCGCGGCGGCCTTGCGGACCAGCGCGTCGGCGAAGCGCCGCCCCGTGGCGTCGTCCTGGAAGATGTAGGACTCCAGGTTCACGTGGTCGCGCGCCGCGTCGATGGCGTCGAGCATGGCGGCGAAGGCGTCCCGGCCCCGCGTGAAGAGCGTCGCCCGGTTTCCGAAGGTGACCGGGTGGACGCGCGAGTGGCCGAGCGCCTCGAGCAGGTGCGGGGAGAACCGGTGCGGGCCCTCCCGGCGCGGCGCGGGGCGCGGGGGCCCGAGCCCCGGGATGAGGGCCAGCTCCGGCCTCCGGTCCAGCCTGTCTTCGGGCATCCCGCGCCGCCCTTCCCATGGACGACGAACGGCTGGAAACGGGCGGGGCAAGCCCCGCCCCTACTTCTTCTCCTCGTCCTCGCCGCCGAGGAGGTCCTTCATCTTCTTCTTCAGGAGGTCCCCCGCGGCGCCGCCGAGGAGCCTCTTCACGTCCGGGGGCTTCACCTTCGGCTTCGAGATCTTCCCCCGGAGCGCGAGGGGGAGGTTCCCGTCCCCGTCCAGCAGCGGGCCGACCCTCTTCGCCAGCGCCTTCGGCACCCGCACGCCCACGGTGTAGTCGAGGTCCCCCTCGAAGGAGGTGGAGCCCCGGAGGACCATGGACCGCTCCTGCCCGTCCACGGTGAGCCGCTCGTTCCACACCCTCCCGTCGTGGACGGTGAAGGCCGTGCCGACGGAGGAGAGCCCCAGGCCCCCGGCGCCCCCGCCGAGGTCCAGCGTCTCCAGGACCTTCAGCACGCCGCCGAGGACCCCGCTCCCGGTCACGGCGGCGTCGGAGACCTCCAGCGAGCCCTGCCCGTGGAGGTCGGGCTTCACCGCCTCCCAGTCCCCCCCCTCGCCCTCCAGCCGCAGGTCCATCTTCAGCCGCCCCGTGACGGTCCCGGATTCGCCCACCGCGAAGAGCGGCACGACCTGCCGGAGGAAGTGGCCGAGCGCCCGGTCCAGGCGGACCTCCCCCGCGCGCAGGGCCACGTAGTGCTTCGGCGCCGCCCCCGAGAGCCCGAGCGCCGCCGAGGCCGCGACCTTCCCCTCGTTCACGGTCGCCGCGACCGACCTCGCGTGGAGCGTCCCCCCCTTGAGGTCCGCCTCCACCGCGGCGTCCCTCACCTCGAAGGGCTCCGTGCGGACGGAGCCGATCCCGAGCGACGCCGTCCCGGCGAGGCCTGCCGGGTCGAAGGGCTCCCGGAGCGGGCCCGCGACCTTCGCCGTCCCCTTCACCGTCCCCACGACCATGTCCGGGAGCGGCAGGAGGTCGGGGCGGGCGCGGCAGAGCCCCGCGAGGTCGAGGTCGAGGTCCGCCGCGGCGTCCACCGACCGCTTCCCGGGGGCGATGACCGCGCTCCCCCGCACCGTCGCGGAGCCGTCCTCGCAGCGGATCTCCACGGTCCCCGCGGCAATCTGCGCCTTTCTGTCGAAGGAACCGTCCGCCGTGACCAGGACTTCCTTCCGATTCCATGGAGTCCCTCCGCCGGGGCCGGGAAAGGAGAGGTCGACCACCCTGAGTTCCGACGTGACCTGCAGAGGGGTCTCCCCGTCAGGTGCCGCGGCGCGAAGGCGCAGGAGGGCCGACCCGCCCTCGTCCCCCGGCTCCGGGCCGAGCCCGGCCCGCGCGAGGAGCCCGAGGATCGACGCGACGCCGCCTCCGCCCTTCACCGAGAGGTCGACGGCCCCGCCGGGAGTGACGGTGCCCGAGGCGGAGAGGTCGGCCTCGGCGCCCTGCGTCTCGAACCGGTTCACGCCGATCTCCGGGTCCGCGGGGTCGCCGCGGAGCGTCAGATCGAGGGCGAGGGCGCCGCGGGGGGCCGGGTCCTTCGCGAGGATCCCCTGCTCCACCGCGCGGCGGGCGAGGTCGGCGAGGCCCAGCGTGCCCGCGCAGCGGAGGTCGAGGCGCCCGTCGGCGGCGACGGACCCTGCGCCTTCGATCTCGATCCCCGGGGAGGAGATCCCGAGGCGGCGGAGCGTGTACGAAGTGCCGCCCTCCGTCGTCGTCGAGGCGGCGTCGACCGCGACCTTGACGTCCTGCTCGCGGATGGTGGTCGGCGGTGCGTCCCTCTCCCCCGGGATCGTCGCGACGAGGCCCTCGACCGCGAGATCCCCGGGACCGGCCGTGATCCCGTCGAAGTCGCCGGTCCACGCGAAGGGCCCCTTCCACGACGCCGCGCCGGCGAGGCCGATCCCGAGGCCCTCTCCCAGGGCGTCGGCGACGGCCGCGAGGCGGGCGAGGTCCGCGTCCGCCTCGGCGGCGGCGAGGCTCCCGCGGGAGAGGTCCGTGGCGACGGTCCCCTTCGCGCGCAGGTCGAGGCCCGCGCCCTTCAGGGTGATCTCCTCCAGGTCCACCTCGTCCTTCCCCTTCGCCGGAACGCCGCGGAAGGCGAGGTCGAGGCGGTCGGCGCGCACCGCCGCGGCGCCCTTCCCCGGGGGGACGACGAGGAGGTCCTGGATCCCCACGCTCCCGGTGATCCCGTCCCCGCCCCCGTCCGCCCCGGGAACCGCCCGCGCGAAACGGAGATCGACGTCCGCGGTGCCGGAGAAGGTCCCGGGAGGCTCGGCGTCCAGGAGGGCGGCGCAGGAGGCGGCCCGGGCGATCTGCACCTGCCCCTTCAGGCGGAAGTCCGAGGCGCCTTCCGGCGCCCAGGAGCCCGAGGCCACCAGCACCGCCGAGCCGGACCGGAGGCTTGCCGTGTCGAACCGGAGCGCCTTCCCCGTGTCCACGAGGTCGAGGTCCAGGAGGATCGCCGGCTCGTCCAGCGGAGGGCGTCCGCGGCCCGGGGCGACCTGCACGTCGGAGAGGCGGGCGCGGGCGGTCCAGCGCTGGGCGGAGTCGCCGTGGGCGGCCTCGAGGTCGAGCGTGAAACCGCCCACCGCGTCCCGCCCGCTCGTCCGGTCCACCTGCGGGGGGACGACGCCGAGGGCCCGCAGGCGGGGGAGGAGATCGTGGAGGTCGCCCCGGAGTTCGAGCCTCCCCAGGGCGGGACCCCAGGTGAGGGAGCCCGGCGCGCCCGGGGCGGGGACCCCGGTCGGGAGGGTGACGCTGCCGCGGGCGGAGAGCCCCGGCGCCGTCACCGTCCCCTCGCGCACCTCCACGGTCCCGTCGGCCGCCGCGCGGAAGCCTCCCTCCACCCGCGCCTCGCGCTCCTCGATCCGGATCCCCTCGCCGAGCTCGGGACCCTCCAGGACGAGCCCGCGGACCGAGAGCGCGGCCTTCCCGTCCTCGACGCCCTCGTCGACCACGCGCCCGGAGAGCGTGCCCGAGACGACGCCACCGGCGCGGTCGAAGGCGACCTCCCCCAGCGCGCAGGCCGCCTCGCGCCAGGGCGCCAGGTCGAGGGACTCGAGGACGGCCTCGACCAGGACCGCGAGCTTCGAGGGATCGAGCGCCCTCCCGCCGGAAAAGGGCTCGGACGTGGCCCGGATCCGGAGCCTCCCCGCGGGGCCCCCGTCCAGGGCGAGGTCGAGGACGCAGGGCGCGTCGCGGGAGGCGGTCAGGTCGGCGGAGAAGGTCCCCAGTCGCGTCTCCTTCCCCGCGGCGTCCACAACGAGGAGCGTTCCCTCGCGCATCTCCACCTTCAGGGAGAAAGGTGGAGTCTGCGCTTCCTCCTTCGACCTCCCGGTCCCTTCGGCGGCCGCGGGTGTTCCCCTCGGTGCCTGTGCCGCCGGAAGCGCGGAAGCAGACAGCGCCTTCAGATCCAGCCGCACCTCGGGCCGCAGGACCCGGACGGTCCCCAGGTCGTACCGGCTCCCGAGCGCCGTCGTGATGCCGGCCGGCGCATGCACCTCGCCCACGCGCAGGAGGACGGGCGCGTCGGGCCCCGGGCCGTAGCGGAGGACGAGGTCATGGAGGCTCGCGTCCGACCACCCGACGTCCAGATCGCCGAGGGCGACGTGCATCCCCGCGGCCTTCGCCCCCTCCCGCTCGACGATGGACCTCCCCCAGCCGGAGGAGAGGATCGTCGGGAGGAGCGCGACGAGGAGGCCGAGGAGGAGGAGGAGGACGCCCGCGCCGACCAGCAGGCGGCGCTTCCAGCGCCTCCGCGCGGCCGGGGCGGGGTCCGGGGGCGGCCCGGGGGATCCGACGGTGTCGGTCATCATTCCGGTCCGCACCCTTGTGGAAAGGCCCGCATGGCGTATCCTATCCTACGGTCCAGTCCCAGCCACGGGAGCGTGCCCATGCGATTCATGACCACGACCCTCCTCGCGGCCGCGGCGGTCTTGGGTTCCGCGGCCCCCGCCCTCGCCCACGGCGGCGGGTACCGCGGCCCCGGCGCGAAGACCCCGGCCGACCCGACCGCGCCCGTCGGGAAACCGGCCTCGACCGCCGACTGGGAGGCGTGGTGGGCCGCTAACGCCTGGAGGTACGTGAACCTCCGCGAGAGGGTCCGGGAGCGGGACGGAGGTGGCGGGTCCGCCTCGGGCGGCGGCCTCGGCGTGACCACGGGCGGCGAGGGCCTGAACCCCGCCCCGGAGAGCACCTTCGACCGCCGGTCCTACTTCGAGAAGGAGGTCCTCCCCGTCGTCACCGAGCTGCTCGCCGACGAGGACGCCGAGGTCCGGTCCGCGGCGACGGTGGCGCTGGGGAAGATGGGGTTCCCCCGGTCGATCCTCGACCTGAGGAAGTCGCTCCGGGACGAGGTGCGGGACGTCCGCGACGGTGCGGTCCTCGCGCTGGGGATGATCCAGGACGGCCTCGCCATGGAAGAGCTCCGGGCCCGCCTCCTCGACCCGAAGGAGCAGGACCGCACCCGGTCCTTCGCGGCCGTGGGGCTCGGCCTCATCGGGGGGGAGGAGGCGGCCGGGATCCTCCAGGGCTTCCTGGATCCCGCGGCCGACGCCTCCCGCGCCGGCGGGCTCCGCAGGACGGACCACCTCGAGGCGAGCACGCTGACGGCGCTGGGACTCTCCCGCCGCGCCGCCGTGGCCGCCGCGCTGCGCCGCGACTACGCCAGCGCCACCCGCTACCCGCCCGCGGTGCGGGCCTTCGCCGCCATCGCGCTGGCCCGCCTCGGCGACCGCGAGGCGATCCCCTTCCTCCTCCAGGGGCTCGAGCACGACCGGGAGCCGATGCGGCAGTCGGCCGCCATCGCGCTGGGCGTCCTCGGGAAGCCCGAGGACGGGGCGGTGGTCAAGGCCCTCGTGGCCGGGGCGCAGGGCGACAAGGACGCCAACACGCGCCAGTTCTGCATCATGGCCCTCTCCCGGATCGGGGGCGAGACGGCCCGCGAGACGGTGCGCCGGGTCCTCGACAAGGGGTCCGCCCTCGACCGGCCCATCGCCGCGCTGGGCGCGGCGCTGCCCGGGGACCGGGAGGCGCTCCCGGCGCTCCGGCGCCTCTTCCGTGAGGAGAAGACCCCGGACCTCAAGGGCGCCTTCGGGCTGGCGCTGGGGCTCCTGCGCGACGAGGAGTCCCTCCCCGACCTGCGGAAGCTCGCCGTCGGCAAGGTGGACCGGGGGCTGCGGATCTACTGCCTCCTCGCCATCGGGCTCACGGACGACAAGGCCTCGGGGAAGGCGGTCCGGGAGGTCGTGGAGACCGAGAACGACCCCGCGGTGAAGATGGCGGCGGCGACCTGCCTCGGCCTCCTCCAGGACCCGGGCACGGTCCCCGTCCTGGAGAGGCTGGCCGCGGAGGGGGACAACGTCTTCGTCCGCTCGGGGGCCCTCCGCCTGCTCGGGGAGGTGGGGAGCCCGCTCTCCTCCCGCCTGCTCGCGCGGATCGCCCGGGACCCGAAGGACAACAGCGTCGTCCGCATGACCGCTACGGGCGCTCTCGGGAACCTGGCCGACCGGAGCGTCGTCCCCCTCCTCGCCCAGGTCTCCATCGACGGGAACTACGCCTCCGCGGTGGACCCGCTCGTCGAGATCGCGACGATCATGTGAAGCCGCGGGGGCCGTGAGTCCCCCCGGCCGGACACCCGGGGACGGGCGCCGGCCGGCGGGCGGAGGGGTTCCCATGCAGCGGAACCCGGGACGGTCTTCGGTCCCCGCGCCGCTCATCCTCGCCGCGGTCCTCGCGGTTGCCTCCGCAACGTCCGCGGCGGAGGAGGAGGGCGGGGACGGTGCGCGGGCCGGGGAGGCTTCCCGGGAGGAGTCCGACCTCGAGGCGTCCCTGCGACGGCTCCGCGAGTCCCTCGATACGGAGGGGAAGGAGGCCACCCTCCGCGTCGGCGGCGTCTTCATCGCGGACACCGTCCTGTGGGACCGGCGCAACGAGCGCCACTCGGGCCTGGAGGGATCCGCCGCGAGGCCGTCGGTCGACTTCCGGTGGCGGGACGATCTCCGGGTGCACGCCGAGGCCGACCTCCTCGGCGCGGATGCGCGGGGCCATCTCCTCGAGGCGTGGGCCGAGTGGCGTCCGGACCCCTCCCTCCGGATCCGCGCGGGGCGGATGCGGTTCGCGCTCGGGACCGAGTTCGCCACCCGCGAGGAGGACCTCCCGCTGGCCGGGTACGCGTTCACCTCCTGGCTCGACGGGCGCCACGACGCGGGCGCGGCGGTCGAGGGCTCCCTCGGGGACGGGGCGCTGTGGGGCCAGGCGTCCTTCGCCTCGGGCCACGGGTTCGGGCTGGACGGGCGGGCCCGGCGCTCGCCCTGGGTCGGGGCCCGGGTCGCCCTCCGTCCCTTCCGCGGGCTGGCCGACAGGGGGGCGTGGGCGGGCCGGGCGCTCGGAGGGTGGTTCGTCGGCGGCGGCGCGGCGCTGCTGGGGGACTTCGACGACCCCGTCGTCCTGGAGACTCCCCTCGGGAGCACGGTCTTCCGGACGGACGACCTGGGCGGCGACGGGGGACGCTGGCTCCACCTGGACACGGGGTTCGCGGCGGGCCCTGTCGCGGCGGGCCTGGAGGTGGTGCGCGGCTCGGCGGACGGCGTGCCGGGGCGGGTCGGCGCCGCCTTCGACGCGAATCAACTGACCGCGTGGACGGCCTCAACGGCGGTGAGCCTTACCGGCGAGCGGCGGGAGTGGAGGGACGGGGCCTGGAAGGCGCCCGTCCCGGGAAGCCCGGGCGGGGCGTGGGAGTTCGCCCTCCGCTACTCCAACGGCGACATCGACCGGGACCTGTTCCACCAGGGGTTCACGACCTACGATCCCTCCTCCCAGGAGTTCCGCACATTCAGCACCCTCCTTGGGTGGCGCCCCGCCGAGGGCGTCCGCGTGGCCGTCGGCTGGGTCAAGGTCATCGCGGACGATTCCCTGACCGTCTTCGGCGGGCCCGGACCGAGGTCCTTCCCGCGCTCCGGGGACGACGACCGCGACTCGTCCTTCGTCCTCCGGCTGGAGATCTCGTTCTAGGAGCGCCCTGCCGCCCCGACGGCCGGAGGTAAGATCCCCTGGCGACATGAGACCGGTCCCGATCCTGTCCGCCGCCCTCCTCCTCGCGTCCGCCGCGGCCCCGGCCCTGGCGCACGGTGGAACCTACCGTTCGCCCGCGCTCCCCCCGGACGACCCCGGCCGGGGCCCGGGGAGGGGCGGGACCGCGACGGACCCGGGCTGGGAATCCTGGTGGTGGGTGCACCAGGACCCCGAGCTCGAGCGGGCCCGGCGCCGGGCGCCGGCGGCCTCCGGCGCGGAGACGAACGGGGGGGCGCTGGGCCGCACGACCGGGGGCGAGGACGGGAACGTGGTCCCCGACGCCGCCCCGGACGAGCGGGCCTTCCTCGAGCGGGAGGTGCTCCCGGCGGTGACGCGGGCCCTCGAGGACACGGAGGCCGAGGTGCGCTCGGCGGCGGCCGTGGCGCTGGGGAAGATGGGCTTCCCCCGCTCCTTCCTCCCGCTGCAGGCGGCGCTGCGCGACGAGCACCCCGACGTGCGGGACGGCGCCGTTCTGGCGCTCGGAATGGTCGGCGACCCCTTCGCCCTGGATCCCCTCCGCGCGATCCTCTTCGACCCGGCCCGGGAGGAGCGCACCCGGGGGTTCGCGGCCCTGGCTCTGGGCCTCGCGGGCGGGGAGGACGCCGCCGCGCTGCTGGCCTCCTTCCTCTCCCCGGCGTCGGACGCCGCGAGGGTGGGGGGGCTCCGGAAGACCGACGACCTCCTCTGCTGCGCCGTGATCGCGCTCGCGCGGACCGGGGCCCCCTCCGCGGCCGCGGTCCTCCGCCGCGAGCTCTCGGCGGACGGGCGGCCCTCCTTCCCCGTGCGGTGCAGCGCCGCCGCGGCGCTGGGGAGGATCGGGGACCGGGAGTCGATCCCGATCCTCCTCCATGCCCTCGAGCACGAGGACGCGCGGATGCGGCAGTCCGCGGCGGTCGCGCTGGGGATGCTGGGGAAGCCGGGGGACGGGGCGGTGGTCGCGGCGCTGGCGCGGGCGGGGAGGGGGGACCCCGACGCCGGGGCGCGGGGGTGCGCCCTCCAGGCCCTGGGGAGGATCGGCGGCCCGGCGGCGGTGCAGGTCCTGCGCCCGGTCTTCCGCGAGGGCCGGTCCACCGACCGGGCCCAGGCCGCGCTCGCGCTCGGCGCGGCGGGGGACGTCGGGGCGGGCCCGGCGCTCCACCGCGTGTTCCGGGAATCGGGCGGGGCCTGGATCCGCGGCGCGCTGGCCCTGGCGCTCGGGATGTCGGGGTACCGTCCCGCCGCGGAGGACCTCCGGGCCGTCGCGCTGGGGAAGGAGGAGGCGGCGCTCCGCGGCCACGCCATGACGGCGCTGGCGCTGCTCGGGGGGCCCGCGGCGTCCGGGGACCTCCGCGCGGTGCTGCTCTCCGACCGCGACCCGTGGCTGCGGTGCACGGCCGCTCGGGGCCTCAGGCTCCTGGGGGACCGCTCGGCCGTGAGGCCCCTGCAGGGGCTCGCGACGGGCCCGGGGACCGCCCACGACCGCTCCCAGGCCTGCTATTTCCTCGGCATCCTCGGCGGACCCGACGCCGCCCGTACCCTCCTGCGGGTCCTCGCGAACCGCGAGGAGGAGATGGCGGTCCGCATGCACGCGGTGGCGGGCCTCGGCGTGCTGGGCGACCGGAGCCCCGTCCCGGTCCTCGCCTCGCTGGCGGCGGACACCAACCACCTCCTGCCCGTCGCACCGCTCCAGGAGGTCCAGACGTTCCTGTAGAGGCGGAGCTTGCTCCGCCGGCTCCGCCGGTGCCGTTGACGGGGGGGCGGGGCCGCGTAGGATGGCTGGGGGAGAGAGGAAACGGGAGGCGGCCATGCGGGTGCCCTGGATCGCCGCGGGAATCCTCTCCCTCCTCTGCGGAGCGGAGGCGGCGCTGGCCCACGGGGGCCAGTACCAGCCTCCCAAGGGGCCCCAGGGAGGCCTGCCCCCGGACTCG
>Ga0247727_10018957_pt1 | contig 10730 bp, 2 predicted proteins | sample WisWelCaveWW1625_FD_202498 | JGI IMG/M metagenome (GOLD analysis project Ga0247727, IMG submission 202498) | Biofilm microbial communities from Wishing Well Cave, Virginia, United States - WW16-25 | ecosystem: Environmental > Aquatic > Deep subsurface > Groundwater > Cave microbial mat | place...
CAGACGGTCAGATTTGCGGATGGTATCTCCGAATTACTGAAGGAACCAAACCGCATCCTGCTGGAGATCGGGCCGGGACAAACTTTAAGCACCTCGGCGCGACAACACCGAAGCAGCGCCGCCGGACGGGTTATTCTGAATTCCATACGCCATCCGCAGCAACAGCAGTCGGATGTTTCGTTCATACTCGACACGCTGGGCAAACTCTGGCTTGCCGGGGTCAGGATAGATTGGTCCGGATTCCACGCCGGGGAGCGCCGACTTCGCGCTTCTTTGCCGGCTTACCCTTTCGAACGCCAGCGCTACTGGCTGGATTCGAAAGAACCGGCGACAAATGGCGGCGCACCTCACATGGAATCGCGCAAAAAGCCGGAAATCGCGGACTGGGTTTATACCCCTTCCTGGAAACGCTCTGACCTGCCTAAATCGCTCGCAACAAATGGGGGAGCAGGTGAAAAAACAGGCTGGCTGCTGTTTGTCGATGATCATGGACTCGGCTCTCGCGTGGCTGAGCGGCTGCGGAATCAAGAGCAGGATGTGATCACCGTCAAGGCCGGCAAGCAATTCGAGCGGATCAGCGAGCGTGCTTATATCTTGAATCCGCAGACGCCTGGCGATTATGCAGCTTTGCTGGAAGATCTGGGCGAGAAGATACCCTCAAAAATAGCTCATTTTTGGAGCGTAACGCCGAATGACCGGATCAAGTCCGGACCGGAGTTATTTGAACATACGCAAGCATCGGGTTTTTTCAGTTTGACCTTTCTCGCCCAGGCTCTCGGAAAGCGGAATATTAGCAATCATCTCAAGCTATGGGTCGTGGCGACCAATCTGCAAGAGGTGACGGGTGAAGAATTATTACAGCCGGAGAAGGCGACCTTGTTAGGGCCGTGCCAGGTTATTCCTCAGGAGTATCCGAACATCATCTGCCACAGCCTCGATGTAATAATTTCCGACTCGAGGATACCGATTGACGAAGGTCTGATAAACAGGCTCATGACTGAATTCTCCGTCAATGCGTCTTATGGATGCGCCATTGCTTATCGTGGCGCTCACCGGTGGGTGCAGAGCTATGAGGCGATGCCTCCAGATGGCAATAACGGGAGCCTGAGCCGGTTAAGGCAGTCCGGGGTTTACCTCATTACCGGAGGGCTTGGAAATATCGGGCTTGTGCTCGCGGAACATCTGGCTCAGACAGTACGGGCGAAATTGATCCTGATCGGTCGCTCAGCCTTCCCCGCGAGGAATGATTGGGAACAGTGGCTTGAAACTCACGATGAGCAGGATCAGGTGAGTCGTAAAATACGGAAGCTGATGGCGATCGAGGAAGCGGGGAGCGAGGTGTCGGTTTTCAGCGCGGAGGTCGCCGATGAACAGCAAATGCGGAAGATCATCGCCCAGGCTTATGAGCAGTTCGGCCGGATTCACGGTGTTATTCATGCCGCCGGAAACGTGGGAGAGAAGTCGCTCCGAACCATTCAGGAGACGGACCGGTCAGTCTCCAATTCGCAATTCCAGGGAAAAATAGAAGGTCTCCGGGTGCTGGCTAAAATCCTGCAAGGGAGAGACCTCGATTTCTGCCTGTTACAATCGTCGTTATCGTCTATTTTAGGCGGACTGGGATTTGCCGCCTACTCCGCGGCCAACCATTACCTGGATGCTTTCGCCCGGAAACAGAGTCAGGTGAATGGCGTACCCTGGATCAGTGTGAACTGGGATGGCTGGAAGTTCGATGAGGAGAAAACAGGTATCGGAGCGGCTGAATTGGCGATCTCACCCGCGGAAGGCGTCGAGGTATTCCGCACGATCCTCTCCGGAGACGGCCCGAGTCAAATCGTTATTTCAACCGGAGACCTGCAGGAGCGCATCAGCCGATGGATTAAGCCCCGGCCGGGACCGGAGTCGAAGGCGGTTGCAGGCTCTTCTTCATCATTTTCATCCCTGGTTTCGCGACCTCGTTTACAAACAATCTATATTGCCCCCAACACCGAAGTCGAGCAACGCATCGTCGAGGTATGGCAAAACCTCCTGGGCCTCGAACCGGTGGGAGTCCACGATAACTTCTTCGAGCTGGGCGGCAACTCACTGCTGGGAACCCAGTTGGTTGCCCAGCTTCGTCATGCTTTCCAGATGGAATTTCCCCTGCGCAGCCTCTTCGAGGATCCGACCGTGGCCGGAGCAGCGAAAATTATCGAGGCCGCAATGAAAGACGGGCCGCAGCTTGCCGATAAACTGGCTGAGGCGTTGAAAAAAGTGGAAGGGCTTTCGGAAGCCGAAGCCGGCGCATTGCTGGCTGAGTTTCAAGCCAGTAGATAAATTTAACAAGGAACGACCATGGGCGAGTTGTCAAACGTAATAACCAATCTATCGCCTGAAAAACTCAAGCTGTTGGAGTTGTACCTTCAGAAAGAGGGTGTGACTCTCTCCGAAGTATTGATTACTCCTCAAGGGAGAGACTCCGATCACTTCCCGCTCTCTTTTGCCCAGCAGCGGCTGTGGTTTCTCGACCAGTTGGAGCCGGGCAACCCGCTTTATAACAACCCGGCCGCTATTCGGCTCAATGGCCCTCTCAACCTGGCCGCTCTGGAGAAAGCCCTGAACGAGGTCGTCGGGCGGCATGAAATTTTACGAACCACCTTTACGACCGTGGACGGCCAGCCCGCCCAGGTAATTGCTCCCAGCCTACGCTTGACCATCCCCGTGGCAGACCTTCAGCACCAGCCCGATCGAGAGGCTGAGGTTTTGCGGTTGGCGACCGAGGAGGCGCGGCGGCCATTTAACCTGTCTCAGGGGCCGCTGCTCCGCATTGCCGTGGTGAAGCTGGCTGAGGAAGAGCACGTTGTGTTACTGACCATGCACCATATCGTGTCTGACGGTTGGTCGGTAGCAGTGCTGATTCGGGAAATAGCCGCGCTCTTTGAAGCTTTTGCCGGCGGCGCGCATTCGCCGCTGCCTGCACTTTCCATCCAGTATGTGGATTTCGCCATCTGGCAGCGACAATGGTTGAAAGGGAAAAAGCTGGAGGAACAGCTCGCTTACTGGAAACGACATCTCGCCGGCAGCGCGCCCACATTGGAACTGCCGGCGGATCGCCCGAGGCCGGCAGTGCAAACCTATCGTGGGGCGACCTCGTTCTTCGCCCTGCCGCTGAAGCTTGCCAGGGCGCTGAAAGATCTGAGTCGTCAAAACGACGTTACTCTGTTTATGACGCTGCTGGCGGCTTATCAAACGCTGCTTTATCGCTACTCAGGGCAGGAGGATTTCTGCATCGGCTACCCCATTGCCAATCGCAACCGGGCCGAAACCGAAGGTCTGATGGGGTTTTTTGTCAACACCCTGGTGCTGCGCTGCGACCTCTCGGGCAATCCCGGTTTCCGCGAATTGCTCAAGCGGGTGCGCGAGGCGGCTCTGGGCGCTTTTGCACATCAGGACCTGCCGTTTGAAATGCTGGTGGAGGAGCTGCAGCCGCAACGGAATAGAAGCCACACGCCGCTGTTTCAAGTGATCTTCGATCTATATGACGCGGCGACGCAAACCCTGAAGCTTCCAAACCTGAAGACAGAGGTACTGCAAATAGATTCGGGCGCCGCGCATGCCAACCTGGTCCTGAATATGATGGAGGACGGCGATGCGCTCCACGGCAAAATAAGGTACAACACCGATATCTTCGAAGCGGCCACCGTGGAGCGGTTGCTGGAGCATTTTCAGATCCTGCTGGAAGGCATCGTCGCCGACCCGGACCGTGACATCTCACACCTGCCGCTTTTAACGGAAGCCGAGCATCACCAGTTACTTCACGAATGGAATAGAGCCGAAGCGAGTTATCCCAGGGGGTTGTGCCTGCATCAATGGTTTGAAGCCCAGGCCCGACGCACACCCGACAACGTGGCCGTGGTATTCGAAGGTCAGCCGCTCAGCTACCGGGAGCTGAATGCCCGCGCCAACCAGTTAGCCCGCTACTTGCGCAAGTCCGGTGTGGGGCCGGATGTCCCGGTCAGCATGTATATGGAACGCTCGCTGGAGATGGTCATCGGCATCCTGGGCATCCTCAAAGCGGGCGGCGCTTACGTCCCTCTGGATACGGCTTATCCCAAGGATCGGTTGGCTTTTATGCTGGAGGATGCCGGTGCGCCGGTGCTGTTGACCCAACATTCGTTGCTGGCAAACCTCCCCGAACATAAGGCCAGGGTTACCTGTCTGGATACGGAGTGGGAGAAGGTCGCTCGGGAAAGCGAAGAGAACATCCCGGTCGAGATGACGGACGATTCCACGGCCTACATCATTTATACCTCCGGCTCGACTGGCAAACCGAAAGGCGTATCGGTAACTCATTACAATGTCGTCCGTCTCTTTCAGGCGACTCAGGCCTGGTACAACTTCGACGAACGTGATGTCTGGACGCTCTTCCACTCCTATGCCTTCGACTTCTCCGTCTGGGAATTGTGGGGAGCGCTCCTCTACGGCGGGCGACTGGTCGTCGTGCCTTATTTGGTGAGCCGCTCGCCCGAAGCTTTCCATGCGCTGTTAGTCCAGGAACAGGTGACGGTGCTTAACCAAACGCCCTCCGCCTTCCGCCAGCTTATTCAAGCGGAAGAAAAGACCGACGCCACGGATAGACTGGCGCTGCGTCTGGTCATCTTCGGCGGCGAAGCGCTGGAGCTGCAGAGCTTGAAGCCGTGGTTTGACCGTCACGGCGACAGGCGCCCGCAGTTGGTCAATATGTACGGGATCACGGAGACGACGGTGCATGTGACCTACCGGCCGATTACCACGGACGACCTGGCCCAGGCTCGCGGCAGCGTGATTGGCCGCGCCATTCCCGACCTGCAAATTTACATCCTGGATCAGCACCGGCAGCCCGTTCCGATTGGCGTGCCCGGCGAGATGTACGTTGGCGGCGCCGGTGTAGCTCGCGGCTACCTCCGCCGTCCGGAGCTGAGTGCGGAGCGGTTCATTACCGATCCTTTTAACAACCGTCCGGAGGCGCGTCTGTATAAGACGGGCGACCTGGCTCGTTATCTGCCTAATGGCGACCTCGAGTACCTGGGACGGATAGATCATCAAGTGAAGATTCGCGGCTTCCGCATCGAGCTGGGTGAGATCGAGGCGGCTCTGAACCGGTATCCGTCAGTGCGGGAAAGCATCGTTCTGGTCAGGGAAGATATGCCTGGCGAGAAGCGCCTGGTAGCTTATTTCGTGCCCGAATCGGGGAAGACATTCACGATCAGCGAGCTACGACAATTCCTGCAGCAAAAGCTGCCCGATTACATGGTGCCGGCGGCATTCGTCGCGCTGGATTCATTGCCTTTGACGCCAAATGGCAAGATAGATCGCAAGGCGCTGCGGGCGCCGGAACAATCCCGCCCGGAATTGGCTGAGACCTTTGTTGCGCCTCGTACTCCGGCAGAGGAACTGTTGGCCGGCATCTGGGCGGATGTGCTGGAGATCGAGCGGGTAGGTATTGACGATAACTTCTTCGACCTGGGCGGTCACTCTCTGCTGGCGACCAGCCTGGTCTCTCGGATCAGGGACGCTTTTCAAGTGGAGCTGCCCCTGGCCGCTTTGTTCGAGGCTTCCACGGTTGCCGCTCTGGCTGAGCACATCGAAGCGGCGAAAAGGGAGGCGCAGGGCCTATCACTGCCGCCGCTTCAGCCGGTATCGGGCAAGAACGGGAAACTACCTCTGTCATATACTCAACAGCGTTTATGGTTTCTGGATCAGTTGGAACCCGGTAGCTCCGCTTATAGCATCCCGGCCGCTGTGCGCTTCACCGGCCCGCTTAACGTGGAAGCATTTGCGCAAAGCCTGAGCGAGATTGTGCGGCGACACGAGTCTCTGCGTACATCATTTAAAGCGGTCAACGGGCAACCGGTACAGGTGATCGCCCCGGCGCAACCGATAACCCTGACCGTGACGGATTTGTCCGGGTTGCCCGAAGCCGAGCGCGAGGCGGAAGTGAGCGAGCGGGCCGCTGAAGAAGCGCGACAACCTTTCGACCTGGCGCGGGGGCCTTTGCTGCGCGTGCGCTTATTGAAGTTGGGCGAGGAGGAACATATCGCTCTGGTGACCATGCATCACATCATTAGTGATGGCTGGTCCCTCGGCATTTTCATCCGGGAATCGGCTGTGCTCTATGAGGCCTTTGCCAGCGGGCGGAAATCGCCGCTCCCCGAGCTTCCCATTCAGTATTCGGACTTTGCCTGTTGGCAGCAGGAGTTGCTGCGTGGAGAGGCGCTGCAAACGCAGCTCGCCTATTGGAAGCGACAACTGGCGGGCCTGCCCGTGCTGGAGCTGCCCACCGACCGGCCTCGACCGCCGGTGCAAACCTACCGTGGCGCCTGGCAGTCCTCGCTGCTGCCGGCCGACCTGACTGAATCGCTCAAGGCGCTCAGTCGTCGCGAGGGAGTGACGCTGTTTATGACGCTGCTCGCCGGCTTTCAGACGCTGCTTCAGCGCTATACGAATCAGGATGACATCGTGGTCGGCGCCGACATCGCCAACCGCAACCGGCGTGAGACGGAGGACCTGATCGGATTCTTCGTCAATCAACTGGTGTTACGCGCCGATCTGTCCGGCAACCCCACATTCCGGGATTTGTTGGGACGGGTGCGGGAAGTAACCCTGGGGGCTTTTGCTCACCAGGATATGCCGTTCGGGAAGCTGGTCGAGGAGTTACAGCCTCAGCGGGACATGAGCCGCAACCCTCTCTTTCAGGTCATGTTCATCGTCCAGAATGCCCCGATGCCGGACCTCGAGCTCCCGGGCCTGACTTTGACCCCGCTGGATATCAAGGAAGAAACATCGGTGTTCGATCTCACAATTTCATTTATCGAGAACGAACAGGGACAGACTCGTGTGTTATGCCGGTATAACACGGACCTGTTCGAGTCAGGCACGATTACCCGGATGCTGAGGCATTTGGAGACGCTGTTACGCAATGTGGTGGAGCAACCCGAAGCCAGGTTGAACGCCCTGGAGATGCTTACGGAGACGGAGATGAAACAGGAAGAAGCAGAGAAAAAGGAACGCCAGGAAGCAAAGCTGAAGAAACTGATAGGCTCCAAGCCCAAGGCAGTGAGCATGTCCCGGGAGAAGCTGGTCAAGACCGCTTATCTTCAATCCGGGCAGCGGTTGCCGCTGGTACTGCAACCCAATGGAGAGGCCCTGGACCTGATAACCTGGGCCGGGTCCAATCGTGAGCTGATAGAAAGCCACTTGCTGGAGCACGGGGCGATTCTTTTCCGCAACTTCAATATCGATTCGATAGCTAAATTCGAACAATTCACCCGGACTATTTCACCTGAATTGATGGACTATGGCGAGCGTTCATCCCCGCGCCATAAGATCAGCGGCGGAGTATACACCTCGACCGATCACCCGCCCGATCAACCCATCGTGTTACACAATGAGCAGTCTTACACGCTCAACTGGATGATGAAGCTCTGGTTCTTCTGTTCCCAACCGGCACAGCAGGGGGGCCGGACGCCAATCGCCGACAGCCGGAATATTTTCCGTCGCCTGAGCCCGACGATAGTAGAGAAGTTCGAGCAAAAACATGTGATGTATGTGCGGAATTACGGCGTCGGCCTGGGCCTGCCCTGGCATGAGGTCTTTCGAACCAGGGAGAAGTCGGAGGTGGAGCAATATTGTTATCAAGCCGGGATCGAGTTCGAGTGGTTGGAAAATGATCGCCTGAGAACGCGCCAAGTACGTCCGGCGACCAGAAAGCATCCGAAAACGGGCGAAACGGTGTGGTTCAATCATGCGCTCTTTTTCCACGTCTCCAGTCTGGAGCCGGCGACGCGGGAGTCCCTCTTGACGGGGTTGAGAGAGGACGACCTTCCGTTCAACACCTACTATGGTGACGGCTTCCCCTTTGAACCCGAGGTACTAAACGAAATCCGTGAGGTATATCGGCAGGAGACGGTAAGTTTCCCCTGGCAGGCAGGGGATATTTTGATGGTGGACAACATGTTGGTCGCGCACGGGCGCGAGCCATTCCTGGGTCCGCGTCGGATTGTGGTGGCAATGGCGGAGCCATTCAACGCTCCGCCGGTTGAACACTCAAACGATCGGGCCGCTATTTGACAATCAGTGGTGCCGTTTGCCTTGTCCCGCCTCTCAAGGGTGGGGCTTCAATAAATCGGAGGAAAGAAAAGAAATGATTAAGAAGAGTTTGAACCTTCTATTTTTAGTTGTTTTGGTGCTGGCGGCAGGGGGCACTACCTCGGCGGATTCGTTTGAGCTGGTCGGCCCAGGCACGCAGGTCGGCGAGCATCACCTCGAAGGAGACGAACAGGTTGGGCCTGGCGGGGTGATTACCGTCACCATCTCCAATAACCGGCCGGGATACCAGCGAATGTTCATCTACATCACCGGTGAGGATGAAGACGGCAATGAGGTTCTGATCTGGGGAACCGCTGTTGGCGGTGACAATTGCAGACCAGGAACATCATGTGTGTTCGATGTGCCTAACATCACCACCCTCGGGTTAACTGCTGATGAACTCTACGTAGAAGGGTATGCCGGACAAGCTGGGTCACGGGCAACCGTTGATCACGTTACGGTCAATCGTTAATTCGCTCGCTCTCTCCATAAACGAACCCCAGTCCTGGGTTGAAATCCAGGACTGGGGTTAGACGATGTTACCTGCGGAGCGAACACATGAGTAATTCGATTCCTGAGTCCGCTACTTTGCATTCACTCTCCCACGGTCAGCGCGCCCTCTGGTTCATGCAGCAGCTTCAGCCCGAGGGCGCGGCTTATAATTTCGTGCACGCGGCACGCATTTTAACAGAATTGGATGTTTCTGCTTTTCGCCAGGCGTGCCAGAAGTTAGTGGATCGCCATCCTGCCCTGAGAACCACCTTTCCTGCTTCTGCCGGAGAACCGGTTCAAAGAGTCCACGATCGGATGGAGGTCTGCTTTCAGGTGGAGGAGGCTGCTGATTGGAGCGAGGCGTACCTCAACGACCGTCTGGCCGAGGAGATCTACCGTCCTTTCGATCTGGCGCGAGGCCCGCTGATGCGGATGTTTCTCTTCACCCGGTCCACTGCCTCTGGCCGGGAACACATCGTCCTACTGGCGATGCATCACATCGTGACTGACCTCTGGTCCCTGGCGGTAATCATGTCCGAGTTGGGCGAGCTGTACGCGGCGGAAAAGGCTGGCGTTCCTGCGTCCCTGAATTCCCCGCCCACGCTCTACACCGACTATGTTCGCCAGCAAGCCGAGGCTCTGAACGGCACGGAAGGCGAACGTCTTTGGGCATATTGGCAGAAGCGACTCGCGGGCGCACCGTCCGTGCTAAACCTGTTCACCGACCGCCCTCGACCGCCAGTCCTAACCGACCGAGGCGCGGCCTCGACCCTCAGATTCGGCGCGGAACTGACACGGGGACTTAAAGCTCTGGCCAGGGCGCAAGGAGCCACGCTGTATATGACCTTGCTGGCCGCCTTCCAGGTGCTGCTCCATCGCTACACCGGCCAGGAAGATATCCTGGTCGCCTCCCCGTTTGCGGGGAGAGGTCGGGAGGCGGCAGGTCTGGTAGGTTACTTTGTCAACCCCCTGGTCCTGCGGGCGGATCTTTCCGCAAACCCGACGTTCTCGGCTTTTCTGGGTCAGGTGCGCCAGACTGCGTTGGAAGCCTTCGCGCACAGCGCCTATCCACTTCCGCTGCTGATCGAGCGTTTGCAGCCAGTGCGAGATCCCAGCCGGCCGCCGCTCGTTCAGGCTGTCTTCGCCTGGCAGCAGACAACGAGTCTGGTCAACAGCCAGGCCATGACCTCGTTTGCGCTGGGCGAAAGGAATGGAGGGAGGCTGGAACTGGGGAAGCTTCAGTTCGAGTCCATGGCCCTCGAACACCGGGCCGTCCCGTTCGAGCTGATGCTGCTGATGGCCGATGCGGGTGAAGAACTGGTGGCCACGGTGGAATACAACACCGACCTCTTCGACGCGGCTGCGATGGCCCGGATGCTGGAACATTATCAAACGCTGCTCGAAGCGATTGTCGCTAACCCGAAGCGGTGCATCTCGGAATTAGCAGTCCTCACCGCCGCTGAAGAGAAGCGACTGCTGGTTGAATGGAATGCCACGGCGGCGGCCTATTCATCGGAACAGTGTGTCCATACTATCGGGCAACTGTTTGAATCTCAGGTCGAGCGGACGCCGGAAGCGCCAGCCGTGACCTTCGAAGGCCGGCAGCTAAGCTATCGGGAGCTCAACGAGCGGGCTAACCAATTGGCCCATTACCTGCGGAAGCTCGGAGTGGGGCCAGAGGTCCTGGTCGGCATCTGTGTGGAGCGCTCGCTGGAGATGATCATTGGCGTGCTCGGCGTGCTCAAGGCAGGCGGCGCCTACGTGCCCATAGATCCAACCTATCCTCAAGAACGCCTGGCTTTCATGCTGCATGACAGCCAGGCCGGAGTGCTGCTGACGCAGGCACGTTTGCTGGCTGGTCTACCGCCGCATCAAGCAGAGGTGGCACAGGTGCTTTGTCTGGATGCGGACTGGCCGGCTATTTCCCAGGAGCGCAAGGCGAATCCGGAGAGCCAGGCAGCCGCGGATAACCTGGCCTATGTCATCTACACTTCCGGCTCGACCGGCAAGCCCAAGGGGACGCTCCTGCATCATCGCGGCCTGTGCAATTTTGCTTTCGCTTACAGCAAGGGAATGGGGATCGAGGTCAAGAGCCGCTTCCTGCAGTTCGCCTCCTTTAGTTTCGACGCTTCGGT
>Ga0247727_10018958_pt1 | contig 10730 bp, 14 predicted proteins | sample WisWelCaveWW1625_FD_202498 | JGI IMG/M metagenome (GOLD analysis project Ga0247727, IMG submission 202498) | Biofilm microbial communities from Wishing Well Cave, Virginia, United States - WW16-25 | ecosystem: Environmental > Aquatic > Deep subsurface > Groundwater > Cave microbial mat | place...
CTTATCTGTTCTGCGAAAAAAGCTTTCGCATCCTTTACCTCCATCACCAGACTTAACCTTTATCTTCGCTGAGTCAACAAACATTGCCTTAGGATTTCACCCCATTCTTGAAAAGAAAAAAGGCTAAAAAGTTCTGGCAGTTCCAAAACCTTTTAGCCTCAGAAAAAGAATTCTTAGGTAATAGCAACTGAATTCTAAGTTAACGTTGCGATGGAATCACATGAACTTTATGATTTTGCTGAAATCGAACAATCCCATCACGCAAAGCAAACAAAGTGTCGTCATTTGCACGACGAACAAAAAATCCGGGTTTGAACCGTGTGCCACGCTGACGCACAATAATGCTACCCGCAGTCACAAACTGGCCACCGTAAGCTTTAACTCCTAATCGCTGTGCATTGGAGTCGCGACCGTTCTGGGTACTCCCTAAACCTTTTTTATGTGCCATTGTTTTTCTCCTACCTAATTATGCCACAATATCTTTAACTCTGAGTTCTGTAAGCTCTTGCCGAAATCCTTTTTTCATTTGCGAATTTTTACGACGCCGGAACTTATAAGCTACTTTTTTCTCCCCACGTAAATTTTTCACCACTTCACAAATAACTTTGGCATTGGGAACAAACGGCTGACCCACTACAGGACTTCCATTCTTATTAACTAAAAGTACACGATCTACAATGATTTCTTTTCCAGGTTGAGCTTCCAACAGATCAACGTTCACTGGAACACCCTTTTCAACCCGAATTTGCTTTTTATTAAGCTCTACAATGGCATACATAATTAACAGGCCTCTCTTATTAAACTTCTCTGATTTCTTGTTCTTTTCGCGCTAATAACTGATCAATCGTTTCGATTGATTTATCTGTAAGCTTCTGCACTTCTTTCTGAGATTTAAACATTTCATCTTCAGTAATAAGCTTCTCCTTCTCAAGACGTTTAGCAGCCTCATTCGCCTCATGTCTAACATTTCGAACAGAAACCCTTCCTTCTTCTGCAATTTTCTTAATCAATTTTGATATTTCGTTTCGGCGCTCTTCTGTAAGAGGGGGGACAGGCACCCGAATAATTTTTCCATCAACATGAGGATTCAAACCCAGTTCAGATTTCTTAATCGCCTTCTCAATATCACCAACTGCATTAACATCCCATGGTTGTATCAAAATACTCTTAGCATCAGGAATCGACAAAGTTGCAAGCCCTTTGAGCGGAGTCGCTGATCCGTAATACAGCACTTCTAAATTTTCGATTAATGCAACATTAGCCCGACCTGTCCGCAGATTTTGAAATTCTCTACGTACAGCGTCAAGCGACTTATTCATTCTACTTTGTACTTCATCTTGAATTGATTTGACCGATTTCAAGGTTTGCATAATTCTTTACCTGCGAAAAATTTTTTCACCTACGGTCGTTCCAATATTTTGACCGAAGATAACTTTCTTAATATTTCCCTTTTTCGTAAAATTGAAAACAATAATCGGTAATTGATTATCCTTACAAAGCGAAATAGCCGTAGCATCCATCACCTTTAACTCCTGATTCAGCACTTGCATATACGTCAGGTGTTGATAAAGCTTCGCGTCCTTGTCTAACTCAGGATCACTCGTATAGACACCATCGACTCTTGTTGCTTTCAAAATAACATCCGCCCCGATTTCAATCGCCCTAAGAGCTGCCGTTGTATCCGTTGTGAAATAAGGATTACCGATTCCACCTGCGAATATGACAACACGTCCTTTTTCCAAATGCCGAATGGCTCGTCTACGAATGTACGGCTCTGCAATCTCTTTCATCTCAATCGCAGTAAGAACTCGAGTATATACTCCCATTTTTTCAAGTGCATCCTGTACTGCCAACGAATTAATGGCTGTTGCAAGCATCCCCATGTAATCGGCCGTGGCTCTGTCCATGCCATGACTCGCAGCTTTAACTCCGCGGAAAATATTGCCTCCGCCAATTACGATTGCGACTTCAACGCCCAGATGCCTTACTTCTTTTACCTGCTCTGCAATTGAAATAACTACTTCTGGATCAATACCGTATCTCTGAGACCCCTGAAGCGCTTCACCGCTTAACTTAAGAACCACTCGCTTATAATGAGCTCTTTCCTTGGAGACCGAATCTTTTACCATACCCGGTGCTGATTTTTTAATTGCCATGATCCCTTGGCGCGCCTTTTGGAGGGTTTAAAGCTATTTATCACCTAATTCAAAACGAGCAAATCGTCGGATAATAATATTTTCACCCGTCTTAGCAATAATCGCTGTAAGCACATCTTTAACTGTCTGCTTATCATCCTTAATAAATTTCTGCTCTAATAGACAGATTTCCTGAAATCTCTTATCGAGTTTTCCCTGGATAATTTTTTCTGCAACCTGTGGAGGCTTATCCTTAATTTGTTCTCTGGCAATTTCTTTTTCTTTCTCAATCCAATTCACAGGAACATCCTCACGACTCACATACAGAGGCTGCGTTGCTGCAACCTGCATGGCAACTTCTTTGACGAAGTTAGTAAAATCTGCAGTTCGTGCCACAAAATCAGTTTCACAATTGATCTCTATAAGAACACCTATTTTACCTCCCATATGAATGTAGGAAGAAATAAGTCCTTCTTTTGTCTCTCGACCCGATTTTTTTACAGCTGTATCAATTCCCTTCTTACGGAGAATTTCAACGGCCTTATCAATATCGCCATTTGACTCAGCTAGTGCTCTCTTGCAATCCATAACCCCAGCACTTGTTTTATCTCTAAGCTGTTTGATAATTTCTGGAGTAATAGCGGTCATAGTCATTTGATTATATGGAGGAAGCAGATTCGGAATCAGAAGCTTCAGAACCTTCTGTCTGTATCTTTGGAGCATCGGTAGACTGAACCGCAGCTAGAGCTTCTTGGGGAACTGTTTGCTCGAACTTTTGTCTACCCTCGATAATGATGTCTCCGACAATTTGGCAAAAAAGCTTAATGGCACGTATAGCATCATCATTGCCAGGAATAGGGTAAGTAATTACATCCGGATCACAATTTGTATCGATTAACGCTACAACTGGAATATTCAATCGGGCCGCCTCTTTAATAGCAATCTCCTCTTTCTTAGGATCGATCACAAACAGAGCTGATGGAAGTTGATTCAGTTTTCTTACTCCCGCCAAATTCTTCATCAATTTCTCACGCTCTTTACGAAGATGCATGACCTCCTTCTTCGTAATAAACTCGTACGTACCTTCTTTTTCCATCTGTTCAATTTGGTCAAGACGGGCTATGCTTTGCCGAACTGTTGAAAAATTTGTAAGCATTCCTCCCAACCATCTTTCCTTCACATAGGGCATTTGACAACGAATCGCTGTTTCCTCAATAGGCAACTGTGCTTGTTTCTTGGTTCCGACAAACAATACTGACTTTCCAGAACTTGCAACCTTCTGTAGAAACAGACATGCTTGCTCTAGGCAAACAATTGTCTTTTCGAGGTCAATGATGTAAATATTATTCTTTTCTCCAAAAATATACTTGGCCATCTTTGGATTCCATCGTTTTGTTTGATGACCAAAGTGAACCCCAGCTTCTAGTAATTGTTTTAATGTCACACGCGCCAACGAAATTTATCCTCCTGTTACCTCAACGGTTACAAAATCTTATGAAAAGTAAGCCCGGAATTTTAACATAAATAGCTTAATGAACAAGTCTTTTTTGAGCAGAACTCATCCATCATAAACAATCTAGGGAATTCTCATAAGCCGGGTTCTGTTTTCCCATTTTAATGGGAATGATGATCATCTATCTAGTGCTTCCCTTAAAGGAAGCCGCCAACGACCTGACCCGAGGCTTAAACGGAGCGGGCAGCTCCTGGCCTCCTATTTGGTCTTTCTTCAGGTGGGGTTTACCTAGCCAGGTTTCATCGCTGAAACCTCTGGTGGTCTCTTACACCACCCTTTCACCCTTACTCTTTTGTAAAGAGCGGTCTTGTTTCTGTGGCACTTTCCGTATCCAGCCTGGAACTCAGTAACGAGCCTCAAACCAGACCCTGGGAATTACCCAGCACCTTGCCCTGTGAAGCCCGGACTTTCCTCCTCCGCCTAAGCGGAAGCGATCATCCGAGAATTCCCTATAACATTTTTTCAAAAACCGATTTTCATTAACTACGAACAACACGAAACAATAAAAAACCTCCTATTGCCGCAAGAGTGACATCAGGGGCCCATAAAGCAATAGATGGCGGAATTGTTCCTTGTAAAGCTAACGCATCACTCAATACAAAGAATACATAGTAGATTGAGACCAATGCAAGTGCGATCCCAAAACTAATAATTGCCTCTCCTCTGCGCGTTATTAACGCCAAGGGAATACCAACTAAAATAAAAACTACAGGTGCCATAGAAATTGTGATTTTCCGGTAAACCTCCGACTCAAGCCGAAGCCTCACTTTCTTCTCTTGTTCTTTGGGTAACATAGTAACCAGCTCATCTAAACTCATATCTTTTGTCTTCTTATTCACTTCCCCCCTCAGAGCCGCTTCATCCCCTACAAAGAGCGGAGGCAGAACAAAACTCTTAAAATCAAGCTTATAGAACATATTTGGATCGGTCGGATTCGCCTCGTCTATTGTCCCATTATAAAGCTTGAGGCTTAAGGTTTTATCCTTAGGAGAAGAAAGAATCTCACCACTTTCAGCAATAATTGTCCGGATCGGCCTATCTTGTTCGGTCTGGTAGATGGTAACTCCCTTCATCTTATTCCCATGAATTTCTTGAATCAGAAAAACGTAGTCCTTAAATTCCTTGATGAAGCGCCCTGGCTCCAAATAGGCAGATGGTTTACTTAAGAAAATATTCTTAAGAACCTTGCGATAGGCAAAATGTGTATTTGAAATTAGCTGATCATTCAAAAAAAGTGAAAAAACACTCAACAGAAAACCTGCCAAAATCACAGGAAGTGCTATTTTTAGAATATTTACGCCACTCGCCTTCATCGCCATAATCTCATTATTTTGTGCAAATCCGCCAAAAACTAAGAGCACTGCAGAAAGGGCACTCATGGGAATCGTAAAGCTAACAGTTTTAACACTTCAAAAACATTCACTCCCTTATTAATGAAAAGATCTGCTAATCGAACCAAATTTCCAACTACAAACATGAAGGTAAATATCCCCAGCGAAAATAAGAATGGGACTACAAGCTCTCTTAAAACATACTTCCTTAAAATTTTCATGAAATATTACCTTTCACAAACATAATTTAGAAAACTTAAGAAACGACAATCTTGGATAGTTTGTCTTCTTTAGGCCCCGGAAATAATTTTGGCAGCTCCACAGTTAATACACCATCTTGATAGCTGGCTTTAGCATGAGACTCATCAACAGGCACAGGAAGTAAAAATGTCTTCGTGAAACTTCCGTACCTTCTTTCCTTTCTAAAAAAACCGCTGGGAGATCCCTCAATCTTAGAAATAATATTTCTAACTCCTTTGATTGTTATAAAATTATTTTTTACTTCAACATCAATTTTTTCTTTTTCAATTCCCGGCAGGTCACACTTTACAATCACATTTTTTTCAGCTTCAGTAATATCAACTTCCGGTTCATAAAATGCAAATTGTTCGCTCATACTTTGAAGAGCTGGGTTGGTAAGCCCCCTATTGAATACATCGTTGATCATATGATTAACTCGTTCTCTCAATATCATCATTTCCTGAAATGGATTCCATTCCGGCTGTAGATATTGAGCCCAAGCAGGAGCCGGCTCTTTCGTTGCAGATTGTTTTAAGCCTAATCCCATAAACCCCGGTTTATCACCCCTGATACTATTGGAAAATAGTATTAGGCCTGTCTCGAACACAACGACTCCAAGCAAAACAAAAACCAGCAAGCCTAAAAATGACTCCTTTTTACTACCCGGCATAAGAACCCTCCTTATTTGACACCCCCAAGCAAATCTGTCTGTATATTACAAAATCGTCTTTGATTTATCTATAAAACTCGGGGTCATCCCACAAAGGTATCTCAAAGTCATGATAATAATTGAAGTCTAACCCTATATATTAAAAGTGGTTATCACGATAAACACTCAAAGTGGCTTAATATGGATTAATTTGGCCTAAGGCTTGCAAACCCAAGCTCATATGTTACATTTCATTCATATTTCTTGAAGGAGATTGAAATGAGATTTTCGACCATGAATAGAGCAAAATTAAAGACAGTCACAAAAATGCTGCTGATAATCACCCTATTGTTTACGGTGTTTCACTCTTTAGCATTTGCGCAAAACATATCATCAAACTTACAACCTTTAAAGGATAAAGCTGATGATCTTCTTTCAGCAAATCAAATTCTCCCCGCTCTAGATATTTACCATCAAATTATTGAGAAAGAACCGGGATTTTCGAATTGTTATTTCAATATGGCAATCTGCTACAACCAGCTAAGACAGTTCGACAAAGCATATGCTGCGCTTGAAAAGTTCGTAAGAATAAAACCTAACGACAGTGAAGCCTATTTCAATATGGGAATTATGCAGGTTTATTTAGGAAACGATGAAAAATCCCGACATCTATTTCTGAAAGCTCGTTCGCTACATCCTTCGAGAGATATCAAAAGACGCATTAAGTATGCCCTCGACCATCTTCAGCCAAGCCCATTTTCGGATGAAAGCCTGGCTGAAATTAAAGCTTATTTGACTCATTCTTCCTGAGAGCTCCACCATTCTGAAAGTAAGTCTTATCTATTTTCCCGTCTAACATTCTGCGGATTTAAAGTGCTCTGAAACCACGGCATTCCCTGTTTGTCCTGTTGATTTACAAGATGGGGCGTATGTTCTACCGTAGCGACATGCCCTTTCGGAAATTTCGTGACATCTCCAGTCGGCATATCCATGGCTGGCTTATAATACTTATCACTGGGATTTGCCATTGCACCCCCCGTGGCAAGAAAAAGAACACCGATTGCGATAATAAATGCTCTTTGCGTTCTCATTGCCGATCCCCCCTTTCGATTCAATTTAACTATAACATATATTTTAGGAGCTAAAAAAAGGGTGGGGTAGAAGAATAGAAGTGAATGTAAAAATGGGCCCGCTAGGACTCGAACCTAGGACCAAGGGATTATGAGTCCCCTGCTCTAACCGACTGAGCTACGGGCCCCCGAATAAGAGGAGCAAGGAATGAGAAAATACGATCGAAATTATGATTAACTAAACGAACTTAACCTGCCGTCCTTTAGGACGGGCCCTTAAATATGAGGATAAAATACTAAATGATTGTGCTGGAAATTCGATAGGCTAACAACAAGTTGGCGTGTTGTAAACAGGTGAATTTAATCTTAAATCCTAGGCTATCCATTTGGCATTTTGTGGCAAAGAGGCAAAAATTTATATGGACTGTCTACAGAATAGTTCAGATGGAGAGGTGAAAAATAATAGCAGTTAGTTCTGCGCGTCGATATGATGCCTGACGTCTTTTCCCTGCTTCATATAAATTACGTCTTCGGCAATATTATTGGAAAGATCCGCAATTCGCTCAAGGTTGTGCCCGATCATCATCAAGCTCATACCCACTTTAATATTTAAATCATGACTTTCCATATGCTCTTCTAGCAAACGATAGAGATTGTCATTAAAAGCATCCACTTCATCATCACTCTTTAATACGTTCCTGGCAAGAGAAACATCCCCATTAACGAAAGCGTCCAGAACATCTCTAAGCATTTTTTGAGCTGCCTTAGCCATCTCCGGCAAGTTAAGATTCAGTTTCACCGGGGGTTCTTTAAGAACAATGAGTGCCCTTTCCGCTATATTAACTGCGTGATCTCCCATACGTTCCAAGTCCGTATTAATCTTAAGTATTGAAGTGATCAACCTTAAATCAATAGCCATAGGCTGTCCCAGTGCAAAGAGGCTATGCCCTCTCTCGTCTATTTCGATCTCAAGACGATTAATAAACTTCTCTTCGTCGATCACTTCTTTTGCGAGCGCTTGGTCACGACTGAATAAACTATCAACAGCCTTCTCAATAGCAGCTTCCACCATCAAACCCATTTTAAGCAGCTTTTCTTTTAGCTCTCGCAACTCTTCGTGAAAATGTCTTTCCATGTTTAACCTTTCATCCAAAACGACCCGTAATATAATCTTCCGTTTCTTTTTTGTCAGGTATTGTAAAAATTTTGTCAGTTTTTCCAAATTCGATCAAAGAACCCAGATAAAAATAAGCCGTATAATCACTCACCCTTGCGGCCTGCTGCATGTTATGGGTTACGATCACGATTGTATAGTTTTTCTTGAGTTCATGAATTAATTCCTCAATTTTTGCAGTGGCAATTGGATCCAATGCTGATGCCGGCTCATCCATTAAGATGATCTCGGGATTGACAGCCAAAGCCCTTGCAATACAAAGACGCTGCTGCTGTCCACCTGAAAGTTCCATTGACGATTGATGAAGCCGATCTTTCACTTCCTCCCACAGAGCTGCCTTTTTTAAACTCTTCTCAACAATTTCATCCAAAGTGCCTGCCCCTTTAATCCCATGAATGCGAGGCCCATAAGCCACATTGTCAAAAATGCTTTTTGGAAAAGGATTTGATTTTTGAAACACCATTCCCACAATACGCCTGAGCGCAACAATATTAATCCCTGATCCATAAATATCCACGTTATCAATCATCACACTGCCTGAAATACGCACGCCTGGAATCGTATCATTCATACGATTTATTGCACGCAAAAAAGTGGACTTCCCGCATCCAGAAGGACCGATCAATGCTGTGACAGATTTCTCTCGAATGTCGATCGCCACTTCCTTCAGAGCATGAGTCTTGCCGTAGAATACATCTAAATTTCTGACCAAAATTTTAGGCTGAGAATTTCCTTGCGCATTCATTTCTGTTGCCATTTCTTTCTTTAATGAAGCAATTTCGGTTTTGATCATATTATCACCTGACCCAGCTTTTTTCGGAAATGAATTCTGAAGAGGATTGCCATAAGATTTAATAAAAACGTCAAGGCAATCAACACTAAAGTTGTCGCCCATTGAATCGGCAACGTTTTTTCCGCATCTATCGATTGAGTCGCCATAATAAAGATGTGATACGAAAGTTCCATAAACTGATCAAAAGGGTTAATCATGGGAATAAATCCAAAAAGTTCCGTAACAGGGAGTCGAGGCAAAAAATAGGCACATCCGGTAAAAAGAATGGGAGCTGTTTCACCCGCTCCACGGCTAATTGAAAGAATGGCTCCTGTCAAAATCCCACCCCGAGCCTGGGGTAATACAACATGCCAAATCGTCTGCCACTTTGTTGCGCCCATAGCCAAAGATCCAGCACGATGGCTTTGAGGAACTGCGTTTAGTGCTTCTTCAGTCGAAACAATAATAACCGGAAGTACAAGTACGGCCAGTGTCGCTGCAGCCCAAAGCAAACAAGGTTGTCCAAAAAGTAATCCGGTTTGGAGAACTTGATCCAAATTCCTACCTACAAAAAGGATGAAAAATCCTAGACCGAATAATCCAAAAACAATGGATGGAACACCCGCTAAATTATTAACGGCTGCTCTTATCATTCGGACAACGAGTCCATCCTTCGCATATTCCACTAAGTAAATAGCTGCACCAACACCGAGGGGTAACGCCATGACAATCATGAGAATCGTGATCGCGAGAGTTCCAAAAATACAGGGGAAAATCCCACCCGCGGTCATCCCATGGACTGGTTCCTCAGTTAAAAACTCCCAACTGATGGTGCCAACTCCGCCCTGCACAATTTTTCCCAGGATGAATATCAGGATTAATAGAGGAATGAGGGCAAAAATTCTGAGCAAACCTTTAACCAGAATTTCAACCCAATCAAAGCTTTTGAGATCTAAATTCGAAGCTGAAATCGTCTGATTCCCGTACATGATTACATTCTCAACTTTCGACGCATTCGAGTTAGAATGATTTCAGAAAAAATATTGAGTAAAAAAGTTATGGTGAAAAGTACCGATCCAATGAGAAATAGCGCGTAGTAATGCTCACTTCCCTGTGCTACAGACCCCATTTCTGCTGCGATATTAGCTGTCATTGTACGAACACTCGAAAAAATATTTCCCGTAACAATAGCGGCATTTCCGGTAGCCATAAGTACGATCATCGTCTCACCCAACGCACGTCCAAATCCCAGGATCACAGCTGCTGAAATCCCTGAAACAGCAGCCGGAATCACAACATTCCGTATTGTTTGTAATTGAGTTGCTCCTAAAGCATAAGAAGCGTCGCGAAGTTCTTTAGGCACAGCCCGCAAGGAATCTTCCACAATGGTAACGATGATTGGAAAGGTCACTAAAGCAACACCCAGGGCACCGACAAATGCATTTAAACGAAATTTGGTGTGAAAGAAATGCTGAATCAGTGTGGCCGCCACAGATAAAATAAAAAATCCGATAACGACGGACGGAATACCCGCTAAAAGTTCAAGAGTGGGTTTCAAAGTTTCTCTAATCTTGGGAGATGCAATTTCTGCTAAATAAACACCAGATCCGATTCCGAAAATTGCAGAGATAATAGTTGCGGGGAAAGCAACAAGGAAGCTTCCACAGAACAGTGGAATCAATGAATATTTTGGCACCTCTGATACAGCCTGCCACATGATCTTAAAAACATACTTTTCGTCATAAGCGTCATAAACCCATTTTCCGATTAAATCCATCAGAGAAGCTGTTTTAAAAAACTGCACACCCTCTTTGAATAAGAAAATGAAAATAAGTGAGATAAACAA
>Ga0247727_10018959_pt1 | contig 10729 bp, 8 predicted proteins | sample WisWelCaveWW1625_FD_202498 | JGI IMG/M metagenome (GOLD analysis project Ga0247727, IMG submission 202498) | Biofilm microbial communities from Wishing Well Cave, Virginia, United States - WW16-25 | ecosystem: Environmental > Aquatic > Deep subsurface > Groundwater > Cave microbial mat | place...
TCCTCCTGCTCATTACCGGCATGTTCGGCGTCTTCTGCGCCCTCGACTTCTTCCTCTTCTACGTCTTCTGGGAGGTCATGCTGCTTCCCATGTACTTCCTGATCGGCGTCTGGGGCGGGCCGCGTCGCGAATATGCCGCGATCAAGTTCTTCCTTTATACGCTCTTGGGCTCGGTCCTCATGCTCCTCGTCATGCTCGCGTTCTATTTCTACAGCGACGGCAACACCTTCAACCTCGTAACGCTGGCGAACCAGGGAATCCACCAAGGTCCGCTGCTCAATCCCAACTTCCGCATCGCTTGCTGGCTGGGGCTTTTCATCTGCTTCGCGATCAAAGTCCCCATCGTACCGTTCCACACGTGGTTGCCCGACGCGCACGTCGAGGCCCCCACGGCCATCTCCGTCATCCTGGCGGCCATCCTCCTCAAAATGGGCGTCTACGGCATCCTGCGGATCAACTACCCCATCCTCCCGGACACCACGGCGCACTTCTCGAACATGATCGCGGCGATCGGCATGATCGGCATCGTCTACGGGGCCCTCTGCGCGATGGCGCAAAAGGACTTCAAAAAACTGATCGCCTACTCCTCCGTCAGCCACATGGGCTTCTGCCTCTTAGGCATGGCGTCCTTCACGCCGGAGGGCTTGAACGGGGCGGTGCTGCAGATGTTCAACCACGGCGTGATCACGGCCCAGCTCTTCTTGCTCGTGGGCGTCGTCTACGACCGGGCGCACCATCGCGAGATCGCGGGCTTCGGGGGCCTGGCCAAGATCATGCCGCGCTATGCCACCATGACCTCGCTCGCGTTCTTCGCGGCGCTGGGGCTTCCGGGCCTGTCGGGCTTCGTCTCCGAGGTGCTCTGCTTCATGGGCGGCTTCAAGACGTTTAGACTCTACACGATCGTCTCGGTCTCGGGCGTCGTCTTGACCGCCGCCTACATGCTCTGGACCTACCAAAGGGTGTTCCTGGGCCAGGTGAACGAGAAGTACAAGTCGCTCCCGGAGATCAACGCCCGCGAATTGGCCACGCTGGTTCCTTTGGCGATTATTACGGTCCTGGTGGGCGTTTATCCCAAGTTCGCCCTCGACCTCCTGAACACGTCGATGACGGCCCTTTCAAAGGTCGTGGAGTCCAAATCGCTGGCGGGACTTTAAAGGTGAAACTGAACTTCCATTACTTTCTTCCGGAACTCGTCCTGATCGGGACGATCCTCCTCATGCTCGTGGCCGATTTCTTCGCCGGGGCGAAAAAGAGGGGAATTTACCCCGTCCTCGCCTTTCTGGGGATGGCGGGGATGATGGCGGCCGTAACCTTCACCGCGCACCTGGCCCCGGCGACCTTCTTCGACGGCATGGTCTCGGCCGACGCCATCGGGCGGTTCTTCAAATATATCTTCGGTATCTCGGGGATCATGGGAGTCGTTCTCTCCCTGCGTTCCCCGGAGGTCGAAAAGGCCGATCAGGCGAGCTACTACACCCTGCTGACGGCCTTGGTCCTCGGCATGATGCTCTTGGGATCGGCCAACCACCTTCTCATGCTCTACCTCGCGCTCGAGATGGTCTCGGTCCTTTCCTACATCCTGACGGGGTCGCTCCGCGGCGTGCGGCGGTCTTCCGAAGCGGCCTTGAAATACGTCATCTACGGCGGCGTCGCCTCCGGCATCATGGCCTACGGGCTTTCGCTCCTCTACGGCATGACCGGCACGATGGCCTTCCCCGAGATCGCGGCCTTCCTCAAAGCGAACGCCGTCTCGCGACCGGCCCTCTTCACGGCGATTCTGCTGATCATGGGCGGCATCGGCTTCAAGATCGCCTCGTTCCCGTTCCACATGTGGTGCCCGGACGTCTACGAAGGCGCGCCGACGCCGTTCACGGCCTTCCTCTCGGTCGGCCCCAAGGCGGCGGGTTTCGCGGCCTTGATCCGGTTCTTCGTGGTCGGTCTCTCCCAGGCGGGTGAATCGGGATTTTTGCCGGTCAAACCGATTGGGATCGTGGAACTCCTGACCGTGCTTTCCATCGCCACGATGACGATCGGGAACTTGGCGGCGTTGTGGCAGAACAACATGAAACGGCTGCTCGCCTATTCCTCGATCGCCCACGCGGGCTATCTGCTCATGGGTTTCGCGGCGCTCAACACCCAGGCCCTGAATTCGATTCTCTTCTACCTGGTCGTCTACCTCATCATGAACATCGGGGCCTTCCTGGTCGTTCTGATGATCGCCAATCAGTTGGGCGTCGAGGACATCGGCGGCTACAAGGGCTTGGGCCGGCGCGGCGGCAAGGGGACCTTTCTCGCGCTGGTCATGACGGTCTTCATGTTCTCGCTGACCGGCATCCCGCCGATGGCGGGATTCATCGGCAAGTTTTACCTCTTCGGAGCGGTGCTTAAGGCCGGGCTCTATGGACTCGCCATCGCGGGCGTCTTGAACAGCGTCGTCTCCCTTTACTACTATGTGCGCGTCGTGAAGGTGATGTTCTTCGACGACCCGGATGACGCCCGCGCGGTGGCCCTCCCCGTCGCCTCCCAGACCTGGCTGGTCGGGGGCCTCGCGGCCTTGACGCTCTACCTGGGACTCTTCTGGAACGGCTTGGCGACGATCACCGTCAAGTCGACGGGCCTGCACACCGCGGCCTATGTGCCGCCTCCCGTAAGCGCGCCTGCGACACCCGCGCAGGCAGCACCGACAACATCGATTCCATGAACGTCTACATCCCCCTCTTGATGCTCTTTGGTTTCGCCGGGCTCCTGGGCGTGATCATCCTGGCCCTCTCGCATCTCATCAACCCCAAGAAATTCTCCGCCGAAAAAATGCAGACCTATGAATGCGGCTTCGACCCCATCGGTGACTCGCGACACCGCTTCTCGGTCAAATTCTATCTGGTCGCGATGCTGTTCATTCTTTTTGATATCGAGGTGGTCTTTCTCTTCCCCTGGGCCGTCCTCTTCAAGGAGTCCGTCGCATCGGGGATGGGGCCCTTCCTGATGATCGAGATGGGGATCTTTCTGGGGATCTTGGTCATCGGTCTGATCTACGTCTACGCGCGCAAGGCTCTGGACTGGAAATAGGCTACCACCCGCCTCCGCCGCCTCCACCACCGCCTCCTCCCGAAGACCCACCGCCGCTTGAACCTGAACTCGAGCTGGGAGCCACCGAAGCCGAAGAGATCGCGCCCGTCAGCGACGAGCCGAGCGACGACGTGAACGCCGCCGTGCCCAAGCCGGCGGCCCCGGCGTACCAAACGGGCGTGGATTGGGTGACGGGCTTGCCGGCCTCGGTCAGCACGTCCGCAAACTGCTCGGACCACTCCTGGTCGACGTCCAAGGCCAACGCGTAAGCCAGAAACTTTTCGAACACCTCCGGCGTTTTTTTGGGCGGGGCCAGGGCGTTCAAGCGGTCTTTCTCGGCGACTCCCAGGTACATGCGAAGGCCCTCGATCTTGTCCAAAACCTTCCGTCCTCCGAGCGTCGGGGCCTTGAGGAGGTGGAAAAAGAGGAGGTTGAGGAAGACCGCCAAGAGGAGGATCCAAACCATCCACCAGGAACTCGACTGGCCGAATATGTAGAGGCCGATGACCTCCCCGATCAAGAAGGGCAGGGCGAAGAGGGTCGAGAAAATCGCCCCGAGGAAGGATCCCGCCTTGTCCAAGACGCCCCGGCTCGACCACACGGATTTCCAATTCGCGAGCGCCTGGCGGACCAGGAAAAAGACGCCCACCGACCAGCCGGTCAGCCAGATCAGCATGAATCCGCCGGTGCCTCCCGTTCCTCCGCCGCCTTGTGAGAGACTCGCCAAGAGGGCCACGACCGTGACGAGGAGGCCGCCGATGAAAAAGCCCCGGTTGTTCAAGAAGTAGGACTTTTCGAACCGGTTCTTCAGGTCCTTCTTCAGTTCCGAGACCGCGCCGGTGATCGTAGACCGGTTGTCGCGCTTGATCTCCAAAGATCCGCCCGCCAAAAGCGAGTTCAACAGATGCTTCTCGTCCGGCGCCGAGGGCAGTCCGGACGCCGTCCCTCTCTGAAGCGTGTAGGTCCCCCCCTGATCGACGATCTTTAGGAATTTACCCACCGCGAGGTGAATCAGCGCGGCCGCCAGGACCTTGTCGTCGTAACCCATCTTCCAGATAGTGCGGACGGCGGCGGGCGTGAGACCGTCCGGGGCCTCGAAGAGCGGGATGATCGTCCCTTTCGAGGGATCGCGGCCGACCTGGTGCCAGACGATCAGATAGTAGGCGAAAATTCCCAAAAGACCGAAAAGGCCGAAGATCAGGATCCGATTGTCCTGGAGGAAATGGTACCATTCGTCGGCCTTGGTCGGCGCGCGAACGAAGCCCTTCGGCCAGGTCACGACGATCGTGAGCCCCTGCCGGGCGTCCAAGACCGCCGTGGTGCGGAAGACCGCCCTTTCGTTTCTGTCCACCGAGGCCGTGAGATTCCGGTCTTTATAGCCGAAGTAGCCCGTATAACCTTCGGCCTTGATTTGGTCCCGCGGGATCCCTCCGGGGAGGGTCACCGTCGCCGTCGCCTCGTCGATGGGAAAGGCCCAGCCGTTGCCGGTCACGTTCCAGTAGAGCTCGTCGTGATCGGGAAAGAACCCGAGCTGGCGCTCGCTCCCGTAACGGATCGTGTACGTGTAGGTCCCCGCCGGGAGGAGGACATCCTCGCTGCCTATGTAGACCCGGGAACCGTTGCCCTGCCCCGCGAGATGAAAGGGTTCGGAGCGCCCGTCCCGCTTCACCTCCAAGACCTTAAAACCCGTCGTTTTCCGGAATCCCCAGGGCGTCACGTACTCGGTCGGAAAGTCCCGGAAAATCCCCCGCTTAATTTCCTCCCTTTCAGCCACCACCTTGATCGTCTCCGTCACCTCCATCGAGGCGTCCGGCGTAACCGTAATCTCGGAATGGAAAGCGAGAATCCGCTCGCCGGCGAGAGAAACCGAAGGAAGAAGAAGCGCTGCAAGGACAAGTAAGACAAGTAAGAATTTAGAACGCGACATCCGGATTCTTCCTTTCCGTGACGTATTCGACCTCGAAGAACGGCCCCTCTTTAAAACCAAAGGGCTTGGCGAGAAGCAGGCTGGGAAACGTCTGGACGCGCGTGTTGTAGTTCCGGACGGTGCCGTTGTAGTAGCGCCGCGCGTATTGAAGACCGTCTTCGATGTCCGAAAGATTCTTTTGAAGATCGAGGAAGTTCTTGTCGGCCTTGAGATTCGGATAGCTCTCCACCAGGACGAAGATGCTTTTGAGCCCGTCGACGACCTCTTTGGGCGTCCGCAAAGAAGCGACGTCCGTGAAAAGCTTCTTTTCGTGGCCTGCGTAACCCTTCACGACCTCCACGAGAGCCGGCACCAGATCGGCGCGACGTTTGAGTTGCACGTCGATGCCGCTCCATGCCTCTTTCAAAAGATTCCGGTCGCGAATGAGACGGTTGAAGAGAAGGGAGGCCGAGAGAACAAGGAGCAGCACGGCGAAGAATAAGAAAAACAACATTCTTTCTGATTACCCTGTTTGACCCTTTTGGTTCAACAAACTATCATCATCGAATGAGTCTTCTTCGCTGGTTCCGATGGGTGCTGCTGATTCTCTTCTTTGGATTCGCCCAGTGCAGCGGCGTCCCCAACCCAGCCGCCCCCCCGGGGCCGCCGGCGGAGCTCCCCTCAGCGCTCCGGTTTCCGGAGGAGATCTCGATTAATGTGGGCAAACTGGGTTCGGAATCGTCGTCCGCGGCCCTTACCGTTAAGGCCCAGGAAAAAACCGATTTTGCCCTGGATATCTTGGCGGCCTTCATTACCTCGAACATCAGCGGGACATTCGTCGACCTGATGCTCGCCTCCTTCAACGAGCTCTTTGACGCCCTTGCGATTCCTGTCAGTCCATCGGTCAAGACCGTCATCAAGGAGTTGCGGTTCAGTTCGGAGCAGTTCGTTCCGACTTCGGGGAATCCCATCGAAATCATCCTTCCCCTCCTCGTACAGATCGCCGAATCGGAGGCGAACGGCCGATTCGACCCGGAAGGGGATGTGATCGGGACGATCAAGATCGATTTTTCAGACTTCGACGCCGACGGGGATGGGGTCAAGGACGGATGCACCGGCTGCACCTGCCCCGCGGGATGCGATATTGGCTCCTGTCCCAAGTTTATCTCTCCGGACAAGGCTCGTCCGATCTGCTACCAGATTTGGGTCGACAATGAAGGAAACGAGATCTTCAAGCGGCTCCTGGCCGGTCGATTCGATCAACTTCCAACCCCTGCCACTGATTCGGCCCCGGAGATCCCGGGCGCCGGGACCTACATCCAGAGATACTCGTTTCCCACGGCCCCGCAGGTTCCACCGTTCGGCATTCGGGTCTTTTACGATCAAAAGGATCTCGCGAACCGATTCAACGACTTCCGGATCCGGGCGGACGATCCCTTGCCTTCGGATTTCATTTCGAGCCTTCTGGACAACGTCCGCATGACCCAACTCCAAGAAGGGGCCGATGAGTTCACCTCCAAAAAGACGGTCAAATTCGCTCAAGAATGCCGACCGGGTCGCGAGGAGGACTGCGCCTTCGCCCAGCCGGTGGGTCGTCAGGTCAGCCGCTACCGGGATAGCGGCGTCTTCTGGAGCGCCTCCGGCGAAAACCCATTCGGCGATTCGACCTCATCATTCACCAACGCCTGCGTGAATCTGGACACGGCGCAGGCCGTCGATCGCCAGAATTGCATCGATGCGGGAATCGACGTCGAGGGAGAGGCGTTTGTCGACTTTGTTGAGGACTTCGATGTTCAGTATCCGGCGGGGTTCCCGGCCCTGCCGCCGTTTTAAGGGGAATGCTCTTCTCTCAAGGAGTAAGACCGCACGTACAATCGCGGAGGCAACTCGTTCCTTCCGGACAGGTCACGGGACAGACATCAGGTCGGAAGACCTCGTCCGGGGGATCGCATTGCTCACCCAAGTCCGGATCGACAATCCCATCTCCACACCCCGGAAGGGTTCTGAGACAGAGGCAGCCGCAGCTCCCGAACTCGTCCTTTCCGCAAAAGCAGCCTGCCAGGGCGTCGGCGCAGGTCTGCTGACAGTCCGCAATGAACATGCACCCTTGAAGGGCACCATCGTCGGCCGTGCAGGCGCAGGCAAGGTCCGTGAAACAATCGGGGTCTTCGCAGTCGACGAGGCGATCGATATCGTCGTCGAAGCGATTGTCGCAGATCTCAGGAATGCAGTCTTGCGGGCAGTTAGAGGGGGTTTCTCGGTCCTCCTTTCCTATGCAGATGCCATCACCGCAGATAACGACCTCATCACACAAGCAAACAGCCGGATCAAACTTACTCGGCCCACAGATAAAAGCGGGATCGTAGAAGTTATGGCAGAAGTCGTGGGTGATGCATTCGCTCTGAAATGGATCACACCCAGAGAGGTTGGGGGCACAGTGACAGAAATTATTGCCGAGATTGTTAAGGCAGGGAGAACCAGGATCACAGTCGCCGTCGACCTGACACTGGCTTTCGGGAAGACAGCTCCCGCCGCCTCCGCAATCCTGCGGACAATCTTCATTTTCGGAGCAGATCCCGTCCCCACACAGAACACAATCCGACGGACAGGTTTCGATCGTCTCGTTCTCGGAGCAGAGACCGTCGCCGCAAAAGCCCTTACTGAAGAAACAGCGTTCATCTTCGGCATTGGGACAATCGGCGACGCCATCGCAGGGGGTGGCGCAAATCTGTGGATCTTCGGCTGAAAGTGTCGTGCAGCGGTATTGGCCGAAAGGACAGGATCCGCAGAACTTTGGCCCCTCATCGCCTCCCCCGCATCGGAGGTCCGGGTTCCCATCGCAAGGCGCCGTGCAGATCCAGGCGCTGCAATTGACAAAGGTCCCATCGGGGCACCGATCGCAGTCTTCGGGGCAGGTTACGTCCGTCTCATTGAGAGGAGGATAAGCATCGCACGACAGGTCGCCGCAGGACGGGCAGTCTCCTGGACAACTGGAAGGGTTTTCTCCGATCTCTTGATCACAGAACCCGTCGCAAACGCAGCCCAACGGACAGGCACAGTCATTCGGGCAGTTCTCCACAGTCTCCCCGTAGAAGTCCTCGCAGATTCCATTCAGGAGACAGGGATCCACCTCGCCGCCGCCGCAGAGTTCCGCGCTCTCATCGAAACCGTCGGGGCATTCGAAAATCCCGTCACAGGCTAATCGGCACCCTCCGTTCGGATCGCCCGGGCAAACGAAGTACCCGCCGGAACGGCAGGCATAAGGGCCGCTGCCGCAGTAAAGCTCGCTCTCATCCTCGCCACCGGCGCATTGGGGGTCTTGATGATCACAGGGGACGACACACTCAAAAGACCCCGGACAGAAGAACCCGGAGCCGGCCCGACAACCGACCCCGGCGATGCAATCTTCCCGGCAGGTCTCCTCTTCGCCGGCGTTCGCATCGCAGATCTCATCGCCGCATTCGACCGGCCTGAAGACCTCCTCGCAGGGGTCGCCGATCCCGTCGCCGTCGGCATCGGTCTGGTCCGGGTTGGTCAGCAAGGGGCAGTTGTCGCAGGCGTTGCCCAACCCGTCCTCGTCGAAATTCAATTGCTTCGGATTGACGTGTCCGGGGCAGTTATCCGTCCCATCGAAGACGCTGTCCTTGTCCGTGTCCGATTCGCACTCAAGGACGCCGGCCCCTACGCACTCCGTCACCACGCCCCCCGCGTCTTTAAGGATCGCATCCAGGACCGTGAAGTCCCCTTCCAGTTCTCCGGAATCACAGAAGAACCTGCCGACGAACTGACTGGTGAGCGACAACTCAAAAATGCCCTCAGGTGTCGTGAGGATCAGAGGGACTGTCGTCGTGACGTCGATCAGGATGGAGAGCTCGTCGCATCGACCGGTCAGGAGGGCGTCCGGTGGGAGGGGACCGATGTCTTGAAGATGGGCGATATAGGTCCCCTCGAACGTCTTCTCCCCGATTTGACAGCCCTGAAGCTCGACCTCCACAAAGACGTCAAAGAAGGAATCGATGAGACTGCAATCGACAAAGCTCACCCAGACTTTCCCTCCGGGATTATCGCAGAGGGGATAAGAATGTTCTCCGGAGGGGCATTGGACGGTTTCTCCCAAGGCCTTGAGGGCGACGGGGTTCGTGGCGCCGGGGAAGTCGAATCCTAAGGCCGAAAGGACCGCCGTGGTCGCGACGTCGTTGAGGGTCGTCGCCGCCTCGGTGGTGAGGAGAACCTCTGCGGAGGGGACCTCGCCTCCTGCGGGTTCCGTTGTCTGATTCGCTCCCTCTCCGCAACCTCCCAAGCCGGCGACAGCCAATAAAATAATGAGGAGAACGCGCCGCATGATACGGTCATTTTAGGCTGATAAATTCTATGTGTCATTATTGATTTAACCAAATAATTATAGATAGTTGTCTGTATCCTTGACAAGGATACACCCCACTTTTAGAGTGAGCTCATGTCCATGACTGACATTTTCGCCGGAGCCGTCATCGCGACCAAGGTCAGGGAGGTTGTGGCTTGGGGACGCAAATACTCCCTCTGGCCCATGCCCTACGCCACCGCCTGTTGCGGCATCGAGTTCATGGGGGCGGTGTCGTCCTACTTTGACATCTCGCGCTTCGGCGCGGAGCTCGTCCGTTTCTCGCCGCGCCAAGCCGATCTTTTGATTGTTCTGGGCACCATCAACTACAAGCAGGCCCCGATCTTGAAGCGGATCTACGACCAGATGTGCGAGCCCAAGTGGGTGATTTCGGCGGGCGCCTGCGCGTCTTCGGGCGGGTTCTACAACAACTACAGCGTGGTGCAGGGGATCGACGAAATCCTCCCCGTCGACGTCTACGTGCCGGGCTGCCCGCCGCGGCCCGAGGCCATCCTGAACGCCGTCATGAAGATCCAAGAAAAAATCGTCGCCGAAGCCAAGGGGGTGCCCGATGTCTCTGCGGCCTAGTCTTCATCTCGCCGTCCTACTCGTCTCGCTCCTTGTTTCTCAGGCCGCGTTCGCCGATGGAATCGACGAGGGCGACAAGTTCTTCTCCGCCGGCCAGTACGACATCGCCGCGGACAAATACTACGCCGCCTACATCGCCAACCGCACGGGCGGGCGGGCCGCGGAGGCCCTGGTCAAGACCGGACGGGCGTTGGATCTCGCAAAAAAGAATCTCTACGAAAAGGCCGACGGCCGTTGCTATCTGGGCAAGAAGAGCGAAAGACAGGCCCGGCCCGAGTGCTTCGAAGCGGACGTGGCCGACTTGAACCGCCGCTACGGCGAGGGCGCCTTCAGCTACCACGGCGATCAAGTTCAGTACTCCTACAACGCGACCCATTTTCGAAAGATTTTGGACGAGTTTTCCAACAGTTCGTATCAAGAGGAGGCCAGCCTCATGATGCTCCGGGGCAAGGAGCTCCTCTCCGACGAAGCCGATTCCGTGATCCAAAAGGTGGACGACTGGCTCGCGAAATATCCGAGCAGCAAGCTCCGTCCCAAGGGCCTTCTCCTGCTCGGGCGGCTACACGCCGACGCGTTCGTCACGTTCAAGAGCGGCGGTTTCATCCTGATCAACGGCAAGGTCGACCCGGAAGGCATCGCCATGCGGCGCTCCAAGTATCAAGCCAAAGGGTTGGCCGCCTTCCAGGAAGTCTTCGAGAAGTACGGCTCCTCAACCGAAGCCTCCACCGCCCGGCGCGAGTACGACCTTCTCAAAGCGGGACAAGACGACGGGATTTTCTACGGAGTGAGTTACTAAAATTGATCCTCGA
>Ga0247727_10018960_pt1 | contig 10729 bp, 11 predicted proteins | sample WisWelCaveWW1625_FD_202498 | JGI IMG/M metagenome (GOLD analysis project Ga0247727, IMG submission 202498) | Biofilm microbial communities from Wishing Well Cave, Virginia, United States - WW16-25 | ecosystem: Environmental > Aquatic > Deep subsurface > Groundwater > Cave microbial mat | place...
TCATGCCGTGCTCCGGTTTCAGGCCCGCGTCGGTGACGATGGAGGGCAGATGCACGATGAGCATGGCAACGTGAAAGCCGCAGACGAAGTAGCCCCAGAAAAGCAGATGGAAGCCCTTCTCGCGCATTGCCTCGTGCAGCGCCTCGGTCATGGACTGCTGGGGCCCCGCATGAGGCGCGCCCTTGCCGCTGGTGAAGAACGCGAGCGGCACCATCAAGGCTGCAATGGCGGCGAGGCACAGAAGCGCGATCTGCCAATCGAATTTGCCGATGAACAGCTGGGCGACCGGCAGGATCGCGAATTGGCCGAACGAGCCCGCGGCGGTCGCGATGCCGAGCGCGGTGCTGCGCTTCTCCGGCGCCGTCACCCGCCCGATGACCGCGAGGATCGTGGCAAAGGTAGTGCCCGAGAGAGCCAAGCCGATCAGGAACCCGGAACCGAGATGCAACGCGAGCGGCGTGGAGGTGAATGCCATCGCCACCAACCCGAGCACATACATCAGGCCGCAGACCGCGACCACGCGGCCGTTGCCGTAGCGGTCGGCGATGCCGCCCGCGAATGGTCCGAGCAGACCCCAGACCAGGTTTTGGATCGCCATCGCCAGCGAAAACGTTTCCCTGCCCCAGGCGCTCTCCAGGCTCATTGGCTGCAGGAACAGCCCGAAGCAGGCGCGCACGCCGATGGCGATGCACAGAATCAGGCTGCCCGCAACGAGAACCGCGGTCGGATTGCTGCGCAGGCTGGAAGCGTTCATGCGCCGCTATTTTAGACGCTCGACGAAATCGCGAATCACGATTGCGAGATGATTTTCCCGGCCGGTGTAATGATGATCCGCAGCCGGGATCATCACCTGCGCCGATCCCGGGATGCCGTTCAGAGTCATGTGCCGGCGCCACTCGGCGCGCAGGGCGCCGATGACGCCGTAATCGGGATGGACGCCGACACCGTGCACCAGCAGGAGCGCGGCCTTCGCGGTCTTGTTCCCGGCATAGAGACCGAGGAACTCGCGCCCGGCGGGCAATTTGAGCTGCACCGCGTCGCCGACCACCAGGCTGGGCAGGATTTCCGCTGCCCAGCGCCTTTCGCGTTCGTAGTCTTGCGCGGCGGGCGTGGATGTCCAAAGAATGAGGGCAATAAATAAACCCCAAATTCTCATTTCCGCCTTGCAATCCAATACAACGGTATTCCCGCGGCCATGACCGCGATGCCGGTGAGCACCATGTTGCCGAACTTGGGCCCGTAATCCGCGAGCGCGTAGTCGACCGTAGAGTAGATCATGTACGCGCACATCAGGCAGAACACGATCGGGATCAGCGGATGCCAGGGTGTGCGAAACGCGGGCGCCTCGCCGCCGCGGCGCCGGAACACGAAAATGGTAAGCCCCGTCAGCAGGAAGAAAGTCCAGAACACGGGCGCCGTGTACTCGACCATGGCCTGAAAGCCGTCCCGAGTGAAAGAAGCCGCCCACACCAGCAGCAGCGCGATCGCGCCCTGCAGCAGGAGCGCGTTCGCCGGCGTCGAGCCCGACGTGCGCCAACTGGCGAGGCGGGCGAAGAGCGGGAAATCCTGCGCGAACGCCCAAGTCGTGCGCGCGCCGGTGAAAACAGCGGCGTTCATCGTAGTAAGGGCGGAAACGCAAACGATCAGCGCGATCAGCACCGCCCCACGCTCGCCCGCCAGCTGCCGCATCACGTCGGCGGCTACCGCTTTCGATTCGCGCATGCCACCCAGGCCGAGCGCCGCGAGATAGCCGATGTTCACGAGCAGGTAGAGCGCGGTCACGGCAAGAATGCCGCCAACGAGGATCTTGAGCATGTTGCGGCGCGCGTCGCGCACTTCGCCCGAGAGATAAGCGGCCTCGTTCCAGCCGCCGTAGGTGAAGAGCACGAAGATCATCGCCAGGCCGAACGAGCCTCCGCCTGCGCCCGCCGCCACCGGCTGCGGGCTCCCGCCCGCAAAGAGCGCTCCGATCGCGAGCAGCACGAGCGCCGAGATCAGCACGATCTCCATCACTTTCTGCAGCGTCTTCGACTGGAGCGTTCCCGCAACGTTGAGCGCTGTGAGCGCGGCGACTCCGATCGCTGCCCAGAGCGCCGAGCTCTTCTCACCCAGGCGCAGGATCTCGGACGCATAGTCGCCGAAGGCGAACGCCACGGCGGCGATGGCGCCGGTCTGGATAACCGTCATGCGCGACCAGGCGAAGAGGAACGCGGCGCCGCGGCCAAGCGCGCTTGCAAGGAACGTGTACTCGCCGCCAGTCACCGGATGGCGCGCGGCGAGCTCCGCGTAGACGAGCGCGCCGCACAGCGAGACCGCGCCGCCGAGCAGCCAGGCGAACAGGAACTGGGCCTCGCTCCCGGTGTTGCCGGCGACCAGCGAGGGCAGTTTGAAGATGCCGACGCCGATCACCATGCCGACGGTCAGGAAGATACCGTCGGCGACGGACAGAAGCTGCTTCGGTGCGTTCATTGCCTGCTCGCTTTCCAGGGCACACTGCGCGCCGTTTCGCCGTCGGAAACCCGCACGTCACCCTCGATTCTGCCCTCGACCACCTTGCCGCGGAACAGCACGTTGTAGCCCTTGCCGCCGACCGTGCCGGTGACGGCGAGGCGCAACTCCTCGCCGCGCAGGCGCGCGCCGCGCACCACCATCGGCGAGCCGCCGGCGTGCGCGTCCACCTCGAGGATCTGGAATTTCTGCGTGATGTCGAATTGCCAGCGTCCGCCGAGCTCCGGCATCTCGGCGATCCAGCGGCCGCGCGCATCCGCCGGCACCAGCCAGAGGAACACGCGCGAGCGGCCGAGCGGCCCGACCATCTTGTCTCCGAGCGCGAGCTCGATCATCTCGTCGAAGGGCCAGGGCCCGAGGTCGTAGTCGTGCGAGACGATGCGCGCGCCCGGCTTGAGCTGACCGATAAGGCGCGGCAGCAGCTTCAGGTTCACCTCGGGCAACAGGTACATCGTCACCACGCCGACGCCGCGCAGGTCGGTTTCGAAGAGATCCCGCACCTCGAACCTGGCGAGCGATTCCACGCCCGCGCGCTCCGCATTCTCGGTCGCCAGCTGCACCAGCCGGGGATCGATGTCCACTCCGAGGCCCCGCGCGCCAAAGCGCTTCGCAGCCTCGATGACGATGCGCCCATCGCCTGAACCCAGGTCCACCAGGCGCTCGCCCGCTTTCGGCTGCGCGAGGTACAGCATGCGCTCCACCACCTCGTCCGGCGACACCACGAACGGCGTAGTGCCGTCGTCCCAGGCCCAGGACTGCGCGCTCACGGTCGCAGCGGCAAAGTACAGGATCGAAAAAAAGAACAATCTCATGCGGGTAAAATCCCTCCTCGCGCCCCGGTAGCTCAGTGGATAGAGCAGCCCCCTCCTAAGGGGCAGGTCGCACGTTCGATTCGTGTCTGGGGCGCCATTCCCGCACGCTCATTTTTGGTATTCGGAGTTTAGATGGTTTTTCACGGCAAGTGGTACGACGAGGTGAAAGTTGGCGACGGCTTCGGCACCAGCGTCACTGTCACCGAAACGCACATCGTGCTCGGCTCGGGCATGTTCGGCGATTTCAATCCGCTGCACGTGGACGAGGAGTTTTCCAGGCAATCGATGTTCGGCGGCCGCATCCTGCACGGGCCGTTCGCAAGCGCGCTGGTCTCCGCGCCGGTCGGCAATTATTTCGCCGGCACCGCGATCGCCTACCTCGAGCACGCCTGCCGCTTCAAGGCACCGGTGCGCGCTGGCGACACCGTGGCCACGCGCTGGACGGTGACCGCCAAGCTTGACAAGCCCAAGCATAAGGGCGGCATCGTCGTGCTGCGCTGCGAGGCGAAAAACCAGAAGGGCGAGATCGCGGTCGAGGCGGACGGCAAGATCCTGGTCGCCAACCGGCCTAGCTGAAACGCGCATCGGGCGCAATCGATTTCTCCGCCTCGCGTTTTCGCAGTTCCTTGCGCTGCACCTTGCCGGTGGTGGTCATCGGCAAGGCGTCGATGAACTCGATCTCCCTCGGCACCTCGTAGGGCGCAAGGCGCCCCCGCACCTGCGCCTGGATCTCTTCGATCAGCGCCTGCGTCGCCGCCTGCCCCGGTTGCAGCACGATGAAGGCCTTGACGATCTGGCCGCGCGTCGCATCGGGCTTGCCGATCACCGCTGCATTCGCCACTGCCGGGTGCCTGACGAGACAGGATTCGATCTCCGCCGGGCCGATGCGATACCCCGAGGCCTTGATGACGTCGTCCGACCTGCCCTGGTACCAGAGGTAGCCGTCCTCATCCATGCGGCCCTGGTCGCCGGTACAACCCCAGTCGCCGATGAATTTCTCGCGGGTGGCTTTTTCGTTCTTCCAATACTCGAGAAAGAACACGGGATCGTTGCCTTTCTTTACTGCTATCTCGCCCAACTCTCCCCGGGGAACTGCAACGCCTTTTTCATCAATGATGGCGACGTGGTGGCCGGGATACGGCCGGCCGATCGAGCCCGGCTTCACCGGCCAGGCCGACTGGCAGTTGCCGACCACGTAGTTGATCTCGGTCTGGCCGAACATCTCGTTGATGGTGACGCCGAGTTGCGCGCGCGCCCATTCGATGACGGTGACGCCCACCGATTCTCCCGCGCTCATGACCGAACGCAAGGAAATGTCGAAGCGGGACGAAGGATCGGGTACCGCTTTCATCATCAACTTCAAGGCGGTTGGAAAAAGAAAGGCATTTCGAACTCCATACTTTTCCAGCAGGTCGTACGCGCGCTCGGGATCGAAGCGCCCGCGGTAGCCGAGAATCGGCATGCCGAAATACCAGCTCGGCAGCAGCGCGTCCATCAATCCGCCCGCCCAGGCCCAGTCCGCAGGCGACCAGAACATGTCCCCCGGCTGCGGGAAGAAATCGTGCGAGTAGACGAAGCCCGGGATGTTGCCGAGGATCAGCCGGTGCGCTTCCAGCGCGCCCTTGGGCGGGCCGGTGGTGCCGCTGGTGTAGATGATGAGCGCAGGGTCGTTCGAGGAAGTTTCGATTTGTTCGAATTCGCACTTCGCCTTCTGAATTAAGGACTCGTACGAATGAACTCCGGCCTCCCGTGCACCGCCGACCCCGATCACGTGCCTGAGGTGAGTCAGCTTGTCCTTCGTGGCCCAGAGATTCGCGATCGTGGTCGGTTCAACGAAAACCACACTGGCCCCCGCATACTCCATTCGGTATTCGAGCGCCTCCGGGCCGAACAGGTGCGACAGCGGCAGCGCGATCGCGCCCATCTGGAAGATCGCCATGTAGGCGATCGCCATCTCCGGCCTCTGCGGCAGGATCAGCGCGACGCGGTCGCCGCGCTCCACGCCCAGCGCCACCAGCGCGTTCGACAGCCGGTTGGCTTCGCGCTGGATGTCCCAGAAGGTGTATTTCGCCGCGGCGCCCGACTCGTCTTCCCAGTAAAGCGCGAAACGCGAGCGGTCTTGCGCCCAGCGGCCGCAGCAGGACTGCGCGATGTTCAGGCGCTCCGGCACCTCCCAGCGCCAGCTGCGGTACAGTTCTTCGTAGCGGTTGTTCACTGGATGTTCACTGCGCGACGTTGCCCATCGCGCCGGAGCAGTTTACCATCCAAACCGATTTTCCCTGAGGATACTGAAACTTACGCATGCCACGCGCCCTCGTCTTCGATGCTTATGGAACCCTGTTTGACGTGCATTCGGTGCAAACGCGCTGCGAGGCCCTGTGGCCTGGCAAGGGCGCCCAGCTGTCCCGGCTCTGGCGCGCGAAGCAGCTCGAGTACACCTGGCAGCGCAGCCTGATGCGCCGCTACGCGCCGTTTTCGCAGGTGACCGTGGACGCCTTGCTCTTTTCAGGTGAGTTTCTGGCACTGAAAATAGAAAAAAAAGAAAAACAAGCACTGCTGGACGAATACCGCAGGCTTGCGCTCTACCCTGACGTTTCTGAAACTTTTAAACGACTCAGCGGCTGCAAACTCGCGATCCTCACCAATGGCTCGCCGGACATGATCGAACCGCTGGTCGCGCAGTCGGGCCTGAGGTTCGATGCGGTATTGAGCGTGGACGCGCTGCAGGTGTTCAAGCCGGCACCGGAGGTGTACCAGCTGGCGGTGGACACGCTGCAGACGCCGAGAGAGGAGATCGGCTTCGTGTCGTCCAACTGCTGGGACGCGCTGGGCGCGAAGTCCTTCGGTTTCGCCGTCTACTGGATCAACCGCGCCCAGGCGCCGGTCGACCGAATGGGATTTCAGCCGGACCGCATCGTAAAGTCGCTGGATGAAATTCTGCCCTAACTGCGGTGCCGCGCTCGCCAGGCGCGTGCCGCCCGGCGACTCGCTGTCGCGCGACGTCTGCGACGCCTGCGGCAGCGTGCATTACCAGAACCCGAAGCTGGTGCTCGGCGCGATTCCGGAATGGCAGGGCCGGCTGCTGTTGTGCCGGCGCGCGATCGAGCCGCGCTACGGCTACTGGACGCTGCCCGCCGGCTTCATGGAGAACGGCGAGTCCACGGGCGAGGCAACGCTGCGCGAGACGCTGGAAGAGGCTGGCGCGCGCATCGAGCTGCAGGCGGCCTTCAGCATGATTTCGGTGCCCTACGTCAACCAGGTCCACCTCTTTTACCGCGCGCGGCTGCTGGACCTGGAGTTCAAACCCGGCGCGGAAAGCCTTGAGGTGGCGCTGTTCGAGGAGGCCCGCGTGCCCTGGAAGGACATCGCCTTCCGCACGGTGGGGCTGACCCTCAAGCACTGGTTCGCCGACCGGGCCCGCGGCAGCTTCGGTTTCCACTCCGAGGATGTAAAGTAACCGGGTTATGCTCTTTCCTAGAGGGGGAATTCTTTCATGAAAATGCGTCCGTTCAGCATTTCTCTGCTGGCGCTGCTGCTTGCCTACGCGCCGCTCGCCGCGGCGGCCGAACCGCCGAAGCTGGACCCCGCCAACACCGCGTGGATGATCACCGCATCGGTACTGGTCCTGTTCATGACGCTGCCCGGCCTCGCCCTCTTCTACGCCGGCCTGGTGCGCTCGAAAAATGTCCTCTCGGTGCTGATGCAGTGCTTTTCCATCACCTGCGTGGTCACGCTCGCCTGGGTAATCGCGGGCTACAGCATCGCCTTCGGCGACGGCGGCACGCTCAACGCCTGGTATGGCGGCTGGGACAAGAGCTTCCTCGCGGGCATCGCGGTCGCCACCGTCAAGGGCAGCATTCCGGAGACGGTGTTCGCGATGTTCCAGCTGACCTTCGCGATCATCACGCCGGCGCTGGTGATCGGCGCCTACGCCGAGCGCGTGCGCTTTGCGGGCATGCTGCTTTTCAACCTGCTGTGGCTGTTGCTGGTCTACTGCCCGATCGCGCATTGGGTCTGGGGCGACGGCTGGCTGCAGAAGATGGGCATCATGGATTTTGCCGGCGGCACGGTGGTGCACCTCAATGCGGGCATCGCCGCGCTGGTCTGCGCGCTGGTGCTCGGCCGCCGCAAGGGCTTCCCGGAATCGCCGATGCCGCCGCACAACCTCGCCATGACGGTGAGCGGCGCCTGTATGCTGTGGGTGGGCTGGTTCGGCTTCAACGCCGGCAGCGCGCTCGCCGCCGACGGCACCGCGGGCATGGCGATGCTGGTGACGCACATCGCTGCCGCAACTGCGTCGCTCGCATGGATGGTTTGCGAATGGCTGCGCTACGGCAAGCCTTCCGTGCTGGGCATCGTCACCGGCATGGTCGCGGGGCTGGGCACCATCACGCCCGCCTCGGGCTTCGTCGGCCCGATGGGCGCGATCGCGATCGGCGGCACCGCCGGGGTGGCCTGCTTCTTTGCCACCACCTGGATGAAGCGCACGCTCAAGATCGACGACTCGCTCGACGTCACCCCGGTACACGGCGTGGGCGGCGCAATCGGCACCCTCCTCACCGGTGTGTTCGCCGCAGCTTCGCTTGGCGGCGTGGGTTATCCGGAGAACGGCAGCATGGGCGGCCAGGTCACCACGCAGCTGATCGGCGTCGTTGCGGTGGCCGCCTGGTCCGGCATCGCGACTTTGCTGGTGCTCAAGCTCACCGATGCGATGGTCGGGATGCGCGTCAATCCCGACCAGGAGACCGAGGGCCTCGACACGGTCGAGCACAACGAGAAGGGCTACAATTTGTAGCGATGCAGCGCCGGGAATTCATCAAGTTCTGCGCGGCGTCGGCCACCGCCACCGGCTCGCCCGCGCTCGCGGCCGACGCAACGCCCAGTTTCTACGGGCGTGCCAGGCTGGTGGAGGGCGGCGGCACGCCGCTCCAGGCTACAAAGCTGCCGGTCGACCGCAACCTGATCTTCCACTACCCGTTCTCGACTACGCCCTGCTTCCTGCTCAACCTGGCGCGCCCTGCGAAAGCCTCCGCGCGCCTCGCCACCGCGGACCAGCGCAGTTACGAGTGGAAGGGCGGAGTCGGCCCGCGGCGCTCGATCGTGGCCTATTCGGCGATCTGCGCGCACCAGCTCGCCTATCCGACCCGGGAAATCAGTTTCATCAGCTACCGCACCGAGAAAAGCCCGCGCAACCGGCTCGGCAACGTGATCCATTGTTGCGCCGAGCACAGCCAGTACGACCCGGCCGAGGGCGCGCGGGTGCTGGCGGGGCCTGCGCCGCAGCCGCTCGCCGCGATCCTGCTGGAGCACGATCGGCTCAGCGACGAGTTGACCGCAATCGGCACGCTGGGCGGGGAGATGTTCAAGCAGTTCTTCGCCAAGTACGAACTCAAACTGTCGCTGGAAGGCGGCGCGGCGCGTGTCCCCGCCGCCGACAGTTGCGAAGTGGTCGAGCTGGAAAATTACTGCCGGCAGCAGGTGCGATGCTGAAATGGCTGGAAAGGGACGATCCCTTTCCACCTCCCGAGTCGGCGCTCAGGAATCCCAACGGGCTGCTGTGCGCCGGCGCCGACCTGTCCGCCGAGCGGCTGCTCGAGGCCTACCGTCACGGCATCTTCCCCTGGTATTCGGGCGACGAGGCCATCCTGTGGTGGTGCCCGGATCCGCGCATGGTGCTGTTCTGCGATGAGATGAAGGTGTCGCGCTCGCTCGCCAAGAACCTACGTAATAAGGGTTTTGATGTAAGAATTGATTGCGCCTTTTCCAAGGTAATAAAAGCTTGCGCGGAACCGAGAAAAGGCGAACCCGGAACCTGGCTGGGCGAGGACATGCAGGCCGCTTACCTCGCCCTGCACCGGGCCGGACATGCGCATTCGTTCGAGACCTGGCAAGGCGGCACTCTGGTGGGCGGCCTGTACGGGGTCGCCATCGGCCGCGCGTTCTACGGCGAATCGATGTTCTCGCGCGCCACCGACGCCTCGAAGGTGGCGCTGGTGGGGCTGGTCGATACCCTGCGCGAGCGCGGCTACCCGCTGGTCGACTGCCAGCAGCGCACCCCGCTGCTCGCTTCGCTGGGCGCGCGCGAGATTTCGCGGCGGCAGTTTTTGCGCCGCCTCGCGGCGTTGGTAAACTATGCCGAACCACCGGGCAACTGGACGATAGCGACTCGTGTCTCGGCTTAACGACCTTCCGCACGCGGTACTGCAGTTCTACGTGACTGCGCCATACCCTTGCAGCTACCTGCCCGAGCGCATGGCACGGTCGCAGGTGGCGACGCCGAGCCACCTCATCAACACCGAGCTCTACGGCGAGCTGGTCAAGGCCGGCTTCCGGCGCAGCGGCATCTTCACCTACCGGCCGCATTGCGACAGCTGCCGCGCCTGCGTGCCGGTGCGCATCCCGGTGCGCGAGTTCGTCGCCGGCCGCTCGCAACGGCGCGCCTGGAGCCAGCACCAGGGGCTGACCTTCCAGGCGCAGCCGCTGAAGTTCCGGCTCGAGCATTACGCGCTCTACCTGCGCTACCAGTCGCGGCGCCATTCCGGCGGCGGCATGGACAACGACAGCCGCGACCAGTATTCGCACTTCCTGCTGCAGAGCCGCGTGGATACGCGCCTGGTCGAGTTCCGCGAAAACGGGCAGTTGGTAATGGTGTCGATCGTCGACTACCTGCCCGACGGCCTGTCCTCGGTCTACACCTTCTACGAGCCCGACCGCAGGAGCGCGAGCTTCGGCACCTTCAATGTGCTGTGGCAGATCGAATCCTGCCGCGCCCTCGAGCTGCCCTACCTCTACCTCGGCTACTGGATCAAGGAAAGCCCGAAGATGGCGTACAAGTCGCGCTTCGCGCCGATCGAAGGCTTTACCGGCGGCGAGTGGCGCCGCCTCGCGACCGGGGACATGGAATAGCGCATGCTCTATGCGCTGGCGCGGCCACTCCTCTTCGCGCTGGACCCGGAAGCTGCCCACCACCTCGCGCTGAAGTTTTCCGGCCTTGCCGGGCTGTTCGCGGCGACGCCGCCTGCCTGCCCGGTACGCACCATGAGCATCGATTTTCCCAACCCGGTCGGCCTTGCCGCAGGCCTCGACAAGCAGGCCGAATACGTCGGGGCGCTCTCGACGCTGGGTTTCGGCTTCATCGAGCTGGGCGGCGTGACGCCGCGCCCGCAACCGGGCAATCCTCGCCCGCGCCTGTTCCGGATCCCTGAGGCCAGAGCCATCATCAACCGTTATGGCTTGAATAGCGTCGGTATCGACGATTTTGTTTTGAACCTTTCCCGTTTTTCAAGGAAATGCGTAATAGGCGTAAACATCGGGAAAAATCAAGACACTCCAAATGAGAAAGCGGCCGACGACTACGAGATCTGCCTGGAAAAGCTCTACCCGCACGTCGACTACGTGACGCTCAATGT
>Ga0247727_10018961_pt1 | contig 10729 bp, 9 predicted proteins | sample WisWelCaveWW1625_FD_202498 | JGI IMG/M metagenome (GOLD analysis project Ga0247727, IMG submission 202498) | Biofilm microbial communities from Wishing Well Cave, Virginia, United States - WW16-25 | ecosystem: Environmental > Aquatic > Deep subsurface > Groundwater > Cave microbial mat | place...
CCTATCCTGTGCAATTACAGGGATGGAATATTAGCTCCCCATGCCGACAGGGATTTGTTCACCCGCACGCTTCCATCTTTTCACAACAAGTTTCACACTTACCGCGCCTATGGTGAATTATCCGTCACCGACATTTTCACGGAAGACCAATTAAGCGCTGCTGAACAGTTTCATGCGTATCATTTTGAATCTACTTTGTTTTTGAATGACGGAAACAAGTTCACCGCGATGCCGCTGTCTAATGAAGCCCAGGTAGCGCCCGTTTATGGCATGAGCGCTGCTGATTATGATGGAGATGGAATTTTGGATTTATTTATTTGCGGCAATACCTACTCCTCATTTTACGAGGAAGGACCGATGGCGGCTTTGAGAGGGCTGGTGCTGAAAGGTGATGAAAAAGGAAATTTTCAGGTTCTGAGATCTGATAAGACGGGCATCAGCCTGAACAAAGATTCAAAAGCAGCAGGTTTGATTTATGTTAAAAATCTGAATGCGCATTGTTTGCTGGTGGCAAATAACAACGATGAGCTGAAAATCTTCAAACTTTCAACACCGTTAAATCTCAAAGAGGGGGAAAGAGCTAACAGCAACGGGTATTTGTTCAACTACACTGCTCCGGTAAAATCAAGTCAAACGTCCATGCTTCATTGAACGGATTAGGGCTTCTGAGCTTTTAATATCGGTGTCGTTGCTCTTGTGTTCTGTTTTCCGCTAAGGAAAATACATTTTGCAAAGCCGCCACTTTCTTTCCGATTTCTACCCCTTCCTTAACTGCCGGTGCAAAATGCACACCGCCATATACCCTGCTTTGGGCACATTCATCGGCAGCTTCGGCAATGGAACTAAAGTTTCTTGCGGGGAAGCCAAACTCAATCTGCATGCTGTCAACAAAAGGAGTAGGGTCGTCAAAAATGTCAATCAGTACACCGGATGCGGAACCTGCAATGCAGCTATGCCCGCTGGGATATTCGGGGAACAATGGAGTGGCCAGTATCGGGTCCCATCTTTTGTCAATGTACCTGTTGATATAAGTGTGCGGTCTGATGAGGTTGATTTCAAACTTGTTTTTCCAGCAAACGATAAGCGCATCCGCAGTGGCGAAAGAAACCCTCATATAGGTTTCCACGGCTTCGCTTTCCGTTTTTTCGTTTAAGTGATTCAGCGTTTTCCCGATAGCCAGCCAGTGCCCAATGGGATTGAGCTGGCGCTTTGTAAGCACGACCCGCCTCACTCTGCGATAAGGCGGCATGGGGTCGCCATCCCAATGCATGGCAATATTCTTCCCTTCTTCGCCCGCGTCCATGGCGGCATGATAAACCGTTTCATTGAGCTCGTAGAATTCAGAGCCTTTGGTCGTATCAAACGGAATATGTTCAGGCAATTTAAAGGAATCTATATTGGGAACAAGGAAAGGTCTTATCTGTCCCCAATATGGCTCTATGGCAGTTCCATACATTGGCGGTGTAGGTTCCCATGTTCCTGGCTTTCCGGAAAGCTGATAGAGCGGGTAGCTCCGCGTTTCGTAGTATTTATCTGTTTTGGAATACCGGATGATCTCATTGGCAACTGCCTCTCCCAGGGCTTCAGAGTTTGCGTAAACATCTTTCTTCAGATTTTTTTCGAAGAATCCCTTTTGTGAAACGATGAAAGAATCAATGACGAAATCACGGTAAACCAGGACATAAGCTGTTTTATAAAAAGCAGTGAACATGGCAAAATCCCGGTCAAACTGCTTATCAGAGGGGTAGTTGTATTGAGGATCAAACTCATTCAAAATTCCGGCTAATTTGAGTTTCCCCGGCTTATTGTAATGGTAAGCTTCGTAAGCGGCAAGATTTGCATAAGCATAGATTCGACCTGCCACCGGTGGCGAGAATCCGTCATGGATGACTGCTTCATTGAGATTGTCGTTCAGAAAATCTATCAGGTTGTGTGAATAGAATTTTGCGGTTTCATTTTGCTGATGGTTGCAAGCTGCAAAAAATAATAATGCCGCAAAGAGAAAGCTTACTTTGTTTTTCATGTTTAGATGAGTTTGATTTTTTTAATCCCATCCGCATTCGAACCGCAATTTAAGACATCCGGTAATTAACTGTTCATTTGGCATGAATGCTTTTCAAAGCGTAAACTGTGAAACTTTGCCCCTGAAAATAGCTATTATTGTCAGTTCTCAATAATAAAGACTGAATGGAATGCGCGTAGCCATCATCGGTGCCGGCTGGTTCGGCTGTCACATCGGGTTGAGCCTGATAAAGAAGGGATTGGACGTTACCATCTTTGAAAAAAACACTGACCTGTTTCAGGGAGCATCTACGTTTAACACCGGGCGGCTGCATCTTGGTTTTCATTACCCCCGCTCGGAAAAGACAAGAAGACAAAGCCGGGAAGGATACATCCGCTTCACAAGCGCCTATCCCGATTTCTGCGAGCCGATTCAAAATAACCTCTACTTAATCGCTGAAAAAAAATCAGTGCTGGATTTTCAGACGTATCAATCCATCCTGAAATCAGACCAATTGGAATATCAAGTCATTGACCCCGCGAAATTCGGGTTCTCTCACATGGAAGGAGGTTTGCTTTGCAGTGAAAAAGCAATCAACCCGGTGAAAGCTGCTGAGTTTTTTGGGAAAGAGTTAAGCAAGCATCTCCTGCTGAATAAAAACATCACAAAGGTGGAGGCGAAGGGCGACCATGTGATGATTGATGACGCTGCTTTTGATTATTGCGTGAACTGCACCTACTACACTTTCAATCCCGGTGTGTTATCGGAAGACGTCCTCTATGAAAATATTGTAACTGTTTTACTGAAACCAACCCCACGCTATTCTGAAAAATCATTTGTGATTATGGACGGCAATTTTTTCTCCGTGAATCCCTACTACACGACAGCCGGTGAATATCTCTATTCGTTGTATCATGTCAAACATTCAGTAGTTTCCTCTGCACCCACTTTTAAGGAAGCGGTGCTTGCAGGCGGCAGGCTTCATTCATTATTTTATCAAAAGCAGTTGGATTGGAAACTGATGATAGATGAAGTGCGCTACTACTATCCGACATTCCTGGAAGAGTTGACCCCGGCAGGCAGCTTTGTTTCCATCCGCACCAAGCTCATCAACGAAAATGCCAACCGGGAGTGTATTGTGGAGACAAATAGCAGGCTGATTAATGTGCTTTCCGGTAAAATCAATTCGATTTTTGAGGCGGAGGATAAGGTGAGCGAGATGATTAAAAGATAATCTGACTTGGCGGGAATTAACCCCGTTATTGCGTTTATGCAAATCAAACACGTAACTTTATGACATAAATCAGCTATGAAAACGTACCAATTTACTGCTCAAATAGAAAAGGATCCTAAAACCGGAATGTATGTTGGCTTCGTGCCCGACCTGCCCGGTGCTCACACACAGGCAAAGACTTTGGATCAATTAAGAAAGCGGCTGGAGGAGGTCATCAGCTTATGCTTGGAGGAACTCACCGAAGAAGATCGAAGAGGTTTGCCTGAATATATTGGCGTTCAGCAGGTGTCTGTCAGGGCATGAGCAAGCTTCCGGTTGTTACTGCGAAGGAACTTGAGAAGCTTTTGCTGCGGATTGGATTTGTAAAGATTAGGCAAAAAGGCAGCCACGCATTCTATCGTCATTCAGACGGGAGGTACACAACTTTGCCACATCATGCCGGTGAGGATTTAAGCAGATCGCTCATAAGACAAATTCTCAGAGAAATTCGGATAACTCCGAAAGAATTCAACTCTCTTTTGAGAAAATTATGATTTCAATTCTCATCGGGAAACTATAATACCGCGGCTGTATTTTCTGAGCTATCATTTCTTCAGAAAATCAAACAACTGCCCCCAAAACCATCGCGAGATGTGATGGTTTGAAATTCCTATTTCGTTTATTTCATTCTTGCCAGATGGCTCATAAGTTTTAAAGACCACATCCCAGAACAAAGTGAAGCCCCCAAAATTTCTGTTCAGCAGAGTTTTATCCTTTGAATGATGTATCCGGTGGGTAGTCGGTGTGATGACAATCCATTCAAGGAATCGCGGCAAACGAGCTTCAAAGTTGGCATGACTCAATACGGTTGCGGGAATCATGAACGCGGTCATTATCAGGTAAATTTTTTCGGGCAAGCCCACCCAATACATCACTGACGTCAAAAGGAATAGCTCGATGATAATATCCAGTACATTGAACCTGCTCAGCACCAGCGCATTCAACTTTTCGGTAGCATGATGCAGGCGGTGAAGTCGCCACAAGGGAGCCAGGAAATGGCTGAAGCGGTGATACCAGTAATAAACAAAGTCGTAGAGCAGCACTCCGACCGCAACCTGAATCGCAACCGGAAACGAAGAAAGCCAGATGCTTTGCGCCTCATAACCGGGAGCCAAATGTGAAACCATGACAGGCGCGAGGAATAACGCGATTGATTTGCCGGCAATTTCGCTGTAATTGGAAGTGACCATATACAGGATATTGTTGACGGTTTGCATGTCCGGCTTGTTCCAGTTTGCATTGAAGGGATGGACTCGTTCAACTATCGTGGCAATAATCAGCAGCAGCAGCGGAGACAAGCCAATGAGGGGGAAAGCATCCAATAATGAGGGTTCGCCAATTCTGTGCAACACCAACAAGTAAGGAATTACAAATGCGAAATACAATGCAGGCCATAGTATGAAATCAAGAAGCGCCTGTCTTTTTTTGATGGCTATCTGAGTCTGCATGTTGATTTCGTATAAGATTACCTTTTAAGCGAAAAAACATCATCTTTATGCAGATGAGGTTTGACAATAAAGCTAACAGCCCTGTATCAAATTATCAACCGGCACTCATTGCGTTTGCGGCTATTTTTTTTCTTTTGAAATTATCTGTTGTCTTGCTCACGATGGGCAAAGGCTTTGACCTTACTGATGAAGGCTATCACCTGCTGCATTACAAATACCCTGAAAAGTATCCAATCAACTTTCATAATTACCATTATCTCGTGGCTGCATTGCCTTCATCCTGGATTACCGTGATGAATCTCAGGATTCTCTGGGTTGCCGCTGAACTGCTTTCGGCTTCTATTTTTATGGCAGGCTTTTTTTGTTTTTACAGGAAGATTCTGAACAGCGACAGGAAATTGTTGCTGCTGTTTTTTCTTTTTTGCTGCAACGGGCTTTTCATCAGCGTGCATGACCGCATTCTCGCCTACAACAGCCTTTCGAATTTTTTTATTTACTCAGCAGTTGGTTTGTTTTTGACTGGGATGAGCGTTGCTGCTCAAAACAGAATCTGGAACTCCCTGTATTTTATTTCAGGTGTATTGCTGTCCTTCCAGTTTTTTGTAAAATCTTCAGCAGCTTTTGCCGCTATCATTATGCTGCTAATCCTGCTCTTTGTTTTGAAGCGGGAAATTTTCATCAGGTCATCGCTGCTGCTCGTTTCAGGAGTGATAACCGGCACTTTAATTTTCATCGCGTCTTTTCTTCCTCCGGTTGAACCGTGGTGGAGCAATTATCAGCAGGGGCTGCAGCTTGCTCAGGCAGCAGGATATGGAAGCAAGTTGATGCTGGTTCAGGTGTATTTATTTCAGACGGTCTATTTTGCGGTCTGCATTGCTTTAGCCAACATTCCTGTTTTCTTCGCGCTGAAGACGATTCCCGGCAAGTACAAATTGTCAGGCAGGGCAATCAAATATTTATTCATTGGAGGTCATGTTGTTTCTTCAGCCTTGTTATTCATCCTCTTCTTGCTGACCAGCGGGAGGGAATACAACTTTGAGTTGTATGAATTTACATCGTCAGCCCGCTACCACCCGGTGATGATGGTCGTCAACACCTTGTTCTATGTTTGGATAGCAGGGAAAATAAATGCTTTAAGGAGTGAAGAAAACGCTGCCCCCGGAGATAAAATCATTGCTGCATTTATCTGTATTATCCCTTTTACAATTTTATTCGGAGCATTTTCATCCATAGAGATGTCATTATACGGGCATTTGGTGCCGCTGCTGGCGGTCCTGTTTGTATTGCCTCATCTCTTTTTAAGAAAGCAGGTAGCGGATTCGGCAGTTTTGTATTTCAGTTTTGTTTTTACGCTCTTATGCTCAGGTTTCTTCCTTCACAATTATGCGCTTCATCCAGCCCGCCTGATAGCACCTCTCACCCGGCAATGTATCAATATCGGCAATGAAGAAAACATAGAAGCGGATAGCGCGACAGCAGCTTTCATCACTGATTTAAGAAGTAAGACAGCTCCGTACTCCGGGATAAAATCCATACTTCACATCGGCAACCAACCCGGCATGGTGTACTTGCTGAACCGCTCCATGCCGGGAACGAATCTTTATCTGTCAGTTCCCTACTTCCCGGAAGTGGAAGATATGAATTTGAAATACAATCATTTTTTCCTGACGCATTACAAAGAGGAGATAGGTCACTCCCTGCTATTAATAAATGCAGGAGTTCACCCTTTGAATTTGAACGGAGTGGATGGATTGGGAGTGTTAGACGCAAATACACATATTCTGATTGACAGCGTTTACAATCCCTATCTTGAAAAAGAAAAAATAGTGAACAAGCTAATTCAGCGTCCGCTCACTTACATTTACATTCCGCATAACCGGAAGGAATAAAAAATCCGCTCTACATGTAATCATTCCTTTTCTGCATCGCACGTCCTTTCAGCATGAACGAAGCAAGCTTCGCGGAATTTTTTATGAAATCAACCGGATGCCTGCTGATTCTGCCCAGGCTGTTTTTCATGTAGCGCTGTCTGAAATAATATCTGCGGTAAAACTCCTTCTCCCGCTCCTTCGCCCGTAACGTCAGCGATTGGTCGCGCCACTCATTTTTGTAGGGAAGAATGGAAAAATCAATCTCCTCTTTCAGCGTCTCGAAAAATGGTGTTCCGGGATAGGGGATAATCGCGCTGACCACCACATAATCCAAATCAGCGTCAATGGCGTAGTTCACACTCATCTCAAAGTCTTCATCCGTTTCAACGGGCGCTCCCACCAAAAAGAATCCCAGCGTTTCAATGCCATGCTGCTTGCACGATTTGAGATTTTGCAGTGATTGCTGCACGTCCATTTCCTTGTCGAGATATTTCAGCACTTTCGGGCTGCCGCTCTCTACGCCAAAATAGATCCGCTTGCATCCTGCTCTTTTCATCAACGGGAGCATTTCCTCTCTCAAAGTGTCCGTGCGGCTAAGGCAGGTCCATTCAATATTCAGTTGGTGGTCAATCATCTTTTGGCAAACCTCCATCACGCGTCTCGGGCTGACTGTGAAAGTGTCGTCAATGAATCGCAGTGAACGAATACCAAATTTTTCTTTCAGGAAAATAATTTCGCTGATGATTTGGTCTGATGTGCGGTAGGTCAGCTTTTGACCAAAGCTTTTCACGCAATAGTTGCACGAATACGGACAGCCTCTTGCGCTTTGAATCAAGCCGAAAGGTCCGCTCAGGAAGGGTTCGAAATATTTGTCTGCCTGCAGCAGTTCATAGGCAGGCATCGGCAACTCCTCGGGATGACGGATGCGGTCTTCTCCTGTTTGAATTTTTATGCCCGTTGAATCTTTGTAGGCAACGCCCTGCACCTCGCTGAGATGTATTTTTCCTTCCAGCGCATCATACAGGCTTGAAAATTTCAGGTCGGGTTCATCGAGAATAATGAAATCAAAATCAAAATGATTCAGAATTTCCTTTGCGAACAAGCTTGCATAATGACCAAACAGGATAGTTTTTGAATGAGGCAATGCTTTCTTTATTTCAGCAAAAGCGTTCATGTCTTCCTCGAAACATTCAAAGCCGGATAAGGTGACAATCAAATCAGGATTGATTTTTTTCAGCCGTTGTATGCTCTGCTCTATGCTGATATTTTCGGCAATGGCGTCAATTAAATGCGCTGTTCCCGTCTTCCAGCTTTTCACGATGCCGCCCAGCGCCATCAGCTCCTGCGGGGGAAAAAGCATGTTGGGCGCGTTGTAGCTGCACATGTACCTCCGCTGGATGGTTTCCCGGTTGGGTAAATTGAGAAGGGCTGTGGTCATAAGAGTTAAAACCGGTGTGGTTTCAGGCTGCAGTTTTTTTCCTGCGTTAGTCTTGTCCGTAAGTTAATATAGTCTTTATAATCAACTCCCTCCGGCTTAATCAGCGTATCCAAAACTTCCGTGCCAATCGGTTCTGCACAATTCATATCACGCTGAAGAGCGGCAAGCAAAAATTTTCTGGCTTCCACCGTATCTTCAAGACGGATGGACATGTTTGCAAATTCAATCCAAATAAAAAAGGGATTATTGAAATAAATGTCATCCGGTAATTTTTTTGTTTTTTCAAACACCCTCTTTGCATCATCCAGCCTTTCTGACTTAATATGGTCAACCGCCAGCCTATAGCCAAATTCTTTTGTGGGCTGGCATCTCATACCACGCTCCATAATGGTGTTTGTATTTTTCCAATGAGCTAATTGATTCTTTGTAAGCGGAATGCAGAGCAAAATCACCAGTGCGGTCAATAAAAGTAAAATATTTCCCCTTCCAACCAGCCTTTCAGCAATCATGCTAATGTAAAGAAAGAAAACCGAAGAGGCAATGTAGAAATATCTGTCTGCAACGGTTGAAACGGTGTCCGAAACAAACAGCATGGTGTTGGCGGAAGAAGCAATTAAAAGGATGTAGGAGAAAATCAGGAAAGCAAAAGTTCTTTGATTGAAAAGCAGGTGAACGAAGCCAGCGACTATCAGCAACGCCCCCGCGATGCCGCCTGCCATAAAAAAAAGCGTCATCACTTTCCCCGGAACCGGGGCTGGACAAAAAAGATGGAGGCAGCCGGGGTAAAATACCTTTCCGGCATAGAAGGAAAAGCTGTTGAAGAAAATAAGGGCATGCTCAGCCCATGAGTAATTCAATTCGTGAATGAGGAAATTCTGCGCTCTTGCCTGATGATTCATAAAGTAAATCAGACCGGCAAAAAGAAAAAAGGGAAGCAGGAGCGCTCCATTTTTCAGGAGCATGGTTTTTGAATTGCCGTTCTTCTTCCAAAGCCACGCATAAAGCAGCACGAGTAGCGGCAGTGGAGCAGCGACAAACTTCGACAGCATCGCGGCTGAAAAAGTGATGAACCCAAACAGGTAATACAGCCATCTCGCTTTTTTTTCGCCCGGCAGGTCAACAAACTTCAGCATCAGCAGCAGGCTCAGCAAAAAATTAAACTGCACCAGCACCTGCCTTCTTAAGCATGCCCATGTGACGTTTTCAGCCTGTATCGGATGCAGCAAGAATAATCCTGTGACGAGCCATGCGACCCACTGATGTCCGGAAAAATTTTTTGCGAGGAAATACACCAGCACCCCGGAGCCTAAGTGCAGCAGCAGATTGTGCAGCTTCATCCAGAATGGATCCAACCCGAAGAAATGATAATCAATCGCCAGACTCACGTAGGTGAGCGGATAATAAAATGCATCGAGCTTGTCGTGAAAGAAAAGATGCTTAATGCCTTCAACGCTCAGATTCCTGATGGAAGGATTATCAATAATGAGCCAGTCGTCATCCAGCAGGATGAAGTCATAATAAAGAGACGGGTAATACACCCAAGCTGAGATGGATGTGATAATACACAGGAAAATGATATCTTTTTTGGCAAACAAGCGGGAATCGCGTTGGGGGATGATGTTCAAAATTACGTGCCAATAGTTAATTTTAAGCGGTGCCAACCGCCAGCAGGTGATTTTGTGACATTCTGCCGAATCCTTTAAAAATGAAAAAAACCAACAAGGAAACATTTTTATCAGAGATTGACGGGCAGGGATATTTTATCAGTGAAAAAATTTTTGGTGAAGATTTTATTGCCAGGATTAAATCAGAGTTGAGGGTTGCAATTGAAAAAGAGGCGGAGTTTCATAGCTCCCGCGATTATAAAGATTATGGGATGTTGTTAGCCTGCCCCATGTATGGAGGCGCGTTTCTCGAACTATTGGATAACCCGAAATTTATTGAACCCTTCAACTGGGCGCTGGGCGAAACATGCATTATTTATGTTTACCCCTCATCGAGCATGCCGCCACACGGCACCAATTATTCCAAAAGAATCCATGTTGACCGCCCGATGCTGATACCGGGTTATTTGGAATCGCTGGCATGCCTTATTGCTTTGGATGATTTCACGGAGGAAAACGGAGCTACCTATTTTCTTCCCGGCTCGCACAAAGACACGCAGCAACCCGATGAAAAATATTTCTACCAAAATGCAAAGCGGTTAGTGGTTGAAAAGGGTACCGTATTTTATTTCAATCCGCGCTTATGGCATTCCGGGGGGGATAACAATTCCGCTCAATGGCGTCATTCGGTGGGGATGGCGATGATTCGTCCTTATTTAAAGCAAAGAATTGACCTTCCACGCGCAATGAAAGGAATAGATTTGACCAATGTATCGGAAAACGTTTTACAAAAGCTCGGATACTATGCGCAACCGCCCGCCTCGCTGGAAGAATATTATGCTCCTCCATCTCAACGACCTTACCGGCAAAAGTCGGAGTGGAGCAGTTAAACGTTAATGGTTAAACGTTAAAAGAGTTATCACACTTTTCACGTTTCACTATTAATAATAACGTTTTCACTCACCTCGCCTGATACGCCTTCTTGTTCATGATTTCAGTTAACACGCTCTCGCTTTGAGAACTTTCAGACATCATTTGCAAATAAGCGTAGTGGTCATTCCATAACTCCCTGATGGTTGGATAATCATGATAG
>Ga0247727_10018962_pt1 | contig 10728 bp, 10 predicted proteins | sample WisWelCaveWW1625_FD_202498 | JGI IMG/M metagenome (GOLD analysis project Ga0247727, IMG submission 202498) | Biofilm microbial communities from Wishing Well Cave, Virginia, United States - WW16-25 | ecosystem: Environmental > Aquatic > Deep subsurface > Groundwater > Cave microbial mat | place...
TCCCATCGATGTCCAGCAACTCCCCGGCAAGATGGAGTCCCGGTCGCACGCGGCTCTCCATCGTTTTGAAATTCACTTCGCGCAACCGCACACCGCCGCACGTGACAAACTCGTCCTTGTTCAGGCTCTTACCGGTCACCGGCAGTTCCATGCGCGTCAACTGTTGAACCAGCCGCTGCTGTTCCGCCCGCGAAAGTTTTGACCAGCGCACGTCCGGCACGAGTTGTTCCCACAACCGCGCCGGCAACAGCGGCGTGTTTGCCACCAACTTCGCGCCGTGCTCGCGTCGCATCCGATCAAAATCCAGTTTCTTCCCCGGCAACCAATTCACCGTCAGCGGAAACCGGTAATCGAGCGCGTGCAATTCCCGTGCGCCCCACGCCGATAGCCGCAGGATGGCTGGCCCGCTGAGCCCGGTATGCGTCACCAACAACGCGCCGCGTTCGCGCAATCCGGCAACCGAGACTTCCACCGTTTCGACCGAGATGCCGGCCAACGCGCGCAGCCATGCCGCTTCGATGTGAAACGAGAAGAGCGACGGCACCGGCGGTTCCAGCGTGTGACCGAGCGACACGGCCAGCTTGCCGGCGGCTTCGGTGCGACAACCGCCGGTCGCGAGCAACAGCCGGTCGCAATCCTCGGGGAAATGATCCACGATGCGGCCGGTCACCAGTTTCACGCCGGCATTCTTCGCGGCGCCGACGAGACAATCAATGATCGTTTGCGAATCGTCCGTGACCGGGAACATGCGGCCATCGGGTTCGGTTTTGAGTTTCACGCCGCGCGACTCGAACCACGCGACAGTGTCGCGTGCGCCGAAGCGTTGGAACGGGCCGATCAACTCGCGTTCGCCGCGAGGGAACCGGGTCGCAAACTCGCGTGGATCGAAACAGGCATGGGTGACGTTGCAGCGACCGCCGCCGGAGATGCGGACCTTGCCGAGAAACTCCCGGTTCTTTTCGAGAATCGTCACGTCCGCTCCCGCTTCGGCGGCGGTGATCGCGGCCATGAACCCGGCCGCGCCGCCGCCAACGACGATCACTTTCATCGGCGCAGACCGGCTTCGAGTTGTTGCAGGTCTTTCGGCAATGGTGCGGCAAATCTCATTTGGGTGCCGGTGTCGGGATGTTCGAGGCTGAGTGTCTCGGCGTGCAAGGCTTGCCGGTCAAGCTCGACGTGGCCGGTCGGATTATAAACCCGGTCGCCGACCAGCGGCAGGCCGGCGTGCGCGGCTTGGACGCGGATCTGGTGTCGACGGCCGGTTTCCAATCGCAAACGCAATTTCGTGACGCCGGCATATTTCGCGATCACTTCGTAGTGCGTGATCGCTTCCAACGCATCGGTTGTATCAGCCGGTACGATCAATTGCCGGAGTTGGTCGTCGCTCAACTTGAGCCAGTTGCGCCACGTGCCGGTCGGCGACGATGGCCGGCCTTCGACGAAGGCGACGTACTGGCGTTGCATCGTGTGCGCCTGCAATTGGTCGATGAGTTTGGCGCGGGCGACCGGGTTCATCGCCATGCAAAATACGCCGCTGGTGTATTGATCGAGCCGATGCACCGGCAACGCTTGCAGATTCCGGTACGCCGGGGGGAGGTTGTGCGCAATGCGAACGGCGCGAATCTTGCCGGCGAGAAAGTCGGTGAGGATGGTGAGCGCGGACAATTCGTAGTTCTCGGCCGGCACCGAGAGCAGGCTGGGGGCTTTGTTGACGACGGCCAGCGCGGCGTCGAGGTGGAGCAGGGTGACGCGCGGATGAATCGGCAGCCCGGTCGGCCCGCACTCGAGCGTTTGGGCGTGCCGGTCGAGCAACTGCAAGTCGGCGCCCGGGTCCGGTAAGACTTCCTGTGGCCGGCGGATGACGACGCCGTTGACGCGGACGCGGCCGGCCAGAATCCATTCCTTCGCGCGCTTCTTCGGCGTGTCCGGATATTTCCGCAGCAGCCAGTCCAACAGGGTCGTCATGGGTTGCTGGCAGCATGAAACCGAATTTGTGCGGGGTCAAAAGTATTTTCATTATCTTGTTGCGTTCGCGGCGGAATGCCCTATTGTCACCGCGCTCGCAGATAGAAGCAGTTGCAGTGAGATTGGTAGATCTTCAGTCAGGCCTAGCAGCTCGGTGATGATCCTAAATCCGCATCCAGCGGAAACAGTCACTGAGACCTCCTAATCGCAGCAGAAAGTAATAACCTAATGGCTACCAAGCTATTCGTCGGAAACCTGTCATTCAACACCACCGAAGGCGACATCCAAGATATGTTCAAGCAGGCGGGGAATGTCTCCACATGCGAACTCATCATGGATAAGTTCACGAACAAGTCCCGTGGATTTGCGTTCGTGACGATGGGCACGCAGGAAGAAGCCACCAAGGCCATTGCCGATTTCAACGGCAAGGAATTGGATGGCCGCGCGTTGACCGTCAACGAAGCCAAACCCCGTGAAGATCGCCCCCGCACCGGTGGCGGATTCGGCGGCGGCAGTGGCGGCGGTCGCAGCGGTGGCCGGCAGTTCTCCGGCAGCCGGTACTAAGCGAGCAACGTTTTCGTTGTTCTCACAGAAGGGCGTCCCGGGCAACCGGGACGCCTTTTCTTCTTCCGTGTGTTCGTGTACCTTTCGCGGTTTCACATGTTGACGATTTCAGGAATCACCAAGACGTTTGGCGCGCACGTGCTCTTCGAGGACGCGTCGCTGCAGGTCAACCGTGGCGACCGGATTGGACTGGTCGGCCCCAATGGTGCCGGCAAGTCCACGCTCTTCAATCTTGTGCTCAATCAGGATTCTCCCGATGCCGGCGAGATTCTCCGTCAACGCAACACCACCATCGGTCATCTGCCGCAGGAAACTGCGCCGGTCAGCGATGAAACTGTATTGGAACTTGCTACCTCGAACTTGCCGGAGGCGGACGAGTACCGAGCGAAAAGCATTCTCCATGGGCTGGCTTTTCGCGACCGGGATTTCGAGCGACCGGCCAAGGCGATGAGTGGTGGTTGGGTAATGCGCGCGCACCTCGCGCGGTTGCTCGTGCAACAACCGGATTTGCTGCTGCTCGACGAGCCGACAAACCATCTCGACCTCGAAGCATTGCAGTGGTTTCAGGGCTATCTCAAGAGCTATCCCGGCGCGATTCTGTTAATCTCGCACGACCGGGAGTTTCTCAACCAACTCGTTGGCAGCATCGTCGAAATCCGGCAGGCCCAGCTCATCCGGTATCGCGGCAATTACGAGGACTATCTCGTCCAGCGCCAAGCCAACGAAGTGCAGTTGCTCGCCGCGTACAAGAATCAGCAGAAGAAGATCGAGCAGCTCCAGGAATTCGCCGACCGGTTCCGCGCCAAGGCCAGCAAAGCCTCGCAGGCGCAGTCCAAACTGAAGCAAATCGAGCGCATGGAAAAGATCGAAGCGCCGGTCAAGGAGGGCCGCAGCATCAAGTTCCGCTTCCCGCAACCGCCGCGCAGCGGCCAACGCGTTATCACGCTCAAGGACATCGACCACGCCTACGGCGAAACGCAGGTCTACCGGTGCATGAACTTCATCGCCGAGCGCGGCCAACGCATCGTGCTCGTCGGCCCGAACGGCGCCGGTAAGTCCACACTGCTGAAACTGCTGGCCGGCGTGTTGCCGGTGCAGGTGGGCACACGCGAACTCGGCTTGCACGTCCGCGTCGGCTACTACGCGCAGTACCGGGTCGAGATGCTGCGTCCCGAACGTACCGTGCTCGAAGAAGCGCTCGACACGCCGCAGAAAATTTCCATGGAATCCGTCCGTACCGTGCTCGGCTCGTTTCTATTTCGCGGCGACGACGTCTTCAAGCCGGTCAGCGTGCTCAGCGGCGGCGAGAAAAGCCGGTTGGCGCTTGTGAAACTGCTGCTCGATCCGCCGAACCTGTTGCTGATGGACGAGCCGACCACGCATTTGGACATGGCCAGCATTGATGCGCTGATTGGTGCGCTCGAACATTATTCCGGCACGCTCATTTTCATCAGCCACGATGTTCACTTCATCCGGCAACTTGCGAAACACGTTTTGCACGTCGATGCCGGCTTGCTCACGCATTATCACGGCGACTACCAATACTACCTCGATAAATTCGCCAAGCTTGCGCCGGTGGCTCCCGTGGCCGCCGCTCCGCCGCCGCGCCCGAAAGACGGCAACCAAAAACGATTGGAAGCTGAAGCGCGCCAAGCGCGTCACCGGCAGCAGCAGGTCGTGACCGCGCTCGAAAAGGAGATTGCCCGGCTGGAGAAGTTGCAGCAGGAGCTTACCGCCGAGCTGGAGAAGCCGGAGACGTACCAGAAGCCCGGCCACGCGATGGCGATAAATCGCGAGCTGGCCGGTATCACCGAAGCAATTGTCCGCGATGTGGCCGAATGGGAGAAGGCGGCGGCGCAACTCAACAAGACATCCGCCGGCTAATCCCAGCCGCCGGCACGACGATTCGCTTTCTTGGCGCCGTGATGTGATTTGTCGTCGAGCATCTTGGCTTTGGCGCGGCGACTGCGACGGCGTTTCTGCCGGCGAATCTTTTCGACGCGAGCGCGTTCGGCTTCGACGAATCCCTTTTGCCGCGCTTCGATCTTGTCGAGTAACAACCGCCGGGCGAGAAAGCGGTTGAGTCCCTGTTGCCGGGTTTCTTGACACTTCACCTGCATGCCGGTCGGCCGATGTAGCAACATCACGCACGTGGAAGTCTTGTTCACGTTCTGGCCGCCGTGGCCACCGGAACGGACGAACGATTCTTCGATGTCCGCTTCGCGCACGCCGAGCGCCGCCATGCGCTGAGCGAGTTGGATTTGCTTGTCGGGATTCATCGCACGGAGATGATTCGGTATTCCTGCGCGTGAAATTTGAAACGCTCGCCGGCTTTCTTGCCGACGAGTTCCTTCCCGATCGGTGCTTCCGGTGTGACGACCAGAATCTCTCCCACCTCGATGCCGCCGCCTTTCGGGCCGAGGAAATAGAGCATTCGTTCGCCGCGGGATTCTAGTTCGATCAATGCGGTGAGAGCGACCGGGGTTTTGGTGGTGAATTTGGCGACTTTGAGCGCGTGGTAGGCGGCCAGCGCCTCTTCGGTCGCCGTCGCCTGCCGGGCTTGAGAACTGGCGAGGTAGGCAGTTTCGAGGCCGCGCGTGTCGTATTGATCCTCCGCTTTGCTTTGTTCGTCGGACGCGTCGGCGTGCATCGCGCGCGAAACACCGGCGAGCTTCTCCAACTCCTCACCGAGTTGCCGGATGACGTCTTTGACGATGGCGGGCTTGGAAATCATCTGTCCTCCAGTATACAATACAGCCGTCATGCAGACGATCTCGCTGAAGACGTCTATTCCCGGTCCGAAGTCTCAAGCGTTTCTGGCGCGTCGCAAAGCGGCGGTACCGCAAGGTCCATTCAATATCGCTCCGATCTTCGTGGAACGCGGCGACGGTGTGACGGTCACTGATGTGGATGGCAACGTGCTCTTGGATTTCTCCGGCGGGCTCGGCTCGCTCAATCTCGGTCACGGCAATGCGAAAGTTGTCGAGGCGGTGACGAAGCAGGCGCAGAAGTTCATGCACACGTGCTTTCACATCACGCAGTATGAACCATACGTCGCACTCGCCGAGAAACTCAACGCCATCACCCCCGGCAAGTTTGCCAAGAAAACGCTGCTCGTGAACAGCGGAGCGGAAGCGGTGGAGAACGCAGTAAAAATCGCCCGCTACTTCACGAAACGTCCCGGCGTCGTCGGTTTCGAGCACGGCTTTGCCGGGCGGACGCTGCTGGGGATGAGCCTGACGAGCAAGGTCATGCCCTACAAGTTTGGGTTCGGTCCGTTCGCGCCCGAGGTGTACCGGCTGCCGTATCCGTACGAATACCGGGGTGAAGGCGCGGACTTCCACGAGTTTTTCCACACGCACGTGGATCCGAAACAGGTCGCCTGCGTCGTGATGGAACTGGTGTTGGGCGAAGGTGGCTTCGTCGTCGCGCCGAAGAAATACGTGCAAGCGCTGACGAAATTCTGCAAAGAAAACGGCATCTTGTTCATCGCCGATGAAATCCAGACCGGCTTCGGGCGCACCGGCAAGATGTTCGCGACGGAGCACTACGATTTCGAGCCCGACTTGATCACGATGGCGAAATCGCTGGCCGGCGGGATGCCGGTCTCGGCGGTGACCGGGCGCGCGGAAATCATGGAGAGCGTTCACGTCGGTGGACTCGGCGGGACATACGGCGGCAATCCTCTGGCGTGTGTGGCCGCGTTGGCGACGATTGAGGAAATCGAGCGACTGAACTTGCCGGCGCGCGCGGTGAAACTTGGCGAGAAGTTGCGCGCTCGGATGCTCGACTGGCAAAAGCGATTCCCGGCGGTCGGCGACGTGCGCGGGCTGGGCGCGATGATGGCGGTCGAGTTGGTGAAGGATCGCAAGACGAAGGAGCCGGCCAAGGAATTGAATGTCGGCGTCGTCAAACGCTGCGTCGAGAACGGCGTCATCCTCATCTATGCCGGCACGCACAGCAACATTCTGCGTTTCCTGCTTCCATTGATCATCACCGACGCGCAACTCGACGAGGGACTCGACGTCATTGAGCGCCAACTCGCAGCGTAAGTTCGTCGTCCTCGGCGGCTGCGGCGCAATCGGGCGCGTCGTCGTGCGTGATTTGTTCGAGTCGCACCGGCAAAACCAAATCACCGTTGCTGATTACCGGCCGGTACGACTTATCCGTAGCCCACGTGTGCGTACGGTGTTTGCCGATGCTCGCAAAGCCGGAGACGTGCTGCGAGGTCACAGCGTCGTCATCAACTGCACGCAACACGACTTCAATCTCCACGTCATGCGCGCCGCGCTGCAAGCCGGTGTGCATTATCTCGACCTCGGCGGTTTGTTTCACTGGACGCGCCGGCAATTGAAACTGAACCGGCAATTCCACCGCGCCGGGTTGACGGCGATTCTCGGGATGGGTTGCTCACCCGGCATCACCAACGTCATGACGCGCGCGGCGGTGGAGCGTGCCGGCGGCGCGAAGTCGGTGAAGATTCGCGTCGGCTCGAAAGATTTCAATCCATCGGCCGGCTTCCCGTACTCCGCGCAAACGATCCTCGAAGAACTCACGTTGACGCCGTGGATTGTCCAGGCCGGCAAGTTCCGTGAGACGAAACCGCGCACCGGCTGGGAGTTGATCAAGTTTCCGAAGCCGGTCGGTCCGCAATGGCTGGTGCGAACCCGGCACAGCGAAGTGGCGACATTGCCGGTCACGTTCAAACTCCGGCACTGCGACTTCAAGGTCGGCTTCGACCGGGAGTTTGTGCGCGACGTGGTTGCCGGCAAGATACCGAACCGGCCAGCGGCGCGCGGGCGACCGGATGACTATGAGATTGCGCGCGTGATCGTGGACGACAAACTCGTGATGGATTGCCACGCGCGAGCGAACAAACGCTGGCACGCGAGCGCGGGAGACATTGACACGGGATGTCCGCCGTCGATTGTGGCCCAGATGATTGTGACCGGCCAGATTACACAGCGCGGCGTGTTACCGCCGGAGATCGCGGTGCCGGTTGAGCCATTTTTCCGGGAACTCAAGAAACGAGGCATGGTCATCCAATGAAAATGTGCGTGGGCGGGAAGTGGATTGAGAAGAGCAAGAAGATCGAGGTGGTGCATCCGTTCGACAATCACGTGGTGGACACGGTGCCGCACGGTGATGCGGGCGACGTGGAGGCGGCGCTGGCGGCGGCGGTGCGCGGCGCGAAGTTGATGGCGAAACTGACGGTGTGGGACCGGTATCAGATTTTGAAGAAGACGTCGGAGAAGCTTGAAGCGCGGACGGAAGAGCTGGGGCGGACGATCACGCTGGAGGAAGGGAAGCCGATTGTCGAGGGGCGGTTTGAGGTCGGGCGCGCGGCGCAAACATTCATGTTGTCGGCCGAGGAAGCGCGACGAATCCACGGCGAGACGATACCGCTGGATGCATCGCCGGGCGGCGCCGGCAAGATGGGGTTCACGTTGCGCGTGCCGTGCGGCGTGGTGGTGGCGATCACCCCGTTCAATTTTCCGCTGAATCTCGTGGCGCACAAAGTCGCACCGGCCATTGCCGCCGGTAATGCGGTGATTATCAAACCGCCATCGGCGACGCCGTTGTCGGCGCTGAAGTTGACGGAGATTCTGCTCGAATCCGGTATGCCGCCGGAGGCGATTTCGTGTTTGACCGGACCTGGTGGCGAACTCGGGGATGCGTTGTGCCGGGATGGGCGGGTGCGGAAGATTACGTTTACCGGCAGCGTGCCGGTCGGCAAACGGATTTGCGAGATGGCCGGGATAAAGAAAGTGACGATGGAACTCGGCAGCAACTCGCCGATCATCGTGATGCCGGACGCGGATTTGAACAAGGTGGCGGAAGCGGTGGCGGCGACCGGTTATTCGAATGCGGGTCAGGTGTGCATTTCGACGCAGCGGGTGATGGCGCAGCGCAAAGTGTATGACGACGTGCTGGCGGCATCGAAAGCGAAGGTGGAAGCGCTTACAATTGGCAATCCGCTCGAAGAAACGACGAAGGTCGGTTCGATGATTCGTGAGGCCGAGGCGGTGCGCGTGGAGCAATGGGTGAAGGAAGCCGTGAAGACGGGCGCGCGTGTGGTGACCGGCGGCGAGCGCCGGGGGGCGATCTATGCGCCGACGATTATTGCAGACGTGAAACCGGAGATGAAGATTTCGTGCGAAGAATTATTCGGGCCGGCGGTGGCGTTCACGGCGTTCGAAAATGTCGAGGAGGCGCTCGCATTGGCGAATGCGAGCGAGTTTGGGCTGGCGGCCGGAGTGTTCACGGAGAGCGTGGAGACGGCGATGAAGTTCGCGCGGGAACTGGAAACAGGCAATATTCACATCAATTGGGGTCCGCAATGGCGACAGGACTTGATGCCCTATGGAGGCCTGAAAAACTCTGGCTTCGGGAAGGAAGGTCCCCGGTATGCGGTCGAGGAAATGACCGAATTGAAGATGGTGGTTATCCATTTGCGTACGTGAGTGTTGACGGTTTCCCGCCAAGTGTGCTACAAGCTCACCGGGCAGCAGGTCTCGCAGCCGGGTGCCGCTCAGCGAACCGAAGCGCGATAGGTGATTATGCGAACTGCCACACAGCCAGCGTCGGGAGCAGCGTCCGTAGTGGATACTGCATTGCAGACCCACACCCTCCGGGTCGAGCGCAAGCACTTCACCTTTGACCTCCGGGAGAATCCGCGCGGCCGGTTTTTGCGGATTACCGAGGAAGTCAACGGACGCCGGGATGCGATCATCATCCCGTTGACGGGGATCGAGGGATTCCGCGATGTACTGAACGAAATTGTTACGTTCAGCAAGACGTTGACGCCAAAAGTCTAGGGGTCACACTTCAGACCGAACCGCGCCGGTTGGCTACGGCGCTCTCGCGGCATCCAGCTTGGCTAACGCTCGGCTGGCTTGCGCGCGGACCTCGTCGTCGGAGTCGGTCAGCAATGACTTCAACCCGTTCCTCGCTGCCGTCACGCCCGCTTCGCCCAGTGCCTCGGCCGCGCGGGCACGCACGACCGCGTTGTCGTCTTGCAGCGCGCTTATCAAGAGCGGATACGCGGCAGGATCCTTCAGTTTGGCGAGTGCGTAGGCAATGAAATACTGTTGCGGCAAAGGAGCCTGGCCCATCGCGCGGCGCAGCAACTCACGATTTGATTCGCCCGCGACCTCTCGCAACGCCTCCATCGCCGTATACCGCACGAATCCGTCCCGGTCGCGCAGGAGGAAAACGAGCCAGCCGGCCGCTCGCGGCTCCCGGAGTTTGCCGAGTGCCGAGACTGCTTCGGCGCGCACGAACCAATTATCGTCTTGGAGGATTCGAAAGAGCGGTCGCACCGCTTTCCGGTCGCCGCGCTTGCCCAGCGCGCGCGCGCAATACCGGCGCACGTCCGGCACGGGATCATCCAGCGCCTCGGCGACCACACGCAACGGGGCCGCAGTCGGTCGGTCCGCCACCAGCTTGGAAGCTCCGATGCGCACAAGCGTGTCGGGATATGACAAAGCGTCCGCGAGTACCCGGTCTTCCGCCGGCAATTGACTCAGCGCATTGCCGGCGCGATCGATCTGATCGGCCTTCAGCATAATCAACACGCGCAGTCGCTTGGCCGGGAGGGAATCGGCCTGTTCTTTGAGCACGTCGTCCACCAACTTCATCGCGTCGGCCAGTTTCCCTTCACGCAGCAGAAGATCGGCATCGCGGATGGCCTTCGGCTCGAACCAGATTTCGCAACCGGCCAGCATGACGATGGCGACGGTCACCCCGGCAAGTCTCCCCAATGTCATGCGGCCAACGATAAAGCTTTGCACTCAAAACGTAAAGCCGCGAGCGCAACGGGCTTCAGGGTTGACACCCCCGCGCACGGCCCGTAGAGTAACGGCGCATGGGGCAACAACGGTGACTCCGACCGCTGTACAATCCACTCCGCGGACTGCGAATCTGCTCAAACTCCTCGACCCGGTCGGGGCGGAATTGACGCGCGTCGAAGAAGCGCTCAACGAGCAGATTCGGGGCTTTCACGTCGATGTCAGCGGTCACGTGGAGTATGTCTTGGGCGCCAGCGGCAAGCGATTGCGTCCGAGTTTGGCGTTGCTGGCTGGCGGGGCTACCGGTCGGATTCACGACGGCCACATCACGTTGGGCGTTATCGTCGAACTCATTCACGTTGCCACGCTGGTTCACGATGACATCCTCGACGATGCCGATCTCCGTCAT
>Ga0247727_10018963_pt1 | contig 10727 bp, 7 predicted proteins | sample WisWelCaveWW1625_FD_202498 | JGI IMG/M metagenome (GOLD analysis project Ga0247727, IMG submission 202498) | Biofilm microbial communities from Wishing Well Cave, Virginia, United States - WW16-25 | ecosystem: Environmental > Aquatic > Deep subsurface > Groundwater > Cave microbial mat | place...
GTGCATTTTCGATGCTCGACGCCGAAGCGCGCCGTGGGAAGCTTATAAGCGCCGACATATCCGCCGAGCGAATTTAGCCGCGCCTTCTCGGCCTCTTGATGATATAAAGCCTCAAGACTGGCGCGCGCTTCGCGACATTGCCGATCTTTCTCTTCGCGGCTTATCTCAAACACGTCTTCCCAGCGTTCGTCGCCGTATTCATTGTCGATAAGGCAGACGTGTGTTTCGCATTTCTCGTGCAATTTGGGAAAAGGCAATGGCATCATTTACCCTGTTTTTCGCCGCTCAATCAAACCGCCTCCGCCTGAAGCTCCGGCCTGGTTTTCGCTTTCCGTTTTTCGGGATACCACCACGGATATTTTTTGTCATCGAGAATCAGGAATCCCTGGCGATGCTCTCGCAAGGTACGGTGAAATTCGCTTAAGATCCCGAGGTGTTTTTGGTGCAGCTTCAAAATTTCTCTGAAATTTTTTTCCAGTTCTTCCCCGTTTCGTTTCAAGCCAAGAAGTTCTTGAAGGCGCAAATTGCGGCGCTCATCGAGAAAGAGACGAAGATCGTCAAGAGCGCATACCGCCATGGTCACGTCGGCGCTGTTGACGTTTTTTCGCTTCAGCGCCTGGTAGCTTTGGCGATAGTTCGCAAAATCGATGGACTGTTCCGCTTCTTCGGCGGCGACTTTTGTTTTCCGGCGCAATTCCCGATCTTGTCGGCAAGCACTTAAGAATTCCCGCAGTTGTTGCGTGAGCTGTTCTCGTTTGACGGCAAATTCGTGCCACCGCCCATCGAGCTTTTGAATCAACGGACAAAACAAAAACGTGCTTTGCATGCCCGCGACCGCGCGCTCAAAAATCGCTTTGGAAATGAGAACTTCGCCGTAAAGAAACGGCAAAGAGTATCCCTGCCGATCTGGGCCGGTCAAGCTGTCAAGAACTTCCCGATAATCATTGGCCAGAGCAGCGACGAATTGCGTCACTCGATCAAACTGCTCTTCGTTTTTGATCGGTCGAAAGGCGGTGATAATCCTTGTCGATGGCTCGCTCAGCATGACCAATATTCCGCGCTCGTCGATGGCGCATTTCCGCCGCTCCACGCCAAACCGCTTTGTTTTCATCTTGATCGCGCCGACATATCCGCCGAGCGAATTCAGCCGCGCGGCCTCGGTTTCTTGATGATACAAAGCTTCAAGCGAGACGCGCGCTTCGCGACATTGCCGATCTTTCTCCTCGCGGCTCATTCAACACGTCTTCCCAGCGCTCGTCGCGGTTTTGACAGACGTGTGTTTCACATTTTTCGTGCAACTTCGGAAAAGGTAGCAGCATATTGACTTTGTTTTTTTCACCCACGCGATCAAACGGCCTCCGCTTGCAGCGCCGGCCTGGTTTTCGTCTTTCTTTTTTCGGGATACCACCACGGATATTTTTTGTCCTGCAAAATCAGAAAGCGGTCGCGGTACTCTTTGATCGCATGGCGAAACTCGAGCAGCAGCGGCAAATTATTCCACAAGAGTTTTTCAATCTGGCTGAATTGCTCTTCAAGGCTTATTTGCGTATGCGGCAGATGAAAAGCCACCTCGAGGCCGAGCTGTTTTCGTTCGTCCAAATACAGGCGCAGATCATCCACCGCCGTAATCGCATCAAGAACGTTCAAGCTGTTCAGGTCCTCGTCGTCTTTCAGGCTCATCCGGGCGCGAAATGTTTCGGCATTGATATTCGCCTCCTTTGAGTTCGTCGCCGCCAATAATTTTTGCTGCAGGCTTTCATCGCGGCTGCAAGTTTGGATAAAATTTCGCAAACGATCATCGAGAAGAGCTTTTTGCAGAAAGAAATTCTCCAACTGGCCGTTGAGTCTTTGCGCCACGGCAAAGCGAAACGAAGTGTTTTGCAATCCCAGCAAAGCCCGATCAAAATACCCTTTAAAAATAAAAAGCCGCGCCTGGACATATTCGAGGGAATAAGGCGTTTCCTGCATCTCTACGAGATAGCCCAGAAATTCGCGATAGTCTTCCGACAACGAGTTTAAGCGATCGGTCAAGCTGTCGAAGTCCTTTGTATCGGTTATTTGCAAAGTGTTCATGCTTTTCATTGTCCCCATGGTTTTTCACCATGGCGTTTATAATATTCCAACGCCTCGCGTTTAAATTGGTCGTGAGTTTTTGGAGGCCTGGCCGGATCTATAATAGGTCTAAAGCTTGTAATGATCCGGTCCATGAATGGCGTTAACAATACCAATATTCCTCTTGCGTCAATCGCACATTTTCTTCGTTCCACGCCGAATCTATCGGTTCCTTTTTTGAGTGTTCCGATGTAACCGCCGAGCGGGTTCAGCCGGACATTTTCGGTTTCCTGGTGATACAACGTTTCCAACGCCGTGCGATCTTCGCGGCATTTTCGATCTTTCTCCTCGCGGCGTATTTGGAGCACGTCTTCCCAACGTTCGTCGCGGTTTTGGCAGACGTGCGTTTCACATTTTTCTTGCAACTTCGGAAAAGGCAGCGGCATATTTTTCCCCGTTCAGCGAACGTTGTTCACAGCCAAAATAACGAAATTAACCCAACTTTGCAACTGGAAAATTTTGCAGGCCAACGAAGAGCGAAGGGTGAATGGCGACAGGCGAGGGCGAGCCCAACTCCTTTCGCCCCTCGCCCTTCGCTTTTCACCCCACGCTTACCCCTCCGGCCCGATCATCTTCTCCGGCTTCACCACCTCATCAAATTTCTCGCCGGTCAAAATGCCGAGCGCCATCGCCGCTTCGCGCAACGTGAGATTTTCCTTGTGCGCTTTCTTTGCTATCTTCGCAGCGTTGTCATAACCCACGTGCGGATTCAACGAGGTCACCAGCATCAGCGAATTATCCACATGCTTTTTGATGTTGGCCGTCAGCGGCTCGATGCCCATGGCGCAATGCTCGTTGAACATTTCGCAGGCATCGGCGAGCAGGCGAATCGATTGCAGCAGATTGTAGATGATCACCGGCTTGAAAACATTCAGCTCGAAATTGCCGGAAGCACCACCGATGTTGATCGTCGTGTCGTTGCCGATCACCTGCGCCGCCACCATCGTCATCGCTTCGGATTGCGTCGGATTGACCTTGCCGGGCATGATCGAGCTGCCGGGCTCGTTTTCCGGAATGGCGATTTCACCGATGCCGGAGCGAGGCCCGGAGGCCATCCAGCGAATATCGTTGGCGATTTTCATCAACGAACACGCCAGCGTTTTCAGCGCGCCGCTGGCCATCACGAGCGCATCATGCGAGGCCAGTGCCTCGAATTTATTTTCGGCGGTGATAAATGGATAGCCGGTGAGTTCCGCAATCTTCGCTGCCGATTTCACCGCAAATTCAGAATGCGTGTTCAAGCCCGTGCCGACCGCGGTGCCGCCCAGTGCTAATTCAGATAAATGCGGCAACACCATCTCGATGCGTTTCAAGCCGTGATTGAGCTGTGTGACGTAGCCGGAAAATTCCTGCCCGAGTGTGAGCGGCACCGCATCCATCAAATGGGTGCGGCCGATTTTGATGATGTTTTTGAACGCCTCCGCTTTTTGCGCCAGCGTGTTGCGCAGTTGCCTGACCATCGGAATCAGCCGGCGATGAACCTCATGCACCGCCGCAATGTGCATTGCCGTCGGAAACGTGTCATTCGACGATTGCGCTTTGTTGACGTCGTCATTCGGGTGAATCGGCTTTTTGCTGCCCATTTTGCCGCCGGCCATTTCAATCGCGCGATTCGAGATCACTTCGTTGACGTTCATATTCGACTGCGTGCCGCTGCCGGTTTGCCAAACGACCAGTGGAAAATGCTCGTCGAGTTTCCCCGAGATCACTTCATCGGCGGCTTTCACAATGAGGTCGGCTTTTTCTGCCGGTAAAAGACCGAGTTCTTTATTCACCAGCGCCGCCGCTTTTTTGAGAATGCCGAACGCCCAAATCATTTCGCGCGGCATGCGCTCCGTGCCGATCTTGAAATGAATCAGCGAACGCGCCGTCTGCGCGCCGTAATAACGATTCTCCGGCACTTGAATTTCTCCCATGCTGTCGGTTTCGATGCGGTAGGACATGATTGCGCTCTCCTCAATATGGTAAATATTCAGAAACAAAAAGAAGCTGTCATTCCGCAGGAATCCTTTTTCATTTCAAGCCCTGTTCCGATGTGAAAAAAGATTCTTCCAGAATGACGATGCAAAAATTTATTTGGTTGAGTGGCTGATAGAGTTAAATGACCATACGCTACGCTTAAGCCAACGATGAGCTTGCGCGCGGCTCCAACTGCTGAGGGTTTCCACTATTTTTCCCTCTTTCTCTCGCGCCCACTCTTCGCAGGTTTTTTGTTTTTGAGCTTGCTCAATTCGATCGGCTTGTAGGGCGCATTTTTATAGGCTGCCGCCGCAAAAGCGCTCAAATCTTTGAGCAGATCGTCGGGGCCGGCATTGCGCAGGAGAGGATATTTGTTGGCGTGATCGAAAAAGTTGCCAATTTGATCAAACATGAAGTTCGTCAGCCCGATGCTCTCGGCCAGCCCGCTCGCATCGCTGGTCTTCCAATAGCCGCCGCCGTCGTCCACTTGCAGCGCGGCGAAATATTTCTTGCCGAGATAACGCAGGAGCTTGCAGAGCAAAATGTGATTCGCGGCGCCGAGGCGGTTGGTGCGGACGTAGCCACTGGTGAAGATTCCCGTTGCCACGATTTCTTTCCAGGACACTTTCTTGATGACGCCCTCGGCTTTTCCCAGCACGGAATCGAACATTCTCTTGCGGGTGACCGGATGGGCAAGCTCCGGCATGTATTGCCGCAGAAACTTCTCGTCGGAATAAACTTGCAGATTGTTCTCATGGACGAGAAGCCCGTCCTGATCGAAGCTCAAAGTAAATCGCGCAAACAATCCGGCTTCGGGAGCCAGGGTGAGGTGAATGCCTCGCACGACAACGACCGGGCCAAAAAGCATCGCGTGTTCATTGGGGCCGGTCAGCTCGTATTGCCAGCCATGCTCTTCCGCCAACGCGCCAAGTTCTTGCAGGAGCGGCTCAATCATGCCGGCAGATTTGAGCCGGCCCGAGTAGGTGAGGGTAACAGACATTGCGGGTTCCTTTTCTAAATCAGCAGCGCCCGATCCACGAAACACGGGCGAGCGCCAATCCAAATAGGTTTCAGCCGAGGCGAGCCGGTAATAAACGGCGCGGCCACGCCCCATCTGCTGCAATTTGCCTTCGGCCACCATGCGCTTTAGCCAATGATAAGCTTGATCGCGGCTCCAACCGCCGAGGGTTTCCACTTCCTCGCGCCGGATTCGTCCTTGCCGTTGTACATGCGCAAGAAGGTGTTGCTCGATCTCCGCCGGCAACAGCGGCACCTCGAATGAGCCAACTGCCGCGTGATCGGCGTCGACGCGCATGCCGGTGTCAAGGCGGTACGATTGCTGATCGCCGTTGGCCGCACCGACAATCAACTTATCTTTGACCTCGGCGCCATGCAACACCTGAAAAGCCGCTTCGTGCGCCGGAAGATATTTGCGGAGCGCGGTTTCCTTGCCGACCAGCAGAAGTCCGGCCAGCGTGGGCGTTAAACCGGCGAGCTCATTGGAGACCAATCCCAACGCGCGCGCGATTTCTTCGTCCGCCAACTCGAGCAAAGCTTTGTCGCCGCGATTCTCTTCCACCAAACGGCGCAGGCGGGCGAATTCCAGCGCGTCGAAATCGGCCCACGACGCCTCGGTGATCGTGAGCGCCGTAAAGTCGGCCGTGCCCCGATCAGCCCGCCAACCGGTCAATTCATGCGGGTGCAGAGGACGGCAGCCGGGCTTCCCATGCGTGTCCGAATAGCGGATGAGTAATTTGCCGTCGCTCGTTCCGATCGGTTGCCGGACTGCGGGGATGGACAGCACGGCAATTGTTCCTTCCGTCAAATTGACGAAGTGAACCTCGACCGTCAGCGGCGGCACCGTTCGGCTGGCAATAAAAGCCGCCACAACGGTCGGGCTGGTTTGGTGATAGGGATGAAGGCCGGTAATGGCGCCATCATCTTCGACGCCAACCATCAGAATACCGCCCTGATAATTCGCCATGCAGACTACGGTTTCGATCCAGTCCGCATCGGGCAATCGCGTCGCATCGCTTTTAAACTCGACGGTCAGCGATTCGCCGCCGGCAATGAAACGGCGCACTTCGGTTTCGGTCATAGGTGATAGTTTTTAGATAAAGCCATTTTCTCGAATTGTAGCGAGTGATCTCTGCTTTAAAATATGGTTTTCTGAAAATGTTTGCAAATTGCAGGATTTGATGATGCAAAGCTTGAGAATGGCAGATCACAGGTGGATGAAAAATTCTGGATGTTTGAGCAAACGCCCACCGGCAAAGTCTTTTTGTGGCTTCATAACAAAATTAGGCGAATTTTTCGGGTAGATGATGCCAAAAGCAACGTGTCACTTTTTGAACAATTCTGAATGTGAACCCGTTCTTGCTAATGTCAACGTATCTTCACTCGCCTGGTAAATCAGAATCCAATCCGGCTCGAGATGGCAGTCGCGGAATCCTTTCCAGTTTCCGGTGAGAGGGTGATCGCGATACTTGGCGTCCAGCCTTTCTTCGGCAGCCAATTTTTCGGTGACGAGGCTGAGCTTGCCGATATCTTTATTTTGCTTCTTGACTTTTTTGTAGTCTTTCTTGAATTGGCTGGAATAAACTATTTTCAATTTTCCAATTCCTTAAAAAGTTCTTCGACGCTCCCCACTTCGTGAAGCTCTTTGCCGGCTTCGATTTTTTTCAAGGTGGCGGCGGTAAGCGCGTTGGGAATTTTGACCTCGAAAGGTATGCCTTTGTGAAGCGTAACTTGAGTGAGATAAATGGAGATCGCTTCGGACATGGAGATATTGAGCTTGTTCAATATTTTCTGGGCTTCCGCCTTTACCTTGGGATTGATGCGGGTTTGAATCGTTGCGGTTCGCATGATCGTGATTTCCGTGAATAAGGTTCGTGTAGTGACATTCGCAATACAACCCAATGTACAAAACGAACAAAAGAAAATCAATAAAAAAGAATGCCGAACGCCCACATCATTTCGCGCGGCATGCGTTCGCCGCCGATCTTGAAATGAATCAGTGATCTGGCCGTCTGCGCGCCGTAATAACGATCCTCCGGAACTTGAATTTCTCCCATGCTGTCGGTTTCGATGCGGTAGGACATGATTGTTCTCCTCGATTTTATAGTCGTAATTGACCGGTCACTCGGAGTGACCGGTCAATAAATTCGTTTCTCATTAGTGAAGCTATGATGTAAAATACCGCAGCTTGTTGGCGTACTTCTCTGCGGCTTCGCCGGCGGCGGTGCGCACTTCTTCTGCTGGGTCGTTGGCGGTCATCTGGTGCAAAGTGACAAGCACTTGCTTGTCGGTGGTGTAATAACCGACGACTTGCGCCGATTTTTGTCGAACGAAAATGTCTTGATGAAAAAGTGCTCGCACTAAACCATTTGCCAGCCTTTCATCGCTAATTTTTCCAAGCGCTCTAGCCGCACTTCGATGCACTAAACTGTCTCCATCCTTCAGGGATGCCAATAGAGCTTCTGTAGCGCGTTCGCTACTAATTTCTCCAAGTGCAAATACTGCCCTGTGACGCACATCGCTGTCCATATCTTTCAAGGCAATAAGCAAGCCATCCACCGCGCGTTCTCCGCCAATCTCCCCAAGTACCCAAGCCGCGTGCGCACGCAATTCGCTATCTTCATCCTTCAAAGCCGCAAGCAAATCTTCAACTGCTGGATACCTTTGGCGTAGCCACGTTTGATATGCGTTCTCATCTTTCAATACGGTCAGCAAATCTTCCACTGTTTGTTCGCCAACACTTTCTTTAATAAGTCGTTCAGCCAAAATATGCACAACGCTATCCTCATACTTCAAAGCAGCCAGCAAGTTCTCTACCTCTCGCTCATCCCCATACGCCCAAAGCAACCTAGCCATAGCCCCGTGCATGTCGCTTGCCTTATCATGTAAAGTGACACGCAATCTATCCGCTGCGCGTTCTCCTATAATGTCTTTAAGCACCGCAATCACACGCTTATGCTTGTCGCTACTCTTATCCTTTAGGGCGGTAAGCAACGTGTCTACTCCCCGCACATTTTTTATAAGCATAATTCCCTGAGCTGCAATCCTACGAACGGCTCCATCTTCATCCTCGATGCCAGCGAGTAACGCATCCACTCCCCGATCATCACCAATTTTCCCAAGTGCCGTAGCCGCATGCTCGCGCACATAAAAGTAATTATCGTCCTTAAAAGCGGCGAGCAAGCCATCTACCGCTCGCACATCACTAATTTTCCCAAATGCTTCAGCCGCTTGCCAACGCGTATCGTGGTCCTCGTCCTTCAAGGCGACAAGTAAAGCCTCTACCGCGCACTCGCCGCTAAATTTCAAAAGCTCCGCAGCTTTATACCACCTCCTTTCCTTTATTAGAGCAGCAAGCACATCATCTACCGCTCGCTCGCTGCCAATCTTTCCAAGCGCCTCTGCCGCAAGCAAACGCACATCGTTGTCTGTGTCCTTTAAGGCGGCAAACAAACCCACCGCCGCGCGTGCATCGCCAATTTTCCCAAGCGCCTCAGCCGAATTTTTACGTATGTTTTCTACCTCATCCTTTAAAACTGCAAGCAAGCCCTCCACCGCGCGTGTATCACCAAGCTCTCCAAGCGCCTCAGCCGAAATTTTACGCACGTGGCCTGATTTATCTTTTAAGGCAGCAAGCAAGCCGTCCACCGCAAGCTCACCGCCAAATTTCCCAAGTGCCTTAGCCGCATACCCACGCACGTACCAGTCATTATCTTCTTTCAAAGCGGCAAGCAAGCCATCTATTGCTCTCTCGTCGCCTATCTCTCCAAGTGCCCCAGTTGCACGGAAGCGCATGGTTCCTCCTTCTTTCAAGGCACCAAGCAAGCTATCTACGGCAGGCTCACCGCCAAACGCACCAAGCGCCTCGGCAACAGACCAATCCACGAAGCTGTTCTCATTTCGTAGAAGAGGTACAATCCGATCTACGATAAATTCCAAAGATTGTCCGCCAACCCTTGAGAAGCTACGGATAACAGTATTCCGGTAAGAGCTTTCTTCGACATTGCGTTCAGTGATAAATTCAATCAGCCGATTGGTGAGTGTTGTTATATGCTTCTGATCTGTCTGTCGCACATAACCCAACCCCCGCGCCCGTAAGCGCAGATTCGTGAAATTCAGCGACTCCGGCAATCCCTCCAGCGCGCCATAGAGATCATCCGGCTTTCGCACCAATCCAAGCGTCATCGGCAGCACTTCCATTTCGGCCAATGTCGGATTGAAATAAGCGCGGCAGAAAATTTTTTCGCAATCTGGTTGCTCGGCGAGGGCGACGGCGGCCAAATATTCTTGCAGAGTTAGGTGGCTGAAGGCGTAGGCATCCGCGCCAATTTCGCGCAAAAGCGGCGTGGCTTTCACGTCGGCGGACAAGAGATGAGGGTTTGTAACGTGATGCGTCTGGCAATACATTCGCGCTTTGGCGGCAATGACCTCCTCGGTCAAAATAAGCCGCTCGGCATCTTTTTCAACCTCGTCCACGAACAGCCGCTCATAGGCCAATTGTTTGAGAAAGTCCCGTTTGAGTGAGCCGTCCGGATCTGGCAGATGAAAGCGCTCGACATTCTTTTCGCGATCCAGTTGCGTGACGAGCTGTTGCACGAGTTGGCGATAAAGCTCCAAGCGCTCGCCCACGATTTCACCTTGTTGGCGATAAAGATACACGATGACGCTGAGCAGAAACGGCATCCGCGCCATTTCACGCAGTTCGCGGCGACGACGAAGCTCTTGCTGCAATTGCTTGGTGATTGGGTCGTCGCCATAATAGTGCTGCAAGAATGCCTCAATCTGGCGCGGATTGAGGCTGGTAATCTCCATCTCCTGCAAGCCTTCAAAGCGATGCTGCAAAGCATACGGTCGCGTCGAGATGATCAAATCGTTGTGGCGATAGGCCGAGGCCATGAACTCATTGACGGAGATGCATAGATCCTTGAAAAATTTCGCGCCCGCCACTTCATCCAAGCCATCGAGAAAGATCGTCACCTCACCGGCTTTGAGACGGGCGAGGAAAAATGCTTTGCAGCGCTCGGCCTCGGCGGCAGAAAGGCCAAGCGGGGCCGCGACCGCTTTCGCAAACAAGAGTTCGACCAAATGGCCTTCCACAGCTTCGAAGACTTTTTCGCTGAGGCTCTTAAGCTCAAAAAATACGGGAAAGCGCTTGCTGGCTTGCAGCGTCTTCAGCGCGAGATAACGCAGCAGCGTGGTTTTGCCGCAACCGGGCGCGCCCACAATCACCGCTTGCGTTCTTTTCCGAAGCAGTTCATCAGGTCTAAGCGTGCGCTTTACTTTTTGACTTTTGTCGTTTGGTTTTTGTTTTTTATCTTCTTCATCATCGCGGGCAAAAATATCACGACGACGGCGCAGTTCCGCATCCATCATGCCAAGCCATTGTGCGTTTACCGTGGGGCGATCATATTCTTCGGTAAGCGTCAGCTCGACAAAAACTTTTTCCAGCGGTCTGGGCTCCGCCTCACCGAAAATGCGCACGGTGCCGACGCGATGGGTGAGATGATCGCGATAGGCTTGCAGCAGCTCATCTAACGGCCGGCCTGAATAATCTCCACGAATGAACTGCGTCAAATGTTGGCGAACAAAATAGCGAAACTGATCTTTGCTGTTGTATTCCCACCACAGCACTTTTTGCG
>Ga0247727_10018964_pt1 | contig 10727 bp, 10 predicted proteins | sample WisWelCaveWW1625_FD_202498 | JGI IMG/M metagenome (GOLD analysis project Ga0247727, IMG submission 202498) | Biofilm microbial communities from Wishing Well Cave, Virginia, United States - WW16-25 | ecosystem: Environmental > Aquatic > Deep subsurface > Groundwater > Cave microbial mat | place...
CACGAGTTTCCATATAGTTTCTATAACTGTTTCCCCAATTTTGTTGCCTGCAACGACGGGAACTTCCGTTGGCGGAACGGGAATGATACCCTCCCGGTCATGTTCTCTCTGAAAGCGGCCAAAGGCTCCTGATCCTGAATCTTTTCCGATTTGGCACGATTTTCCTTTTTGTCGTAGTTTCACGACCGCGGACTTCATTCTCCGCACAGCGCATAAAGTAACAAAACTATGCAAGGTATCATGATCCGTATTTTGACGGTTTTTGGATTCGGAATCCTCCTTCTGTCCTGCTCCCGGGAATCTTCAAGTCCCGGCAAGGACATGTCGTCTTTCCTTTGGAAAACAACAACTTTTCCCGCTTCTCCGGGATCAGATTTCAGGTGGAAAACTGAACAATTCGCAGACCTTAAGATCATCCGTTACCAGGTACCCGGATTTGAAAAAGTTTCCCTGCAGAAGAAGAAGTTGCTGTACTATCTCTACATGGCTTCCATATCGGGACGCGACATCATTTATGATCAGAACTACAAACACAACCTGATGATCCGCCGCACGCTGGAGAATATATACAACACTTATGCAGGCGACCGGGCCGGAATTCAATGGCAGGCTTTTCATGTGTATCTGAAACGAATCTGGTTTTCCAATGGAATTCATCATCATTATTCTTACAAAAAAATGGAGCCCGGATTCAATCGCCGGTACTTTGAGAAGCTGGTGAAAAACAGTTCCATAGCTGGATTCCAACTCAAGGATGGTGAGACGCTTCAGTCCATGACGAAATTCCTCAGCTTCCTGATTTTCGATGAGAATGTGGATGCGAAACGTGTGAGCAAGGATGCTGCTTCCGACCTCATCCGGGGTTCTGCAGCAAATTTCTATGAAGGAGTTTCGCAATCCGATGTCGAAAACTTCTACAAAGTAACCCGCGATACTTCAGACAAAACTCCGGTTTCATATGGGCTGAATTCCAAACTGGTCCGCGATACAGAAGGGAAGTTGGTGGAGAAAACCTGGAAATCCGGCGGAATGTATGGCGAAGCGATAGATCAGATCGTCTATTGGCTCAATCTTGCGATTGGTGTCGCCGAAAACGAAAACCAACGCAAGGCCTTCCAATTGCTTGTGCAATATTACCAGTCCGGAGATTTGCAGAAATTTGACGAATACAGTATGGCCTGGGTCCGGGATGTGAATTCAGATATAGATGTTATCAATGGATTCATTGAAGTCTATGGCGATCCACTGGGTTATCGCGGTTCCTACGAAGCTGTGGTGGAAATGAAAGACCCGATCGCATCGGAGCGGATGAAAGTTCTGGCAGAAGAGGCCGGTTGGTTTGAGGCAAATTCTCCGATCATGGAAGAACACAAAAAGAAAAAGGTCACCGGCATTACATTTAATGTGATCAATGTCGTGATGGAATCCGGCGATGCTTCTCCCGCTACCCCGGTGGGTATCAATCTCCCGAATTCAAGCTGGATCCGGATCAATACCGGATCAAAATCCATTTCCCTGGACAATATCAAAGAGGCATATTCCAAAGCAGGCGGCGGGGAAATCCTGAAAGAATTCTGCTACAACGAGGAAGAGCTGAAACTGGCAACAGACTATGATGACCTCTCGAACAAGCTGCATACCGCAATGCATGAAGTGATTGGCCATGCATCGGGACAGGAGAATCCGGGTATCGGTTCCTACAAGGAAGTACTGAAAAATTATGCTTCCACTCTCGAAGAAGGCAGGGCCGACCTGGTTGCATTGTATTATATGCTCGATCCGATGCTTGTGGAAATCGGCGTGATGCCCGGACTTGATGTGGGAAAAGCAGAATACAACGGATACATCCGAAATGGATTGATGCTGCAGTTGCGGCGCCTCGAACCGGGCGACGTCATTGAAGAGGATCATATGCGCAACCGGCAATTGATTGCGAAGTGGTGTTATGAAAAAGGCCAGGCCGGGAATGTGATTGAAAAGAAAGTGGAAGGCGGAAAGACATATTTCGTAGTCAATGATTATGAGAAGCTCCGCAACCTGTTTGGTTCCTTGCTGCGCGAAGTCCAGCGAATCAAATCAGAAGGGGATTTCGAAGCTGGCAAGGCCCTGGTGGAAAAATACGGAGTGCAGGTTGACAAAGAATTGCACGAAGAAGTTCTCAAGCGGACCGAGTCCCTGAATCAGGCTCCGTACGGCGGTTTTATCAATCCCCGCTTGCGGCCTGTCACCGATGCCGCCGGCAATATCCTGGATGTGATCATCGAATATCCCGATGATTTCACGAAACAGCACCTGGAGTACGCAAGATTGCATTCACACCTCCCGACATACAATTGAACTGGTTATACAGGAGGACAGATGTTGTTCTGGTTCTGATCGCTTGCCTCGCGATCCTCCCGTTTCTTATCCTGACGTTTTATATCCATCCGCATTATGACGATTACGATTTTCACAACAAAGTCGTCGGGCAGGGGATGGGGAACATTTCGCAATACTGGTGGGAAACCTGGTCCGGAAGATTTTCGACGATCTGGATCTGTTCGTTTTTCGCACAATTCATGGATGCGGAAAATCTGACGGCATATCGCCTGACTTCATTCGGATTGATCCTTTTTTTTCTGGCAACGGTTTTCATCCTGATGAAGTCCGTCATTTTTCCGAAATGGAAACAGGCGATTTTTGCTACATGCGTGGTTGCAGCCGTTTTGTTTGCAGGTCTTCCGGAAATCACTACCGGATTCTATTATGTATATCTCAGTATCAATACCGGAGGGGGGACGCCTTTTCTGATTTTTTTGCTTCTGATATGTTTCCGGGTCGCCGGCGGTGAAGGAAAGGAATACCGGAAGTGGATGTTTCCAGCCGGCTTATGCGCAACAATAGCCGGAGGTTCCTATGAACCTGTGATGGTGATGGGGGTTTGCATCCTTGCTGGATTCTGGTTGCTTTTGAAAATGAACCGGATACCTGGACATGGGTTTGTGCTGATTCAGTTTCTGCTTCTGCTTTCGGCGGGAATCGTGATGGTACTTGCACCGGGAAATTTTGCAAGGGGCGGTGATGACCTTCTTTCCAAAGGTGCTTCACATTTTTTTTGGTCTTGCGAATTCTCTGTCCTCTATGGCGCAAAATTTATTTTGGAAAAACTCCAAAATCTCCCTTTCCTGATTCTCAGTTTGCTGTTTCTTCCGCTGGCTGTGCAATTGGCCGGGAATTCGGCCAAAGCAAAGAAGATATTGAATATCAACCCCTTAATTGTCCTGATTTTTCTTTTTCTGGTCATCATGGCTTCATTTTTCCCGGGCTTGTGGGCCACAGGTGAAATGCCGAAACCGAGGGTTTTGAATCAATCGTGGTGGATATTGTTTTGCGGTTGGTTTCTTTTCCTGCAGGTTGCAACTCTGAAATATGGGCAAAAGATTACCGAGCTGGTCGGCAACCGGCACTGGAAGCCGGTATTTTGCGCCTTTCTTGCGCTTGCTTTGGTACCATCGCTGCAGGGAAAAAATGCAGGAAGAGCATGGTATGATTTGTTCACAAAAGTTTCGGCATATGATCAGGCAATGGAAAAACGATATGATACCATCCGCCGGTCTAAAGAGAATGGCAGCATGAAAACCAGCCTGGATCCCCTGTTTGATGATCCAAAAAAATATCCGCTTTCCATATACTATAATTACCAGGAACTTTCCATGCGGAACCGGGCATCAGACATTCAGAATATGATTTACGCGGGATATTGGAAACTGGATTCTGTTTGGATCCATGACGATGCAACATCCCGGTTCTTAAACAACAGCCGCCGTGATTGAAAAGAAATTTCCGGTCCTGGGAATTGTGGTACCCTGCTACAATGAAGAAGAGGTTCTCCCTTCCAGCGCGGCGAAATTGCTGGAGGTAATGTCGGCTCTGATCCGGGACGGGAAGGCAGACGGGAAGAGTTTTGTTGTATTTGTTGACGACGGAAGCCGGGACAAGACATGGGAGATCATTTCAGGATTTTCGGCAGAGAACCGGCATTTCCGGGGCTTGAAGCTGGCCCGAAACAGCGGCCATCAGAATGCATTGCTGGCAGGATTGTTTGAATTTCAGGAAGAAGCCGATTGCCTGATTTCCATTGATGCCGATTTGCAGGACGATGTCAGCGCGATCCCTGAAATGATGGATTGTTTTGCAAAAGGACATGAAGTGGTTTATGGTGTGCGCAGGAAACGAAAGAACGATACCATCCTGAAGAGATTCACAGCTCTTGCCTATTACAAACTGATGAAGAAGATGGGAGTAGAGGTTGTTTACAATCATGCAGATTTCAGGTTGACGGGGAAAAGAGTTATCTCTGAATTGAAGAATTATGAAGAAGTAAATCTATTCCTGCGCGGAATTTTTCCGCTGATCGGTTTCCGCAGTACCGAAGTGTATTACGACAGGCTGGCCCGGGAAGCAGGTACAACCAAATATACGCTTGGAAAGATGCTGGCTTTTGCCTGGGATGGAATTACATCGTTCAGCATCCGGCCGCTAAGGTTTGTTACGGCGCTTGGATTCCTGATCTTTTTTATCAGTCTGCTCCTTGAGGCATATGCATTTGCTTCCTATATCTGGCTGAATATTGAAAAAGGATGGGCATCAACGGTGGTGCCAATCTATATGCTGGGCGGATTGCAATTGCTCTGCATCGGGATTATCGGGGAATACCTTGGAAAGATCTATAAAGAAGTAAAGCGGCGACCGAGGTACTCGGTTGAAAAAAGAACAAGCGGCGATCAGGTGGATTCATGAATTCAGGCAATCAACCCGGTTAATCCTGTAAATTCTGGTATATGACTACCGAATACGCAATCACTCACCTTGCCAAAACACCATTGGTCCTCAGAAATCTGCTGGACGGCCTTCCGGAGGAAGTAATCCGGGAGAATGAAGGCCCGGACACCTGGAGTCCTTTCGATGTTGTTGGTCACCTGATCGTCGGTGAGAAAACCGATTGGCTCGCAAGAACGAAAATTATCCTGGTGAATGGGACGAGCCGGCCATTCGCTCCATTTGACCGCGAAGCGCAATTTGTATTGAGCGCCGGAAAATCATTAGCGGATTTGCTGAATGAATTCGAAATGTTGCGGAATGAAAATCTGGACGAACTGAAATCACTTGAACTTTCGGGTGGGCAGATGAATCTGAAGGGAATGCACCTGCGTTTGGGCGAAGTCACCTTGTCGGAGTTGATTTCCACATGGGTGGTTCATGATTACGTTCACATTGCGCAGATTTGCAGAGTGATTGCAAAGCAAATGCGAAACGACATTGGTCCCTGGATCAAATTCATTTCCTTGTTGCAGGAAAAGACGGACTGAAACAAATGGTATTGTCATTGCGGTAGGGCCTACCCGGCGCTGACAAATGCCGCCCTTTCGGAGCTCCTGACAAAATTTTTCTGACAATTGACGCCTTTTCCCTTATCCTTCATCCCTCATCCCTCATCCCTCATCCCTCATCCCTGACACCTCCTTTTCACCGATGCTGGCCGTTCATGCCATTCAATATTCGCCTGACGCCTTCGAGATTGTCAAGTTTTTTTATGCCGTAGTTTTGCTTCGCAAAATCAGTATGAAAAACATGACCAGTGAGGAACCTGACCTGCAGTTCAAACCAATCCCTGTCTCCGAATTCCTGTCCGCGTGTCACTTTCCATTCCTGTCTGAGTAGATTGCTGCGATGCATGAAAGTTTCCTGGCCGAGGTAGGCGAGGTCTGCGTCGCACATAATCTGCTCCACTTTGTTTTTCGGCATTTGCGGAATTTTGGTTGCAGCGATGCATCCTGAAACAACTTCAATCTGTTCTTGCGGATATCCGAGTTTTTCTACCCATTGTTTGAAAATCACGATGCTGTGGTTTTCATGTCCGACTCCATCTTTCTTGTAGCCGCTGTCATGAAAAAGTGCCCCAAGGTGCAAAGCAGTCAATTGGTCATCCGACATGCCGGAACCCGTGCCGATGATACGGCATTCCTCTACAATATCCAGGGTGTGCCCGTAATTGTGATAAACATATTCTTGCGGAATATGTACCTTGAAATGATCCCTGATAAAGGTTTCAGCTTCTCCTATGATGTGTTTCGACACCACTATTCCCTATAACTAAATACCCCGCGAGTGGTTGTTTGCCAACCTAAATCCTTTGGAAATGTATGGAAAATGGACTTTTTCACAAATCTTGATGTTGCAGATCAAACAACATACGTTGCATTGCTAACAATGTGACGGTTCCATATGGATTTTTTGAAAGAAAAGTCCTTATTCCTTCAATCTTTGAAGTTCCGATTCTGCCTGCCATTTGTAGAGATCCGGTCCGATGCTGTCTGACCAGGTCATGGACAAAATCAGGCTATTCTTGCTGATATTGATGATGTTCCGGACAATGGAATCAGCCGGGGCCCCGATCTGCGAAAAGGAAATCGAATTGCCATCTTCGTCAGCCATCCAGTTAACGGTATCCAGAGGAACCTGGTTTTCATCGAGGTAAATTACCGTCCCGTCATCATAAAAATGAAAACCGGTCAGACCGGAATTGAGAATTGTGTCCTGTGAGGAGGAGCCATTGATCCAGGTCTGAAGCCTGGAGCTGATTCCGATCCAAATTCCTTCCTGATTGGGAAGAATTTTCTCAACTTTCCTGCAGGAGGTGATCGAGGCGGATGAAATCGCGATGGCAAGGATAAAAGCGAATATGTTCCGGGTTTTCAAATTGAATCGTCTGATTTCGAATTTCGCCATTCGGTGGATGAAAGCAAAAAAAGGGGCAAACGCCCCCTTTGTTGTATTTCAAGAATTGAAAAGGAGATTACTCAGCCCTTTCCATGGAACCTGTCGATATCGTTTTCGTGGTCACACCACCGGTGGTATCGGTGTTACTCCAGGAAGTTGACATCGTGCTTTTTGTAAATTCAGTGATGTTTAACACCATTGAATCCGCAGGAGTTGCAGCATTGATTGTAATAGTTTCATTGTCTGCCTCCCAGGTAGCTGTGTCAATCACAGTGCCATCATTGTCATAGCTGTGCATGGTACCATCATCAATGAAGTGCGAACTGCCAAGCAGGGAATCCGCCACGTCCATGTCGATCCATACAGAGTCGTCAATTTCAACCCAAAGGTGTGACGCGGTTGTGTTCCACATTCCATCCTTCTTCGGGAGGATCTTTTCAACTTTCTTGCAGGAGGTGAAAGCCACCGTTGCAACGAGAACCAGAATTGATACTTTCAGAAATTTCATGTCTTTATGATTGTTAAGTGAATTGTTTATGCAATCTGTAAATCCGCCGCAAATCTGCGGAATTTATTTGTGATTTAGAAGTGAATCAACCAAAAACTGACGTTTGCCTGATAATTTGCTTTTCCGCTTACGTAAGTTTTCGCTTTCGGGTTTATACATCATCCTGGAACTTTGCCGGAAAACCCAACGGAGATCCCGGCGGAATGCTGAAAAGAATTTTATTTCTTGTTGATTATCAGCCATTTCGTAACTATCTATGATCTTATCCACTTGCACCAATGCGTCCAGATCTTTTTGTTGTCCCAACAGCTTTATTGTATGTGTGATGATCCTTGGAATGTTAGTTGTGTCCTTCGTTGAGATACCGGTTTGCGTACCGGGGTTGCTTTGACCAAATAAATTTCCTCCGGTGAGCAATAAGAATAGCCCAATGAGGTAAATCCGGCTGGAAATGATGAAAGTTGTGATCACGGCATGCGAAATTACTAAGAACCTTGATTTCAGCCTGTTTTCGACGAGATTATAACGAATATCAAAATATTCAATTTTCAAAATGTTTTCTTGTTTTGGCAAGGCATTCGATGATCATACTCAGACAAAGTTCAATGGTTGCGAGATGAGTCCTGAAACATAAAATGGCTACCCTCAACCAAACCTGATTCCTGATTTTTGTTGACGAAAGAAAAACCCTTCCGTCACGATGAATCTCTGCAATCAGCCGCAGATTGAATTCGTCAGCATCTATCTCTTCCGGAATCATCCTGAACGGAACAACCGACAATTCCGGAAATCCCAATACTTCCATTCCCGGTATTTCCTGGATTTTCCGGTAAAAATACCTTGCCAGGAAGATCTTCTCAGAAAGCGCTGCACGGAAGGGCGAAATTCCAAGGAGTTTCATCGGAAGCCACATCCGCAATCCTCGGAAGTGCCGCGTCAGTTCCGGTGATAAATCAGCGGGAGACCAGTCTTCAAACTTCAACGCATCCTGCATATAATTCGCCTGGTACGCATGCGAACGGTACAAGTCCTTGCGATCTTTTACGATCACAGCGCCAGTTCCGTAAGGAAGGAAAAGTCCTTTGTGCGGATCAACGACGATCGAATCGGCCCGGTTCAGTCCTTTCAGAATTTCTTTTCCTTCTTCGCACAAAATGAAAAAACCGCCATATGCGGCATCCACGTGAAGCCACAAGTTGTGTTCCTGGCAGATTTCTGCCGCCAATTCTGTCTGGTCCACTGCGCCGGTATCGGTGGTGCCCGCAGAAGATACGAGCAACCACGGCTTCAATCCGTTTGATTCGTCAGATTCGACCAGCTCCCGCAATGCAGAAATATTCATTCTGAATTTTTCATCCATCGGCACTTTGCGGATGATGATTTCCCCAAGTCCCGCGATTCTCAGCGCCTTGTCAATGCAGTGATGAACTTGTTCGGTCATGTAAGCCACCGTTTGCGTAACCACTGCAGATTTAATTTCTCTTGCATCGCGGGCAGCGACGATGGCAGCGAGATTTGCCACCGAACCGCCGGAAGTGAGGGTGCCTCCCGCCGTGCATGGCAATCCGAACATATTCGCCATCCAGTTTACCAGCATTCCTTCCATCATCGCAGCGCCGGGAGATGCAAAAACAACTCCGGCATATTTATTGGTGACGGCAGCGATGTAATCACCGAGGGCAGAAGGCCAGATTCCGCCACCCGGAATGTAACCGAGATGACCACCGGAAGCAGGGTTGATTCCTTCTGTATCAAGGTGATTTTTCAACAATGCGATCAGGTCGCCTGCATCAGAAGGATTTTCGGGAAAATCTGCTTCGATGATTCCTTCGGATTTTCCGGAACGTGCACCGAATGCAGGGCCGGATTTCAGAGCGGCCAGAAAGCCATCCAGGTATTGATCGAATGCCGCAAACGTCTTCTTTCGCTCGTCGAGGTCAAGATCCAGAAGCCGCGATTTCAATTCGAGGCTTCTGATCAATCCCGCTTCATGGTCAACCGGCTGATTCAAAGCGGGCGGAAAATACTCAACAAAATTGCCCGAAGGAAAAAATGGCTAAATTGCGCATCCAACAGGAAAAAAATGGCCGAAACGAAGAAAGAAAATCAATTGAATATTGAGCTTCCCGAAGAAATGGCAGAAGGAACATACAGCAACCTTGCGATCATTTCCCATTCAAATGCTGAGTTTGTTCTTGACTTCATTCGGGTCATGCCGGGGGTTCCGAAGGCAAAAGTGAAAAATCGCATCATCATGACACCTCAGCATGTGAAGCGCTTGTTGTTTGCCCTCAACGACAACATCAGCAAGTTTGAAACTTCATTCGGCGAAATCGAAATCAAAGATGCCGAACCTCCCAGGTTTCCGCCGACATTTGGCGGACCTGCCGGATTCGCATAAGGGAACCTCTAAAAACTGCGAATTTCTTCACTTCGATAAAAACTCAGTGTAAACGTTGGGCTCCATTGAAAATGCTCATTTACCTCAGTAAACTCCGCTTTTCACTTGCACGCCCGCCTCGAAATCTGTGTTTTTAGAGGTTCCCATAAAAGAAAAAGCCCGGCTCCGGGCCAGGCTTTCTCATAGAATTTGGTTGTTCTTTTCTGTGTCTGTCTATTGTATCACGAGCCGGGTTGATTTTTTCTCCCCGTTCAATTCCACATTAAAGATGTAAACACCCGGTGTCAGTTTGCTGCCGACCGAAACGGTATTCTGGTTCATTCCGGTAGAAACTGTTTTGTCTTCCGCCATCATTCTTTTTCCACCCAGGTCATACAATTCGATATGTGCATCACCTGAAACCGAAGCTTCAATCTGCAATTGTACCGGCATGCCGGCGGGGACAGGATTCGGATAGACAACAAACTGCCTGATCGCTTCCTGTACGGCGTTTTCATTCGTCAGAATTTCCACTGCAACAATATTGGAGAATCCAACGCTGCCGTCGAGGTCAATGGATTTCAGACGGTAATAATTCATTCCGCTTTCCGGCGCCGGATCGAAAATTGCGTAATCGGTACCGGTTCCATCAGCTCCGAGGGAAGGAACACTTTCGATGGACCGGAAAGTTCTGGAATCAAGTGAGCGTTGTACTTCAAATCCGGACATATTTTTTTCAGTGAATGTTTTCCACTCAAACTGTACTCCGGCATTCTCTGGTCTGGCTTGCACGTAATCGTATTCCACCGGCAGAGCCTGGTAAGGAATCCCTTTCATGCTCAGGTTGTCAAGTACCGGAATATTTGCGCCGCTTGCGGTTACAAATTGGGCTACCGTTACATTCTGCGTACAGTTTCCAAAATATAACTTGCTGCCCGAAGCTTCCAGTTTTGTCCAAACAGTGTCGTTGTCAACCATAACCATACCCTGGGCATAGTTCGGATCATACACAAAGCGGTAAGTATGCCAGTTGACATCTCCATTGGCGAGCGAATATATGTTATTGGAAATCGTATTGAC
>Ga0247727_10018965_pt1 | contig 10724 bp, 11 predicted proteins | sample WisWelCaveWW1625_FD_202498 | JGI IMG/M metagenome (GOLD analysis project Ga0247727, IMG submission 202498) | Biofilm microbial communities from Wishing Well Cave, Virginia, United States - WW16-25 | ecosystem: Environmental > Aquatic > Deep subsurface > Groundwater > Cave microbial mat | place...
GGCGCTTGACCAGTTGAATCCATTCCTTCACGAAGCCCTGCTGGGGACCTTCGCGCGGCTTCCAAACCACGAGATAGACGGCGGGCGCGCTGAAGAACAATTGGTGCGTGGGACGATAGACGCGCTGGCCGCCGAAATCCCAGCCGTTGAGGGTGATATCCTTTTTACTATCGTCGTTGGTGACTTTGACAGGCTTGATCTCGATGCCGTGTGTGGTGGGTCGGCCTTCCTCCCACGGATCGCCGCGCAGTGCGCCGAGCAGGCAACTCTTGCCCACTTCGCCTTCGCCAACGAGGATAAGTTTGGCTTCGTTGAGCATGATTTGCGCCTCGGCTTTGGCGCGCAGGTAGGCTTTGACGGCGTCGAGACCTTGTTTGTATGCCGCGGCAAGTTCGGGGTTGAGGGGGTTCCCGTCGAGGGAGAGACTCTTCAGATTCTCCAATCTCGCCAATGAAGCAGGAAGTTCGACTAATTTACAGTTGCCCAATGCAAGCCATTTAAGTCGGATAAGTTGACTGATTTCTTTGGGGAGGCTAGCAATCTTATTCCCACCAATTGCAGCCCCGTTTTCAAAGGCCCCTGCACCAACAATGAGAGTTTCCAATAAGGATAATTGGCATATTTGTAAAGGAAGGCTCTCAAACTCTAAGTCTCGGAGCTCTAGTTCGGTAAGGTATTTAAGGGAAAAAATCTCCGAGAGCGACTTCAAAGGATTCCTTCCAATCGACAATTTGCAAAGGTTTTCGAGTTCGTTGAGTGTAGACGGGATACCTGAAAGCCGATTTTCGTAGACTTCCAACTCTTGCAGTCTGTGAAGTTGGCCTATTGAGTTGGGGAGAAAGGTCAGTTTATTGCTACTAAATTCCAGTGTCTGTAGATTGGTCAATTGGCCGATAGTATCTGGCAGCGATGTCAGTTGATTGTCACTAATATCCAGCGACTGCAACTGCGTGAGTTGTCCCAGCGACCCTGGCAGTGCTGTCAATTGGTTGTGGGAGAGATTCAGCGACTGCAACTGCGTGAGTTGTGCCAGCAACTCTGGCGGTGCCGTCAGTTGGTTGTGGGAGAGATTCAGCGACTCCAACTGCATAAGTTGTCCCAGCAACTCTGGCGGTGCCGTCAGTTGGTTGCCGGAGAGATTCAGCGACTGCAACTGGGTGAGCTGTTCCAGCGCCTCTGGCAGTGCCGTCAGTTTGTTACCGCAGAGATTCAGCGACTGCAACTGCGTGAGGTGTCCCAGCCACTCTGGCAGTGCTGTCAATTGGTTGTGGGAGAGATTCAGCGACTGCAACTGCGTGAGGTGTCCCAGCCACTCTGGCAGTGCTGTCAATTGGTTGTGGGAGAGATTCAGCGACTGCAACTGCGTGAGGTGTCCCAGCGACTCTGGCAGTGCCGTCAGTTTGTTGTCGGAGAGTTCCAGCGACTGCAACTGCATGAGTTGTCCCAGCGACTCCGGTAGCTCAGTGAGTTTTACATCATCAGGTGCGTACCAGTTATTACTGAGATCAAGTTTCTTTGCCTTCCAGCGCCGCGCTTTTTTGATTTTCTTTTCTGCTTCGCGATATGCTTCGTCACGCGCCATAGTCGCCACCTTCTCATATTTACCCAAGACAGATTTCGGAATCTGCTTTTCTACTGCTCATTGAACCAACCCCGCAGCCGTTCCGCCAGTTGCTCCTGTGCTTTGCCCGGCAAATGATTACTCAGCAACACATTAGAGACAAAGCCAGCAATCTTGGTCAATGGATGTCATTTTGACCTGAACTGAGCGATTCGACTTTATTCATCTTACACGGAAGGTTCTAAATAAAGCACAAATCTCTCAGTTTAGGTTTGCATGATTGCAACTTAGGGTTCACTTAAAACAATTTCCCGCACGAAAGTAGTCCCCGCCCCTTGTGGGCGGCTGTCGAAATCAACACGTTTGCGTTTGCAACAATGCCCCACAAGGGGGCAAGACTACGACGATCTCGGTAAGTCATTTTTAGACGTTCACTTATCGCGTTTTTTGAATACGTGCGTATGTCATCAAAAAACGCGATAAAATAAAATTTACGTTTTACGCCTTCCATTTTAATCTACAAGTTCCATCCCGGCCGATACGCTTTCGTCAAATATTCATCCGCTTCCGGCAGATTCGGAAAGCTCATTTTCTCGGCATTATATTTGAGGAACGTATTTTTTGCGGCCATGCGAATCGCAACATTGCTGAGCAGCATCGTCTCGGTAAATTTCGCGGCGTAATCAAAATTGGAGCAGGTTTGCGCGCCGTTGCCGCTTTTAATTGCGGCCACCCACTCTTCCATAATGCCCGGCGAGCGCGGCAGCGTTTTCGGCGGAAATTTAAATGTCTTCATTAATTGACGTTGGCGTTCGCAAAATTAGGCCGCGGGATAAAAAGCGCTTGCAACGTGGCGCAATTCTGCGTATATTAAAAAGTATTCATTATGCGCATTACTTATACGCACTAACGACGGAGCAAAAACCATGATGCAACTCTTCGACACCCGCGCTCCCAGGAAACCGGCAAATCTCAGCATCAACAGTGATTTGCTGACCAAAGCGCGCGAATTAAAGATCAATCTTTCGGCGGCTTTGGAGGAAGCGCTGATCAAGCAGCTCAAACAAAAACAACGCGTGCTTTGGCGCCAACAAAACGCTAAAGCCATACAAGCGTATAACCGTTTTGTCGAAGCGCATGGCAGCTTTAGCGACGAACTGAGGAGTTTTTGATGAGCCAGTTCACGGTTTATGCAAACAAAAACGCCAGAACCAAAAAAACGTTTCCCTTTTTGCTGGATATTCAATCCGATCTTTTGGAGGGGCTGCAGACCACCGTCGTCATTCCGCTTTGCAAAACCTCGTTATGGCAAGATCAGATCATCACCAAACTTTGCCCAATGGTGGAAATCGGCGGCGAGAAATTTGTCGCGATGACCCAACAACTCGCCGGTATCGATCGCAGCCAATTGGGCAAGGAAATAACCAATCTCACCACCTATCGCTCTCAGTTTATCGCGGCGATCGATTTCCTCATCTCGGGCATTTGACGGCCAATCTGAATTTTTACGTTTTACCCCTTACGCGTTAATCTACAAACTCCATCCCGGACGATACGCCTTTGTCAAAAATTCATCCGCTTCCGGCAGATTCGGAAAACTCATTTTCTCGCTGTCATATTCCGGAATAACGTTCTTGTGCGCCATCAAAGCCGTTTCCTCTTTCACCCAACTTTATGTTTCGGCACAATAAAAAACAGCGGAGTGAGGAGATAGACAACAAATGCCACATGCACGCTGAACCAGGCTGCGGCCGCGCCGATCGCGTAGGAAAAAACTCCGACAAAGGACTTTCGAATGATGTGTGGATCTTGCGCGTCGGCAAGCTCGGGCTTGATAAGGTTCCGCAGGATGTAGGCATGCAGAGCCATGAACAGCAGCGTGTTGAGCGCCTCGACTTCGGTGTTGTTGCATTGCGTCTGAAGCAATTCACTTACTTATATCGGCTGCGCGCTTGATCAACTCGTTCGACGGCAAATTCGGGTCGAGAAGTTTGCGCGCCGTTCTTTTGCCGATCATTTTTTGAACGGTTCAGCTTTGATTTACCCCTCCGGCGGCGTGTATCGTGCTTTCATCCAGCCGCGTTGTTGGCTGCTTTGCACGACGGCATGAATGAAATGCACGCCGCGCGCGCCGTCCTGCACGGTAGGAAAATCGGTGTCGAATTCGCCGGGCGCGGCGCCGGAGATTTTTGCGGCGATCGTGCGGCCGGCATTGCGATAAATATTGGCAAACGCCTCGAAGAACGCTTCGGGATGGCCGGACGGCAGGCGTGAATTATGAGCCGCGATGGGCGCGAGATAATTATTGCCGCGTTTGTAGATTTGCATCGGCGCATTCGACCGGCGGACATAAAGATAATTGGGGTCTTCTTGATGCCACTCCAACGAAGCTTCGGCGCCGTAAACGCGAATGCGCAAATTGTTTTCTTCGCCAACGGAAATCTGCGAGGCATACATAATTCCGCGCGCCCCGCCTTCGTAATGAACGAGGGTGTTGGCGTCATCATCCAATTTGCGGCCCGGAACAAAAATTGTCAGGTCGGCACAAATTTCCTCGATCGCCAAACCGGTGATATAATGCGCGAGATTTTCCGCATGTGAGCCGATATCGCCGAAACATCCGGCGACGCCGGCTTGATTCGGATCGGTGCGCCAGACCGCCTGTTTCGCCCCTTCGCGTTCAAGAAAAGTGGCGAGCCAGCCCTGCGGATATTCAACGACAATTTTGCGAATCGCGCCCAACTCGCCCTGCCGCACCAGTTCGCGCGCCTGCTTCACCATCGGATAGCCGGTGTAATTGTGCGTTAATGCAAAAACGACGCCATGCTTTTTAACGAGACGGCATAACTCTTCCGCCTCGTCGACCGTCATCGTCATCGGCTTATCGCAGATCACATGAAAACCGGCAGTGATGAAAGTTCTGGCAATTTCGAAATGAGTATGATTGGGCGTGACAATGGATACAAAATCGATCCGCTCATTTTTCGGCAAGCGGCTTTCTTTTTCCGCCATTTCCTGATACGAGTTATACACGCGGTTGGCTTTTAGAAAAAGCTCCGCGCCTTGTTGTTTTGATTTTTCCGGAGAAGAAGAAAACGCGCCGGCGATCAGCGCGATCTCGCCGTCCAGCGCCGCCGCTTTGCGATGCACCGCGCCAATGAACGCGCCGGGCCCGCCGCCAACCATGCCGTAGCATAATTTTCGTTGCAAGGACATTTGACCTTCTGATTATTTCAAGAACAACATACTCCGCACCAGCCGCGTCTTCCCTTCGATCTCCATCATGTAGAGATAAACGCCGCTCGGCAAATTGTTCGGCTGAAAAACGACGGAATGAATGCCGGCGCTCCGCCGCTCGTTGACCAACGTTTCGATTTCTTCAAAACTATTTTGGCCGACGTCGCCAAGCCAAAGCCATTGGGTGACAGGATCGAAACTGTAACGCCACGGGTTGCGCAAACCGTAGGCGAAAATTTCTTCGCGGTTTCCGGTGCCGACAAAAGGATTATCGCTCGGAATGCCGTAATTTCTGCCGCCGCCGGGGTTATCCACATCGATACGCAAAATTTTCCCCAATAAAGTTTGCAAGCTCTGGCCGTTGCCAAACGGATCTCCCGCGCTGCCGCCATCCCCCGGGCCAATATAAAGATAGCCATCCGGGCCGAAGGAATCCTTTCTATCAAAACTTCAAATTCTTCAAATGCTGATAACTGACGGTGATGCTTTGCAGCGGATCTGCGGGTTGATCATGCTCGACAAAAAAGTGCTTTAAACCGGCTGGCCCGGCCTGTACGAAAATTTTGGCGAAATCGATTTTGCCTTTTCCGACCTCCACCATGGTTTGATTTTCGTTCATGTCTTTTACATGGCACAGCGGAAAGCGGCCGGGATATTTGGCAAAATAGGCCAGCGCCTCTTGCCCGCCTTTTTTAATCCAGAACAAATCCAATTCTATTTGAACCAATTGGGGATCGGTTTCGGTGAGCAAAATATCAAAGGGGATTTTGCCGCCAGTGATTTCAAACTCGAACTCGTGATTGTGATAAGCGAATTGGAGGCCGGTTTTTTGGCAGGCTTCTCCGATTTTGTTGAACAACGCCGCGTGAGCTTTATAATGTTCCAGCGAACGCTCGGATGGCGACAGCCACGGGCACACGATATATTTATGCCCGACGGCCTGCGCCGTTTGAATGACGTTGTCGAGTTGGTTGCGCAGCATCTCGAGGGGAACGTGCGTCGCCGGCGCCTGCAGCTTCAACCGTTCGAGCCGCTGGCGGACGTCTTCGGGTTTGTTATCGAAATAGCCGGCAAACTCCACTTCTTTGTAGCCGATCTGCGCGACTTTTTCGAGCGTGCCGGCAAAATCTTTCTTCATCAAATCGCGGATGGTGTAAAGCTGCAAGCCGATTTTGTCGAGTGATTTTGCGGCGAGCAGTGAAACTGCAAAGGTGGATTTTGCCAGCATGCTGCCGAGCGTTGCGCTGGCGAAAGTTTTTAGGAAGGCTCGACGATTCATCATAAGGGTTATCCCTCGCTAAAAAATGAAAGGTGATTGTTCAAAACTTTATTCTCTACTTTGAATCTCGGCTTCGATACATTTTCCAATGGCCTCATCAAGAGCGCTCGCCGGGTTGGGCATGAAATTATTTCTCCAGAGTCAAAACAGATTCCTTAAGAACCAAATGATGCCTTTGGGAATTGCTTTTCCATTTATCGCCGCGAGTACGCAGTTTCTGAATATGAAACTTTCGGAAGCCGAGCCCGAGGCCAATACGGCCAAGGTATTGCTGTCGGCAAATGTGCCAAATTGTTCCAATTCTTTCGGCGCTGCTTTCAGATAAACTCCAAAACCTTCCGAGATTTTTAATTTGCTTTTCGCAGCCTTAAATGAATAAGGCCTGGCAACTCGTTTTGTCGCACTCGTCTTAGATTTAGATACTGGCATTTCTCCCTCAAACAATTGAAATCCCTTTACAACGCTTTCTTGCGGTATATTGGCAGGGGATTATTGATTCACAACGGCCGAATCCGAATATTACGATACCACACCTTATCGCCGTGATCCTGCAACACGATGTGGCCTTGTCGATTGCGGCCATATTTCGACATTGTCCCAAACTTGCTGGCGGTCACGCGAGCTTCCCAATCCGGACTGCCGATATCGTATTCCACGACTTTGACGCCGTTGAGCCAATGCTCGATGTGCGTTTCCTGCACGACGAGGCGCACGGCGTTGTATTCAACGGCCGGGCGCGTGACATCTTGAAGGGGCGGATGCAGCGCGTAATTGGCGCCGGCGGAAGTTTTAGGATCCCCGCCGTCTTTGTGCTTGACGTTATCCAGTACTTGCATCTCCGGGCCGGTTTTCCACGAGTAATCGTCATCTTCCGTCACCCGGAAAAATATGCCGCTATTGCCGCCTGGCGAAATTTTCCACTCGAGCTGCAATTCAAAATCGCCGAATTGCTCGGCGGTCATGATATCGCCTTTGCCTTTCGGCTTAAAATATAATTCTCCCTCTTTCGTAATCGTCCATCCTTGCGGAACCTCCTGCATCTTGAAGCCGCGCCAGCCGTTGAAGGTTTTGCCGTCAAACAGCAATTTCCATCCGGCATTCTGCTCATCCAGCGAGAGCGACGGCAGAATGGTTATGGTCGACGCGCCGCAGCCAAAAAGAATCATGCCGAGACCGAGCAAAATGGCGATTCGTTTCATAAGGCTCCTTTTATTAAACGATCATTGCCACGAATTGAATATTTACGCAAACGAAAAATTTTGCAGGCTAACAGTTAACCGGCTAACCGGCCAACCTTTCAAATCGGGGCATAAGATACCATATCCTTTTTGAAAATGCAACTGAATAGTTGCAATTTCAAAAAGAAGTTGAAAATCGCGTAATTTTTTATTATCTTCCCTTCGCCTTGAGACCGCGCCTTGAACCGATATCGACGAATCGAGGCTTCGACGGCTGCTTTCCTTCCTTAAATCTCATTCGATCCAGGTCAGCAAATAAACCACGCTGAATTTTAAACAGAGGAGGTGGAACATGAGTGATCAAAATCTCAAATCCGGCATCGACCGGCGCACGTTTCTGCGCGCCACGGCCGCTGCCGGCGCGGGATTGATTCTGGCGCCGAATATTCTCACCGGACAAAACCCCCCGAGAAATTCAAATGATTTGAACATGGCGCTGCTTGGCGCGGGCGCGCAGGGACAAGTTCTCATCAACGCCTGCCTGAAGAGTCCCAACATTCGCTTCAAAGCCGTGTGCGATATTTGGACGGCATACAATCAGAAGCGCGTCGTAAACTTGCTGCAAAAGTACGGTCACACCCCAAAGGCCTATGAAGATTATCGTGAAATGCTCGCCGCCGAAAAAGATCTCGACGCGGTGTTGATTGCGACGCCGGATTTCTGGCATGCCCGGCACGCGATTGCCTGCCTCGAAGCCGGCCTGCATGTTTACTGCGAGAAAGAGATGTCCAATAATCTGCAAGACGCGCGCAACATGGTGTTGGCGGCGCGGCGCACCGGCAAGCTGATGCAGATCGGCCACCAGCGGCGCAGCAATCCGCGTTATCTTCACTGCCATCAAAAGTTGCTGCAAGAGGCTAAAATTCTCGGACGCCTCACCACGGCCAAAGGCCAGTGGAATCGCGCCGTGCAGCCCGATCTTGGCTGGCCGAAAAAAGAGGCGATTCCGCCGGCGGTGCTCACCAAATATGGTTTTGAATCCATGCACCAGTTTCGCAATTGGCGCTGGTATCGCCGTCTCGGCGGCGGCCCGATTGTCGATCTCGGCTCGCATCAAATCGACATTTTCAATTGGTTTTTGGGCGCGACGCCGAAAGCCGTGATCGCCAGCGGCGGCACGGATTATTACGACAGGCGCACGCACGAATGGTACGACAACGTGATGGTGATTTACGAGTACGAGCTTCTCGAAGGCAAAGTGCGCGCTTATTATCAGACCCTGACGACCAACAGCAGCGAAGGTTATTTTGAAAATTTTCTCGGCGATCAGGGCACGCTGCAAATTTCCGAATCGGGCAGCCGCGGCGCGCTCTATCGCGAGCCGGCGGCGCCGGATTGGGAAAAATGGGTTTCATCCGGTTATTTAAAAGCGCCGCTGGAAGAGAAAAAGGCGGACACCGGCGCGGTGTTGGACGTGCGCGAAACCGTCGCGCCGCCGAATCATGAATTGCCGGTCAGTTTTAATGATCCCTATCACCGGCCGCATCTGGAAAATTTTTTCGATGCGATTCGCGGCAAAGCCAGGCTCAATTGCGACCAGGACGTCGGTTATGAAACGGCGGTGACGGTGTTGAAAGTCAACGACGCCGTCGAAGCCGGCAGAAGATTGGAATTCAAGCCAAATGAATTTCGCGTTTGAAGCAATCAGTCACCAACAGACTTTGAAAAACACGAGACGCGGAGTAAGCGGAGTTTCGCGAAGAAAAATTCCGTGTTGCTCTGCGAACGCAACGACTCGTGTTTAAAAAATTTTTGCAACGATACAGCGCGCCATGAAAATATTCAAAACCAGTTTGGTTCTCATTTTCTTCTTGATCTCTACCCGGACTTTCGCCCAAAACAATGTTAAGGTTTTCAAGCTCGGCGATGTGAGCGACGGCAATCGCTCGGTGCCGGTGCATCTCATCGATTTGTACGATGCCGACACTATGCTCGTGCGGCCTGGCGATCAGCCGATGCTGCCCTTCTCCACCAAAGTTACTTGCGGAAAGTGCCACAATTATGAGAAAGTGCGCGGCGGTTGGCATTTCAACGCAGCGGATGCGAATATCAATCCAGATCGTCGCAGCCAACCGTGGATTCTCGTCGATCAAAAAACCGGAACGCAGCTTCCTCTCTCTTCTCGCGGCTGGGCGGGAACCTACAGGCCCGAACAAGCCGGATTGGACGCCTGGCAATTTACCCAGATATTTGGCCGTCACACGCCGGGCGGCGGCCTCGGCGAAAAAGTGGACGCGGATTCTCCCGAGCTTTTTTTGCGGCGACAAATTTCCGGCGATCTCGAGATCAATTGTTTGAGCTGCCACGATGCCGAGGCCGGCCACGATCAAGCCGAGTATGCGAATCAAATCAAGCGTCAGAATTTTCGCTGGGCGGCCGCGGCCACGAGCGGATTTGCCAACGTCCACGGCGCGGCCAAAGACGCGCCCGATAATTACGACATCTATTCCGGCGTGCCGCTGGAAGGTCCTTCGCAAACAGCGCCTGCAATTTCGTATGATCTCTCGCGTTTTAATGCGCAGGGCAAAGTGTTGTTCGATATCAGACGCAGAATTCCAAATGAAAGATGTTATTTTTGTCACTCGACCAAAATCACCGGCGCGGCGCATTCCGAACGCTGGGAAGTCGAAGAAGATATTCATTTGACGGCGGGCATGAGGTGCGTGGATTGCCATCGCAACGGACTCGATCACAACATGGTGCGCGGCTACGAAGGCGAGCCCCAGGCCAGACAAAATCCTGCAGCAGCAAGCCTGTCATGCCAGGGCTGTCATTTGCCGGATGAATCAAACGAAACGCCGCGCGCCGGACGTCTTGGCGCGCCGATACCAAAACATGCCGGAATTCCCGTCGTCCATTTCGAGAAAATGACATGCACCTCTTGCCATGTTGGACCGTGGCCCGCAAAAAAAGTTCAGTTGGTGAAGACCTCGCAAGCGCACGCTCTGGGCACGCACAGCGTGAATCGCTCCAACACCGCGTTGCCGCATATCGCCTCGCCGGTGTTGGTGCGAGAAGACAACGGCAAAATTGCGCCGCACAAAATAATTTGGCCGGCGTTCTGGGCGCGAATCAATGGCAAAGCCGTCACACCCATTCTGCCCGCAGAAGTCGCCGCACTTTCAGATACCCTTTTCACCGGCGTTGATTCCACGCGGTCGGGAAGTTGGTTGACGTTGAAAGAAGATCAAATCGCACAAGTGCTGCAACGACTCTCGGCACAGGATTCAAGCAAACGCGAGGCGGCTTACCTCGCCGGCGGCAAGCTCTATCGCCTCAAGCATTCCGGAAAATTATCGAAAGAGAATCATCGCGCCGCGCAACCGTATTCGTGGGCGATTGGCCACGAGGTGCGGCCGGCCTCGCAATCGCTCGGCATTCGCGGCTGCGGCGATTGTCACGCTCTCAA
>Ga0247727_10018966_pt1 | contig 10724 bp, 12 predicted proteins | sample WisWelCaveWW1625_FD_202498 | JGI IMG/M metagenome (GOLD analysis project Ga0247727, IMG submission 202498) | Biofilm microbial communities from Wishing Well Cave, Virginia, United States - WW16-25 | ecosystem: Environmental > Aquatic > Deep subsurface > Groundwater > Cave microbial mat | place...
TGGGTCTCCTTGCCAAGACGTTCGGGGCCAAGTAGGGCCTACAACTCTTTCAGCTTTCCCAGGCAATCCGCCAACCTCGAATAGCCCTTCTTGCGGAGCTGTGCCGCCAGCTCCGTTTCCAATCGGCCGAACACGTCGACCCCCTCCTCGACCAAAGCCGTCCCGATCTGCACGGCCGACGCGCCACAGAGCACATGTTCGAAGGCATCCACGCCATTGACTACGCCGCCGGTCCCGATTATCGGGATTCGCCCTTCGAAGACCTTCCAAAACGCCCGCACGTTGGCCAGCGCGACCGGCTTGATGATCGTCCCACCCAGTCCGCCGAACCCACCCTTGGGCTTGATGACGACCACCTCCCGCTCCGGGTCGACGACGAGCCCGTTGCCGACCGAGTTAATCAAGTTGAGAAAATCGACCCCGCAACGGCCGATCACCTCCCCCATCACTGTGTGATGGACCGGATCGAAGTACGGGGGCAACTTGACCCCCATCGGAACCGTGATCACCTTGCGAACCCGCTTCAGCAGTCGCTCGGAGGCTTCGGCGTCATATCCGATCTGAGGTTTGCCTGGAATGTTGGGACAAGAGAGATTGACTTCGATCAAGTCAGGCTTCGCCGCATTGATCGTGGCTGCAATCGCCGGGAAATCGTCTTCACAAAGACCCGCCACACTGGCGATGACCGGTTTTCCGAGTGTCTTCAATTCAGGAATGAGCGCGGCGTACGCCTTGTACCCGAGATTCGGCAAGCCCATGGAGTTGATGGACCCGCCGGGAAATCCATAGTACCGGGGTGTCGGATTGCCGTCGCGAGGCTCAACCGTCATCGACTTGGTGACGATGGCCCCGGCGCGAGATCGGCCGAGGGCCAGCAGTTCTTCACGGGTCACACAGAGGGCCCCCGAAGCATTCATGAAGCAACTGGGAAATCGCACGCCGGCAATGGAGGTCGAAAGATCCATCACGCCACTACCGTGACAGGCTTGTGCTGCGTTCTCGTCACGAGCTGCCCATCCTTCATGGCCCAGACATAATCGGCAGCCTCAGCGGCCGCGGGGCTGTGGGTGACCAACAGTATGGTTTTACGAAAGCGCTGAACGAGCGACCGAAGGAGGACGATGATCTCGGCCCCATGCTGGGAATCCAAATTGCCGGTCGGCTCGTCGGCGAGAATGATCTGGGGCTCATGCACGATCGCTCGCGCAATCGCCACACGCTGCTGTTCCCCGCCCGAGAGTTCGCTAGGGCGATGGTGTCGCCGTGCGGTCATCGAGACCAACTCGAGTACCTCCTCGACGCGGGCTTGGACCGGTGCCGCTCGCTCCCCGCGCAGCAACAAGGGAAACGCGACATTCTCCGCTGCCGTCAACCCGGGAATTAAATGGAATGCTTGGAAGACAATCCCGACTGTTTCCCGCCTGACCCTTGTCCAGTCATCGCTCGTGAATCGACTGGTCGAGCACCCTCCGAGGAGGATATCTCCCGAGGTCGGCACATCCAATCCACCAACCAAGTTGAGCAACGTACTCTTCCCACAGCCGCTGGGACCGATAAACGCGCAAAAGTCGCCCTTCGCCACTTCGACAGAGACCCGATCGAGCCCGGTGATGCGGTCGCCACCCCGCTCATAAATTTTCGACACCTGGTCGAATGTCACCATCGGATCTGCTTCTCCATCCGTACCCTGACCCGTAGAATAGATGGGCGAGGTGGGTTGATCTGGTTCATCTGGTTTGTTTTGTTCGTCTGGTTAAGCTAGTTCAACCAAACAAACAAGACAAACTATCCGTTCTCACGCGGCACGGTCTGTCGCGCTGGCGGTTTTTTCAATATCCTGCTGCCTTCGTATATCATAACTATTTACAGAGCAACAACCTTGACAGGCGCGGCACATTCCCATAAGAAGAAACCCACACATACGTGATTGGAGCGCTTTCCCTGCGATGATACGTGAAGACACACAAGATCGGCTTATCGGATGGTGCCGTCAGGCTCTCCGGTTTGTGTTGCCGGTCGAATGCATCGCCTGTGGCCATTCACTCAGCACTGACCCGGTGCCCTTCTTCTGCACCGCGTGCTGGCAAACCATCCACCCACTCCAGCAGCCAGTTTGCGCCCGCTGCGATCAGCCGTTTGTCTCGCCAGCGGCCACGGCCTATACACCGAACCATCAATGCCAACAGTGTCAGGAGCGACCACCTGATTTTCAAAGAGCCTGGACCCTCTTTCCCTACCTTCCGCCACTGCGGGAAGCTATCTGCTCGTTCAAATATCGAGGCAAACATACACTAGCACGGCCACTCGCGCGCCTTATGATCAGCGCCCTGCCAAGCGGGATCGATGTCGATGTGATTATTCCTGTGCCCTTATACCCGGCCCGCTTACGAGCGCGTGAATTTAACCAATCGTTGCTGCTGGCTGATCAACTCAGCCGTCATCTGGCCCGCCCGGTTTCAGCCACAAACCTCGTCAGGATCGCCGCCACCGATCCCCAAACCACATTAACGCGACAGGCACGGTTACGAAATCTACGGAAAGCTTTTGATATCCGTAAGCCACAGGACCTCGCGGGGAAACGCATCCTCCTCGTGGATGATGTCTTCACCACCGGTACGACACTGAACGAATGCGCGAAGACCTTACGAAAAGCCGGCGCCGGGCCCGTCTTTGCCCTGACGCTGGCCAGGACTGTCGATACGGGGCTGGTGCCGGATCGCCTTTTTGCCGAACAGGCTGCACAGCCCCTGACGACCATAGGAATCTGATCGATGCCGTTATACGAATATCGCTGCCTCGACTGTAAGAAGCGCAGCACAGTCCTTGTATTAAGCTTGGCCAATCAGGCGCCGGCAGTCTGTTCCCATTGCACGAGCGCGCGGGTTGAACGAATTCTGTCTCGATTTGCCTCGCCGAAATCCGAAGAGGCTCGCCTTGAAGCCTTGGCGGATCCCAGCAATCTGGCCGGACTCGATGAAAACGACCCACAGAGCATGGCTCGATTTATGAAAACAATGGGCGAGGAGATGGGTGAGGACCTCGGTGACGATCTCTCAGAGGCGATGGAGTCAGACGAGACCGGGTCCATAGAATCGGATAGCACTGACAGGCTGTGACAGGCATTGTCATGTATTTTCACTTGACAGATCGTCGTGGTTTCCTTACCCTGGCATCAGTATCCGAAGCCTCGTGAGGCATATGGATCTCTATCGAATCAGGTTCTTCAATGGCCAAAGAGCCCAAGAGCGAGCTGATGACGGCGGAGGAGACCTGTCGCTATCTCAAGATTACCCAACGCACGCTCTATCGATACCTACAGAGTCGCCAGATTCCCGCCTTCAAGCTTGGAAAAGAATGGCGCTTCGTACGCTCGGATCTGGAGCAGTGGATTCGCGATCGCACCAGAGCCACGCTGACGTCGTAAAGGACAGGCTACATTGATGTTCGCCGGTGAATACCTGTGCAAAGTGGATGAGAAGGGGCGGTTTATCGTTCCCTCGCCGATCCGTGAGCAAGTCGAGTCGGAGGGGCAGGCCGTCGTCTTCCTCAAGGGCCCCGAGGAATCGACGCTCATCTACTCCATGAAAGAGTGGGGAAAAGTCCTCGAACGGACGAAAACCACGCTCGATGAAGACCAGAGTCGACTCTTCATGCACTTCGTTGTGTCAGAAGCCGGCACATCAGAGATCGACAAAGCCGGGCGCATCCTGATTCCGAGTCGGCTCAGAAAAATTATTCCGTTGGATGAGGATCAGGAAATCATTCTGGTCGGCTTGTACCATCGCATGGAGATCTGGAATCCGAGCACATGGCGCAGGTATATCGGCCAATCTGAAGAGCGTTACGAACAGAACATGTCCAAGATCCTCAATCTCCTGTAAACTGACGCGCATGCCTACGTTTCAGCGCCCGCCTCGGATCCCTTCCTCTCCACGGGCCGTTCGCCTGACCTCCTACCGGAACCCTGACAAGAAGGTCGCGGTGCCACGTATCGCCCCGAGAACGGCTCCGAGTTCCCGCATGCCTGCATCCCCATCACAGCACCTACCGACCGAGAGTCATGCGGTAGCCTTGACCCTCCCTGTGCCTCCCAGCGTGAACCATCAATACGCCACGGTGAATGGCCGGCGACTGATCTCTTCAGCTGGTCGTGCCTATAAGGCCCAGGTGGGACAACTCGTATGGTTAAAGTTGGCGCGATCCGCTCACCGGGCTGCCCTACTTGCACAACTCCGGTCGGAGTGGCTTGCCCTATCTATCCGGTTCTATTTTACTTCGGCCCTACGGCGAGACGTCGACGGTGGGCTCAAGATCGCGCAGGATGCCCTCTGTGAAGGGCTCGGCATCAACGATAACCGCATCGTCGAAACCCACCTCTACAAACATATCGATAAAAACAACCCTCGCATCGAAGTGCATTTGACACCTGCATGCAGTTCCTAGCCCTCAGAAGGACCTGAGTCACCGGAACTCCAATCAAAAATCCGCGCCTATTCATACCGGAGCGCTTCGATAGGATTGAGGCGAGCGGCCTTGTTCGCAGGGTATAATCCGAAGAACAGGCCGACCACGAGGGAGAAGAAGAACGCAAGCATGATGACGCTGCCGGAGATGATGGTCGGCCAACCGGCGATCAGCGTCGTTAACTTCGCCCCAGTAATTCCCACAACAATACCCACCGCGCCTCCCACCAGGCTTAGCGTCATGGCCTCGATCAGGAACTGCATCACGATTTGCCGGCGTTTAGCTCCCACCGCCATGCGGACCCCAATCTCTCTCGTCCGTTCAGTCACGGACACGAGCAAGATATTCATGATGCCGATGCCCCCGACTAACAGGGACACAGAAGCAATGGCAAACAACATTATGGTCAAGGTCTCACTGGTGACCTCTTGAACCTTCCCGATATCGACTTGCGTACGGATCGTGAAATCGTCGTCCTGCTCCGCTTGGAGCCGATGCCGCGCCCGCAACACCTCTCGAATCTGCTCAGCCGCCATCGGTAAATCCTCGACCTGATCCGTCGAGCCGAACATCGCCCCGACGGATCCGATAAATGACGTCCCGAATACTTTTCGTTCCGCCGTGCTGAAGGGTATGAAAACCACATCATCTTGGTCGGACCCTTGCGCAGACTGGCCTTTGGGCGCAAGGACTCCAATGACACGGAACGGCACGTTCTTGATGCGAATCACCGCCCCCCCCGGCTCTTCGCCCGGCTCAAACAGATTCCCTACGATCGTCTGGCCGATGAGCGCGACTCGGGCGGCGCTATCCAAGTCCGTTTGAGTGAAGGGGCCTCCACTCGTAAAGGACCAGTCCCGAATAGTGAGGTAACTCGGTGAGATGCCGTTAATCGGCCCGTTCCAGTTCCGGTTCCCGTAAACAATTTGCATGACATCGCGCTTGGCCCATCCGGTATCAGCCAGCAAGGGGATGCGCTTTTTCAAATCCAAGGCATCGGACACAGTCAGCGTCACGGCACTCCCCTGACTACCTCGTACGCCGCTTGCCGAAGTCACCCCGGGAAAGATGATGATGACATTCGTGCCCATTGTCGCGATCTGCGCTTGGACGGCCCGTTTGGCCCCTTCGCCGATGCTCACCATCGCAATGACCGCCGCCACGCCGATAACAATCCCGAGCATCGTGAGACCGGCCCGCAGCCGATTTCGAGCCAAGATCCGCAGCGCGGTGAGAATTGTGAGCCACACAAACGCCGACATTTATACCTCGACTGGGCTGGACGTTGGCCGCGCTTTGGTCACGCGGTCGTTTAATACTTGCCCGTCTTTGATTACGATCTCGCGCGCGGCGTAGGCCGCAACCTCCACCTCGTGCGTCACCAAAATGATCGTAATCCCTTCATCGCGGTTGAGTGCTTCAAGGATTCTCATAATTTCCTGGCTCGACTGGGTATCCAGGTTGCCGGTCGGCTCATCGGCAAGGAGTAACGAGGGCGACGTGACCAGTGCCCGCGCAATTGCCACGCGCTGCTGCTGCCCTCCGGACAACTGGGTCGGATGATGGTGCTCTCGGCCCTGCAGGCCCACCCGCCATAAGGCCGCTGCGGCCTGCGCCCGTTGCTCATTGAGCGAGAGTCCTCGGTAAAACAGCGGAAGCTGCGCATTTTCGAGCGCACTGGTTCTGGGGATGAGATTGAAGCTCTGAAAGACGAACCCGATCTGCTGATTGCGGATCCCGGCTAAATGATCGGGCTTCAGGTTGCCCACCTCTATCCCGTTCAACCGATAGCGCCCCTTCGTCGGTTGGTCGAGGCAGCCCAGAATATTCATCAGGGTGGACTTGCCGGAACCGGAAGACCCTATGATAGCGACAAACTCACCCTGTTCAATCGTGAGGCTCAGGCCGCGCAAGGCTTGAACCTCCACGTCGCCGACCCGATAGATTTTCCACACATCTTCGCATTCGATCAACGAACTCATCGGTGTTGCTCGTGAGACGTGAAGCGTATCTCGTGTATCCGAGGAATGTTCAATGCTCGATTCTCAATGCTCAATTGAACATTGCGGTTGCTCACAATTCACGCTTCACGGGCAGCTACATTCCTCGATTGCGCGAGGAGCCCCGCTGTCCGCCGCTCCCAAATCCTGGAGGCAGATCGCTTCCACTCCGGTCGCCTTTGGGGCGCTCGATCCCTACAACCACCAGCGCGCCTTCAGACAAGCCCTCCGACACGATCTCCGTTGCCAAACCATCAGAAATACCCGTTTGGACCTGTATAGATTCCAGTTCTCCCGACGCTCCCTGCTTCCAAATGGTTCGATTAAGCGCCGTGGCCCCCCTGCCGGCGCCTGCTGCCTGCTCTACGCCCTTCTCTTTGCTCGGTTTGCCGCTGGGCGTGGAGCGATCGGCCTGGCCCGCGGTCAGGGGTGTAAATCGCAACGCGGCATTCGGTACTTTGAGCACTGCGTCTCTTTGTGCCACTACGATGGAGACGTTCGCGGTCATCCCCGGCTTCAGGCGGAGATCCTGATTATCGACATTGACCACGACGTTATAGGTCACCACATTTTGCACATTGATCGGTGCAAGACGGACCTGACGGATCGTGCCGGCAAATTGATACCCTGGGTACGCATCGACCGTAAAGGTCGCCTCCTTCCCTTCGGTGATCCCCCCGATATCCGACTCGCTGACGTTGGTGTCGACTTGCATCTTCGTCAGATCGAGCGCGATCAAAAAGAGGTTTGGTGTGGCAAAACTGGCCGCGATCGTTTGACCGACTTCCACGTTTCTGGCGACCACAATCCCGTTCACCGGCGAGCGAATGACGGTGTACTTCAAGTCCAACTCTGCGGCACTCAGCGCCGCCTCGGCCTGTTTCACTTGCGCCCCTGCCACGTTCATCTGCGCCTCAGCCGCCTGGAAATTCGTCGCTGCGACGTCGACGTCGCTCTGAGAGACGAACTGCTGCGCCACTAGCGATTTCACCCGATCCAGTTCGCGTTTGCGTTGAGCTAGATCGGTTCTGGCTCTTGCGACATTCGCTTTCGACATTTCAAGATTGCTGGCAGCTTGATCTCGACGGGCTTTGAAAGGCTCGGGATCGATCGAGGCCACGATATCGCCGGCTTTGACCACCGAATTGAAATCGGCATGCAGGCTCTTGATCATGCCGGACACCTGCGTCCCAACCTGAACCGAGACGACAGGATTGATCGTTCCCGTCGCAGTCACGAGCGAAATGACGGAGCCTCGCTCGACCGCGGCGCTCCGATATCGAACCGGGACTTTGCGCTCCCCATTGAAGAAGACGTAGCCTCCGATCGTTAATCCAACGGCCAGGACACCAATGATCATGACGGCACGGCTCATCAACCCGTTCTCCAATTCCCTCGCCGACTTGGAATGCATTGTACCAACAAGGCTGAAGGGAATCACCTGGCTGACACGGCCTCTAGCTCGCATTATTCATGAAGGTTCGTTGCGAAAGCGTGCAGACGCGAAGCGAGACGGGCACTCGGAGACGTGAAGCCCTGAGGCATACTCGTGCAGTATGTCGAAAGGCTGAACGGCGAGACTGCCCGTCGCAGCCGCGTATCCGCGCTTGCAGCAGAACCTTCATGAATAATGCGGGCTAAACGGCTCCGTAAAGACAAACAGGCCGTCCGCCACTCGGCGGACGGCCTGTCAGACTTGCCGGACTATGCCTCCGATTAAGGACTGACGCTGATGCGCTCCTTAATCGTATCAAAGGTGTCCTTGGGCACCACATTCTTGGCCACCAATTCCCCCTTCACCCGGTACGGACGATTCGTCACAATGCGGTCCGCCACATCTTTGGAGAGACCAAGCACCAGCACCATGTCACCGGCAGACGCCTTATTAACGTTCATGGAGGAAGGCAGGGACTGAGGGGCCTTCATCGCCGGGGAAGCAGACGCCCCTGCGGGAGCGGGACCCAAGGACGGCGCGGAAGGCGCCGGGGCCCCTGTCACGGAACGTGATTGATCTTTCAACTCTTTTTGATAGCGAGCAACCAGGGACTTAAGCGTTTCGTTATGCAGCTTCACATCCTCATATTCTTGCCGCATAGCCCGATTCTGGAAGGAAAGCTGCTTCACACGGTTTTCGAGTTCCCTGGTCCGACCTTCGACACTGCCGCGTTCCTTGTCACGGCCATGTTGAATGCGCTCAAGCTCGTCGTGGGCGACCTGGGCTTCGTTCCCGAATTTCACATTGAGATCCTTGAGCGTCTTTACTTGCTGTTCCAAGGCATTCTTTTGGGAGCGGGCCAGGGCCAACTCGGACTTGGCCGAATCGACGTCGATCATCGCCTCTTCATATTTCGTTTGACTGACACAGCCGACCATTGCAACTGCACCGATCATCACGACCGCCGCCATCCACCCTGATTTCATACAAGCCTCCCCTTCCACTGAGCGTGATTTCTGCAACAGATGTCGTCAGCCGCTCTTCATCCAACATGCCTGTCGGTATGAGAGGGTACTACGACACCTATACGTATAATGTTGGGTGTATGCCATGCCTTTCATTTTGTCAACTGATTTGCGGGTCCTCCGCCGCCACCGATCATCGTGAGGGGCTGCGGCGATTCGCCTTCCTGCTTGACGGGCTGTCGCTACTTTGTGAATATGCCCGAGACTCGCCGCCTAGCCCGCATTATTCATGACGGTTCGTGGTGAGATCGCCCGAAAGCGCATTCCTCGTGAATCGTAACTCGTATCTCGCATGCGAGGATACAGACACATTCGTTCCGTCTTGCGCTTCACGCTTCACGAACGACGCTTCACACGTAAGAACGGCGAATCCGCGATTGCAGCAGAAGTGTTCATGAATAATGCGGGCTAAACGCAACTTATCTCAGAAAGACATCGCATGAACGAATGGGGTCCTGGTCTCGCCACGATCTTGGGTGTCGTGGAAGGACTGACAGAGTTTCTACCGGTTTCGTCGACCGGCCACTTAATTCTCGTCGGCCACGTCCTAGGGTTCGAGGGAGACCTCGCTGCCAGCGCCGAGATTTCGATCCAACTTGGCGCCATCCTGGCCGTCATCGCCTACGAACGACACAAGCTCGTGTCCATGATCGGACAAGCCGGCCGGGAGCAACAGGACGCCTATGCCATGATCCGAACGCGTGGGACGACCCCATGGTCGACAGTCCTACGAGTCTCCTGGGCAACTCACCAGAATCTCTGGTTTCTCATCGGTCTCGGGCTCGCCTTCTTGCCAGCCGCCGCGATCGGATTCCTTACCCATAGCTGGATCAAAAGCCATCTCTTTACGCCTCAAACCGTGGCTGCCTCCTCCATCGTCGGAGGCCTGATTATTCTCGCCGTCGAAGCGCGTCGCAGCCAAGCACAGATCCACCAACTCGAACAGGTGAGCCTGATATCGGCATTCTGGATCGGCGTGGCCCAGTGCGCCTCATTACTCCCCGGCATGTCCCGATCCGGCTCCACGATCATCGGAGGGCTCTTGGTAGGATTGGAGCGAAAAGTCGCGACGGAGTACTCGTTCTTTCTCGCCCTTCCAACCCTCATCGTAGCGACCTGCTATCAAATGTGGAAATCACGGGACGTCTTCCGGCAAGAGGACTATCTGGCACTCGGGATCGGGATGCTCGTGTCGTTCGTCGTCGCCTGGGTTGTGATCGCAGCCTTTCTCTCGTTTGTGAAGCGGCATACGCTCCGACCGTTTGCCTACTACCGCATCCTCATGGGCATCGTCGTCTTCTATATCTTTGGCTTTTAGCAGGATGCTGAACAAGTCCGCCAGCGGTCTTGTTCATTTGGTCTGTTCGGTTTGTCTGGTTTGTTCGGTTGCATGAGACTAACCAGATGGACCAGACAGACCGGATTGGTCCCACCCGCTGCAGACCATTGAATTTCTACCGCGCCACAGTAGTTTTGCTCCAGCACTGCTAATGCAATGCGCAGCGGGCAATTGGACAGGTGCTTGGGGTTTCAGTTAATCTACAGGAGCTTTTCCCGAGTCATCTGTTTCGTATGAACCCTATGACCAGGAACATATTTAACCCGATTGTACAGCTAACTTTTTGATGCACGACATAGGAGGATATCTCACGATGGCTCATTCCCAATCCGACACTGTACATGTCTTCGACACCTGGGTGAAGGGCACGAAGCGGCTGCTGCACTTCGACGTGATGACGACTGATGAGGCGACGGCGCTGACGCTCGCCAAGCAGCATCTGGCCAGCATTGGGGAAGGCG
>Ga0247727_10018967_pt1 | contig 10723 bp, 7 predicted proteins | sample WisWelCaveWW1625_FD_202498 | JGI IMG/M metagenome (GOLD analysis project Ga0247727, IMG submission 202498) | Biofilm microbial communities from Wishing Well Cave, Virginia, United States - WW16-25 | ecosystem: Environmental > Aquatic > Deep subsurface > Groundwater > Cave microbial mat | place...
AACACCGGCTCGGACACGCACAATCTCGAATTGTCACGGGCACGCGCGCAAGCGGTAGCCAATTATCTGGCCACCTTGCAGGTGGCGGCGCCGCGTTTCACGATGATGGGATACGGCGAAGCGCAACCGATCGCGGCCAACGACGACGCGGTCGGGCGACAAGCCAATCGCCGCGTTGATCTGGCGGTGATGGCGAATGATAAACTAAAGAAAGCGGCGCAACAAAGCGGCGGCGATTAATTGCTTAGGCGTTCAAGCCTGAAATAGACTCTAAAATTTTTCCGGCCCAACGGAGGTAAAAACGACCAACGGATTCAAAATAAAATCCGCTGGTCGTTTTTTAAGCCGTTGGGCTTTTTTTTGTTTTGATGAAAAAAAATCGCCCACTGAAATAGAACTCCATGAGAGTTCAAAAATCAGTGGGCGAGAAATCAACGCGCCGCGCAATTTTTCTATTCACGCAGCGCAAATGGAATGCGCACGGGTAGCAGGCCAATTTGCTGCAGCAGCGCCTGGCGCTGTTCGGCAAAACGTGGCAGCAACTCCGCGGGGATCGGATCGCCCGACGCAGGTTGAATTTTTAACGGATCGATGGCCTGGCCGTTTAAAAACATCGTATAATGCAAATGCGGGCCGGTGGAAAGTCCGGTCGAGCCGACATAGCCGATAATATCGTTTTGCGCGACGCTATCTCCGGCTTTGAGCGACTCGGCGAAGCGGGAGAGGTGGCCGTACAAAGTGGTAAAATGGTTTTTGTGCGCAATGACCACGCAATTGCCGTAGCCGCCTTTCCAGCCCACTTCCTGAACCGTGCCGTTGGCCGAGGCGACGACGGGGGTGCCGGCGGCGGCGGCGAAATCGACGCCGGTATGCGCGCGCACTTTGTTGAGAATCGGATGCCGGCGGCCGGAAGAAAAGCGGGAAGAAATGCGGCGAAAGCTCAACGGCGATTTCAGGAAAGTTTTTTGAAACGAGTTGCCGTCGCGATCGAAATAGCCGTCTTTGTTGTTTTCGGCTTTGAAATAAAACGCGGTGAAAAATTTTTCCGGCGGCAACTGTTTGGGCTCATAAGAAGCCGCGAGAATGCGGCCATAGCGCACGAACTCGCGCTGACTGCCCGGCGCAGTGACGAAAAGCTTTTCAAATAAAATACGGAAATGATCGCCGCGTTGCGTCTCATAGAGGAAATCAATGTCCCACTGCAAAATGTCGGTGAAGTCCAGCAACAACTCCGGCTTCTCTCCGCGTTCCAACACGGCGCCGTACAGCGTGCTCTCAATTTCGCCAGTGAGCAAAAACACCTCGGGAGTGAGCGCGAGCGTATCGCAACGGCTCGTCAACTCGCCGGTGGTGGTGCGTTCGACGCGCACGGTGATTTCCGGCGAGGGGCGGTAGAGCAATTCATGCAACGCGCCGGTGGAATCAACGGCGACCTGGATCGAATGCCCGGCCTGCAAATCGCGCGGGTCGAAAGTTTTTTGCAGCGCCGAAATGGTCCGGACGATATCGCCGGGCAGCACGGCGCATTCCCGCAACAGCCCCGCGAGCGTTTCACCATAACGAATGGTTTGTTGCAACATGATCGTGGGGGTCACGGAGGCTAGTGCCGTCGTCGAGTCGGTGAGATGCGCCGGGCGCTCTCCCCAATGTAACCATTCATTTTCCTGGTCAGACGTGAGCCAGCGCAGCACAAAGAACAAAATAATAATGGCAGCGTTGCCAGCAATCGCTCGCCACACGAAATTGGGTTTGGTTATCATAATTTACAAAGCAAGGCTAAATTTCTCAAATTGTTCTTCCTGTTGAATTTTGTCCGCAACAAAACGGTGATCTTCTGCCCACCCATGCGTCAAGTTGGTTGAATTTCTAATGAATTTCTAATCTAATCTTTTTGACCTAATTTGCAAGCAATATTTTTACAGTTAGTTTTTACAGTTAGATTTTTCCCGCAAGGTTTTGTTGCTAAAAAGGCGTCGCCTGTTGCCCGGCCCCGCGGAAATAATTGTTGCAAATCCCGCCTTGATTCGTTACTTTTGAAACGGACTAAATTTTTTAAGGACGAAGCTTGCTCGAAGTTGAAAACACAATCTTGCCGGTAGTTGAGAAATTTGCGGCCATCGCGCCCAATGGCCTATCGCACCGCAACACGCTTCTGCTGGATCTCGGCATCGCCTGGGAATGGGAATATGACGCCGGTTTTATCGATAAAATTAAACTCGCCGCGGAGAAACAGGAGCTTACGCTCGGCGTACTCGATCCGGCCAACATTGCCGAGCACACCGCAAAATATTTACGCGCGAAGTTGGCATTTCGCTATTTTCTGGATCGCGGCTCCGATGCCCGCCGCGAATTTGAGCCGCTGGCCCGCCTGGTGGCCACTGACGGGACGCGCGTGATCAATCACTACCGCCATCTCAAACGCAGCCTGGATAAGGCGACGATGCATTTGGAGTTTATCACCGCCGGTTTGAATGTGCCCTACACGATTATTCTTTCGCCGTATCAAAATCAGCCCGAAATTAAAATCACCGATCTGGCGCGACTGGGGCGTTCGTTTATCATTAAACCGGCTGTCGGCGCCGGCGGCACCGGCGTGGTGGTCGGCGCGGAAACGCTCGCGGAAGTTTTAATCGCCCGCCAAAGCCAGGGCGATCAGAAATTTTTGCTGCAGGAAAAAATCGAGCCGGTGTTGTTGGACGGCGCGCGCGCGTGGTTTCGCGTTTATTATGTGTTGGGGCGGACCTTTTTGTCCTGGTGGGATGATATCACCCATATTTATCGCCGCGTCGAGCTGAAGCAGGAAGAAGAGTTTTACCTGTCGCCGCTGCGGGCGATTGTCGCCAAGATTGCACGCATCTCGCAGTTGGATTTTTTCTCCGCGGAAATCGCGCTCACCACAGATGGCCGGTTTGTGGTGGTGGATTATGTGAATGACATCTGCGATATGCGTTTGCAATCCTTGTTTCCCGACGGTGTGCCGGACGGCTTGGTCGAGGAAATTGTTTTTGCCATCGTTTCCTTTGCCGCGAAAAACCGGCTGCGCCAATCCGAGGAGATCAAACGTTCAGCCCTAAATTTAAATGAAGCAGCCAAAACCCTTTAATTTTCTTTGAACAAGCACAACCCGGGCGGGCCGGAACTAAATTTCACCACAAAGAGAACACAAAGTGCACAAAGATTTTCCCTGGCCTGGCCAGGGCTTTGGCAGGGCAGGCTTTGTGCACTTTGTGTTCTTTGTGGTTTAAAAATGTTTGCTTTTTTTGCACACACTTGACTTGTAACAATGGCCTAAAACTACTTTTTAAAGTTCGAGTGCTGGGAAAACTCAAAAAATTTCATTTTTGCCATATTTTTCTCTTGCTTTGTATTTATTTTTTTCTTATATTCCGACAATTAAGTTTTGTTCTCGGTAAAAATCTGCTTTTCCCAGCATCAAATTAGAGTTAAAACGTCCGATGATTACGCAAAAATTCCGCGCCGGAACCGTTCGACCGGGGAATGATGGAGTGGCAGCACCAAACTCCGCAACGCAAAATTATTTAAAATTTATTTAGTCCCTTCTGTTTTTTTAGAAGGGACTTTTTTTTGCCCTTGGCGCATAACCAGGCTTTTTCTTTTTTAGCGGATATAAGTTGTTAAGGTCTAACGGGTTGGACGAATCTTGGCTTTAAGCAAAAAAAGTAACCTGTGCCGGTTACGACAAAGCCAGATTGCACTGCTCATACAAATTTCCTGCCGAAACCAACCCGATCTCGCCGTTAGTTTTAGCTTCTTTGCAAGAGGAAACGCCGGTTTTTCTTTGAGGAAGGGAAAACCGGAAGGGTCGTTCACTGAAGTTTAGGGTAGCGCTTCAGCACGATCCTTGTGCCATTTAGCGTTTGCCATTCTGATCGACTGCTGGCTGCTGATTTCATGTGCCGCTCGGAATGGTGGTTGGGCTGATTCTCGTGTGGTTTGGCCTGCGGAAGGCCAAAACGTTTCAACGCCGTCCAACTCCGAGGAAAGTTGAACGGTGGTTAAACGGGATCATTCACGAGTGCAGCCGACAAAATTCCGGAGTTACTTCCGGAGTTAGAGGTAAAACGGAGGTTGAGTTAACGTATGAGGTATGGAGAAATTAAACATGCGTCCAGTATTCACCCGTACCCCGCTCAGGGCGGGGCTAGTGTCAGCCGCGGCGGTAATCGTGTCCGTGTTCGTTGTCGGTTGCGCTGATTCGCCGACCGAACAACTGAGCCGGGCGGAAAACCTGCTGGCCGATTTAACCAGCAAGGGCGCCGAGGCCTATCTTAAATATGAGTTGGCCAGCGCCAGAATCAAACTCGAAGAAGCGCGGCAGTTTATCCGCAAAAACCGCTTCGAGCCTGCCGGTCAATATTTGAGCAGCCTCTGCAACACGCTGGACAGTTGCAGCGTGGCCTTTTTGCAGAAACGCCAAGCTGCCGGACAGCAATGCGAACAGAAAATGGAATATCTGTTTGCCAGTATCGAATCGATGCGGGCGCGGATGAACGGCCTGCCCCGTCTCACGTATATCGATCAAAATCGTTTCGACATCTACACGCACCGGCTGCGGCGCTATCGTGAAGAGATGGATCTGCTGCAAAAGCTGATCGCGCAGCAAGATTTTACCGCGGCATTGCAACGTTGCTTACGGCTGGATTTTCAAGTCAAGCAATCTTTGGTCGGCCTGCTCGGCGTCACCCCGATTTCGGAGGCCGTCGCTTCAACGCAAGTGGAGGCTGCCGCAGCGCCCGCGCCGGTGCAATCTGCTCTGGCGACTTCCGCCGGTAACTCCGGCGGACATTGAGGAATGGCCAGATTGGGGGAAATTTACCGTTGGGTGTTGCCAAAAACGATTTCGGCAACAGGGGGAGTTTTTTTCTACAGTGAAATTTAAAAAGTATTTCTTGCTTTTTTCATAATCCTTTCGTAAGTTGTTTTTACGTATCTAAGACGGGCCGCGGAAATCAAGCGGCGGTAGGTAAAACGGATACGTGAGGTGGCCGTTCTTCTGGAAGTACACAACCCTCCAAGTGCAGCCCACCTCAAAACCAGTGGCTTTTGCCGAAGTTTTTTTCATTTCTCAATGACGATTGTCCTGCCTCGACAAACACGAGCAACCAGGCACACCCAAACACTAGAGATTTGACCAAAAGACCAAGAGATTCCCGGGCCACGAGAATTTTTTTATTTGCGTTCGCAAGAAGGTGAACTCTTTGCACTATTTCTCCGCGATTATTTAAAGGATTTTATGTCTTTTCAACAATTCGGGTTACATGCCGATCTGCTTAAAGCTTTGCACAATTTGCGCTATGTGGAGCCGACCCCGATTCAGCAACAAGCCATTCCAATTGTGATGGAGGGCCGTGACCTCATCGGTTGCGCCCAAACCGGCACCGGCAAAACCGCCGCGTTTGCGCTGCCAATTTTACACAAGTTCCAAGCCGCACGACGCGCGCAAATTCGCGCCTTGATTTTGACGCCGACCCGCGAGTTGGCCTCGCAAATCAACGAGGTGATTGAAGTTCTCGCGGCGAACACCAAAGTTTACACCGCGGCTATTTATGGCGGCATTGGCATGCCGCCACAGGAACGCGCGCTGCGTTTGGGCACGGATATTATCGTCGCCACCCCGGGCCGCTTGCTTGATCTTATGAATCGCGGCATCGGGCGTTTTGACGGTCTTGAAGTGCTCGTGCTCGACGAAGCCGACCGTATGCTCGACATGGGTTTCCTGCCCGACGTCAAACGCGTGATTGCGCACTTGCCGAAACAACGGCAAACTTTGTTGTTCTCCGCCACCATGCCGAAAGAAATTCTCGAATTTAGCCGGCAAATTTTGCATAATCCCGCCAGCGTCCAAATCGGCCGCCAGGCGAAACCGGTCGAAGGCGTCAGCCAGTCAGCTTATCCCGTCGCGCAACACCTCAAAACTGATTTGTTGCGAATGCTGCTCGGGTCCACCGAAATGGATTCGGTGCTGATTTTTGCGCGGACGAAAGTGCGCACGGAGCGGCTGGCGCGCCAATTGAGAGAAAGCGGTTTCAAAGCCGCGCTCATTCACGGCGACCGCACGCAGGGCCAGCGCTCGGCGGCGCTCGAAGGTTTTCGTGATCGGAGTTATCGAATTTTAGTGGCCACCGATATTGCCGCGCGTGGCATCGACATCGAAGGCATCTCGCACGTGGTTAATTACGACGTGCCGCTGACGCCGGAAGATTACGTGCATCGCATCGGCCGCACGGCGCGCGCCAAAGCCGTCGGCGAAGCCTTTACGCTGGTCGCGCCGGGTGAAGAAGAATTTCTCGAAGCGATCCAGGAACTGACAAAGATGGAAATTCCGCGCCAGACCGTGCCGGATTTTGATTATCGACGTCCGCAGGCGCCCCGTCCGGAACACAACGGCGGCGGCAGGCGCAGCAGTAGCAGTAATCCTAAACATTTTAGCGGCAGAAGCAAACGCCGTCCGGCGCGCTTTGCCTATAATTAGTCTGTTGGTTGTTTTGTTATAATGTTATAATCCCTTAATGCTTTTCACTTTTACTTCAGGATGGTTTTCCCATGAAGATTTTTGTCGGTAATCTCTCTCGCCGCGTGACGCAGGAGGCTTTGCAGCAATTGTTCGAAACTTTCGGCCATATCGATTCGGTCGAAATTATTAAGGATAAATTCAGCGGCGAAGCGAAGGGTTTCGGATTTGTTGAAATGGCTTCGAAAGACGAAGCGCAAGCCGCCATGAGCGGGCTCAACGGCCGCGACCTCGATGGCAAGGCGTTGACCGTAAACGAAGCGCGTCCCCGCAACAATGATCGTCGCCCCGGTGGCGGCGGTGGTGGTGGTGGCGAACGTCGCTTTGGCGGCGGCGGTGGTGGTCGCGGCGGCGATCGTGGCGGTGATCGCGGCGGCAATCGGCGCTCGTATTAATCGCTTTGTAAAGACGACTTCAAAACTAAAAAAGGCGAGTACTCATACTCGCCTTTTTTAGTTCGAGATTTTTTTTCTCCCGGCAATGGTTTCCGTTTACAAACTACAGATTCAACAACACGGCAAACTGCCACGTCTCCAACTCCGCTGGCGTCGCGCCCATCCCAATATCGACGCGTACCCGCCGCACCGGTTGAAAGCCCAGTCCGGCGCGAAAATTCGTTGAGCTTTCGCTGCGCCGCGCCGGCACCGCGATATAGCGGTCGACGCGCTGCGTCGGATTTTTCGTGGCGACGCCATCCGGCCGAATCACCGCCGTCGAATCGACGCGATACCAGACGTCGATCACCTCGTCCGACTCGACCCTGGCAAATTTTTTAATTGCGCCGAAATGCGCCGTCCAGCCGCGGCCGAGGTAAAAGCTCATCGCCATCGGCAGCGCCAACCGCGTGATGGAAGTGCGTTGGTCCAGCCGCAGGGTTTTATCTTCGATGCCGATTTGGCTTTCAACTTTGTTCCACGGCGTCGGCGTGTGTTGATGACTCGCGCGGCGTACTTTCGCCTCCTCGAACATTAACACTTTGCTCTCCTCAAATTCCGCATAAACCCCGACCGTGCATTCGCTCTTTTCATACATCGGCACCACGAGGCCCACCGCGCCGGTTTTGCGCGTCACCTGTTCGCCGCCCTCGCCGCGGCGATCATCCGTGAAGCGCGAGCTGGAAATGGAATTGTAAATCATATTGTCTTGAGAATAACGAAAGCGATAGTGATTGAAGCTGGTATCCTGCACCGTGTCGCCGTTGGTTAGATCGACCGCAGATTTCTGATATTCAAAACGGAAGCGAAACGCCACGTCATTATGCGTCGGCAACTCACCGTGGACGCCGGCGTATTCCGTTGTCCCGTCGTGCCGCCATTGGCTGCGGCCTGCGTGCGAATAACGCCACAATCCGAAATTTTCACTCGCGGCGCTGGCCTCATACTGATAAAAGCTGCTGTCCCGGTCGAAACCCGTTTGCCGATGATCGCCCTCGAGGTGGCCGGCAAACACGCCGATCTCGCGTTGGGCCAGCGTCACCAGCACGCCGCCGCTCAACTCATTTTGCCGAATCGTCGCGCCGATGTTCTTCGCGCTGAGATAAGTCGAGCGATAGCTGTTGTTGTATTGATCGTTGTAATTGTTCAAGCGCGCGTAATCACCGGCGATGTCGGTTTGCACGCGGCTTAATTTGGCGCCGACCGCCAGAAATTTCGCCAGCTTGAGCGCGACATAAGCATCGAGCAGATGCGCCGTTTCCGTTTTCTCGTCGAGGCCGTCTTGTTTGATATTCGGCTCCAGCTCCGGAAAACTGCGGCTGGCATCGGCGCGCACCCCGAACGCATCGTAGCCGCCGTAATACCAAAACGGCACGTATTCATAAAACGTTCCCTGATGGTGCATCAGCTCATACGAAACGGCGTATTTCAATCCCGGCAAATATTTCTTAGCGACCTCGCCGAGGTAAAGCGCAGAAAGCAGCGGCTCCAATTTGCGCTCGACCGGCTGCCCCCAGTAAGACGGCGCGAAGCGAGCGTTGTCATAAGCATAAGTCGGATAAACGCGAGACTTGAACGTTTTGAGATTTTCCGCGCTGCCTTTAAGATCGATATAAAGCCGCGTCCCGGAAATCGAGGACAGCCTTGCCGGCTGAAATGAAATTTCGCTCAACGGATCCGGCAAAATACCCAGCAAGCCGGGATCGAGATTTTTCAAGCCGACCGCGAGGAGACGATGCGGCCGCAAAAAGTAATCGCGACTGTCGAACCCTTTTTCCAAAACATAATCATTCCAATATTGGGCGTGCAACGCCGGCGGACACAGCGTTAGAAAAATGAAGAAAACAAAGCGTTTCATGAGATCTACTCCGGAAGGATAAAAATCATTGCAAATAAACGCGCGTCTGGAAGCGAGCTTTCACGCCACGGCAATCGCCTCCAGACGCGGATTGAAATAAAAGGGTATTTATTGTTCAAATTAAAAGAACGCAAGCCGCGTACCAGAAGCGACGCTAACGACGCAACAATTGGCCTGATAAAATCACGCGATCCAAATGCCGATTTATTCGAGCCTTGCCGGAGAAAGCGTTCTTTTATTGGGGGAGGCTGGTTTGAGTGTGATGAAAAGCGGCGCACAAATTTTTGGAGGAGAATTCAGAATTTTGACGATTGGTTGCCGGGCGCGGCAAACTAAATCGCAATTCGTTTAGCATTTTGTCCCAAACTTGAGCTTGACATTTATCGTTCTTTGCGTTATCTTTATCCGTTACGCCTATTTTGGGCGAACGCGCCAAAGAATATGCGTCTTCACGAAAAAATCATTTCAGCAACAAATGCATAGTGCCGGTACATTGGAGACGTTAAGAGTTGCGTACTTTTAGACCCAACGGTAAAAGAAACAAACATGGCTTTGTATCCCAGTGAGATTCAACTCACGCTCGTCCCCCAGGAGCGTTTTGACGTGATCAATGTCGCCGAAACGATTCGGGAAAAATTCGGCGATCTGGCGGCGCAGTATCGTAAAGCGTTATATTGTTCCTTGCACACCACGGCGGGTTATCTCGACCAGACCATTTGCTCGCGGCTGCGAAACAGCAAAACGCATCTCGAGCCTTTTTTTCACGCCTTTCAAAAACTTTTCCCGCCCGATGCCGGTTATTATCACGATCAGATGCAACTGCGCACGGAACTCAGCGCCGCGCAGCGCTTGTGTGAGCCGCAAAACGCCGACTCGCACTTGACCTTCATCGGCGCGGGCTTAAAAAATTGTGTCACCTATACCAATCGTCCCGGCATGCCGGTTTACTTCATCGATCTGGACGGCAAATATCAGGAGGTCCGGCGCCAGCGCCAAACCACAATTCTGGCCTATAACGACGAGACCGTGGTTCACGCCGACCGTCTCGGGATTCCGGTGTCGCATCATTCCATCGACTCGATCAATCTCAAGGATCCGCGTTTGGGCTTTTATGATCAAGTGCAAGCGCTGTTGGAAAAACATGACATTGCCAAAGGCCGCGTCGACATTGCCTTGCCGCGCAAAGAGCTGCATGCCGGCCTGACGGTGAATGAGTTCGAAAATCTGCTGATTCAAAAAGATCTGACGGAAGTTTTGAAGGACCCGCTGCGCTATGTCGCCCGTAAAGGCCGGAGTTTCCTGAGCGAGCCGTTGTTGATCCCCGAAAAAGTGAAATATTATGCCACCACCGATCTCGTGCATATTTTCAACGAATTGATGGACGCGTTGCAGGTGGGCCGCTCGGTGATTGAAAAAATCGTCTCGCGCGTGCTCTCGGTTCCCGCCTCGCGCTTTCTTGGCATGAAACGCAGCATCAGCCTGCTGGTTTCGAATGGCGCAGAAAACGGCAAAGGCCGTCTTGTGCAGGGAACTTATCAAAGCCCGATTCTCGTGCAATGGCGCAAAGCCCCGGAACGCACGCGGTATTTGGATGTGACGATCACGCGGTTCAAATAATGTTGGCCGGTTGGCCCGTTCGCCAGTTAATCGGTTAACGGGCAAACCGGCGAACAAGCTAACCGGACAACGCTTCACTAAATCAGCGATCGCGACTGGCAGCCATCAACATTGACGCACGCGCCGGTGATGAGGCTCGCGCGCTCCGAAGCTAAAAACACTGCGACGTTCGCCACTTCTTCCACGGTTCCAAATCTCCCCAGCGGCATTTCTCTCGCCACAAATGCCTTCATGCCTTCCGGATCTTCCAGACAACGTGTATCCCAACTTCCACCCGGAAAA
>Ga0247727_10018968_pt1 | contig 10723 bp, 8 predicted proteins | sample WisWelCaveWW1625_FD_202498 | JGI IMG/M metagenome (GOLD analysis project Ga0247727, IMG submission 202498) | Biofilm microbial communities from Wishing Well Cave, Virginia, United States - WW16-25 | ecosystem: Environmental > Aquatic > Deep subsurface > Groundwater > Cave microbial mat | place...
GCCAGCCCCGATCTCGACCGGCCCAGCGACGCGGAAGCCGGCTTCTTCGGCCAAATGAAAAACGTCCCGGTGGGCTTCGTTCGCGAGCCAGGACTCGGACCAGGCGGCCAGCCGGCCTCGGCGCTCAATCCGGCGCTGGTGATTACGCCCCAAGCCCTGGCCGCCGCTCTGGGATCCGACCTCGAAAAACTTCCCCGCGGGCCGCTGGGCAAGAAGATCCAGATCCGCACCGAGGTGGCGGTGCGCGACGGCCGGGCCTCGAACGTCCTGGGACGCATCGAAGGAACCGACCCGGCCCTGCGGAACCAGTGGATCGTGCTGACCGCCCACTACGATCACCTCGGCTCTCACTCGGTCCCCGCCGGCCAGGACGGCATCTGGAACGGCGCCGATGACAATGCTTCGGGCACTTCGGTCGTGCTGGAGATCGCGCGCCGCCTGGCCGCGGAGCGTCCTCGCCGCGGCGTGCTGGTGTTTTTCACGAGCGGCGAGGATCGCGGCGTGTTCGGGTCCGCCGTGTATTCTCTGAAGCCGGTGGTCCCCATGGACCAGGTCGTGGTCAACATCAATGTCGACATGGTGGGACGCAGCCAGGGACGTGTGCAAGGGATCGCCGATGGAACACCGGGGCTATTCCACAAGGCCGTCGAGCTGGGCGGCCGGCACGGGGTCGAGGTGATCCCGGACCAGCAGCCCTCCTGGCGGATCAGCTATCTGACCGACTGCTACCATTTCCTGCGCCTGGGCGTGCCGGCCATCGAGTTCTTCACCGGGCTTCATGGGGACTATCATCAGCCTACTGATACTGCCGACAAGATCCGTTACCCGGAGATGGCCAGGATTCTGGAGGCGGTCACCGAGCTGGTCCGTTATTACGCCGGCGGCGCGCCCAAACCGGAGTTCCGCCGGCCCGAGTGGTTCCTAACGCCGTAAGGAGATCGACAAGGAGAACAACGCTTTGCACGCTGTTTTGCGGTCGCCGGGCTCCCGGATGAGTTTGGCGCCGTGGAACGGCGCATTCTGCGCCCGATCGCCCGCGCCGCCCGGCTCTACCGCGTTATGGGCGGCCCGAGCGGTCCAATTCGTAGACCGCCGTGTTTTCGATCTGCCGTCCGCTCGAAGGGGAGGTTTTCATGGTAACGGTGCGCGTCAACTGATCCGGGGACACGACGCTGGTTGCGGTTACGACCGCCTTCCCGCTCTTCTTATACGTGAACTCAACCGTATTGGCGTCCAAGCGCTTCAGAGAGACCACATCGGCCATGGTAGACCCGCGAACGGCGTAGTCTTTGCCATCGTAGTTCGCCGTAAACTCTACCGGCCGAATGTCCCGCCCTTCCGCGTCAACAGCCTTGGCATAGTACCGGATCCCGCTTTCGTGAGCCTCGATCTTTACAACGCCGCTTTGCGGCGGCGGGCCGGGATTGTATTTTGATTTGCCCGGATTCAACATCCAGGTCCCCAGTTGAAGGTCGGCGGCCAGGGCCGCCGGCCCCAGGACAGCGGTTGCGGCCAGGACAATCCAGCGACTGGTTGACATAGTATCCTCACTTCCAGCAGCTCCATTGTACCCATGCCTGCTAAACTGGTGACGGTTGAATCCCATACTCAATCGGGAAAGCTGGCAACTGGTCTATCTCATGGCCCTGGGCGCGGCGTCGCTGGCGCTGCTCGGCTACACCGCGTTCCGGCGCTTCCTTCACGCCGCGGTGGATGATCGCTACCGGGAATCGGCGCGCTTCTGGAGGCCGCCGGCCCGAGTGGTTCCTAACCCCGTAAGGAGATCGACAATGAGAACAACGCTTTGCACGCTGTTTTGCAGTTGGCTGGCGCTCGGGGCGGCGTCGGCCCAGACGGTCGCCGGGCTCCACGATGACCAGGTGTTTCAACGGGACGGGCGGGGCCTGGGGGAAATCGCCCTGACCGGCGAAGCGCCGGTCGCCGCCCGCGCCGTGGAAGGGCGCGTCCTGCGCCAGTATCGGGCGCTGGAGGGCCTGGATTGGGCCCGCCTCGGCGAAGCACGCGGAGGCAAATGGGAAGGCCGCCTGCGAAATGTCCCCGCCGGCGGACCCTACCGCATCGAGCTCCGCTGGGTGGATGGCGGCGGGAAAACGCTCGCCGAGACGGCGCGCCACAACATCCTGGTCGGCGACCTGTGGATCCTGGCCGGCCAGTCTAACATGCAGGGCGTCGGAGATCTCACCGACGTCGAGCCGCCGCACGGTCAGGTCCACATGTTCGACATGACCGACCGGTGGCGGCTGGCCGAGGAGCCGCTGCATTCGATCCCCGACGCCGTGGATTCCTTCCACTGGCGGGGCAAGCCGCGGCTGATGGGCGCCGAGGCGGAGGCCTACCATCGGAATCGCGTCAAAGGCGCTGGGCTGGGACTGCCCTTCGCCACTCACCTGGTTCGCGCCACCGGCGTGCCGGTGGGTTTGGCGCCCTGCGCTCACGGCGGAACATCGATGGAACAGTGGAGTCCCGCGCTGCGCGATCAGGGTGGCGCGTCGCTTTACGGCGCCATGCTGCGCCGCCACAAAGCCGTCGGCGGGCGGGTTGCCGGCGTGCTGTGGTACCAGGGCGAAAGCGACGCCTCTCCGGAGCGCGCCCCGCAGTTCAGCGAGCGGATGAAAACGCTGGTCCAGGCGATCCGCGCGGATTTCAGCCAGCCGGATTTGCCTTTTTACTACGTCCAGCTCGGGCGGGTGATTCGCGCCGCGGGCTCGCCGGCCTCGTGGAACTCGATCCAGGACCTGCAGCGTCAGCACGAGAGCGAGATCGCCAACGCCGGCCTGGTGGCCGGCATCGACCTCGAGCTGGACGACGGCATTCACATCGGCGCCCAGAGTCTGAAGGTACTGGGGATGCGGCTGGCGAATCTGGCCGGCGGACGGGTTCTGCGCGGTCCGCGCATCGCCGAAGCGCGCTTCGAGGGCAACGGGCGGCGGCGCGTGCGGATCCAGATGCGGGAAGTGAACGGAAAGCTGATCGCCCCAGGCCGTCCCGCGGGGTTTTCCATCCAGACGCCGGAGGGCGGCAAGGACCCCGCGCACTTCGACACGGTGCTCGACGGCGCCAGCGTGGTCCTGCACCTGAATCAGGAAGCGCCGCCCGGGGCCATGCTCTGGTACGGGCGCGGCTTCGATCCCTACGCCAACATCGTGGATGAGAAGAACATGGCCCTGCCGGTCAGCGGGCCCCTGCCGATTCAGTGATCCCGGGCGCGGCCCGCGTGGTGTATAATCGAGTCATGAGCCCGCCCGCTGTTCTGTCGACGATAGAGGACCTTCTCCGGCTCCCCGAGAAGGACGGCGTCAGGTATGAGCTGATCGATGGGGAGTTGGTGGAGGGGCCCTTGGCTGCTTACTATCATGAGTTCGTGAAGTCGGTTTTCCACCGCCTGTTCTGCGATTACCTCAGGCAGAATCCAATCGGCCTGGTTTTTTCGGAGATGATGGTCGAGCTGGGACCTCATGAGGGACTCATCCCGGACGTAACCATCGTCTTTTCCGACCGCCTTCCGAGCCCGGACAGCCGGAAGCTATTCCAAGGGGCCCCCGATATCGCCGTCGAGGTGGTTTCCTCGGAAGAAGCCAACAGGCTCCAGACCAAGATCCGCGCCTATTTCCGCGCCGGCTGCAAGGCCGTGCTGGTGGCCTACCCCACGCACCAAACCATTCACGTGTGTCGCCCGGACGGCGCGGTCCGGGTCCTGGAGGGCGAGCAGATTCTCGAGCTTCCTGATCTGCTTCCCGGCTTCCGGGCGCCCGCATCGCAGTTTTTCCGATCGTCGAGTCAATAATCGCGCCCCGTCAGCGCCTTTTGCGCCGCCTCGCGGATGGCGGGGTCCGGACTCCCGGCGGCCTTGCGGAAATGCTGCGCCGCCTCGCGTCCGTTGCCGGCCGCCTGTAGCGATTGAGCCAGATGCAGGTGGGCGTCGTAGTAGTCCGGCCGGAGCTGGATGGCGCGGCGGTAGTGGCGGACGGCGAGAGCCACTTGGTCCTCGATAGCCGCCAGATCGCCCAGCGCGTTGTGCGCCTCGGCCAGGTTGGGATCCAGACGCGCCGCCGCTTCAAACTGTGGCCGGGCTTCCGCAAACCTCTCGCGGTGGGCCAGCGCCAAACCGTAGTCGAAACGCGCCGCGGCCAGTTTCGGATCGAGCCGGATCGCCGCGCGGAAGTGGCGCTCGGCCTGTGCAAAATCGCCGCCGGAAGCGCCTGATCCTGGATGTTGCGGTTGTTGCAGAACCTCGGTAGCATGGTGATGAGGGTGAGGATTCACATGTTGCCACTAGTCCTGTTCCTTGTTCTGGCTGTCGGCGCTGGGGCCCAATCCGACTTCGCATCAGGGGAGTTGCAGGGCGTGATCAAAGACCCGAGCGCGGCGTTGGTTCCCGGCGCCAAGGTCACCGTCAAGAACCCGGCCACGGGCATCTCGCGGACGACCCAGTCCGGCGGGGAGGGCGGGTATCGCGTTCTGCTGCTCCCGCCAGGCGCCTACGATGTGCAGGTGGAGAAGGACGGTTTCCGCTCGGTCCTGTTGCGCGGGGTTCGCGTCCAGGTCGGCCAGATCGCCACCCTCGACGTCAAGCTCGATCTGGGAGCGGCGGCGCAACTGGTCGAGGTGAGCGCCGCGGCGGCGCTGGTCGAGGGCGAGCGGTCGCACCAGGCCAGCACCCTGGAGCAGGAGTCCGTGCGCAATCTGCCTATTGACCGCCGGGATTACCTCAGCTTCACCCTGCTGACCCCGGGGGTTGTCGATTCCTCGGGTCTGGCCGACAACACCGATTTTCGCGTGGTCCAGACGCCGACCAGCGGCTTTTCCTTCTACGGCTCCAACGGCCGCGGCAACTCGGTCACCGTCGACGGTGGGGAGGCCAACAACGACTCCGGCGGCGTGCGGCTTACCCTGGCCCAGGAAGCGGTTCAGGAATTCCAGGTCAACCGCAGCAATTACTCCGCCGAGATGGGCCTGGCCAGCGGCGGCGTGGTCAATATCATTTCCAAGGCCGGCTCCAACGCCGTGCACGGATCGGCGTTCGCCTTCTTCCGCCACCAAAGCCTGGATGCCGGGGATCCCTTCGCGCTGGACCTGCGCGGGGACCGGCTCACCCGGGTCAAGCCGTCTTCCCAACGCCAGCAGTTCGGGGGCAGTCTGGGCCTGCCCCTGCGCAAGGATCGAACCTTTTTCTTCGGCGCCTTCGAGGGTCTGAACCGGGACGAGTCCTCGGTGGTCTCCCTGCTGACCGATCTCTCCATCTTCCAGCCCACCCCGGCGCAGAACGCGATCCTGGACCGCCTGACCGCGGCGCAGGCCGCGCCCTTGCGGGCCGCCCTGACCAGCCCCCAGAGCACCATCGACCTGTTCCGGCGCAACAGCGGGGTGTTTCCCTTCACCTCCAACGACTGGCGGTTCTCCGCCCGGCTGGATCACCGCGCCAGCGACTCGAACCAGCTCTTTCTGCGCTACAGCTTCGCCAAGTCGGAGGAGACTAACGCCAATATCCGCGCGCTGGTGGGCGCGTCTCGGGGCACCCGCGTGCGGCCGCTCGATTCGACAGTCATGGCCGGCTGGACCCACAGCTTCAGCGAGCGCGCCATTAATGAGCTCCGCGCCCAGTGGAATTACTCCCTGGGCCGCTACAGCTCGCTCGACGCGCACGGCCCGGAGATCAACATCGCCGGCTTCGGCTTCTTCAACCGGGACATCTTCCTGCCCAGCTTCAGCACCACCCGGCGCTACGAGATCCGGGACAGCCTGAGCTGGACGCGCGGCTCGCACCACTGGAAATTCGGCGGCCAGCTTCTGTTGCGCGGCAACCGGAGCGAGTCTCACACCTTCTTCCCCGGCCGGTTCAACTTCGGGGAGCTTCCCGGGTCGCTGGTCAACGCGGCGCTGGCCTCGACGAGCATCACCGGGCTGCAAGCGTTCAACCTGGGCCTGCCGCAGATTTACCAGCAGGGTTTCGGCGACCCGACGGTGTTCTCGACCATCCCTTACTACGGGCTTTACGTGCAGGATAGCTGGAAGGCGAAGCCGAACCTGACCCTGGATTTCGGACTGCGCTACGACCTGGATGACCGGCGGGATCCGTTGCCCACCGACGCCAACAATCTCGCCCCCCGTTTCGCCTTCGCCTGGGATCCGTTCGGCGACAACAAGACCGCTTTTCGGGGCGGCTACGGCATCTTCTATTCGCCGATCTACTATCAGATCGACTACGTGGTCAACGCGCTGAACGTGATCGACGGCCGAAGGCAGATCGCCCAGGTTTTGACCACCCTGCCCACGCCGGGAGCGGCCTCGGCGGCCAACATCTTTCAGACCTTGCGCCGGCAGGGAGTGATCGGAGTGCCGACGCCGGTCCGCACCATTGCCTCGGAAGATCTGCGGCAGTTCGGCATCAACGTCACCCACACCGGGCCGATCCCGCCGCTGACCGTGCTGTTCGAGAACTCCCCGGACTACGTGAACGCTTACTCCCAGCAAGCCAGCTTCGGGATCGAGCGCGAGGTGGCCTCCAACCTGTCACTAGCCATCACTTATACCTACGTGCGGACGCTGAAAGTGACCCGGGCGCGCAGCCGGAACCACCTGCCCGCGCCGGTCGATCCCCGGCTGGGCATCCGGGTCTGGTCGGCGCCCTTCTTCGTCAACCCCTTGCTGATCCAGCACAACGTCTACGAGTCGACGGGGCGGGCCTTTTACAGCGGCGTGGTGCTGGAGATGCGGAAGCGCTTCCGCCGCTCCTTCCTCCTGAACGCCAACTACACCTTCAGCCGGGCCATCGACGAGGTGACCGACTTCAACAGCGACTTCCAGGCCAATGACCAGACCAACCTGCGGGCCGAGCGGGCCCTTTCGGCCTTCGACCAGCGGCACAAGTTCGTCGTCTACGGCTCCTGGACCACGCCCGGGCGGCTCCAGATCGCGCCGGTCTTCCGGGCCAACAGCGCGCGCCCCTTCAATCTGCTGGCCGGCTTCGATCTGAACGCCGACCGGCATCCCAACACCGACCGGCCGCGATTTGCCGGACGCAATACCGGCATCGGTCCCGGCTTCTGGACCTTCGATCTGCGGGTGGGCCGCCGCTTCCGTTTGCGCGAGCGGGCGGAGCTCGAGCTGACCGGCGAGGCCTTCAATCTCCTGAACCAGCTCAACTTCGCCAGCATCAACAATACAGTCGGGGATATGCCGGGCCCCTTCCGGGTGGAGGGCCGCCACGACCGGCGGCCCAGCCAGCCGCTGGGCTTCACCTCCGCTTTTGACCCGCGGCGGATACAACTCGGCCTCCGCGTGAGCTTCTGATGAGAAAAAAAGGGGGGGGCGCGCTCCGACCAGCGCGCCCCCCAAGGAGAGGCACAAGGAAAAAGAAATTCGGCGCTTCTCAACCGAATTGAGGCTATTGTGCCCCAGGAAGCCGGTCAGGGGTATAGCTCAACGGCATCATTTTTCGCTGGTACTCTTGCGCTCCTTCCCGGCACCCGGCCCGGAGATTCCGGAGAGGATCTCACGGTACCGAGGTCCTGTTACTTTCCTGCCGCCACCGGTGTATGGTAACTTGTCCGGGATGCCCTTCGAGTCCGAGAAGGTGATGTTCGAGATCTACCGCGAGAAGACTTACACCGGCAAGTACCGCGTCGTCTATTACACAGAGCTTGAAGACCACAAAAGGGATTGGGAGATCAGCCGCGCCCTGGCCGGAGAAAGCTTCTTCGACGGCTTCCTGAGGAACTACCGCAAAGAGGAAGGCAAGCAGGTCATCGACCAGTTTGTCGAGCGGCTGAACCGGGGCGAGACGGTCGAGCCGGCCGAGATTACGGCGGCGCTGGCGGAGTACGCCGCCGGGTGATCCCCTGGCCGCCCCGAGTAGCTCGACCCTGAGGATCGGCGTCATCGGCGCCGGCGGTGCGGCTCGCCGGATTCACCTTCCCGCGCTGGCGTTGTGTCCGGGGGTCGAGATCGCCGGCATCGCCGATCCCGAGCCGGCGGCGCGCGTGGAGGGCCTGCCGTTCCTCGCCGGCCACCGCGAGCTGCTCGGCCGCGGCGACGTGGACGCCGTCATCGTGGCTACACCCAACTTTCTGCACTGTCCCATCACGCTGGAGGCGATTCGCGCGGGGAAGCACGTGCTCTGCGAAAAACCTCTGGGATTGAACCACGCCGAGACGATGGAGATGCTGCGGGCGGCCGAGGCGGCGGGGGTGGTTCACATGACCGCCTTCACCTACCGTTACGCGCCTGGCGTCCAGTACCTGCGCTGGCTGATCGAGCAGGGCGAGCTGGGCGAGATCCGGACCCTCCGCGCAGCCTACCTGATGGCGCTCTCCGGGCATCTTTCCGGCTGGCGCTCGGAGCGCCGGCTGGCCGGATCGGGCGCCCTGGCCGACATCGGCTCGCACCTGATTCACATCAGCCAGTTTCTGCTCGGCCCTATCGCCCGAGTCGCGGCCGCGGGCCGCCGGTTCACCCGCGCCGACGTGGACGACTGGATCGGATTCCTGGCCGAGTTCGACTGCGGAGTCCCCGCCACCTTCGAGATTTCGCGGGTGGCGCCAGGACGCGGGGCGGGGATCACGGAGAACATGTTTCTGGAGGTCTACGGCAGCGCCGGGGGCGCCGCCTTTTCCCTGCAGGATCCGGCGGGCCTGGCCGTGTGCGCGGGTCCTGGCGCTGACAACCCCGCGGAGAACCTGGCCCGCCGGCCGGTCCCCGAGCAGTTTCTGAAGCTGGCCGGTTCTCCCCGCGACCCCGGCGCGCACGATCCGCGCTGGGGCTACCGTTACGATCAGGATTTCCAGTTTGTGGAAAGCGTTCGCCTGGGGAAAACGCGCGAGCCATCCTTCCGGGCCGGCGCCGAGTGCCAGGCCGTGCTGGATGCGGTTCTCCGCTCGTGGGAAACCGGTCGCTGGATTGGCGCGGGCAGGCAGTGATACACTCCGAGTAATGAGCCGCGTTTTCGCCGTGATACTCCTGCTGCTGGCGCTGTGGCCGGCCGCGGCGGACGAGAAGGTCGACTGGAGCCAGGTGGAAAAAGTCGCCCTGGATGAGCTGAAGACCACCAATACTCCGGGCGGCGCGATCGCGGTGACTCGCGGCGATCGGGTTCTGTACGCCAAGGGTTTCGGGGTCGCGAGCATCGAGACCGGCGCCCCGGTGACGCCGGACATGCTGTTCCGGCTCGGCTCGACCACCAAGATGTTCACCGCCGCCGCGCTGGTCCTGCTGGCCGAGCAGGGCAAGCTCGACCTGCACGCGCCGATCGGCCGCTACCTCCAGGGGCTCCATCCCAAGGTGGCCCAGGTCACCGGACATCAACTTCTCAGTCATACATCGGGGATTCTCGACGAGGCGCCGATGTTCGGCCTGCACGACGACTCCGCGCTGAGGAGCGTCGTTCGATCCTGGAAGGAGACGCACTTCTTCACTGAGCCGGGGTCGATCTTCTCCTACTCGAATCCGGGCTACTGGCTGGCCGGGTTTCTGATCGAGGTGGTCGGCGGAAAACCGTTCGCCGACCAGGTCGCCGAAGGCGTCCTCCAGCCGCTGGGGATGACGCGCAGCACTTTCCGACCCCTGGTGGCAATGACCTACCCTCTGTCGCAGGGCCACGACGGGCCGCCGGCAGGGAAAGGCGCGCCCGTTGTGATCCGACCCATCGCCGACAACTCCGCGTCCTGGCCCGCCGGATCGCTGTATTCGAGCGCGAGCGAGCTGGCGCGCTTCGCGATCGCTTTCTTGAATGACGGGATGCTCGACGGCCAGCAGGTTTTGGCGCCAGCCGCGATGGCCAGGCTTTCGACCCCGCGGGCTGGCGTGCCTGGCCAGGACAGCAACTACGGGTACGGCCTGATGCTGAGCCGGAGCCGCGGCGTGCGCTGGATCGAGCACGGCGGCAGCCGCCTGGGGACCGGTTCGCTGCTCCGCATGACGCCCGAGCATCGGGTCGCGGTGATCACCGTCGCTAACCGCAGCGGCGCGAACCTCAGTCGAACCTCGGAAAAAGCCGTCGAGCTGCTCCTGCCGCTCGAGCCCCGCCCGGCGCAGAAGCCCCCGGCGGCAGCGCCGATCGCCGGCGCGGAGATGACCCAGTACGCGGGCCTCTACGCGAACGGCGCCCAAAGCGTCGAGTTGCTGGTGAAGGACGGCAAACTCGTTGGCAAGCGCGGCGGCGGTTCCGAGACACCCGTGGTGCGGACGGACGCGAACCGGATCCGGTTGGGCGACCAGGGCATGTCGTACGTCACGGTTCGCGGGCCGGACGGCAGCATCCACTACTTGCACACCGGCTCCCGGTCGCTCCGGCGGGTCAACTAGTGCCGAGCTCCAGACGAGGATTCTTGCAGGCGGCGTTGGCCATGGCCGCGCCAGCGGCGGCCCGCGCGTCGGGAATGGATCCGTGGGTCGAAGTGCACGCGGGGAATCTCCGGCACAACGTGGAGGAGGTGCGCCGTCGGGCGGGCTCGCGACCCATTCTGGCGGTCATCAAGAACAACGGCTATGGAGGGGGCCTGGTCCAGGTGGGGCGCTTGCTGGAGGCGATGCCCGCGATCCAGGGACTGGCGGTGGTCAAACTGCAGGAGGCGGTCACGCTGCGGGAGGCGGGATCTCGCAAGCCGATCCTGCTGATGGGGCCCTGCGATGAGCGCGATCTGGCAGACGCTGTGGCGCGGGACATCGCTCCGATGGTCTACACGCCGATCGGGCCGGTGCTCGACCG
>Ga0247727_10018969_pt1 | contig 10722 bp, 10 predicted proteins | sample WisWelCaveWW1625_FD_202498 | JGI IMG/M metagenome (GOLD analysis project Ga0247727, IMG submission 202498) | Biofilm microbial communities from Wishing Well Cave, Virginia, United States - WW16-25 | ecosystem: Environmental > Aquatic > Deep subsurface > Groundwater > Cave microbial mat | place...
GTCTGTCAAGCTGGTAGCCGTACCAATGTTCTTTTTGTATGGTTAACGTCGTTCCTGGCTCGATTGCAAAGGTATGATAGCTGCCGTGCGGGACGTCTTCTGGTCCTTCCAGTATTTTTCCGCTTGCCCTGAGTGCTTTTGTTGTTTTGGAAAATTCCACTTTTTCTACTATGAGCGCGATGTAAACCATTCGTTTTGTGGCGTCCGCTTCCTCGCTCACTTTGATTTTTCTTGGCGTTTTGCCTTTCAGAACGTCTCCTGAGTCTATCAGCTGTGACAAGTACCATGCATCTTCAGGTGTTTCTACGTTTACCTTGACTTCTCCTTGTCTTAGATTCTTGCTGAGTATTTTCATAGAAATAGCTGGTAAGAAGCGAGTTTAAAAGGTTTATCTGTAGTAGTAATCGTTGTAGTCATCGTAATGAGGGGCAGTATACTGCAGGTCAAATTCTGCCAAATCATCCGGCTCTATGAATCCGTATCTTCTGATTCCAATTTCGTTTACTTTTTCTAAATCGTCAAAATCGTGGAATTTTATTTCGTCCCATTTGTCGTGTGGTTTGTTTCGCGCATGCTTGTTGTAATCTTTTAATGTCCAGCATTCCATGTCGCCTTCATCGTTGACATCGTTCATGTCCCATTTGTCTGAAGGATTCTCATTTATGATGCGAATCTGGTCATCGTATCTCAAATCTTTAAATCTGCTGCCTATGTTTCTTGCAGTTAATGGTTTCATGCTGTCGTATGAATCTAAATTTGCATAGTAATTGTAATCGTCTAAACTGAGGCATTCGTAGTCGTCAAAGTCTGCTGCGTCCTCAATGTCGTAATGGTCGTATGGGTCATAAATTGCAGCTGCTCTGTTATTGCGGAAATCGTTTTCGTTGTTGTAGAAGTAATATTCGTGTGATGCTGCTGCCGTGCTTGCTAAAAGTAAAAGAAGGATTAATGCTTTCATCAATAGCCATACGGGAGGTAGCCGTAGGCCATTATGCCGCCGCCTGCACCGTATCTGCCTCCATCGTAGTCATAACTGTTCGTGTAATAGTTGTTTGATGGATAATTGAATGAATTGTATCCATATGTTGCGTAATTGCCATAATCGCTTGAAGCGTGAACGTCTTCGTGGTATCTGCCGAATTCGAAGTCTCTGCTTCTGTGATACTCGTAGCTGTCTCCATAATTGTTGCAGGTTGAGCCGTAATAGTCGTAATCGTAATATCCGCAGGAGTCGCGGTCGTAGCTTCTGCGCGCATCTTCTGTCTCGTGGTATTTTACATATTCGAAATCTTTGCTGTAGGAATAGTCGTTGTTTCCGTAGCTTTCATAGTTTCCGTGAGAAGCAACTACCGCTGGAGCAGCTATTAGAATTGCCAGCATAATGGCGCATATCTTGTTCATCGAAATCCCCCCATATTACTCCTGTACAATAGTAAATAGTATATAAATCTTGTGCTAGGGGCTATTAGAAACGTTTATATAGTTTCCAACATGGTTTAGCTTTAGCAAAAAAGGTGAATTCATGAATAAGCGCGGTGAGAAAATACAGAGTGGCGGCCCAGCTTCTGCGCTGATTGGCATTATTACCATTTTGTTCATTTTCTACATATTATTCCTTCCGCCTGAAGCGAGAAGGGAGCTTCTTGAAGGCGGAAATGTGTCGGCTGGAGAAGGTGCTGAAGAGATGCTTCTGAGCACTCCGGTTGGCCGTCTTACATTTATTTCGCGCAGTCAATTCGAGCATCCGCTTCCAAACATCTACTTGGTTGAGGCGAGAAATGCTGTTGTGCTTGGTTCCGAGAATCCATTCATAGTGAAAAAAGGCTGGTTTAGCGAACAGACAAAGCAGATGGTTTTCTCGGTTTCTGATTTGGAAAATACTGAGAATGTTCTGCTGGGCTTCCAGGCGTCTGAGAGAAGGGGAACTTTGGTTATTGCAATGAACGGCAACAAGGTTTTTGAGGGCGAGGTGAAATTGCAGAATCCTCCTCCAGTGCTCCTTCCGAAGACGTTGCTGCAGCCTACGAACATTCTGGAGTTCTCTGTGGTCGGCGGCTTCTTTTCGCGCAAGAAATATTCTTTGTCGGATGTGAAGGCTGTGGGCGACATTACAGATATTAAGAAGCAGATATCAACTAACACTTTCAGCGTTGCGCAGTTGGAGTTTGATAATTTCGAATCTGGTTATCTTGACTTTTATCCGATCTGCGAGCAGGCTGCCGTGGGCACTCTTTCGATTGAATTGAATGGAAAGATAGTTTCGAGCAGTGTGCCGGCGTGCGAGAGTCTGAACCGCCAGGAGTTGTATGCTGAGGACCTGCGGGCGGGCAAGAACACGCTCATCTTTAAGATTTCCAGGGGCAGTTATCGCATAGAACAAGTGCGCGTGCGCACGCAGATCAAGCCGGTGAAAGCGTTTGTCGATTTCTTTGATATCAAGCCCAGCTTATACAATGCTGTGCTTGACAAGCAGCGCCGCATTATCCTGCACATTGAATTTGTGGATGATGGAAAGGCGAAGCGGGCGAAAACAAATGTGAATGGCCGTTTTGACGTAATTGATCAGCGTGAGCCGATTTTTAATCGTGACATCAGCGCAATTGCGCGCGAGGGCAATAATTACATTGAAATCCAACCGCTGACTGAGCTTGACATTGTCAGGCTGCAAGTTCGTGCGGATTGAGAATGCCGGACGCTCCTGCTCCTCCAGGCAGACCTCCTGCTGCTCCGCCACCTTCAGCGCCGGCTGGCGGTCTTCCGGGCATGGATATTTCGCAGTTGCAGAATAGGATTAAAAAAATCGCTGCTCGCCATCCTTTGTGGGCTGCTGGAGCTGCCATAAAACTGGCAGGGCCTCAGGCAACGGCTTTTTTGCCTGGAATTTTGGCGGATATTGCGAGATTTGAGGCAGAAATTGAAACTCAAGAGAGGGAAAAAGCTGCTGCTGAGGAGAGAAAAAGAGAAGAAGGGAGAAGGAGGGAAGCGCCTTCCGCGCCTGCACCTTCTGCGCCAGGAGCGCCCGCGCCATCAGAGCATGCAGGCGCTGATTCAAAGCTTTGGCGTTTTTCTAAAAGTGTTTTCCACAACACTTACGATTTGTTGTTGAAGCCACTTATTCCTCCTGGTGTGGGTGATAAAGTATTGCGCATTTTTCTTATTTCCGGCATTCTTGCCGCGGTTTATGTTGTTCTTTCCAAGCTCGGTTTGAGAACTCTTTACAATATTCCTATTTCTGGTCTTTTGGTTGTGGCAGTTGTGCTTTCTGTTTATCAGATTGCTCCTGGGCCGATTACCACGTTCACGCGTAATTTGCTGCTAATTTTTGGAGGCATTGGCGGCTTTTTTGCGCTTTCAATGATACCGTCTCCCATAATTTACGTTTTCGCTACTGCTTTTCTTGCCGCTTATGTCGGAAGTGTTTGGCTGATAGCCGGCAGGAAAAAAGGCGCAATTATTCTTCTTGTTAACTTGGTTTTTTTCGGCCTTTTGTTTACTGGTGTTTACATCGGTATGGTGGAGCCTGGCTCCAGATTGCATAATGCGGTTATAGGCCAGCAGCAGGTTTTCAATGATATAGGTGATTTTTTTGTTGGGTTCTGGGAAACACTTTGGTCTGGCGGGAGAAAAGCGTACTTTAAGCTGACTGGTCCTTACGAGCTTGCTGTTGAGGAGAACAGCCAGCAGCCTCTTGGTGTTTATCTTGAGCAGGTTGGGACTACCTCGCAGTTTGTGACTATGGAAGATACTGTTAATGTTTTTGCTGAGCTCAGATCGCGTGCCTTCAAGACTGATAAGGAGCTCGTGATAAATGTTGATTGTTATGAGGAAGGCAAGTATGAGTTGAAGGACAAGCACGGCGCCATAACTCCAAGAAGTAATTTCACTGTTGCCGAGGACGAGCAGGCGCCGATTGATTGCAATATTGCTGCCTTCAACTTGGGCCCGGGAAGCCATACTGTTACATTGGAGGCAACTTTTGACTTTCAGACAAGTTCGTATTTGAGGGGCTATTTTATGGAGCAGGCGCAGATACGTTCTTACAAAAGACAGCATCCTGAGGAGGGCGCCAATCCTCTTGAAGCGTTTGGAATTGCTGACAGGAATCCTATTGCTGTTTATACCGGGGGCCCGTTATATGTTGGAATGGGTGTGGGCCAGCAGCCTATTGCCATAACCAATGAGACTTATGGTCCTACTTTGACCATCACGATTGACAGGAACTGGCCTGAGGGCGATTTGATTAAGGTCAATAGTTTGAACATTGCAGTGCCTCCTGGCTTGAAGATTTCAAAAGTTAGCGGCTGGCAGGTTGACAAATATTGCTCTGGGGGAGGGGACAAGGAGTACTCCTGCGTTTTGAATAACGTGGAAATTCTTAAGCGCTTGTTCCCAGTTGATGAAACGCCTGTTCGCTTGAGGAAGAATATCCGTGTTGAGACGATGATTGCTGACAGGGGCGTTTTGATGGCAAAGTCGCCTTTGTCAATCAGAAGCTTTAAGTTGACAATGGATTATAATTATCGCATTAAGAAATCGCAGAGCGTTACTATAAAGGAGAAGCTGCCAACATGAAAAAAATGGTTTTTGTCCTGCTGTTGCTTGTTGCCTGCCAGTTTCAGGTTCCAACCAGAAAGATTCCAGAATCTCCAGTTATTTACACTGGAACTTCCGCGCTTGAGGCATCTTTTAATCCTGCTACGATGGGCAATTTAATCATGTGCCAGCAGGCCGATATTTACGTCGATGTCAAGAATGTTGGCGCATCTGATATTAATAATGGAATGTATTCGTTCATCACCGAGGATCAGTATTTGGTTCCTCTTACTGAGCGCCAGAAAAAATTCTCATTGGAAGGCAAATCGCAGTTTAACCCGAAGGGCGGTTTTGACCAGATTCATTTGAGGGTCAGGAATACCGGAATTCTTCCTCAGTTTGAGACTTATAATCCTGAAATTATTTTCCAGGCGTGTTACAAATATTCTACTTTTGCTTCAACGCAGGTTTGCATTGATCCTGATATTGCCAATCTTAATCCGAGGAAGAGCTGCCGTTCAGAGCCTGTTTTGCTGCCGAATGGCCAGGGCGCTCCTGTTGCTGTTACTAAAATAGAGCCGTATATGGTTCCTGAGGGTGATGGCGTTACTCCGGTTTTTGCAATTTTTGTGCAGAATCTTGGCCCTGGGGCGGTTGTGGCCCATGAGGGTGCTGAAGCTGCTTGCAAGGGAGACTCTGGTCTTGCATTGTTGAATTTTGCAAATGTTCGTGCGTCTTTGCAGAACAAGGATCTCAAGTGCGACCCTAATCCTGTGAAGGTTGAGGGTTCTCAGGAGAGGCGTTTTGTTTGCCAGCGTAAGGATATGCTTTTTGGGCCTTCTGCCGGCACTTTCAGCGCTGTTTTGACAGTTCAACTTGATTATGGATATGTTAACAGCTTGGCTCTGCCGCTGGACATTGCGCGCCTTCCAGGGCAGGAGCCTTGCTAGTAGTTACCAAAAAGTATTTATAAGGTAGTGATTGCAATGAAGCTTATGAAAAAGAGTGTGTTGGTATTGTTTTTCTTGTTGGTGTTAATCGGTTGTGCTGGAAGAAAGGCCGAGCAGCCTCAGCCTGTTGATTTTCGTACTGGAACCCAGGGCTTGTACTTGTCTTTTGTCTCCAATCTTCCTCCTCCTAAGCTTTATGACCGCGAGCCTTTGAACATTATGGTTCAGGTGGAGAATAAGGGCACTGAGACTGTTGGTCCTGGCGACGTGGTTTTTCTTTCTGGTTTTGATACTAGCATAATTACTGATATTCCTTTGCAGGGAGTTGATATTCCTACTTTGGAAGGTCGTGGTCCTTTCCTGCCTCAGGGCGGCGTTGATACAATAAGTTTTAGGGGAAGGATACAGCCGTTTTCTAGCAGGCGTATTGACCGGTATGTTCCTACTTTGCTTCTAACTGCTTGTTATCATTATGAAACTATTGCAAGCGCTCAAGTCTGCATTGACCCGAATCCTTTTGCGCCTACAAGCATCCAGAAGGTTTGCACGCCTTCAACTGTTTCTACCGGAAGCCAGGGCGCGCCTATTGCCGTAACGAGTGTTGAAGTCGAGGCTGCTCCTCAGAAGACGAGGTTTAAGATTAATGTTCAAAATGTTGGCGGCGGCGATGTGTTCAGGGCTGGTGCTGATGCTTTGAGAAAGTGCAGTCCTTATGCTGCTGGCTTGACTTTCGATGAAGTTGACTTTATTCGCTTGGCAGACGTGTCGATTTCAAACATACACATTACTGAGACTTGCAAGCCAAGGGACAATAGCGGACATTTGCGTTTGGTGAACGGCCAGGCTTCAATATATTGCGAATATGGGGCTCCTCCTGAGCAGAGTCCTTTCTTGACTCCTTTGAATATTGTTCTGCAATATGGCTACCGCCAGAGTATTGCCAGGCAGGTCGAAATTCGTGCTGTATCGTAAGATTTATAAAAGCGGTAACTAGTGAAATCTAAAAATGAGGCGATTAATTGTTATACTGATGTTGTTGCTTTTTGTAGTTGCATGCAAACCTGGTGCTAAAAAGAGTGTTTCTATTGAGAGTCCTTTTCTTGGAGGCGCTCAGGGTTTGGCTCTTGACTGGCAGGACTTTAGAAAAGAAGTGTTTGACGGCGGAAGAGACCCGTTTGACGTTACGGTAAAGCTGGAAAACAAGGGCGAGGCTCTTGTCAAAAAGGAAAATGTCAAGGTTAAGCTTTCTGGCATTAATCCTGCAGAATTCAGCAAGTCTGAAGCTGACTTGACTTTGAATGCTCCTGATGATGTTATTGAGATGCGAAAGGATCCTCAGGGTGCAGTTCTTCCTGGTCCTCCTGTGTTTGTTGAATTTGTTGGCTTGAATCACAAGTCTGCAATTACTGGTGCCTCTGCACAGTTTCCTTTAAGGGCGGATGTTTGTTATTTGTACCGCACAAAAGCGGTCAGCAAGGTTTGCGTGCGTGATAATTTACTGACTCCCAGGGCGGGCGGCATTTGTGAGTTGAATGAGGACAAGCCCATTTACAATAGTGGCGCTCCTGTTCAGATTGCGAGCTTCAAGCAGGCCACACGGTCTAAGGACAAGATTGGATTTACTTTTGAGGTTAAGAATTCTGCTGATGGAAGTATTTTTGAGAGAAACACTTTCTGCGATAGGACTCAGAGAAAGAATGAGAACAGGGTTTACGTGATTATCGAGACTGGTCTTGAGGGCTTGCAGTGCACCGGCTTTGAGACAATTGCAAAGGGCGCCGAGGGTTTTGTGACTTTGTATGGTAGCTCCAAGATTGTTTCCTGTTCGCAGGGCATTTCTACACGTTCAGATTTTGAACAGCTGGTGAACATAGAAGCAGTTTATGATTACGAGCAGACTGTTCAGACAACTTTGGCTGTTAAGAGTTCTGGTGAAGGCCAGGAAAGCTAAGCTCCTGCAAGAACAAACTGCGCCAATAGCGCTTCTAATTGCACGAATTCATCTGAGCCTTCTACGAGTCTGAATTCTACTTCTCCGCATTTGTCTATCAGACTGACTTTTTTCCTGCCGTCTATTTCAAGGTTCCAGATTTCGCTTTGTATTTGCTTTATTGCATCAAGGCCGGATAATCCATATCTGAGCATTATGTCGAGTAATTTCTCTCTTGCTTTCATAAAGTCTCCTTTAAGTGCCGTAATGAGCACTTCTTTGACTTCTGTTGGCTCTGCAAAAGATGCAAGAGAATAAACTGTTTCTGGCGTGATGTTTTTCTCTACTGCTGCGCAGCTTTGGAGTATGTTTACAACTCTTCTGCAGTCTCCCTCTGCTACTGTTGCAAGGGCGTCTTTTGCTTCTGCTGCCATTGAAATTTTTTCGTCTTTTACAATCGTGTCAATTAGCGCAAGTACGTATTGTTTTGCTAATGGTTTGAATCTGAATACTGCGCATCTGCTCTGGATTGGGTCTATGATTTTACTCGAATAGTTTGCCGCGAGTATGAATCTGCATGTGCTGGTATGATTTTCCATTGTCCTTCTTAATGCCTGTTGTGCTTCTTTTGTCAGTGCGTCGCATTCGTCCAGGAAGATTATCTTGAATGGAACGTTGCCGATTGCTTTTGTTCTCGCAAAGTCCTTGACTTTTACTCTTACAACATCTATGCCTCTTTCATCGCTTGCATTCAGTTCAAGGAAGTTTTCCCTGTACGCATCTCCGAAGAATGCCCGTGCCAATACAAGAGCGAGTGTGCTTTTGCCTACTCCTGCAGGACCTGAGAATAATAAGTGCGGGAGATTTTTCTGTTTTGCAAATGCTTTTAGTTTTTCAACTATCGCTTCCTGTCCTTTGATGTCTTCAAAGGTTTTAGGGCGGTATTTCTCTGTCCAGATAGTTGATGCGTCCCCCATATGAGCATAAGCGAATATGGGACCAGCCGAACCGTGTTCGGCGCTGCCCCATTGTTGTTTTGGCTAACGTGTAGCTATAAAAAGATTGTTGTGCCCTAAATTCCATTGAACATAGCCACTATATAGTGACAAAATGAGAAAGGTTTATAAAGAGTGAAGGGTTAATATTACGTATGAGAGCATTGCTTATTCGCGATCATTATCCGTTTAATCGAGAGCAGATTTGGTTGCCAATGGACTTGCAAAAGGTTGCGGCACAACTAGATGCTTCCGGCGTGAAAACAGACGTCGTTGATTTAAACCTATCAAGACTCGAAAACATCAATCTTTCTCATTATGACCGAATTGGCATTGGCATCATTGGTGCGCCATATGTTCCGCGCACAATGGATCTTGCCAGGAAAATAAAGGAGAGAACGGGCCGTGCGCCGTTGATTGGAGGGCAGATGATGGAAACGCTTCCACAACTCCATTTTAGGCAGATTTTTGGCGAGAGTGCGGTACAGATTACAACTGAGCAGGAAAAGGCGCAGGCGTTCGAACGGACAACTATGCCGCCTGTCTATCACGTGAGCGTGGCTGGGCGCATCCGCGAAATGCCTTCTGACGAGGCGAAAAAATACTTTGAAAATGAGTTCAGTTTCTTCGTTTCACAGGGTTGCAAATATGGATGCAAGTTTTGCGCAGCTAAGAAGAAAATGCCTGAACAGTTTAGCCAGACAGTAAAAGATGATTTGGAAGCGATTTGTGAACGGGCTCAGGAAAATGGCATTGGCAGGATAGAAATGTATCTTAGTTCTTTGGATTTGTTCCAAAATCCGGACAAGTTTAAGGATGTGTTAAAAGTTTTTGCTGGTGCGCGGGAAAAATATGGTATTGATGTTCGCATTCGGGGTTTGTCTCGAATTGATTCTTTTTTGAGAGCAATGAAAAATAAACCTGAGTTCAGGAAACTAATACCCGCAGCAGGATTATACTGTATCGGTTTCGGTGTTGATGGCACTACAGTTGAAGTCTGGAAAAGCCAGCACAAGGGTAATTGGAGCTTGGCTGACTCGGACCAGGCGCTTAAGTTGTGCAAGGAATTGAAGGTTACACCTGAAGCGCTCATCGTTTTAGGTTATCATTCAAACAGTGGGTATGAAGGCGATAATGCGGAAAGTTTGAAGAAAGACGCTGGGTATGCGATTGAAAGTGCTAAGCGTTTTGGCGCAGTTGCACGACCTTATGTTGCCAAGGATTGCGCCCCAGGCAATGATGGGTGGGTTGAACCAAGATGGTCTGGTCAGGTATCGCACATTTTGAATAATCCTATTCTGTTCAAGAATCTTGATTATGCAGCGCTTGCTTCTGATGTAACGCACCCAGATCCTGGATTCAGAGGGCGTGTAAATGAAGCGTATATGAAAATTATTGATATGCTGCGCAAGGATGGTTTATGCGCGACAGTGCCAGTAGCGCCGTATAAGGATGGTTCTGGTGCCTTTGATAAAGAGTGGAATGAAGCTTCTGATAAGTTTAATGCGCTCGTTCCATTTGACCGATAAAAAAGTCAAACAATATCTTCTTCAGAAATGACGAGAAAGTCGCCCATTGCTATTACTGCGCTGAATGGGATTAATAGCTCTCCTTCCTTGCTTTTCTCAAGCTCTAATTTCTCCGTGTATTGTGTTGGATTCTTGAGAATTACGTGGATGAGTTCGCCTGATTTGGTTTCAAATGCTATGTCTCCTACTTCGCCAAATCTTTTGCCGCTCTTGCTGACTACCGTCTTGCCAATGAGCTGTTTTGAGAACTTTTTTTGATCGTCAACCATGCGCATCACCTTTCTTGAATGATAACACTTCTTGAGACTGACGGGCTATTTAAAGTTTTCTATTGGCTTTTTCGAGCTATTATAACTGATTTTGGACGAATATTTTGCTATTGCAGGCGCTGCATTTCTCTCTTCCGCACCCGTCTGGCAGTTCTTTGGTTTCCATGCAGTTCTTTACTTTTGCGGTTGTCTCAATTACTTGTTCTTTCATAAAGGGATTAAGTACTATTAGCCTGCGCTGGTTGTGGTCTACATACTGCACTATTGCTTCAGGCACTGTTGTAGAGAATGCGTCTTCAAGCATCAGCGCATATGATGCTGCTTGTATTCTGTGCTCTGCCCATACTCCTTCTTGCGGAGGGTTGCCGCTTTTGAGTTCTACTGGCAGAAGTCTTGATTCGTATAGCTCGAGGCGGTCTATTCTTCCTTTTAGTCCGAGTTTTTTGCTTTGTATTGAATATTCAGTTTTGACTTTTGGTGTGAGTGCGTGCCACAAATTTTCGCCCAGAATGCCTT